>Ga0224723_1001554_pt1 | contig 13670 bp, 13 predicted proteins | sample Balambano_FR2_Me_FD_161647 | JGI IMG/M metagenome (GOLD analysis project Ga0224723, IMG submission 161647) | Freshwater sediment microbial communities from Lake Towuti, South Sulawesi, Indonesia - Balambano_FR2_MetaG | ecosystem: Environmental > Aquatic > Freshwater > Lake > Sediment | place...
TCTCCGTGCTGATCGGCATCACGTCGGCGGCCGCGATCGTCACGGCGTTCATCTTCGGCCTGCCGTCGATCATCGCCGTGATCATGAACTACGTGCGCCAGTCCGCCGTGCGCGGGACATTCCTCGAGTCCCACTTCCGCTGGCAGATCCGCACGTTCTGGTTCGCCGTCTTGTGGATTCTGATCGTCGTCGTCGTCTCGGCCCCGTTCATGCTCGTGCTGATCGGCTTCGTGATGCTGTGGGCCGGCGCCGGCATCGTCGGGCTCTGGGTCATGTACCGCGTGATCCGCGGCTGGCTCGCGCTGCGCGACGGGCGTCCGATGTACGCGCGCTCGTGATGCGTGCGCGCGGCGTGGTGCTGGTCGCCGCGGCGGCGATGCTGGGTGCCGCGTGCGGTCAGCGCGGACCGCTCTACCTGCCCGAGGAAGGAAACGTCGTGATTCGCCCGGCGCAGACCGCCGCGCCAGGCGGCGAGCAGCCGACCGAAGCGCCGGTCACGGAGCCGACGTCGACCGACGATGACCGTGACGAACCGAGGTCACCGACTCCGTAAGCCGAACGCCCGGGTCGTCCGCTCGCGCCTGCGGCAGTCACAGTGACAGCAGGTGGCGCGGCTCGGCGCCGCGGACGGCAGACCGCGCGATCGAGCGATCGAACGTGACGAGGCGTCCCTCGTGTCGCACGGCAAGCGCGAGCAGGTACAGATCCGTCACCTGGCGGTGCCCATGAATTCGGGCCGGATCGACGACGGCGCGGTCGAGAAGGCTGACGTCGTCCGCCCAGAACTCGTGGAGTTCGCCCGCAGTCGCCTCCGCGAGGCGCTCGAGCACCGCCGCGAGCGGCGGCGCATTCGGATATGCCGCGTTGGACATCACCCGCGCGCAGCCGTTCTCGGTCATGGGGCACGACGCCCAGCCCAGCGGCGCATGTGTCGCGAACCATCGGGTGGCCGCGACATGCAGCGTGTGATCCGAGTCAAGCAACGCGACGAGGACGTTGACGTCGAGCAGTGCTCGCATCAGCAGGCGTCGTCGTCGCGCAGCCGGTCGATGAGATCGTTGGTGACGACGCCACCGCGGCTCGGTAGCGGCCGAAAGCCGTAGGTCGCCGGCGGCTCCGCGACCCCCTCTGGGGCCGCGCGGGCGAGCAGACCACGCCGAGCCAGCTGAGAAACGATCGCACCGGCGGAACGGCCTTCCCGCTGGGCCAGCTCCTTGGCGGCCAGAAGCACGTCATCATCGATGTCGAGCGTGGTGCGCATGCATCTGATGCTATAACATCAGCTGACCTGACGGATGAGCCGCGATGCGACGGCCGCGCGCGGCATCGACTTCAACCTTCCCGGGCTCCCCGCCTTCGCTCCGCCCGCTCGGCTCGCTCCCACCCCAGCGCGGCGAGCGCTTCCACGTGCTTCGCGTACTCGCGTCCCTTGTCGCTCACCGCCGTGCCGCGCACCACGCGGCCGCGGATGCCGTGGAAGATGGCGGCAAGCCGAAAGAGACAAAACGCGAGATAGCCGTCGAGATCGGGGATGCCAGCCCGGCCGGTACGCACGCAGTACGACTCGACGTACTCGTGTTCCGCGGGCAGCTGCAGCGCTGCGAGGTCGCGCCCGAGCAGGCCGGGAAAGGCCAGCGTCGGCACGTGATACATGAGCAGGTGATAGGCGAAGTCCGCGAGCGGGTCGCCGAGCGTCGCGAGTTCCCAGTCGAGCACCGCGAGTACCCGCGGCTCGGTGGGATGGAAGATGAGGTTGTCGGCGCGGTAGTCGCCGTGGACGAGCCTTGCGACGTCATCCTGCGGCTGGAACTGCTGCAGCCACTCGATGAGTCGATCCATCTCGGCGAGGCGGCCGGCGGTCTCGTCGTCGAGATACTGACGCGTCCAGCGTGCGACCTGGCGCGCGACGTATCGCTCGGGACGCCCGAAATCGGAGAGCCCGAGGCGCGTGTAGTCGAGACCGTGGAGCGTCGCGATGACATCGTTCATCGCATCGAAGTAGCGGCGGCGCTCCGCCGCGGGCACGTCCTCGAATGCGGGATCCCAGAAAACACGCCCCGCCACGAACTCCATGACGTAGAACTCGGTCCCGGCAACGCTCGCGTCCGTGCAGTGCGCGAGCGCGGCCGCGACGGGCACGCCGCTGCCGTGCAGCGCGCGCAGCACGCGGAACTCGCGATCGACGGCGTGGGCGGATGCGAGCAACTGGCCAGGGGGCTTGCGACGCAGGACGTAGCGGCCGCTCGGCGCGGTCAGCAGATAGGTGGGGTTCGACTGGCCGCCCGTGAACTGCTGGATCTGCACGGGCCCGCGAAAGTCGGCCACGTTCGCCTCGAGCCACGCGGCGAGCCGTTCGGCGTCGATGCGGAGGTCGTCCCGGACGGGGCGCGCGGAATCCGAGCGGGTGAGGCCGGGCACGACGACGCCGGATGCAGCGCTCAGGCGCTCGCCGCGGCGCGGCGCGAGGAGCGCGCCGCGCGCGGCTCGATCTCCAGGCGAGCGCGCAGGTCGGACTTCAGCTGGCGGAACATCGCCGAGAGCGGCATCTCCGGATTCGCGAGCCACTGGTAGATGATGCCCGCCATCGACGCGGCGTACTGCTCGGCCACGCGGACCGGGTCGACGCGCCCGTCCACGGTGCCGGCCGCCACTCCCGCACGGATCCACCGTGCCGCGTCCCGACGCTGGGCGTGGTGCACGTTGGCGATATTCGACTTGTAGTCCGCGCTCGGGTCGATACTGAGGAACCAGAGGAGATACATCGCGCGCACCTCCTCCGGCCGCTCGCGGATGAAGGTCTCCGCGGCATCGGTGGCGGCGCACAGCGCGTCGGCGCCGACGCGGTCGCCGACCGCCGCCTGCACGCGCCCGAGCCAGTCGACGCTCGCGACCTGCAGCACCTTGCCGAAGAGCCCGGCCTTGGATCCGAAGCGATGCGTAGCGAGGCCACGGCTGTAGCCGGCGCGCTCGCCGACGGCCTGCAGCGTCGTGCCCTGGATGCCGAACTTCACGAGCAACTCGATCGCGGCCTCGGTCAGCAACCGATCCGACAGCGCCGTGCGATCGGCCTGTCGTCGGCGCGCCGGAGCGCGCGCGGGATGGGCTGCCTTCGTCATGACGCGATGATAGAGGAGGGGTTCATCAGCAACAATTCATCCGGCCCGGCGCTCGAACTCGACTTCCGGAAATCCGGCACGCGCCGACTCGCGCAACTTGTCGTAGTAGACGTTCGCGCCACCGAAGTAGATGAGGACGCGTGGCTTCTTCTTCGCGAGATTGGCGCCCATCATCCACGAGTGCACCCGGTCACCCTGGGCCATCAGGGTCTGCCGATGGATGTCCGCGGTGTGCGCGACCCACGCCTCTTCGGCGTCGCGCTTCGGCTTGCAGAGGGCGAGCTGCTCCCGCTCCATCTTCGCGATGCAGTCGATGATGTAGACGATGTTCTCCTCGATGGAGGTGGGGAGATTCGCGAAGGGCGCCTGAGGCCCCGTGATCATGAAGAGGTTCGGGAACCCGGCGACGAACACGCCCATGATCGAACTCGACACCTCTTCCCACTTGTCCTTGAGCAGTAGCCCGCCCTGGCCGCGGATCGCCAGCGCCTCCTGCGCGCCCGTATAGGCCTGGAAACCCGTGGCGAGCACGATGATGTCGAAGTCGTAGTGCTGTTTCGCCGTACGGATCCCCGTCTCGGTGATCTCGACGAGCGGTTCGCGCCCGGCGATGTCGACGAGCTTCACGTTGTCACGGTTGAATGCCTCGTAGTAGCCGTGGTCGAGCGGCGGTCGCTTCGCGAAGAAGGGATAGCCCTTCGGCGTGAGCATGTCGGCGACCACCGGGTCCTTCACTTTCTCGCGCATCCTGCTGATGACGTACTCACCCGCGATCCGGTTCGACTCCGGGTTCGACAGCAGGTCGTCGAACGTCTCGAAGACGAAGCGGAAACTCCCCTTCGCCCAGAACTCGTCGAAGACCCTCTTCACTTCGTCCGGGGGCGTGCCCGCCACGGTTCGTCCGACCGGGCTGTCGAATGCCATGCCGAACACGTGATTGCGGCACTTGGCGATGACCTTGTCGTAGTCGGCCTTGATCTCCTGATCCCATTCCGGCGTCATCGGCTGCTGCACGGCGGGCATGATGTAGTTGGGCGTGCGCTGGAACACCGTCACGCTTCCCGCGGTCTTCGCCATCACGGGCAGCATCTGCACGGTCGTCGCACCGCTGCCGATGATCGCGACACGCTTGCCCGCGTAGTCGAGGCCTTCCTGCGGCCAGCGCGCGGAGTGAAAGCAGGGCCCCCTGAAACGCCCGAGTCCCTTGAAGTCGGGAATGATGGGCTCGGAGATCATCCCCATCGCGCTCACGAAATAGCGGCAGGTGAACGTCTCGCCCTGCTCCGTACGCACGCGCCACAGGCCAGTGTCCTCCTGGAAGTCCGCGGACGCGATCTTCGTGTTCAGCGTGATGTGCGGCCACAGGCTGCACTTGTCGGCGACGAAGTGCATGTAGCGCAGGTTCTCCTCCCAGCCGGGATAGCGCACGGACCAGCGCCACTCCTGCAGCAGCTCCTTCGAGAACGTGAGGCAGTAGTAGTAGCACTCGCTGTCGCTGGCGGCGCCCGGATAGCGATTCCACGTCCAGGTGCCGCCGATGTCCGATGCCTTGTCGAACACGCGCACCGACAGGCCCGCTTCGCGCGCGTAGTGAATCAGCGCGAGGCCGGCGAAGCCCGCCCCGACACCAATGACGTCGTAGTCAGACTTGCTGTTCGAGCCCATCGGATTGCTCCATTCGTGGTGCGTTCGTTCTAGAGCGCTGCGCGCACCTTCGGCAGCACGTGCCTGGCCACGTACTCGACCCGCCGGTGGCCGGCCTTCACCGTCTCGCCCGGAAGTCGCGCCCAGAAATGCAGGTCGCGGATCTGCGGCCAGGCGCGCAGCAGCTGCGTGATCTGCGCGACGGCCTGGTCGGCATCCCATAGACGGTAGAGCCCCTGCGCGAGCGCGGTCGCCGCATCGGGAAATCGCGGCGTCGTGTCCGGCGGGCCGAATGCGCCCCACTCGATGTACTGGTTGCCCTGGTACAGCGCGTGCGGACCGATGGCGCGCGCCTCGCGCTCGGGATCATCCGACACGATGGCCCAGCTGCCCGCGATGATGACGCCTTCGCCCGGAGAGCGGCCGTGTCGCCGCAGGCATTCCAGGTAGATGTCGTGGCCGATGGAGCCGGTCGACAGGAAGCCGTCGGCGATCCGCGCCGCGCGATCGATGGCGGGCTCCGTCATCCCGCCCAGGAAGATGCGCGGCGCGTGCTCCGGCGCCGGCGTCACGCGCAGGTCGCCGACCGCGAAGCGCTTGCCGGTGAAGTTGATCCGCTCGCCCGCCCACGCGCGGCGGATGATCTCGACCGATTCCTCCATGAGGCTCGGCCGCTGCTTCAGCTCCCGGCCGAACTCGCGGAACTCGAGCTCTCGGTAGCCGATGCCGACGCCGAGATCGAAGCGGCCGCCCGTCAGCAGCGAGAGGGTCGCCGCATCTTCTGCGATGCGGATCGGGTTGTGCAGCGGCAGCACCATGAGGTTGGTGCCGACGCGCAGGCGCTGCGTGCGGGCACCGATCGCCGCACCCATCACCAGGGGTGAAGGCGTGTAGCCGTCGTCGCAGAAGTGATGCTCGGTGATCCACGCGGAATCGAAGCCAAGCCGCTCCGCCTCGACGATCTGGTCGAGGCTTTCGGCGTAGAGCTGCTCGAACGGAACCCGCCATTCCGGTGGGTTGCGGAAGTCGTACCAGAGGCCGAAGTTGACGCGATTGGCCATGCGGTGATTTCCGGTCAGGACAGCGAACGGAGGAACTCGAGGAGTTCGCTTCGATATCGCGGAGCGTCCTCGATGAACGGCGCATGCCCGCATCCCTCGAATTCGACGATCCGGATGCGTCGGGCGAACTTCGCGGCGGACCGGCCGATGTCCGCGGGAACGATGCTGTCCTGCGTACCGATCAACGAGAGGATGGGCGCCGTGAGCTCCCCGAGCATCGCGCGCTGGTCCAGCGTATCGAGGTCAGCGAGCGCCGTGTCGGCGCACGGCGAACTCTGCATGAAGAGCGACCACATCCAGCTGTGCGTGGCGGCCGACTGCGGCACGGTGCACACGGCCTTGGTCAGCGCATCGAAGAAGTTCGCGCGATCCGCGCGCAGCGCTTCGACCGTCGCCGTCGGCGTGCCGGGCGCCCCGCCGTAAGGATAATCCGGGGCCTGAACGTACCGCGGCGTGGCCCCTGCCGTCAGCACCAGCCCCGCACAGTTCGCGCCGAGGAGGTGGGCGGTGTGCGTGGCGATGGCGCCGCCGAGTGACCAGCCGTTGACCACGGCGCGGCGCACGCCGGCTGCTTTCAGGACCGCGAGCGCATCCGCGGCACCCTCGCTGATCGTGTTCGACGGAAAGTCCTTGTCGGACTCGCCGCAGCCACGCTGGTCGAAGCAGATCACCTCGTGCCCCGCCGCGAGCAGCGCCCCCACCGTCGTGTCCCAAACGCGGCCGCTCGTGCCCCAGCCATGGATCAGGAGGACCGGCAGCCGGGTCCCGCGGTGGTGCTCGAAGTAGAGCCGATGGCCGGATGCGGTGCTGACGTACGCCATGCTCGCTCCCTCTCCGTCGCCTTCATCCCGTCGGCGCGGTCATCCGCGCGCCGGGGATCGGATTGAAGTAGTGGATCGTCACGTCGCGGCGCTTGATGCGCCAGTGCCTGCCGCGGCGCTGGAAGTGATCGCGGTACGTGGCGCTGATCATCTGCACGACATCGTCGCGGGTCGCGCCCATGCAGTCGACGTCGCACACGCCGTGCGCGTCGTCCTTCCCCTCGAACCTCACGAGGAGATTGCTGGTGAGGTGGTGGGTCTCCCGCCAGACCGGCCAGAGCACCTCCTTCACGGCTTTCGTGATGCCCGGGTGGCCATCGAAGGAGCCGAACGGCGGGCCGATGTCCCAGACGCAGTCCTCCCACCAGATGCCGAGGAATTCCTCGAAGCGGCCTCCGTCGAAAGCGCGACAGTAGGTGGTCACGAGATCCCGCATGGAGTTTCGGCTCTCGAGTTCGTCGATCCGAGCCATGAGGGTTTCAAGCTGCGCATCGGATGCCATGATCGCTCCCGCGGGACCGGCTGAGCCGCGTCACTGGTTGCCTGCGTCGAGTTCGATCGCCCAGGCGAGCTTCTCGCGCGCACGCGCTGCGGCCACCGGCAGGTAGTAGTCGGGGAAGAGCTGCGTCGCACCGCGTCGGTCGCGCAGGACTTCCTTTGCCACGCCGACCTTGTGGACCTCCGTAGGCCCGTCGACGATGCCCATCTCCGGAACCGTCGCCCACATCTGCATCAACGGCGTCTCGTTCGACATGCCGAGCGAGCCATGCAGGTGCAGGGCCCGGTAGATCACATCCCGCAGGACGCCCGGCATGGCGGCCTTGACCGCCGCGATCTCGCGGCGAACCTCGCGGGTATAGGCCTGGTGCTTGTCGATGAGCCACGCCGCGTAGAGCACGTGCAGCCGGAACTGCGTGACCTGGATGTAGGAGTCGGCGATCTTCTCCTGGGTCATCTGCTTCTTCGCGAGCAGCTCCCCCTTGGTCTGCCGGCTCAGCGCGCGCTCGCACATCATGTCGAGCGCGCGATTCAGCAGGCCGACGGTGCGCATCGCGTGGTGGATGCGCCCTCCGCCGAGGCGCGATTGCGCCACCTCGAAGCCCTGCCCTGGCTTGCCGAGGATGTTCTCGCGCGGCACGCGGCAGTTCGTGAAGCGCAGGTAGCCGTGCACGCCGGTGCCCATGCCCTCGCGCATGCCGACCGCGACGTTCCGCACGACCTCGAGGCCCGGCGCGTCGCGATCGACGATGAGGATCGACGCGCCCTCGTGGACGGGAACGTCGGGCTTGGTGATCACGACGACCAGCAGGAACCTCGCGAAGTCGGCATGCGAGGCGAACCACTTCTCGCCGTTGATCACCCAGTGATCGCCGACGAGCTCCGCCCTGCACGTGAACTGCGCCGGATCCGCGCCTGCCTGGGGCTCGGTCATCGAGTAGCAGGACGCGATGGTCCCGGCGAGCAACGGCTCCAGGTAACGGCGCTTCTGATCCGGCGTGCCGAAGCGCGCGAGAATCTCCGAGTTGCCCGTGTCGGGCGCCTGGCACCCGAACACCGTCGGAGCGAACCGACTGCGCCCGAGGATTTCGTTCATGAGGCCGAGCTTGACCTGCCCGTATCCCTGCCCCCCGAGCTCGGGACCGAGATGACACGCCCATAGGCCCTGGGCCTGGACCTGCTTCTTGAGGGGTGCCATCGCGGCGGCCGGGCCCCTGCGCGCCGGATCGAACGGATCGGCGGGATCGGTGAAGACAAGATCGAGCGGCTCGACCTCGCGGCGCACGAAATCCGCCATCCAGTCGAGCTTGCGTTGGAAGTCGGGGTCGGTTTCGAAGTTCCAGGCCATCGTGCATCCATCGAACGGATCGTGGCGCGACGCTCCCGTGCCGCGGTGGCGCAAAAGCCACGGTGGGCGCGTGCGTCCTGCGATCCGCTCCGCGAAGGTGCGGCGGAGTATAAATAGACTTGCTAGACGACAACAAGCAGATTATTGTCCGGGAACGTCCATCAGGAGGGGTAATGACAATGGACCGGTCCGGCGTACTCGTGTCCGCGGCGATCCTCGTCGCCATCGGCAGCTTCGGTGAGATCGCTCGCGCTCAGGTCGGGTCGGGCCAGCCCGGCGCGCTCGAGGAGATCACGGTGACCGCGCGCAAGCGTGAAGAAAACCTGCAGGACGTCGGCACGTCGATCAGTGCCATCGGATCCGAGGCGATCGCGCGGCGCGCCGACGTCGATCTGCAGACGTTCGCCAACATCGCGCCGAACGTGATCATCGACGACCTGCAGCAGGGCCCGGGCAGCCCCGCCGCGATCTCCGTGCGCGGAGTCGGCACGACGGACGTCGAGAAGAACTTCGATCCGACGGTGGGCGTCGTCGTGGACGGCGTCTTCATCGGCGTGAATTCCGGCGCGATGATCCGCGCGATCGACCTGCAGAGCATGGAGATCCTGCGAGGTCCGCAGGGCACGCTCTTCGGCCGCAACTCGATCGGCGGCGTCATCAACGTCACGCGGCGCAAGGCGAGCACCGAAGGATTCTCCGGCGGCGCGCGCGCAGGTGCCGGCAATCACGGCGACCTGCAGCTCGACGGCTACGTCAACGTGGCGGTGTCGGAGAAGTTCGCATTCAAGCTCGGGGCGGCGCGTCGCGAGAACGATGGCTGGCTCTATAACCAGACGCTCGACCGGGACACCGGCGAAGTCGAGTTCACGCAGTACAGTCCGAGCTTCGTCTTCCGGCCGACGGAGAGCCTCGAGATCGCGTACCGGTACGACCACACCGAGCAGGACCAGGATGCGAACCACGTACTGAACCTGGCTCAGCCCGACCAGGCGTGGTGCTTCTTCTACAACGAGTGCGCCCAGGGCCTGCAGAATCCGCAGTCCGGCGACCGGTACGTCGTCCTGCAGAACGGGGAGGCCGATTACCAGACCTTCTTCGACACCGACCTGCACATCGCGAGCGTCCGCTGGGACATTCGCGAGGGCGATCGAATCGAATACATCTTCGGCAAGTTCGAGACGGAAGAGGAGGTCTACCAGGACTGGGACGGCACTGCGCGAACCCTGTACCACACGGATCGTCCGGCGGACTGGAGCCAGACGAGCCACGAACTGCGCTGGGTGCACTCGGGCGACCGTCTCGACTACACGATCGGCCTGTATGCATGGGAGTCGGACTACCGGATCGATCTTCGCAGCTACATCGGCTTCGGGGATCTGTTGTTCGGACTACCGCCCGGCACGGTGCTCACCGTCGATCAGACGGTCATCCAGAACACGGAGTCCTTCGCCGGGTTCTTCGAGGCGGACTACCGGCTCACGGATGCGCTGACGCTGACCGTGGGCGGGCGCTATACCGAGGACGACAAGGACAGCGGTGTCATCGACGCGGGGATGCCCGATCTCGCCGTAGTCGGCAGCCCGGACAATCCCTTCGAGGAGTCGTGGAGCGAGTTCACGCCGAAGGTCAACCTGCGCTATCGCCTCAACGACGACGCGATGGTGTACGGCCTCTATTCCAAGGGCTATCGCGCCGGCGGGTTCAACGGCCGGCCTGGCACGTACGAGGCTGCCTCGATCGCCTACGACCCGGAAACGGTGGACAACTTCGAGCTCGGCTGGAAGACCGAGTGGATGGACGGGCGCGTTCGTCTCAACGGATCCGTGTTCCTGATGAAATACGACGACAAGCAGGAGGAACAGAGCGTTCCGACGTCCGTCGGCACCGGCCAGCAGACCCTCGTGACGAACGCGGCGGAAGCCGAGATCAAGGGCCTCGAGATCGACTTCCTGGCGAACATCACGGACCACTTCACGCTCGCCGGGAACATCGGCGTGCTCGACTCGGAATTCAAGGAGCTGTTCGACACGGATCCCGCGACGCCCGTCGACCAGCGTGACCTGTCTTACCTGAAGCTCCGCCGCGCGCCGGACCTTACCGTGACGGTGTCTCCGAGCTACACGTGGAACGTCGGCAATGGGTCGCTTTGGGTGCAGGCCGACCTGCGTTACATCGACGACCAGGAACTCACGTTCCTCAACTCGCCACAGAGCAGCGTCGACGCCCACGAGGTCCTCGACGCGTCGATTGGCTACCAGTTCGGCGACACGACGGTCACCGTGTGGGGCATGAACCTGACCGACGACGACTCGTGGACGCAGGCGTACGACGTCGCCACGAGCGTGACGTTCCCCGGCCTGTGGACCTACGCATCGGTCCGCCAGCCTCGCTCGTACGGTCTTCGCGTCTCCCACTATTTCGGGGGCCGCTGATCCAAGGCGGGCGGCATGCCATCCTTCGGCTCGCATGCCGCCCGCCGCTTGTCCTAGACGCTGGATCGTGACCGGAGGATCGCGGGGCGTGGGCCTCGCGACCGCCCGGCTCGCGGTGGCGCGCGGCGATCGCGTAGCGGTATTCGCGCGGAACGCGAACGAGCGGGAGCTTCGCGACGTGCTGGGCAATGAGTCGCTCGTGCTCGCCACGGATGTGACCGACCCGGACGCCGTGCAGCACTCGGTGGAGCTCGTGGCGAAGGCATGGGGCGGTGTCGACGTGCTCGTCAACAACGCTGGCCTGCACCGGGGCCGCCGGCTCCATCGGCTCGACCTCGCCGACTGGAACGCCGTGCTCGACACCAATCTTTCCGGACCCATGCACTGCATCCAGGCCTGCCTCGGCGTCATGGGCGAGGGCGCCTCGATCGTGAACGTCGGGGCGGTCGTCGGCTTCCGCGGCTTCGCCGGCGACAGCGCTTATGGCGCCTCGAAAGCGGGCCTCTCGGGACTCACGCAGGTGTTGGCCGTCGAGCTCGCACCGCGGAAGATCCGCGTCAACCTCGTGATTCCAGGTCTCGTGATCACCGAGATGACCGCCCAGGTCGATGAGCAGGCCATTGCGCAACTCGTCTCGCGCATCCCGCTCGGCCGCGTCGGCACGGAACAGGAAATCGCGGAGGTCATCTGGTGGGTAGCGGGCTCGACCTACATGACCGGCGCGAGCATCCCGAGCGATGGTGGGATGCTGTCGATGCTCTGAGATGGACGCGACGCCGCCGCTCGTCCGCTGGCTGGCGCAGCACGCCGGTCTCGACGATGCGTGGCTCGGCGACCGGCTGGGCGGCGGCAACTCCAACGTCACGCAGCTGATCCACCACCGCGGCGGACGCGCCGTCCTGCGCAGGCCGCCGGACCACGCGATCTCGGCGAGCGCGGCGAGCGGCATCCGGCGCGAGTACCAGATGCTGGCGGCCGTGCATGGACACGCGCCGGTGCCGCGTCCGCTCGCCTTCTGCGACGACGCAAGCCTCCTCGGGGTGGTATTCGCGGTGATCGAGCACGTGGACGGTGTGGCGATCAGTACCGCGCTGCCGCCGGCGTACCCGGCAGGTGCGACGACCCTCGATACCATCGGTAACGAACTCGTCGATGCGCTTGCGACGGTCCATACGCTCGACTGGCAGACCCTCGGCGTCGAGCCGCCGAGCGCGCCTCAGGACTACGTGGCGAAGCAGATCCGGCGCTGGCTCGCCGCTCGCGCGGCCGACTCGGTCCGGGAGCTGCCGCTGATCAGCGAAGTTGCTCACTGGCTCGAGTCGCACCTCCCGCCGCCGCCGCCCGCCGTGATGCACGGCGACTACCATCTCGACAATACCCTCTTCCGACGGGACGCCCCGCGGCTCACGACGGTGATCGACTGGGAACTCTCGACCGTGGGCAATCCGTATGCGGATGTCGCGCTGATGCTGGCCTTCTGGGGCCGGCGCCCCGTCGATCCCCCGGGCTTCTCCTTCGTGCAGAAGGTCTCCCGCGACGTCGCGGATTGCGTGGATCGCGACGCCCTGGCCCGGCGATGGTCGCGACGAACCGGACTTCCGCTCGACGACTTCGAGGTCTATCGCGTGTTCGCCCTGTGGCGGCTCGCCTCGATCGTCGAGGGCGCCTACGTCCAGTTCCGTCGCGGGGCCGTCGCGGACGACTACTCGCGGCGGCTCGAGCACGACGTCCCCGCGCTGCTGGAGGAAGCGGCGCGCGTGGCACGCATCGGGACCGGCGCATGAAGTCGACGATGATGGACCTGCCGCTCTCGACGCAGATGATCCTGCGTCACGGCGCGCGGCTGCACGGTGACAGTCGCGTCGCAACCTTCGACGGCTCGTCGTTTCACGTGACCCGATACGCGCAGATGGCGACTCGCGCGACGGCGCTGGCCTCGGCGCTCGCGCGTCTCGGCGTCCGTCGCGGCGACCGGGTGGCGACGTACTGCTGGAATCACCAGGCCCATCTCGAGGCCTACCTGGCCGTCCCCGCGATGGGCGCCGTGCTGCACACGCTGAACGTGCGGCTCATGGCTGACCAGGTGGGCGCCATCATGGCGCACGCGGCGGATCGCGCGCTCATCGTCGACGCATCGCTCTGGCCGCAGATCGAGCCCGTGCTCGCACGCGTTCCGGGCCTGGAGCACGTCATCGTCGTCGCGGGCGAGCCCGCGCGGCCGCGGCTCCACTCGTACGAGGCACTCCTGGCGTCTGCGCCATCCGCGTTCGACTGGCCCGAGCTCGAGGAACGGGACGCCGCGGTCGTCTGCTACACGAGCGGCACCACCGGCGACCCGAAGGGCGTCGTCTACAGCCATCGCTCGATCTTCCTGCACACGCTCGCCTCGCTCGGCCGCGATACGTTCGGCATCTCGCAGGCCGACCGCATCCTGCTGATGCCGTCGATGTTCCACGCGAATGCCTGGGGGCTGCCGTTCTCGGCGTGGTTCGCGGGCAGCGACCTGCTGCTGCCGGACGTGCACACGAAGCCGGCGAGCATCCGCGAGATGGTGCGACTCGAGAGGCCCACGTTCACGGCGGTGGTACCGACCGTGATCAACGACCTGTTGCAGGCGGATCGAGTCGCCCCGCTCGACATGCGCAGCTTCAGGGTCATCGTGTCCGGCGGCTCGCCCGTGTCGCCGGCCCTCATCGACGCGGTACGTGAACGGTGGGGCGTGCCGATCCTGCAGGGCTGGGGCATGACCG
>Ga0224723_1001555_pt1 | contig 13662 bp, 9 predicted proteins | sample Balambano_FR2_Me_FD_161647 | JGI IMG/M metagenome (GOLD analysis project Ga0224723, IMG submission 161647) | Freshwater sediment microbial communities from Lake Towuti, South Sulawesi, Indonesia - Balambano_FR2_MetaG | ecosystem: Environmental > Aquatic > Freshwater > Lake > Sediment | place...
GATCCGTGCGCGCCAATGGCGACGATCTGCGTGCCCGGCGTCTGATCGCCCCACGGCGCGTCTGCCCATTGGAGCGTCATCCGCCGGCCGACCCCATGCACGATGCCGGGCCGCGCCGGGTCATCGGCCAGATAAACCAGGCCCTTCACGCGGTAGATCGCCTCCGGCAGCCGGTCAAGCGCGCGCCGGAGGGCCTTCAGCGACAGGGGTTGATCGCTGCGCCACGAATATGAACTGAACACGGCGGCATGATCGGCATGGGGGTGATCGTGATCGTCGCCTGCGTGCGGCGCGCCCGCCTCGTGGACGTGAATCTCCTGCGGGGCACGGTTCTGCGCCTGGGCGGCCAGTCGCTCCGGCGAAAACGCGCCCACGTTGAGGATCAGTTCCAGCGGCACGGCGGCGTGCGAGGTCTCAATCATGCGGGCGTCACGGATGATCTTGCGCACAAAGGCTTTTGCACGCTCGCGCCCGGCCTCATCCACCCGATCGATCTTGTTGAGGATCACGATGTCCGCCGTGCCGATCTGGTTCATCGCCAGCACTTCAAATTCACGGTCGAGCGCGGTGATCTGCTCGGCGTCGATCACGGTCAGCACACTGTCGATGCGCACCTGGGGGACGGCGCGGAAGGTCAGCGCCACATCGAGCGGGTCAGACACGCCGCTGGTCTCCACGATGATATATTCCGGCGGCTGCGGCCCCTGGATTAAAGCCAGCACCGCGTTGAGGAAATCGCCGCGAATGGTGCAGCAGATACAGCCGTTGGAGAGGCTGATCGTCTCGCCTTCCACGCGGGTGATCAACTGCGCGTCGATGTTGATCGCGCCGAAGTCATTGACCAGCACAGCGGCGCGCACGCCATGATCCGCGTGCAGGATGCGGTTGAGCAGGGTGGTCTTGCCCGCGCCCAGAAAGCCGGTGATGATGGTCAGCGGGATCGGGTCGTGTGGGGTGGGGGTCATGGTGTGTCTCCTGGCAAATCATGGATGCGAAGGCATCTTCGCCTGCGCGCCCGCGATCATTGTGCCGTGGAAGCCCGGCCCGTGCAAGTAGGGATACCCAACGGGGTGTCCGAGACCCAACAGAGTGCAGGCCAACACATCAAAAATTCAGACGGTTCAATAAAGTAGGGGCGCAGCAGGCTGCGCCCGTACACAAAATAATCTTTACCGAACCGTTGTGAACCTGAAAATCGGTTTGATGCAATCGCCCTAAACGGGGTGTCCGACGGGGTTAAACCGGGGACGGCACGTGGGCGTACCTGCCGCCGGGGACGGCACGTGGGCGCGTCCCCTACGCTGTGCGGGTGAATCCGTGGCGCGGCGCGTTTAAGGATTTTCCGCCAGGCGCTTTTTCTGTTCTTCGAGCATTTTCGCCTGTTCCGCCACGCGCGCCGGGACGAACGGACGCCGCTCAGTCGTGATCTGGAAATCGAGGCTGTCCACGCCCAGGGCCTTCAGGATGCCCCGTTCGATCGGGTTGTAATCGGCGGGGTTCTCGCGGTTGAGGATCAGCGGGTTCTTCAACTGCACAAACGGATTGGTCATAAAGCGCGGGATGCCAGACACGTTCTGAGACGAGGCGTGCAGCATCAGCGGGTGCAGCATGGCGACATCGCCCGCCTCGCCCGTGACCTCGATAAATTCTGCGCACTGCGCCGCGATCGTGCCCCATTCCTTGTTATACGGGTCAAGCCCTTCCGGGTGGCGCAGCAGCAGTTCAGATACGGGGCGGATCGAATCCGGCGCGATCAGTGTGCCGCCGCCGTGAGGCCCAATGTCCTGCCAGATCACCACCAGCAGCAGGCCCTGTTCGCCACTGTCCAGAAAGTGATAGAACCAGTCGCCATCGACGTGCCAGCCTTTGGTGGCCGGGGACGGCGCTTCCCACGGGCGATCCGCGCCGTTGTTGAAGTTGACGATAAAGCCATCGCCCCAGGCATAATCCTCGCCCGCCAGGATATTCTCCGCGCCGCCGACCAGATCGCAGATCGCGCCCCAGGCTTTGGGCGAAAATTCCCTGACCTTGTGCTGATTGTAGGCGGGCATGTGGATCATCGGCTTGTCCCACGCGGCGGGATCGCTCCGATCCAGGGCCAGGCGCTTCCAGCCGAAATCGACCGCCTCGCGCGCGGCCTCCTTCGGGAAGCAGTCCTTAACGATGACATAGCCGTGATCGATGAAATGCTGCACTTCTTCAGGGGTTAAGGTGGTGTAAGGGGTCATGAAGAGTCTCCATCTGCTAAGGGGTCAAAACGAACGGCGCAGAATGTCCTGATTATGACCTCTGCGCCGCGATCCATCACCATGGGTCTTAGGGTCAGGTCTCGAACGTAACTGAAGAACACATGATTCTGCCGCGCGGACGCACGCCGGGCGTCCCTACATGCCGCCGGGGATGGCCCGTGTGCTGTCCTGGCCTTTGCTCATCACTTACCGCCCATCACTTCCTGCTAACTCTTCACCGCGCCGGCGAACGCCTCGATGAAATAGCGCTGGAGGAAGATGTATACGGCCACGATCGGCACGATGCTGATGGTCGCGCCCATGCACAGCAGCGGCCAGTCGCGGCTGGTGGCCCCCACAAAGGCGAACATGCCGACCGCCAGCGTGCGCAGTTCCGGCGCGCCGAGCGTAAACACCAGCGGGCCGAAGAACGAATTCCAGTTAGACATAAACGTGAACAGGCCAACCGTCGCCACCATCGGGCGGGCCAGCGGCAGGATGATGAACAGGTAGCGCTGCCACAGCGTCGCCCCGTCGATCACCGCCGCCTCTTCCAGCTCATTGGGGATGGTGCGCATATAACCGGTGAACAGGAACGTGTTAAAGAGCATCCCGCCCGCCGTGGCCGTGATGATGACCGCCCAGTAGGTGTTCATCAGGCCCAGGGTGCGGACGATCTCGATCACCGGGATGATGGTATACCCGGCGGGCAGAAAGAACAGCACACCGATCGCCACCAGCAGGTATTTTTTGCCCGGCATGTGCAGCTTGCCGAGCGCGTATCCGGCCATCGACGTGAACCAGATCACCAGCAGCGTAGTGACGACGGTCGTGAACACGGTATTGAACATATAGCGGCTGAAGCTCGCCTCGTTCCAGGCGATCAGGAAGTTGTTCCACTGCGGCGCGGCAGGGAACGGGTTGATCCCCGCCGAGAAGAATTCGCTGTTGGTCTTCAGCGCGCTGCCTGCCATCCAGATAAACGGAAAGATGTAGGCCAGGCCGATAGCCAGCAGCGCCAGGTGCAGCAGCAGCTTGCCAGACCCGCTCAACAGCGGCGCGAACATAAAATCAGTCGAGCGGCGGGGATCTCGTTGGGCAATTGCGGTCATGATGCCTGTCTCCTTAATTCCGGTTACGCTGGCGGGTGATCAACAATTGGCCCAGCGTGATGCTGAGGATGAGAATGTTCATGATAAACGAGGCGGCAGAGGCATAACCCAGGTTGACCGTCGTCCCGCCCTGTGCCGCCACACCCCCGCTGCCGAACACGTAGCGATAGATGTAGCCGGATACGACCTCGCTGGCGAAGTATGGCCCGCCGCCGGTCAGCGCGAAGGACTGCTCAAACACCTGCATACTGCCCAGGATGGCGAAGAACAGGATGATGGTCGCCACGGGGCGGATGCCGGGCAGCGTGACGTAATACAGCCGCTGGAACCAGTTCGCGCCGTCCACTTTGGCCGCGTCATAAAGTTCTTCCGGCACGGTCGCCAGCGCGGCCATAAAGTAGACCAGGTTATAGCCGAACGAATGCCACATCCCGAACCCGATCACCGACCACATGGCGAAATCCGGCCCCAGCGGGTTGATGTTCGTCCCGGCCATTTCACTCAACGGGGTGGCCGCGCGCTGAAGCATCATGCGCACCACGATCGCCACGATCGCCACGCTGGTGACGACCGGCATGAAATAAACAGTCCGGTAAAAAGACGTAAAGCGCATTCTTGGGTTGGTGAGGATCAGCGCCAGGATCAGCGCCAGCGTGAGCTGGATCGGGACCAGCACCACGGCATACTGAAGCGTGTTGCCGAAAGCGTTCCAGAACCATTTATCGGTCAGCACGGACTGGAAATGCCGCAGACCCACGTACTGATCCGGCTGGCCGAAGCCATACCAGTTGTACATCGTGATTTGCAGCGAGCGAAAAATCGGATAGATCGAAAACATCAGAGTCAGGGTCAGCATTGGGAGGACGAACAGCCAACTCCCAATCATCTCGTTCCGAATATGCTTCGGAACCGCCCGTTTGCCGGGGCGAAGGGCGACCTGCGACGGTGTGGAAGCGATCTGGCTGCTCATCTGGTTCTCCCGTGAGCGTAAATGAATTTCGTTTCATGACGGAAATCGCTTTTCCGTGAGGCGCACCGGCCTGCCCCTACGTAGAGCGTGATTCTTAAAGGGTCGCGGTCATCGAGGCGCAGGAAGGGGGGCGCAGGCTGGCCCACACCCCCTTTGCCAGCAGAAAAGCGTTTACTCGCCCGCTGCCTGGACGTAATCCTCGGTCGGAATCCAGTCTGCGAAGATGTAATCTTCCAGCTCAACATCCAGACCCGCAGCCTGCGCGTCTGCCAGGCCCTGATCGAAGCTGGCCTGGATGCGCGCCTCGAAATCAGCCAGCGCCTCCTCGACCTCGATCTGGCCGGTGAACACGCCGTTGACGATCGAGTTCATATCCGGGCCTTCCAGCGTGAACACCACCTGCGCGGTATCCGGCGCGCGCAGACCCAGGTTCGGGCCGGTCACCAGGCGCGAGTTGATGGCGGCGATATCCGCACGCACCGGGTTGCTGGCCGCAAATTCTTCCGGATCCATGCGATACAGACCTTCATCGGCATACTGAATCCAGATGCTGGCGAATTCCGGCGAGTGCAGGAACTTGAACCATTCCCAGGCCGCATCGGCCACTTCCGTATCCGCTGCGATGCCGAACCAGCGCCCGCCGGGGCCATACTGGAACGAACCGCCCTGTTCTTCCACACCCGCCAGCGGCAGCGGGATAATGCGGAAGCCGTCGAATTCCGGGTTGGTGGTGGCCCAGCCGCCGATCACCCAGTCGCCCGCGATCAGGTGCGCGAACTGGCCTTCCGCGAACAGCACGCGCGCGGCTTCGTCGTCGATCGCCAGGTTGACGCTTTCGGGGTGGATCAGCCCTTCGTCGCGCAGCGTGACCAGGCCGTTGAGCGAGGCGTTGGCGCATTCGTCGCTGGCGATGTCATAACGGCCTTCGACCCAGTTCCAGCCCGGCTGCGGTGCATGGGTGTAAAGCTGTGTGCTGAACTGGCACATCCAGATCCACCAGCCCTGCGCCCAGGTCTGCGTGCCGCTGAAGCCCACGCCATAGGCGTCGGTGTTTTCGGTGATGACGCGCGAATTCTCGATGAGCTGATCGAGCGTGACCGGGAAGTCGTCTTCCGTCAGGCCAGCGGCTTCATACACATCGGTGTTGACGAACATCTTGATCCAGACGTTGTCGCTCCAGAACTTGGCGCTATAGGTCAGGCCATCGACGGTGTTGCCCGCGCCATCCAGGAACACATAATCCGGGTTGGGCACGCTGGCGCGCCATTCTTCAAAGTCGGCAAAGTCATTGAGCGGCATCAGCCAGCCCGCTTCCAGAATTTCCGGGAAGGTGGGCGGATCAGGCAGCACGAATACATCGGGCGTGCTGTCCGGGCCAGCGGTGAAGGCGGCCTGCACCACCTGGTTGTAATTGCCGCCGCCCTGGAGCGTGCGGTTGACCTCAATGCCGGGGTTGGCCTCTTCAAAGGCTTCGATCGCCGCGTCCACCGCCGCGCCCTGCGTCACCCAGTAATCCCAGTATTCGACCGTGACCACTTCCTGCGCGGCAGTGCTGAAAGAAATCACCGCCAGCAGACCGATCAGCGCTGCGATCAGCGCCAGGCGAGAAACTTTTGCTTTAGACATGTTGCTGTTTTCTCCCATTGTTTATTTGAATAACGAGAGCAAGCGTGAGTGATCCTCTGCGGATGTCTGCTCAATAGGGGTAGCCTCCTGTATGCCCTCCATGAATTGGGTCGATCGGACTGCATCAGCGCGGATGGTTCAGCGCGCCGGGATGCACACATTATGGGATGGCGCGCACCGTGTCGCGGACGATCAGCCGGGTGCTGAGTGTGGTGGTGATCGTCGTCCGGTTCGGTTCGGAAGCGCGCTCGACCAGGTGGCGGACGGCCATTGCGCCCATCAGCATTTTGTCCACCTGCACGGTGGTCAGCGCGGGTTTGATGGCGCGGGCCAGATCAATATCGTCAAAGCCGATCACCGACAGATCGCCGGGGACATCGCGCCCCAGGTCGTGGGCGGCATCGAGCGCGCCCAGCGCCACAATATCGTTGCACGCGAAGATGGCCGTGATCTGCGGGTTGTGGCGCAGCAGCCGCCCCGTGGCGTCATAACCGCCGCTGCGGGTGAGCGGGCTGTCTTCGATATAAACGTCAGGAATGTTCCGATGCTTGAGCGCGCGTACATATCCCTTGCGCCGCTCGCGGATGCTGGGATAGTCGTCCGCCATGCTGCCGACCAGACCGATGTGCCGATGGCCGTGATCGATCAGATACGACACGGCGTTGTACACGCCGTTGAGGTTGTCGGACACCACACTGTCGAACCGCTGACCCGGCGCGTAGGCATCGACCAGGACGATCGGCTTGCGGCTGAGATCGGTGGGGGGTTGTTCCAGCGTCTCCAGCAGCGATCCGACCACCAGAATGCCATCGACCAGATTGTCGTGCAGCATGGTCGGCAGCGACAGCGGGCGGTTGAGGTTATCGACCTCGACATTGGTGTACATCAGCGACAGGTTGTAGCGCTGGCATTCACGCTCCGCCCCGGCCAGCACATACGAGTAAAACGGGTTGACCGGCATCGAGCCGTCGGGCGTGGTGCGCGTCAGCAGGCCGATCACCGAAAGCTGCGTGGTGATGGGGCTGGGGATACGAATCTGCTGCTGGTAGCCGAGCGAGGCCGCCGCTTCCAGCACACGCGCGCGCGTCTCCGGGGCGACGTTGGGGCGATTATTCAACGCCTGAGACGCGGTGCTGATGGACACACCGGCGCGTTTAGCGACTTCGCGGAGCGTGGACGTTTCTGGCATAAAAAAATTCACCAAAAACCCAAAAACTGTTCGCCTAACTCATTTTGCGCTCAGTCTAACACGCGCTGACACCGCTGTCAACGACCTGGCCGGGCTGAAGAGACGTTCTGATTTTCATGTTTCTGGAAAATGAGTTACGAAGCCATCCAATTGTGGCTGAAAGATCAGAATCGGAAGGATATGGTGATGTTGTCTTCGCATGTTTACCTGAACATATGCGGTCTATTCAGGTTGGTTTATTCTGAAGATGGGCTTGGCCCCATGAAGCGATCGCCGTTGAAGTGGATCAGATGATCGGGGGTTTCACTGATCCATACTTCCGTCTCCCAGGCAATTTCACTGAGAAAGCTGCGAAAAGTGGCAAAATCGGCGAAGGCGCTGACGTATATCAAGCCCGCCTTAACCTCGGCAAATATTTTGCCCAGCTCAAGGCGACGTTTAGGACTGACCGGCCCATGCGATGTAACGGCTTCTATGAGGTACAACCAGGCACGCTGCTCAACATACAGGATGACATCGGGCAACTTATTGTGTGCGGTCAGTGGGATGTTTAGGGAAGCAAAAGTGCTTTCATCAATGAGCAGCGATTTGTTGGCGGTGTCACCCAAATAGAGCAGCATTGCGCCAGGGGCAAAACGTGGAGCGAACGCTTCGATAATGAGAGCCTGCAGCGCGTTGTGTCTGCCTGGTGACAGATGATATTCCTTTCCTCGATAGGTCACGGGAATCTGTCGCATTTTTCGTTTGCGTTGGTACACCTCTGTGAGTGATTGTTGAGCGCTTAAAAATTCAGCAACAGCTTCAGCCCACGTTGAGGTGTTGTACTGACGGATGGTGCGTATTGCCGCGTCAGTAAGCGCATAATGAGTTCGTGGGCTGTTGGTGGCAAGCCCGGTTCGTCAGGGTTACGATCGACAAGACGAGCCTGCTCAAACTGGTGAATTACCTGTCGGCGAACGGTTTCACGTGTATTCTCAGCATAACGGCGTCCAAAGCGATTGCTCATGGACTGCATCATATCGTGAATACGCAGGCTTTGTCGCCTCGCATCACTCCACGCGGTGTCTTCGTCCAACTGCGCGAGCGCCAGTAACGTAAGTGCGGCGATCTCGCTCTGCTGGGCAGCAGGCAACCGCAGTGCGGCAAGTATGGCCTGTGCCTCCGTGATTTTACTCATACCTGTCGTGTTTCTCGAAGGATGGGAAAGTCCTTTGGCAAAAGTCCGAAGACCTGAAGTATGTGAACCACGACGGCATTCAGATCGGTGTCTGTTGGTGCGGTCATCAACGTCTCACCAATAGTCGTAGTAACGTGCAGGGGTGGAAGAGGTAACGCCCGCAGTTCAGTTGCATTGACCTGCGTGTTTCCGTTCGAAATGCGAAAGTAGCGATCGATCAGGCCACTGTTGAACAAAGCAGCAAGGCCAACGGCTTCGACTTCGGTCATTTCCCCTCTGCGGCGGTAGATATAGTTGAGATGGTTCTCCAATCCGAGCCGCGTAAATCGGAAGTCTTCTGCCCGGTATGGCGCGGCGACCAGACGGCGCTGCTCCTCCTTGGCGCTGAAGCGGCGCAGCAGCACATAATTGACGTTTCGGACGAGCAAGGTTTGGGTATCTGAGTTACTCAGGATATGCTGAGGTTTATGAAAACCATTGTGGAGGGGCCAGTTAACCTGCTGTGGCTTAATGTGGTGCATCCACAGCAGTGGAACCGCGTTTGCACTGTTGGCACTGCTGACGAGAAACGGTTCTGCACGGAAAGCGACGACAGGTCCCGTAGAAATTTCCATCCCAAAGCTGTGTAGTGAATCGGTCCAGTGATCCACTGCGTTCAGAATAGTCTCATCCACGTCGGAGACGGGCAACCGAAAGACACCTGCTGAACTGAGGAATTGTCTGCGGTCTATGGTGCGGACTTGGGGTTTATTTGCCAGGTCGGCTACGCTGCCGCTCGATGAAATAGTAAGTGAAAAATCATCATGCTGTGAATCAATCGGCACGAAAGTGAGAACCATATTCTCTTGCAGTACATTATCCTGACTAAAAGCATCGTCGCGGGTTTCAAACAAGTGGATATGCTCTGGCTGCGCCAGCTCAAGAAATTCCTGACGGAAACGGGCAAAGTAGGTTCCCGAACAGAAACTGCGTGGCACGACAAAACATGCTCGCCCGTCTTGCAGCATTCGAGCCGCCAATTCCATAAAAAGGGTATAGATATTTGTGTGTCCATTCAGTATGTCTCGTGACATCTGTCGGCGGATATCCATTGTGCTGATCTTGAAGTAGGGAGGATTGGCGATAATATGTTGATAATGATGCCGACCCACAGCGGTATCCAGCAGGGATGGGCGCTGAAAACGTAGAGCATTTAGTACGAAATCCGTATGAAAGAAATTGAGTTGTATGCGAATCCCCTTATGCGCCGCCCGCTCAGTCGCTTCATTGAGAATAGATGTTGCGGCCGCAAACAATTCGCTGTCTACCTCAAAGCCCTCAATTTGGACTTCGACAGGCTCCTCTTCGTCCATTAAGCGTTCGACGATCGCGCAGAGTAATGTTCCAGACCCCATTGCTGGATCCAGAATGACATCACCATTTCGGATCGTGCCGATCTGACCAGCCATAAAACGGGCGAGGGGCATCGGAGTAAGAAACTGCCCCTTTTCCTTGCGTAACTGTATAGGACGCCGGGCGAGAATCTGGTGTCCAACATCAAGACTACGCTGCGTAAATACTTCTTTCATCAGGGTCCCTGTCGCTTGCCAGAATTTCTTCAGTATAGCCGATCTGTGGCAGCGTAATTATCCCAAACCGGGACGCTCATTCTGCCTTATAAGTTGTTCTGTGTGGTAAGGCCACATCTTTCAGTTTTCATTTTTGGAAATATGCGCGGTATGATTCATGACCATGCGGTCATCACCGCCGCTGTGATTTGCCACCTATGCCTGAGGGAATGTTATGGCTGAACGGGTGCTGACCCTGCGCGAACTGAACCGGGCGCTGCTGACGCGGCAGATGTTGTTAAAGCGCCAGCCGATCGATGTTTTGGAAGCGGTCGAAAAGCTGGTGGGTTTGCAGGCCCAGGTCCCCAATCCGCCGTACATCGGCCTGTGGACACGGCTGGAAAGCTTCGCGCGCGCTGATCTGACCACGCAGATGGAGCAGCGCCAGATCGTCCGCGCCGCGCTGATGCGATCGACCCTGCATCTGATGACCGCCGCCGATCATAACCGCTTCCGCACCGCGCTTCAGCCCGCACTGGCAAAGGCGCTGAACGCCTTCTTCGGCCAGCGTGCCAGGGGATTAGACATCGAGCGGTTGTGCCAAGCCGCGCGCCCCTTTATCGAAGCGCAGCCGCGCACGACCGGCGAACTTCGCGCGCATCTGCTGTCGATCGTCCCCGACGCCGACGGCGAGGCGATGGCTTACGCCGTGCGCAACTTTTTGCCGCTGATCCAGATTCCGCCCGGTGGCACATGGGGCAGCGGGGCCGGGTCTTATGCCACATCGGCGCAGTGGCTCGGCGAGCCGGTCTCCGACGGCGATCATCTGGGCGAGCTGCTGTTTCGCTACCTGGCCGCGTTTGGCCCCGCCAGCGTGATGGACTTCCAGACGTGGACGGGCATCACGAAGCTGGGCGGCACGCTCGACCCGTTCCGGCGCGATCTGATCACGTTGCGCGATGAGCAGGGCCGCGAACTGCTCGATCTGCCGGGTCAGCCGCTGCCACCCGGCGACACACCCGCGCCGGTGCGCTTTATCCCCGAATATGACAACCTGCTGATCGCCCACGCTGACCGCACGCGGATCATCGCGGATGAGGATCGCCCGAAGGTGTTTCTGTCCGCCGGGCGGGTGCGCTCTACTGTTCTGGTCGATGGCTTTGTGGCCGGCGCGTGGAAGATCGAAAAGGCGCGCAAAGCTGCGGCGCTGGTGATCGAGCCGTTCCGTGATCTGGACGACGCGGATCAATCGGCGCTGGCGGCGGAAGGGGAACGGCTGGTGAGCTTCGTGGAAGATCAGGCCGAGGCGTTCGAGGTGCGGTTTGTATGATCGTGTCTCCGGGGACGGCCTCCGCCGAAATGCCCCCTCCCGGCCTCCCCCAAACATGGGGGAGGTGATCGGGACACAATTAGATCGCTGGTGTAGGGACAGGCCCGTGTGCCTGTCCGATGGCCCGTGTGCCTAAAGCCGGTAAGCCTGTTTCGCCAGGCGATAAGCCATATCGAGCGCCATGCTGGAAGCGTCTTCCTCGTCGATCACGCCGCGCGTCACCAGTTCCGCCAGCCAGTCGGCGCTGGCCCGCCGCCACAGGTCATGCCGCGCCGGGATCGATGGAAAGGCCCGTGTGTCGTCGTTGAACCCGGCGGTGTTATACAGCCCGGCGGTCTCCATCACGGCCTCAAAATAACGGCGCATCCCATACAGGCTGTCGAAGAACCACCACGGGGGGCCGACCTTCAGCGCGGGGTAATGACCGGCCAGCGGCGCGAGTTCACGGCTGTAGGTCGTTTCATCGAGCGTGAACAGGATGATCGTCAGGTCGGGATGTGCGCCGAACGCATCGAGCAGTGGCTTGAGGCTGCGCGTAAATTCGCCCGCGATGGGGATGTCTGCGCCCATATCGCGCCCGAACGCCGCGAAGACCGCCGCGTTGTGGTTGCGCAGGCTGCCGATGTGAAGCTGCATGACCAGGCCGTCCTCGCTGCTCATGCGCGCCATCTCGATCAGCAGATGGCCGGTGAAGCGCCGGGCGTCTTCCTCGCTGGCCTGATTCTTCAGCGCGCGCGTGAAGATCGCCTCGGCCTCGTGATCACTCAGGCGCTCGGTATAAGCCGTCAGCGCGGCGTGATCGGTGGCCGTCGCGCCCATCGACTTAAAGAACGCTCGCCGCCCCTCCAGCGCGTGGATGAGCGCCCGGTATGAGCCGACCGCCACGCCGGAAACCTCGCTCAGGCGATCCATGCTGGTGCGCCAGCCTTCCGTGTCGAGATTGACCACCGCGTCCGGTCGGAAGGTGGGGATCACGCGCCCCGGCCAGCCGGACTCGCGGATCGCCCGGTGCTGATCGAGCGGGTCGGTGGCGGCGTCGGTGGTCGCCAGGGCTTCGATGTTGAAGCGTTCAAATAACCGGCGCGGCGAGAAATCCGGCTGGCGCAGCTTTTCATCGATCGTGTCATAAATGGCCTGGGCGCTGCCACCGCTCATCTTCTCGTCGATCCCGAACACGTCGCGCAGTTCGCTGCCGATCCAGATGCCGGTCGGTGTGCCCCGGAACAGATACCAGTGATCGCACACCGTCTGCCAGATTTTGCGGTGATCGGTCTCCACCGCGCCGCCATCTTTGCGCGGAATGCCCAGCTGCTCCAGCGTGATCCCCTGCGAGTGCAACATGCGGAACACGTAATGATCCGGGATGATCAGCAGATCGACCGGCGTGCCCCAGGCGTAGGACTCGTCAGCGAACAGGCGCGGGTTGACGTGCCCGTGCGGGCAGATCAGCGGCAGATCGGCGATGGTCTGGTACAGCCGCCGGGCGATCTCACGCGGGGCGCTGGTGGGCGAGAAGTAGCGATCGTCCATCATGACTCCTGGGTTGGCAGCGGAAAAAGATCGTCTATGGCGACGCGCTGGCCGGTGCGCATCGATTCGTTGGCGCAGATGCCGACCAGGATGGACGCCGCGCCGTCGATGTGGGTGGCCGCGCGCCGGAGTGGGTCAGGCGGGGGATCGGGCGCGAACAGGTCGATCAGCATGGCCGGGTCAGCGCCGCCGTGACCGCCTGCCGCCGTAGGAATCTCGATCGCTTCGACCGTCCCCCACAGCGGGTACAGCCGCATCTGGGTCAGCTTATATGGCCCTTTGCTTGCGCCCTGATCGGCCTGACCGCCGCGCAGGTGATTGATGCTTTCCACCACGTCCAGTTCCAGGCGGCCCTTCGTCCCGGTCACGGCCACGCGCAGCCCTTCCCAAGGCGAGTAGGCGATCAGGCTGTATGAGAGGATCGCGCCGCTGCGGTAGCGTACCGAGACACTCATCGTATCTTCGATCGTGATCGGCGCGCCGAACACGTTGCGGTCGCGCAGATAGCCGGTTTCCGCTTCTGCGTCGAGATAGAGGCCGCGAAGGAAGTCGTCTTCGTCCAGCCGCAGCGCGAAGGGATCGTCCGCCGCTGCTGCCACGCCGGTATAGCGCTGATAAGAGTAGCTTTCGCCGCGCGCCTGGGCGTTGGCCTGGCCGTAAAACATCAGATCGCCCATCGCCATCACCTGCGCCGGAAACGAACCGAGCCACCAGTTGACCAGATCGAAATGATGGGTGGCTTTATGCACCAGCAGGCCGCCGCTGTGATGTTTTTCCCTGTGCCAGCGCCGGAAGTAATCTGCGCCGTGGCGGGTGTCCAGCAGCCAGGAGAAATCGACGGCCAGCGGACGCCCGATCCGCCCCTGCGCGATGATCTCGCGGAAGCGGCTCATGGCCGGGGCGTAGCGATAATTGAATGTCACGCGCAGCGAACGCCCGGTGCGCGTGACATT
>Ga0224723_1001556_pt1 | contig 13660 bp, 7 predicted proteins | sample Balambano_FR2_Me_FD_161647 | JGI IMG/M metagenome (GOLD analysis project Ga0224723, IMG submission 161647) | Freshwater sediment microbial communities from Lake Towuti, South Sulawesi, Indonesia - Balambano_FR2_MetaG | ecosystem: Environmental > Aquatic > Freshwater > Lake > Sediment | place...
CTCCGCACCCCCGCGAAAGTCTCCCTGCCCCCCGGTGAATACGCCGTGAGCTTCTGGGACGGCGACGTGCGCGTCACCCAGCTCCAACGCTTCACTCTCGCCGACGCGCAAACCGCCGCCATCCAACTCACGAACCAATAGCCACGCGAACGGGGCGTCCCGTCCTGTTGGCACTCGCTTGACAACTCGCCTTCAAGCCGGAAACATACAAGTCGAACTCGACGAACTCGTCGCCGCGATCCGCTGATCGCGGACCATCTTCCACAACGGCATTCCGCCTCGCCCTCAAAGCTTCTTTCGCGCAAACTCGTGCACCACCCGCGTGAACACCGCTCCGAACAGAAAAATCTGCGCCGAGGAGTAAAACCACGCCAGCAGTACGGCCAGCGAGCCCGCCGCCCCATACGCGCTTCCCAAGCTACTCCTTCCTAGGAGCCTGTTAAAAAAAGCCCCTGTTCGTCAGCACTGGCCTTTTCTCGATTCTTTCGCAGTCATGCTTTGTCGCTTCTGAAGCTCCGCAGAGCTCCGCCGGAAGCCGCAAAGCTTCGGATTTGCCCTATTTCCTGCGTTTAGGCACACTGCTCCCTGAGGGTTTTGAGGCGAAGCAAGTTGTAGGCGGCCGCCGTGTACGTCACCAGCCATCCCACCTTGTCCAACCCCCGCAGCTTGACCTTCTTCAGGCCACCCGTCTGCTTCATCCAGCCGAAGGCTTTCTCCACCAGCCACCGTTTGCTCAAGCTCAAGCTCATGCGATAGCCATCATGCCGCGTAGTGCGCCCATCGATGGCGCTCTTGCGAGTCTTGTTGTTCTGCGCCACATGCGGCGTCACACCGAGTTCCCGCACCGTTGGGACAAAGTCCTTCCGGTCACACGCCTTGTCCGCGACCAGCGTCACCCGCTTGCCCGCCTGCGCCAACCTGGCCGCCATCAACAGCGCCGCATCCGTCTCGGCCTGGCCATCAGCTTGTGTGGCCATCACCTCGCGGATCAACCCGTTCCGGTTCTCAATCACAATGTGGCCGAGGTAGCTCAACTTCGCTTCCTGGCCCTGGCTCTTCTTGTACAAACGGGCCTCGGGATCGGTGGTGGAAGCGTGGGTATCATTGCGCCGCTTCTCGCCATGGAAGTTGCTGCCATCTTTCGGCCCTTCTCCATCCTTGCGTTGAAAGCTCTTCTGCCCGGCCCAGGCCTCGATCAACGTCCCATCCACGGTGAAGTGTTCATCGGACAGGAAGCCTGCCGCCAGTTCGTTCACCCGCGCGAAGAACCGCTGCGCTACTTCCTCATTCAACAACCGCTCCCGGTTCTTGCTGAAGACCGCGTGGTTCCAGACCGGTTCGTCGATCTCCAGCCCGATGAACCAGCGGAACAACTGGTTGTAATCCAACTGCTCCATCAAGAGCCGTTCACTGCGCACCGAATAGAAAATCTGCAGCAACAAGGCCCGCAGCAAGCGCTCAGGCGGAATCGAGGGCCGGCCCACCCGTGAGTATAGCCCCACAAAGTCCCCGTCCATGCTCTTGAGTAGCTGATCCACCTGCGCCCGTACCTTTCGCAGCGGATGCTCCGGCGCTATCCGTTCCTCAAGACTCACGTAGCTGATCAGCGATGCTTGGTTCTGGTCGTTTCCGCGCATACAACATGTATATGTATGCTCGAAAATGTTGCCACGTCACAGGTTCCGCGGCGAGTTTTTCAACAAGTTCCTAGTTCAGCAAAATTCACAGTTGGCAGCCGAACACTCTCACAAATCTCGACGCCTGTCACCGTTCTGTCACTTTCCATTCACACCGCTGACAAGGTAGATGGATAGACTACGTTGGGGTTCGACGCTCGGTCCTCCCGGATTTATTCTCCCAAATCTCCTCTCCACAAAAGGAAATCCATGAAAAACGCCATCAAGACAATATTACTTTGCGGGTTTCTCTCCACCGGCCTCATGGCGCAAGCGCTTAGCGTGATCAACGGCGCGCGCTTCGAGCTGCGCTATCCGGTCTCCGCCGGATCGTACGCGCAGGCCTACGGTACCTTCACCGGGGTAACGACGACAACGGCCGCGAGCGTACCGCTCCCCACGACGTTGGACGGTGTTCAGGTGTTTGTGAACAACGTTGCGGCGCCACTCTACGGCGTGTCAAACACTGTGGTCAGCTTTGTGGTTCCCAACGCGACACAAACGGGCCGTGCGCCGGTTCGTGTGGTGCGGAACGGTCAGGAAATCGCCACGGGCTCGGCGGATGTAGTGACAGTCTCACCGGGCATCTTCTTCGTGCTGGGCGACGCTTTGGCCCAGGGAGGCATCCTGAATCAGAGTAGTCAGTATGCGATTCGGAATGCTCCCGCGACGCGCGGCAGCACGATTCAAATTTTCGCCACGGGCCAAGGTGCGGTGGATGCCACGGTGGCCGACGGCGGCGTTCCCGCTTCCGGAGTATTGGCTCGCGTGAGAGGTACGACGCGAGTATTCATCTCGGTGGACGAGGCCAACGTCACCTTCAGCGGTCTGTCGCCCCAATTTCCGGGTTTGTGGCAGATCAACGCGGTTGTGCCCGACAAATCTTATATCTCCGGGCAAGTGCCGCTAGTGGTAACGATCGACGGAGTACCGTCTAACCAGGTCAGCTTCTGGGTCGCGCAGTAACTTGCCGCCGATAGTACTAGAAAGGTGTCCGCTTGAAATTCCTCGTTCGAAGTCTGTTCTCGATGTTCCTGGTTTGCGCCAATCAGGTGAACGCTCAAACACCCACGGCGACGAAAGGAACCGTCACCGGCGTTGTGTTGGATGGTGCGTCCGGCCAAGTGATCCGGGGTGCGAAGGTGTTTATCGATGGACAGACGGGGGACGGTTTAGTAACGGATACCGATGGCCGCTACACGATCGAACTAAGCCCAGGAACCTATAAACTCCGTTTCGAAGCGCCAAACTACATCACCACAGTGGTGGAAGACGTGATCGTGAAGGCGGGGGAACCGACAGAGGCTTCGACACTGCTTTCCAACCAAGCCAACGTTACCAGTGTGGATGTGGTGGAGAAAATCGGCTCCATCGCGGCAACCTCGGCGACCTTGTTGACCGAGCGGAAGCTCGCGGCCGTGGTTTCGGATTCGATCTCGGGCGAAGAAATGTCCAAGTCCACCGCTTCGGACGCGGCGGGGGCGTTGGAGAAGGTTACCGGCGTCAGCATTATGGGCGAAGGATACGTCTATGTTCGTGGCTTGGGCGAGCGCTACTCGGCCACGATGCTTAATAATTCAATCATCACCACAACCGAACCCGAGAAAAGGGTTGTGCCACTCGATCTTTTTCCAGCGGCGCTCATCGATAACATCAAGATTCTCAAGACTTACACGCCCGATCTGCCTGGAGAGTTCTCCGGCGGCCTCGTGCAGATGAACACGGTGGAATTTCCTGTGCAAAAGATGTTGCGCGTAAGCGCCAGCTACGGCTTCAACAGCAACACTACGTTCAATCGCTTCGAGAGTTACCGGGGGAGTTCTTTGGACTTTTTCGGTTTCGGTTCCGGTCAGCGCGGCTTGCCGTCGCAGATCCCGACGGACCGGCGGGTGACGGCCAATAACTTCACCACCACCGAGTTGCAGGCGCTCGGGCGTTCGTTCGACGTGAATTGGGAAAGCCGCCCGATCGAATCGATGCGCCCTTCCCAATCCTACTCGGTGGTTGGCGGCAATACCTTCGGGAAGCTCGGGCTGGTGGGGGCGCTAACAATGTCGAACGCGCCTCAGTTCACTCCAGAATTCCAGCAATACAACCGCCCCGGCGCCAACAACACTGTACGGCCCTACAATATTTTCGACGATTACCGCTCGAACATGCAGGCGGCGCGTATCGGCGCGGTGTTCAACGCCGCATATCGTTTTAATCCAGCCAATAAGATCTCCGTGCGGAACACCCTGACCCGTGACGCGGATAAGGAATTCCGGCAATTTCAGGGCTACAACGACGATCTCGGTACGATCGTGCAGAACACCCGCTTGCGTTACATCGAAAGGGGATTGTTTGGCATGCAGGTGGAGGGAGAGCACATGTTGCCGAAAGGCAACTGGCTGTTCAACTGGCAGTATGGCTATAGCCGCGCGGCGCGCGACGAACCGGACCTTCGCGAGGTGATCCGCGGACAAACGGACGACGGACGCTTTCAATACCTGGGAACCGCCGAATCCGGCCAACGTTTCTTTAACGAGCTAAAGGATTACGTTCATGAACCATCCGCCTCACTTATCAAGCCTTTCTTTCGCGGCAAAGTAACCGGGCTCTTCAAGTTCGGCGGGCGAATGAATTTCCGGGATCGTCAATTCGAGGCGCGGCGCTTTCGCTTCTTCCCGGTGTCCCTTGGCGGCGTGGACCGCTTCGCACCGAGCAACGTTCTGTTTGGACCGGCGAACGTGATCCCCGGCCGCTTCGAACTTCGCGAAGAGACAAGGACCACGGACGCCTACACGGCCGACATGCAGGTTTATGCCGGATTCGGCATGGTGGACCTGGCCATTGGCACGAAACTCCGGCTTGTCGGCGGACTTCGCGTGGAACGAGCCACGCAGAACGTCGTGACAATCGACCCGCTCAGCACCGGCCGTCAACCCATCGTTGCGCTGCTCCAGAACACGGATCCCCTTCCCGGAGTCAACGTGATCTATGCGTTGAGCGGGAAGCAGAATCTGCGATTCGGCTACAGTCGCACTGTATCCCGGCCGGATTTCCGCGAGCTGTCGCCGTTCGACTTTACGAATGTCTCCGGCGGCTTCACGATGATCGGCAACCCGAATCTGCGGCGGTCACGGATCGATAACTTCGACGCGCGTTGGGAATATTTCCCAGCCTCCGATCAGATTGTCGCAGCTTCTTATTTCTACAAGATTTTCGACGACCCGATTGAAACCACCATCCAGCCCACTGCGGCGCTGCGTCAGACTTTCTTAAACGCGGACGGAGCGCGCAATCAAGGCATTGAGTTGGAATTCCGCAAGCGGCTCAGCTTTCTGAGCCGGCGGCTAAACGACTTCACGCTTGGGACGAACTTCACTTTCGTAAATTCACAGATCCAGATCCCACGCGACCAACAAGCTATTCTGACCAGCGTGGACCGGCCGATGATGGGGCAAGCTCGATACATATTCAACGGCAATATTGAGTGGCTTAAGCCGCGGATCAGGTCCAAGGCGCGCTTCTACGCGAACTATATTTCCCGCCGACTAACCGATGTCGGAACGTTGGGCCTACCGGACATTTATCAGGAAGCGAATGTCGTCCTCGATTTTGTCTATGAATACTCGATGACCGAGAAGGAAAATTGGAATCTTCGCTTTAATGCGGAGAATCTGACCAACAATTTCTACAACTTCACTCAGGGGCCGCAACCTTTCCGGAACTATCGGATAGGTAGGACCTTCTCCGTTGGCACTAGTTACACGTTTTTCTAAATCAACCTAAGGAAGTGATCATGATTCAGAGCAATCGCTTAATGCAAGTAGCAAGCTTCGTATTGCTTTCCGGTTGCCTTCAAGCGGCTAAAAGCGGTGGCGACTTCGTCACCATGTCGCAAGCAGAGGCGAGCCGGCAGCTTGCGGGTATCTACCAGACAGAGACTCCCGCTTCGATGTACATCTGGAGCACAGACTACGTGTTCCGGCCCGGGAACTCTTTCACGCTGAGGTGGACGGTAAACCCGAACAACGACTTGTTTCCGTACACGATCTTTGCCTACCGCATCAACAACCAGACGGGCGCAAAGACCTTTTTGCCAAATGGCACAGCGGAAGCGACCGATATCTTCGGTAACAACGCCACGCGCGGCTTCCAACCGACCATTCTCCCGACGGCCAGCAAAGCCACGCTGATCGGAACTGGCGGACGCTTTCCGGCGATCACGATTCCGAACGAACTTGGCATGCACACCGTGATTGTGGAGTTGCGCGATTATCTGGGCGGTCGTGTCATTAAGCGCGCCTATTGGAAGATCAGCGTTGTAGATGCAATTGAAGATATTCCGCTGCGGATCACCAGCGAGGTGCGTCTGGTGAACACGAAGAGCTACCGCCTGGTCGGAAATACTTTTGTGACGGGAAACGGCCGTCTGGTGATCGAGCCCGGCACGGTGATTAAAGGCAACTCCGGTTCCGACCCGACATCGTATCTGAACATCTCGCGCGGCGCGCAATTGGTGGCTAATGGCACGCAATCCCGCCCGATTATCTTCACTTCGTCGCGGCCGATCGGGCAACGTTCGCGTGGTGACTGGGGCGGTATCAACATACTAGGCTCCGCTCCGACCAACTGGCCTTCTGAACCGCGCGCCGAAGGACAGACCGATGACCCCGCGCTGGTGGCCTATGGCGGTACAAACGCCACTTCTTCCTGCGGCTCGATGCAGTATGTGCGCGTGGAGTTTGCCGGCGCGCGCTTTACGGCGACGAACGAACTGAACGGTATCGCTTGGTATGCTTGCGGTTCAGGCACGGTCACGGACCACGTGCAGGTGCATTACGCTTCCGACGATTCGTTCGAATGGTTTGGCGGCACCAACGATGGTAAGTATCTGGTGTCGACGTACAATGGCGACGACCAGTTCGACTGGACCTATGGCTACACCGGGCGCCTGCAATTCCTGGTCGGCATCCACAATCAGGACCCGGGCGGGAACGGCATCGAGGCCGACAATTCGGACCAAGGCTTCGCGCTGCGTCCGATATCGCGCCCGACTTTGTTCAATGTTTCGCTCTTTGGCGGAGCGAAAGATGACTCGAGCCGTGGAGCTCGCTTGCGCGCCGGCACGTCGGCCAACCTCAACAACTTGGTGGTGCACGGTTGGGTCGATGAGGGCGTGCGTGTAGAGACCGCCGAGTCCTTGGCCGAGGTCGATGCCAACCGCTTTGTAGCGAACGGGATTCTTCTGTGGAACAACCTCGGCGGCCGACAGACACTTGCCGGGCAATCCGACGCCACCACTTTGCCAATCTTGCAAGGCACCCGCGGACAGTGGAGGAATGTGGTCGTCGCCGACCCGAAAATCCGCCGTCTGAGCTACAACGATCCGGACTATCGGCCCTTCCTTGATTCGCCGGTCTTCCTGGCGGGTTGGGTTCAGCCTCCAGATGACGGGTTCTTCAGCCAGGATGCCCCGTACATGGGGGCTTTCGGTACCGAGAACTGGATGGAAGAGTGGACGCTGATTCTGCAAGAGTCCGACATTAACTAGTCCCGGATTTGGCTCGGTTTGTCGTAGAGTAACCGAGCTGGCAAGCGATGGAGTAATTGGCCCGGCCGTTGGATGGTGCTTCTAGCGAGGTCCATCTGTTGGCCGGGCCATCGGTATTTCGGGATTCATTCTTTGGTGCGGAAAGCCTTTGGCTTTTGGCTTCCGTGCCGCCAGTTGGTGTCGCAAGATGCCCGGCTGGCTCTTTTCGTAGGTCACGCTTCCATCGAATCATCCAGGAGAAGTTTCACAGGGTCAAGTTCCGGCGGAAGATCTACCAGTTGGTGAAGTATTGGAGGCGCAAGCGCTCGCCTCCTTTTCGCATTACCAGCGGGTGGCGACGATTTTCGGACTGAGGGCGCCCGAACGCACACTTCTCGTCTGCAGGACGACTTCGAAGGGCCGGAATGTCCCGTTCGCATTCTGAACCTTTTCCAACAGCGGTGTAAGCGCATCCGGCGATGTGAGGAAGTCGCCCGCGGCGTCGATCCCCGCCATCGTCGTGCCGGAAATAACCATCACATGGCCCGTCCTGTCCAGGTTCGGCAGGTACGCGATTAGCGAGTAAACCAGATGTCCCGGTTCCCGGAACAACACCGTCCAGGGCTCAGTTTCGCTCGGAAGCGGTTTCTTGTTCCGAATCGTCTGACTTCCACGCTGGTCATCCGTAAGGATCGAGAAATTCAGAACCGGATCGAAGAGTTCCACCCAGGGGTTGCCTTGGGGACCACCGATCAGCAGGACGTTTTCTCGCTTGAAATCCGAGGTCGTTAAGTCTCGCGCAAAGCGGATGTCGACGCGGTTGGGATCGATCACCGGACGCCTCACGATGCTGGCAAACAACCGTAAATCGGCAATGCTGGTGTAGCGGCGGAGCCCATAAAAGAACACGGGTTTATCCCGGGTCGTCTGCTTTGGACCGGCCCAGCCCGCCGCGAAGGAGCCATCCGCATACTCCGCCAATGTTAAGTTACGCTGCGTCGCATTCTGAAACATCACAATTCCGCTGTCGGTCGGCACGAAGATCATCCGGTGGCCCGCCGGCATCAACGTGAGCCAGAATCGATCGAGCAAGGGCATCGGGGTGGCTGCTGGACGCCCAAACCAATAGGCAGCGACGGCTAAGCAACCGAAGAGGGCTCCCCATGCCGCAGTTCTGGCCTTCCAGCCCGCCAGAACTCGCAATAACTGGGCGGGCCGTGGAACTGCTTCCGCGAGGGCGGGACTTGTGTCGGCATTCGGAGCCACCTCGGCGGCCACGGGAACCTCCGCGGCTACGGGTCCGTTCGGCTTCTCGCGAAACGTGGGTGCGTATCCGCCGGTCGGAATTGAAATTCGGATCGGGTCGCTTTCGCCTTCTTCGGTGTAGTAAACCGCGAGCCGCTGGCGGAGCTGGCGCGCCGCCGCGCGGACGATGTTGTCGTTACCCGCGTCGTAGCCCGCCTCCCGGCCGAAAACATGAACGCCAATCTGCTGCTCCGAGATTTCGTCGAAGCGTCCGGCAAGCGCGCGCTCGACTACGTAAGACAGGAACGCCGATTGTTTTCCGGAGTTTCGGAAGTGCCGGCTGGCCAAAATTTGTTCCACCGCGATCCACCGCGGGTCTGAAGGGGCGCTGGTCTCGGGCATGCCAATGCTTGGAGCCTATCACGCAAGGTTTACATTCGAATTACTCTCGCGAACGGTTACGGCCGGTGGATCGCAGGTGATCCACCCCTCCCTATGTCGTTCATATCAAACGCTTACATCCGCGCTACGGTGATCCACCTTCTGCGTCCGCCGCACCCCTTCGTAAGCTCAAGATGCTTTGCCGTAACGACCCGCTTTCGCGGTTCGAGGCGATCCTTAATCCGAAGGAGAATGGCATGAGGCCGCTTGCCTGTTCATCATTGTTTCTATTCCTCGCGTGCACAGCCGGCATCGCGCAAACCGATGCGACGTCCTTGCGCGTCCTGGTACAAGACGCTACGGAGAAAGCCATCCTAGGCGCGAACGTCTCCATCACCGATCAAGCCAGAGGTATTGAAACTGCCGCCTCAACGGGTTCCGACGGCTATGCGGTATTCTCACCACTCCCGCCAGGGACATACTCCGTCGCGGCATCCAAGTCCGGGTTTCAAACGTATACCGCGAGGAATGTCGTTCTGCGTTTACAGGTGCGGCGCGATCTCAGCATCCGCTTGCATGTCTCGTCGCTCGCGCAGTCGGTGGAAGTCACGCTGAACGGACTGCCGATTCAGGCCGAACAAGGCACCCTCGGCCATGTGATCGATGGTTCCACCGCTTCCCAACTTCCTTTGGCCGGGCGTCGTTATACGGAACTGGCACTGCTGGTACCGGGCGTTGTGCCATCCACCATGACGGTTCAAACTCGTGGGCCGGGGTGGCTTGTCTCCAACGGAAATTATCCTTCGCAGAACAACTTCCTACTCGATGGGATCGATAACAATCAAGGCACCACGAATGCGCAGGCGCTCTCGTCGCAAGTGGTTCAGCCTTCACCCGATTCCATTGCGGAGTTCAAAGTGCAGACGAACAGTTTCTCCGCGGAGTTCGGACGATCGGCCGGAGCCGTCATCAACGTTTCTCTCAAGTCAGGGGGCAACGACGTGCATGGGTCCGCTTGGTATTACAACCGGGACCGAAGCCTCGCGGCGACACCCTGGGATTCCTCGACGTTCAATCAGCCTAAACCGGAACTCAAATGGAATCAGTTGGGGTTCACCGCCGGCGGTCCGGTCCAGAAAAACCGGCTCTTCTACTTCGGCGACTATGAAGGCTTCCTTCAAGATTTTTCGCAGATCTTCGTCACCACCGTGCCGGCCACGGATCAACGCCGGGGAATCTTTGCGCGCGCGGTCACGGACCCTGCTACCGGCAGCTCATTCCCCGGCAATACCATTCCGCAAAGCCGTTTCGATCCGCTAGGGCAAAAGCTGGTCCAACTTTATCCAGAGCCCAACTTGCCGGGGACAACGGTCTCCGGGCGGCCCGTTCAGAATTACTCGGCCAACAGAGCGGGCACGGAACGTACCCACAAGTTCAACGTCCGGTCAGACTATCATCACAGCGAGCGCGATATCTTCATGGCTCGTTTCAGCTACCTGTACCAGAAATTCAACCGTGAAGGTATCTTTCCGGGCCTGGCTGACGGCGTCGGAAATCAAGGTGTGCAACAAAACGACAATCGCAGCACCGGAGTCGCCTGGACCCGAGTGCTGTCGCCGCGATTGATTAATGTGCTGCGCTATGGCTTCAACCATACCTATGCCACTTTCGCGCACGCCTCGGCGAACTTGGAGAACGCGGAACAGTTCGGCTTCCGCGGCTTTCCGCCGGAAATGCTCCAGACCGGTGGTCTGCCGTTGATCGCGACCTCAAACTACAACCAGTTGGGAACGCGCAATTTCCGCCCGCAGTTCCAGGAGCCGCGTCTGCATCAGGTGCTCGACACGCTTTCGTGGAATCTGGGTGCCCACGCGGTGAAGTTCGGCTTTGAACTCCGCGCCAAGAACAACGTATTCATCGACTCAACGCGTCGTACCCCGTCTTACACGGTGGCCGGTGACTTCTCTGGTGATTCGATCGGCGATCTTCTGCTCGGTATGCCTCGTTCGGTCCTGGTGAACTCGGTCCCGGAAGTAACCGAAGTTCAGCGCGCCCTATCTTTCTTCGTCCAGGACGATTGGAAGCTACGCCGAAACCTAACTCTAAATTTAGGCTTGCGGTACGAATACACAACTCCTTACCACGGCCGGGGAGACTACCGGAATATCAACTTCGACTTGACGTCCCGCCAACTCCTCAACGCTTCCGGCGATGACCCATACCTGGTCAAACCCGACCGCAACAACTTCGGTCCACGTCTCGGCTTCGCGTGGCAGATCATTCCGGAAACCCTCGTTCTGCGCGGCGGTTACGGCGACTTTTATAGCGGCGAAGATATTTTCGGGAGCGATGCGAACTTGCTACTGAATCCGCCTTCGCAAGTGCAAGTGACGTTGACTCGGATCGGTTCCGGACCGCCGCCCGTCAAACTGAGTGATGCTCTGCCGCCGGGAATTCTGACCCAGTACAGAACCACAGACCTTCAATTGCGCGCGCGCGACTTCAATATGCGATCCGCCTTGATTCAGCAATGGAACGTCGCGCTGCAGACGCAGCTGGGTAAGTCGAATACGCTCGAAGCCGCTTACGTCGGCAACCGTGGCCGAAACCTCTGGGGAATCTATCAAGCCAACCAGACACCTTTCGGAGCAGACGGCAGCGTTCCGGCGAATCGCCCCTTCCCGGAGTGGGGACAGGTGCAACGGGCCGTGTCGGCCGGGCAAAGCTTCTACGACGCGCTGCAGATCAAGTTAGAACGGCGGATGACCGCGGGGTTACAGGGCCTCCTCAGTTACACCTTCGCCAGCGGCCGGGATCAGACGGGCGCCTTCGACTCGGTGAACGCTCCGCAGATTCTCGATCGATTCGATCTGGAGACCGGACCCATGGTGCAGCTTCCTCGTCAGAGATTGTCCGTTAGCGGAGTTTGGCAACTCCCCGTGGGACGCGGGCATCGCATCGGAGCTTCGTGGCCAGCCCCGCTCAACGCCGTTCTGGGAGGTTGGCAACTGAGCAACATCCTGTCGTGGCGCTCCGGACTTCCGGTCCCGATCGTTATGGGCCGCACCGGAACCAACCCGGCAACGGGACGAAACTATGCGTTTCTTGATCGCAATGGAGGACAGTTCCGCCCGGACCGAACCGGACCGGGTATTACAGGCATCAATCCGTCCGAGGACCGGCTGCGGTATCTCAACGTCGCCGACTTTGCCATACCCGAATTAAACACACCCGGAAACTCGCAACGAAATCCTGTCTACGGACCTCGAGCGCTCACATTGGACTTGAGTTTAGTTAAAAGATTCAAACTCCGCGAGCGCTTCCAGATCGACCTCCGCGGCGAGGCATTTAATTCTCTGAATACCGTGAATTATGGGAATCCCGGAGCCACCTTCGGCTCGTCCACGTTCGGACAAATCGCCGGGGCTGGCGACCCTAGAGTAATTCAATTAGCTGTCCGGACGAGTTTTTAACTATGAAGCGTTTTCACATCGACCTCCGCCTGGTCGCTTCGGCCATTCTATTGTCGTTCCAATCCCGAGCCGATCAGGCCGCTGGTTTCAATCTGAATCGCAACTGGCCCATCGTGGATGCGCATAATTGCTATCCCTATGAAGGCAAGTGGGCGGACCGCATCGATCGTGCGTTGAGCATCGGCCTTCCCGTCGCAATCGAGATGGATTTGGCTTGGTCTGCCAATCCAGCCACCAGGCGCGGCCAAACGGTTATCTCCCACTCGACTCGTACGACGGGATCGGAGCCTCGTCTCCAGGAGTACTTTTTCGAAAGAGTTCGCCCGATCGTCGAAACAGCGCTGAAGGATCAGAATAGAGGCCGTTGGCCGCTCATCGTTCTTCATCTGGATTTCAAGGACGTTCGGCCCGAATTGCTGCACGATGTATGGAACATGCTGGGTACCTACGAAGCGTGGCTGACAACAGCGGTGAAAGGTCCGCACGTAAGCAATCTTGCCCCACTCGACGTGAAACCCATTTTGGTCTTGACGGAAGACTCCGATGCGCAGGCCAAGGTTTTCTACGACGACCTCCCGGCCGGCGCGCGGCTTCGGCTCTTTGGGTCCGTGCATACCCAAACGGTGCCCGGAAACACTCCCGCCGAACGTGCGCGCGCTGCCGCCAGACTCGCGCCGGAGCAACTTGTGCGGGAAAAGGCCACAAACTATCGCCGCTGGTGGAACAACTCCTGGCATGTGGTAGAAGAGGGCGGCCCACGCACCGCTGGCGACTGGACACCGGCGGAGGAGCGCAGGCTCCGCCGCTTAGTCAACCACGCGCATAAGCTCGGCCTCTGGATTCGTTTCTACACGCTCAATGGGACTTCCTCTGGCGATCGTGAAGGATGGAACGATAGCTATAACTTCGGTTCGAATGACGCTGTCCTCCGCCGATGGAAAGCGGCTCGGAACGCAGGAGTCGATTTCATCGCTACCGATCAGTACGAAGAGCTAGCTCGCCAACTTAGCGCCCCGGCATCGAAACAGAAACAGTGAAGTTCAGATTCGTGCGGGGTGTCTTTTCAAAATGCCAGGCTGCTCAAGGGGAATACGTTCCGCGCCTTCACCTCAAACCAAAATTTTTCTTCTCTCCACAAAATCAACGACTTGCCGTGCCCCTACGTTCTTGATTGGCGCGAACTACGAACGCACTCCCCTACGCTAAATTCACAAATTCAACCTAGGAGAGACATTCATGCCTTACGCTTCTTCGGTCAAGCGCAATTCGCACCCGCTACCTTATCAAGATTTGCGATCGGGGCAAATCCAGATTCAGCCGTCGATTCGCCGCCCCGGCGCCCACCCAACCCCCACCGTGCCTCTCCT
>Ga0224723_1001557_pt1 | contig 13647 bp, 10 predicted proteins | sample Balambano_FR2_Me_FD_161647 | JGI IMG/M metagenome (GOLD analysis project Ga0224723, IMG submission 161647) | Freshwater sediment microbial communities from Lake Towuti, South Sulawesi, Indonesia - Balambano_FR2_MetaG | ecosystem: Environmental > Aquatic > Freshwater > Lake > Sediment | place...
AATTCCGTGTTCGTCCAGACAGGTGCGCTCGACCTGTACACGAGAGCCAAACTCTGCCGCCAGCATTGAACCCACCTGCGCCTTGAGCGGCGTATCGCCAATCAAAATCACGGTCAAGCCCTGGTTCGCGGTTTGAGTTGCGCCGAGCAGGGCACGCAGTTCCTGCATCAACACAGGCTGAAACTGGGGCGTGTTGGGCATGGGCAAACCGTCGGGCAAATAGAGCTGGATTAGCTCGTGCTGGCGATCGGGTGAAAACTTGAGGCAGGTCAGGTCGGGCAATCCGAGCCGCTGTCGGTAAATTGTCGCTTCGGCATCCAGATCGAGTGCGCCGCCAACGAGGACGATCGGCTGCTGTTCCCACACAGGCTGCAGCGCATCCGCCACTTCTGCAGGAGCCGTCAGCAGCGAAAACTGTCCCTGCATTCGCGCGACCTCTGCCCACAAAAGCTGATTTGCCCGCTGAGAAGCCTGCCAAAACTGATTCCAGGATTGAGGCAAAGGTTGCTCAATGCCGACTGCCAGACGGTGGTACAGTTCGCTTAAAATTTCCTGCTCTGAAGATTCGACCAGATAGCGATCGTAGGGATTGATCGGGTGCTGAAAAATCGATCGAGTGAGCTGCACCCGCGCATCGCGAATTAGCTCGGTCTGCTGCGGATAGGTTTGCATCAGCTCATCCCAGTCCTGCGGCTGAAGGCTCAGCGTCAGCTCGTCTCGCGTCCACTGCTCCAGATCATCCGCCCCATCAATCACAGTGAGAATCTGCGGCGGAAAACGTCCTGATCCAGCCAGGCGATCGGACAGCCAGGACTGAGGCGAGGTCAGCAGTAGCCCTTCAAACCCTTCTCCCAGCCAGCGATCGCCTGTGCGAATTTCTTTTTGTGTCGGAATCCACTGCTGCAGCCTGGGAATCTCAACCATGAGCAACCGCTGCTGAACTGCCTCGCTCGCCACCAGAATGGCTGACCCTTGCCAAAGCAATAGCGGCATCAAATAACTCAGCCGATATCGCCCGTGATAGCCCGAAGGCGCACCCGCTTGAATTAACGCACTTCTGCCTAATCTCAGCGCACGCGCCACCAGCCGCGCCATCGTCAAATGGTGCTGCCAGTAGGGTTCGCCCTGCTCCCGCAGAAACGCCCGCAGTTGTTGGTGGACTTCTACTTCAATCACAAAAGTCGAACTTCTCTCAGGTAATAGATTTCAATGCACCAGCGGAATCTATCAGGGGAAATTGAGGCAGGGGAAATTGAGGGGCAGGAGAACGTACAACCCAGAAATTGGGAGTCAACCGCAGGCGATAAACAGAAGACAATAGACTGTGAACAGCAGACAGTGGACAGTCGCAATTAAGACTAGGATGCTTGATTCTTGCATCTGATGTCGAGTGTCCTGGGTCTGAAGTCTAAAGTCTAGCAAACTGTAATGGGTCACGCATGAGAATTGGCATTGTCGGTTTAGGGCTGATCGGCGGATCGCTGGCGATCGATTTTCAGCGCTTCTCTGAGCATACGCTGCTGGGGGTGAGTCGTCGCGGAGAAACCTGTCGGCAGGCTGTGGCGCGAGGCATTGTTGATAACGCCAGCCAGGACTTAAGCCTGATGGCGGCCGCTGAGGTCGTGTTTTTGTGTACTCCTCTGGGGGCGATCGAATCCACCGTCGAGCAGCTCATTCCCCACCTGAATCCCAGTACGATTTTGACCGATGTGGGGTCCGTCAAAGCCGCCGTTGTGGAAACGATCGCTCCCCGCTGGCGCAACTTTGTGGGTGGACACCCGATGGCAGGCACTGCCGAAAGCGGACTTGATGTCGCCCGAGCTGACCTGTTTGTCGATCGCCCCTACGTCCTCACCCCGATCGAAACCACGCCGCCTGCAGCCCTGGAAACCGTCGCAACCCTGGTGCAGTCGCTGCAGTGCCGCCTTTATCAGTGTCAGCCCGCCGAACACGATCGCGCCGTCGCCTGGATTTCGCACCTGCCCGTGATTGTGAGTGCTAGCCTAATTTCTGCCTGCCTCAGCGAATCGGATGCTGCTGTGTTCGATCTGGCGCAAAAACTTGCAAGCTCCGGCTTCAGAGACACGAGCCGCGTTGGAGGCGGCAACCCAGAGCTGGGAGTCATGATGGCAAAATACAATCAACCTGCCCTGCTCCATGCCCTCTCTGAATACCGCAGTCAGCTCGATCGCCTGATTATCCAAATTGAGAACGGAGACTGGCAGGGGGTGGAACAGGTGTTGATTGAGACGCAGGAGGGGCGATCGGGGTTTGTGGAGTAGGGAGGGGGTGAACGGGAATTGAGAGAAGGTGATTTAGATGAAGGGGCGCAGGTCAGGCAAAAATCAATTACCAGGCACAGATCTACTGGGTAAAGATCAATGGTTGGGCAACGATCGATAAGGAAGGACCAATAGAGATTGTTGAGACGGTTGGGGTTGTTGGGATTTTATTCAGTTGGCTTCAGGTTTAACGATCGCCGTAGTTCTGCTAGTTCATCCCGGTGGGCGGTGACGGTGAGGAAGCGATGGTTCTGGCTGTCCTGGCTTGGCTCGACTTTGACGGCAACCTGTTCCAGGCGTCCTGATTTTTTCCAGTAAAAAACACCTGCTCCGGGAGCCAGCAGCACCAGACCCAGCAGCAAATTTCTGGCGGCGGGAAACAGGTAGGACAGGACTAGCACCAGACAAAAAATGCCGATCGCTGCCAGCAAACTGAGAAAAATTGCCAGGAATAAGCTAGGGCGGACGAAGCCTTCAAATGTAACCTGATTTTGCTCTGGATCAAGCGAAATGACCCGGTAAGCGCGATCGGCGAAATACTGTTTCAATCCGTCGAGCAGCGACTCCTCGGATTGGTCGCTCGTCAGCCTGGCAACTTCAGTGCGGTCTTTTGTGGAGGCACGAATAAAGAAAAACAGCCCCACCGACAGCAATAAAGTCAGCAGGGCAGTAGAAGAAAGAATCGATGTTTGCATAATCAGTGACGAGTGGGTAACTACCCTTTGGAGACGACAGCGCAATCCGAAACCGGATGACCGCTACGTTTTTGAGTATCGCCCAACTCGCGGACTGATGAAAACTTACTGTTGGGAAACCTGTGCTGGACGACCCGCGTACCCATACCAGAGCCGAGAAAGCTCCTGTGCTTGCTGGTGCCAGTCAGGACAGATCTGGTACATCCGTCGGGGACGACCCCGCCCTTCTACTTTCTTCCAGTAGCCAGTAATCGCATTTGCGTCTTCTAGAAACTTAAGGGCGCTGTAGAGAACCGTATCGGATAGCCGATAGTTCGGATACTCATGTTCGAGCAGGCTAATAAGCTCTGTCCCGTAGGAGTCTCGTCGCAACAAAACAGCTAACACATAACAAACTGCCAGTTCCTTATTCAGGTAAAATGGCGGTGGATTTCTGAAAAACTGGTAAATTTCGTCAAATGTCGTCATAGTGATCCCATAACTCAGCTAATCGATACTGGCGATTGTCCAACTGGACAAACACCTCACTCTTGGTGTGACTCAACTCCTTCAATGCAGCTCTATCCGTACCTCCAGTAGCTCTCACTACTTACAGCACCCTCAGATCTACTCCAGCCATCGCTTTGGGAACTAGGTTCGAACAGACTTTAAGGCTAATTAAACCAATGCTCAAAATGACACAGTCTCATTGCTAGTAACACTGAATTAATACTGATGTTAGAGAGTATCTAAAAGTGCCTTGCAGTAGACAAAGTCAATTAGAGAGGCAAGATAGAGTGAAAGGAATGCTGATGACCAGTTGCTGACGCTAGCAGTAATGCTTATTCAAGTTACGATGAGCTAACCTGCACAATGGCTGAATAAATCAGCCCGGAACGGAGCCAGTCTGCTGCGCAGTCCTGCTGTGGAGATCGCTCAACGAGCAACTCATCTTAAGGAGTAGATTGCTTCCTACCAGATAATAATCAATTGTAGACATCTCGCGATAAATTGTCTGTTTTCGCTCGACAGGGTTTAGTCAACACTATGGGTGGGACACAATTGCTGGACTCCATGAATGGCTTAATTCCGTTTACAGTGGGAAGCACGCTACATATAGCGTACCTAATTTTATCAGCGTCCTATTTTGGGTACTTCTCATAATATATTTTTTAATAAATCTTTATAATCGCGCAGCGAACGCAACCAGAGTAAAGCTCAAGCAGTCGGATAAGCTTCAGAAACGGTAATAAAGTTTCCGATTAAGCCAAGCCTTCTGAGCAATTGGTGGCAGGCTAGACCAGTCCTGCTCTCAGGGCGACAACGGCTGCCTGAACCCGATCGTCCACTGCTAGTTTGTTCATAATGCCGCGGACGTGAGTTTTTACCGTGTTGGGGCTGAGGTATAGGGCAGTCGCAATTTCCGGATTGCTGCGTCCTTCCACCATGAGCTTGAGAACTTCTAGCTCGCGCTGAGAAAGCTGACCCACAATGCTGGGTTCGGTGGTAACGGCTGGCTTTAAATGTTCCATCACCTGCCGGGCAACCTGGGGGTCGAGATAGCTTGCTCCTTCTTGTGCTGCCTCGATCGCAGTCAGTAGTCGATCGACGCTGGTTCCCTTCACGCAGTAGGCATCTGCCCCACTCGACAGTGCCCCAATGACCTCGTTTTCGGTGGTGTGGGAAGTCAGCATCACCACATGAATGTTTGGCATGGCTTCTTTTATTTGCTGAGTGGCTGCAATGCCATCCTGTCGGGGCAGCCCAATATCCATCACGATCACGTCTGGTTTTAGCTTCAGTGCTTCCTCAACTGCCGTATAGCCATCTTCTGCCTGCCCGATCACAGTGATGCCGGGGGCACTGCTGAGTGATTGCTCTAGTCCAAGCTGCATCATCGGGTCATCTTCCACGATTAGAACCCGAATTGGTTTTGCATTAGCAGTCATGCAGGTTGCTCCTTCTGGGTGTGGTTAGAAACTTAGCAGTGCTGAGCGGGTAGAGCGTGTTTTAAAACCTCAGATGGCTGAGATAGAAGCATCCCCTCAATAGCCTCCTCAATGGCATTGTATAGCCGTCGCCCCAATCGTGAGAGCAATAAGTGAGCGCGATGAGTCAGAACAACGAGTGGGAGCGCTAGTCAGTATCTGGCTTAAGTCAGGCGATCGGCGAGCCAATACACGAGGGGGGCAAGAAATAAGCCGGGCAGAAAGGAGGCAACTTTCACTTGAGCGACTTCGAGCAGGTTTAAACCCAGCCCTAAAATCATCAGTCCGCCGACGCCAGTTGAGAGCAACACCGGGGGAGCCGTTGCCGGATCGGGAATGACCTGTGCCAGAACGCCCGCCGCAAGCGAGAGGCTGCCTTGATAAACCAGCACGGCAAGCGCAGAAAAACCCACCCCGATACCGTAGCTGCTGGTGAAGGCGATCGACACTAGTCCATCCATCGAGGCTTTGATCACCAGTAGGGTACTGTCTCCGGTCAAGCCGTTGTTCAGGCTACCGATCAATGCCAGTGGGCCCACACAAAACAAGAGGCTGGCAGCTACAAAACCTTCTGTAAATCGACCCTGTCCCTTGAACCGAAACTTTAACCAGTTGCCAATTCTTTCAAGGTTAGTTTCCAGACGCAGTGCCTCGCCCAACAGCCCGCCCAGCACCAGCGCCACCAGTCCAAGAACCACACCATCGATCGCCCCTGCCTGTGCCTTACTGAAGCTGCCTGCCATACTGGAGCCAACAAACAGGGTGATCAGCCCCACTCCTTGCGTGATGATGCGCTGCATAGCGATCGGCAATCGTCCTTTAAGCAACAGTCCAAAGGCAGTTCCCAGCAGAACAGTGGCAACGTTAATCCAGGTTCCGCTAGTTTTGAACCATAAATCAAAAGTCATATTCAAGCTTTAATTCTCGCCGTCCTGTGTCCTATTTGTTCGCACTGTTCGCACTATTTGCACAGAAATGTTCGCACAAAAAAGGGGGTAAGCCCCCATCAAGATTAGACCCAGATGTATTGGAAAACGCAAAAAATAGCAGGCGTAATAAGAGTGTCTAGTAAGCCAGACCCATACTGCGCTTGGTTTCCGCGCCTAAATACACCCGAATGCTAAGGAAGTCCGTCGGACAAGCCGTTTCACATCGCTTACAGCCAACACAGTCTTCTGTACGGGGAGAAGAAGCAATCTGACCCGCTTTACAGCCGTCCCAGGGAACCATCTCCAGGACATCCGTAGGACATGCACGAACGCACTGGGTGCATCCAATGCAGGTGTCATAGATTTTTACTGCATGAGACATTGATATAGCGGCTCCAAACTGTGTAAAGGTTTGCAATCACCTGCAAAGAATTACAAATCTGGCTTACAAATCTGCGTCCTTCTGCAAGTGACCGTATCATGACGTTCTCTAATCGAAATCCAGTTTACAGCAGTGGTTTCATCCATTCTGTGAAAGCTTGCAAAACTTCAAACAATGTAACGAAGCGATCGCCCTAAACAAACAGATGGAATACAGGACAGGCGATCGGACGGAATGGATCAACTCTTCGATCAGCCAGATCTGCTACTCGATCACGAAAGATTTGAAAACGAAGACGCAAAGGCAGCAGAGCCAATCCAAATAAGTCTCCAGTTTTTGTCGTTGAACCGCTAAAAATCTTAAATTAAACCGTACTTCACAGTTTGTTAAGCAATGGTTGCAATAATCTAATAGAATTATCTGGGTAAAAAATTTGGTTCATTCGCTATTCCTGCAAGATCACTTTACAGAATCAATTGAAAGAGGTAAGCAATTATGGGATGGCTTGACAGACTATTTCCCGGAAGCAAGAAAAACGCAGCACCAGCGGCTCAGGCTCCAGCAGCAGCAGCAGCTTCGACCGGAACAATTCCGCCTGAGCGCGTCGGGCTGAACGGTGAATATGACGACAGCGGCTTGGCAAAGCGAGTGGCTCTGGCGTTTGACAACGACCCCCAACTTGACGACATCGCGACTCTGTGGGTCGCGCAGCTCAGCAGCAAAGTTGTTCTAAAAGGGAAAGTTCCTAATCAGGCAATTCTCGACAAAATGGTGAGCGTTGCGAGAGGGGTCAGCGGTGCAACAGAAGTCGATACCAGCCAGGTGACGATCGGCTAAAGATTGTGTCAGGACTGTTATTTAGACTGTCATCTAAACAGCGTTGATCAGAGTGGACAGGAGACTAAAATTCAAGTCTTCTGTCCTTCTTTCTATTTCTCTGTTGGGATGAGTCCGATAGTGTGAATCAATTATTCTTTCAGGGGCAGCGATAGCGTTCACGAAACTGTAAACCGGGCTGTGGGAGTAGAAACCCCTAAATCCAAGTCAAATGCAGTTCAAATTCTTAGAGCTGCTATAGCAATCCTTTCTGGATTGTGTGGGGCACAGCCCCCACACCCCCTTTTTCATAAACCGTTTGTGATTGCTATATCTACCTCTCTAACGAATGACTCAATCACCTGTCATCACTTGCAGTAATTGATTTGCAGTAAGCGGAGTAACCTATGGGACTTTTTGATCAGATTTTAGGTGCAATTAACAATCCGGCTCAGCAGGCTAGCACCGATCAGATTGGCGGTATTCTCAACACCGTGCAGCAGGTGTCTAGCCAGCAGGGCATCGCTCCTGATCAGACTCAATCAATGATGTCGATTTTAGGAAGCTTTGTGCGATCGTCTCTGCAGCAGCAGGCAACAGGCGGCTATGGTAATCCGGCAGCGATCGTCAATCAGTATGGCGGGATGCAGCCCAACCCTCAGGCAGTGCAGGCAGTTTTTGGTGCAGGTCAAATTCCGCAGGTGGTGCAGGCGATTGCCCAGCGGACGGGTTTAAGCCCGCAGATGATTCAGTCTTTGCTGCCGCTGCTGGTTCCGGTGGTGCTTAATCTGCTGAAGTCAGGGGCGATGAATTCCTCAATGGCTGGCAATCCGAACATGGGCAACCCCAACTTTGGGAATGCACCGATGAATCAGGCAGGTTCCAATCCTGTTCTCAATGCGTTTCTGGACGCCGATCGCGATGGCGACGTAGATATTAGCGATGTGTTGCGGGTTGCCGGACAGTATTTGAATCGACCCCGCTAAAAGAAATTTGCTGCTCAGGCATCTTTAAAGCGACAGCCGAGCTTGAGCAGCAGATCTTTCATCTCCTTGAGCCGAAACGGTTTCTCTAAAAAGTCGTTGAACCCGTCTTCCAGCAATCGATCGCGAGATTCGGGAAAGGCATCTGCCGTCACAGCAACCACTACTGCCGATGGATTGATTCTGCGAATCGCTTGCAGTGCGCGAATGCCATCCACTTCGGGCATGTGAATATCCATCAGCACCAGGTCGTAAGACTGCTGGGCAAATCGATCGATCGCTTCACGTCCATTTGAGGCAACATCACAGGCTGCACCGAGTTGCTTGAGACAAAGCAGCGCGAATTTTTGATTGACTAGATTGTCTTCCGCCAGCAGAATCTTGAGTTTGGGCAGCGCGGATACCGTTTCAGGCGGACTGACGAGCGAAGATCGATCGGACAAACTTGCCGCAAGAATGGGTGGAACAGGCTCAATTTGCTGCAGCGGCACTTCAAACCAGAACGTGGAGCCTTTGCGATCGATGCTTTCAACACCCACCGTTCCGCCCATCAGCGCTGCGAGTTCTTTAACAATGCTCAGTCCCAATCCTGCGCCATCGTAGGATCGCTGGAGCGATTTATCGACCTGGGTAAAGGGACGAAACAATTGACTGAGCGACTCCTCAGGGATGCCAATGCCCGTATCGCTGACCGCAAATCGAATCATCCAACACGAATCGGAGTCGGAATCGGAGTCGAATGAACCGGATGAAGCAGTAACCCGATCGACCTGCAAGCAGATTCTCCCCGCTGGCGTAAACCTGAGCGCATTATTCAGATAGTTGTTGAGCATTTGCCGCAGCCTTTCGCGATCGCCAACAGCCTGTCTGGGCAAATCGGCAGCGAGATGCCACTCAAACTGCAGACCCTTTTGCTCAATGCGGGGCTTCCAGAGCATGGCTTCTTCCTGCAAAAAGCTGGACAGATCAAACTGAACAGGGTTCAAATTCAGCGATCGTGCCTCCAACTTCGCCATATCTAGAATGTCGTTCAGCAGATGCAGCAGATTTTCGCCAGAGAGCAGCATGGTATCCACAAAATCCTGCTGGACTGGGGTTAGCTCTGTTTGTCGCAGCAGTTCGCCCATGCCCAAAATTCCGTTCATGGGCGTTCGCAGTTCGTGGCTGACCACCGCCAGAAAGTCAGACTTAACCTTGAGTGCTTCCATCAAAGCTTCGGTGCGTTCTCCCAGGGTTTTACCCATGTCCACGACCTGAGTTGCGGTGTGATCCAGTTCGGCGATCGGCATAGCAGGTAATGGCTGATTGTATTGTCCACTGGCGATCGCGTTAATCAGCAGCTCAATGTCTTCCAGCGGCTTTGCAACTTGATGGCTCATGCGATCGCTAGAACGAACCAGATACAGCAAAAACAGCGCATAAAAAACAATCATGCCGACAATCATGGCTTTGCCCAACTGCAGCAATTGTTGTCCTAACTGCTGAGTTCGAGCAAAGACCTCCGCTTCTGGAACGACGACCAGATAAGCCCAATCCGTGCCGGGAATGTGAGACCAGGCAGCCAGCTTTTTTGACCCTGCAAGCTCCAGAGACTGAACAGCCGTGAACTGCTGCTGAATCGCGTTGCTAAATCCCTGCGTCTCAGGACGGCTGAATAAATTAAACGCTTCTGGTTTGAACGTATCTTCCTGAATGAAATCGGTGTAGCGATGGTCCGTTTTTTCCCGCAGTTCCCACTCCTGTTCGGCTGAAGGCGGCAATGCCAGAATCGTTCCGTTTTTGGCAAGCAGCAGCGCGTATCCATGCCAGGGAACCTGGGTAGACAACACCTGATCCACCAGCAGCTCCAGCGTAATGTCGCTGCCGACAACGCCTTCTAAAAAATCTTGTCGATAAACCGGAGCGATACAAGAAACTATCCAGCCCTGTCCTGCCGGGTCAAGATAGGCATCGACCCAAACGGTCTGGCGATCGGGGTTGTGCTGCGCATCCGCCAAATAATAGAAGCTGTAGCTGGGGATGTCCAGGTCAGGTGCATATTGCTTGACCGTGTCGCGGTAGGGATAGATGCGATTGTAAGAATCAAAGCTATTGAAATAGAGTTGCGTAATTAGCGGGTGCGTCTCAACCTGATCTTTCATCAGGCTATCCAGTTGCGCCGTGCGCCAAACTTTCTGAAGCTGCTTTGAACCGATCGCCGTGCGATTACTATAAAACGCAGCCGCTCCACCGTTGTCTTGCAGCGTTGCAAAGCCCCCCTCGATCGTTTTGCCATATCTGGCGCGTTCTTCGGGGCGGGGCTGCACTGGGGTGACTAAAGCATGAAGCGTCTGCTGGGCAAAAATTTGGGTTGTGACCGCCACCGAGCCAAGCTCCTGGTTTAGGACTTCTGCCTGCGCCTGCACAAGCCGCACCAGGTTTTCTTCGGCAGTAACGCGCTGGACAGCCATCTGTGAAGCGGTTGAGATCTGGTGAGTGATGAGAAATGCAAGCACCAGGATGATTTCGACTGCCAAGAGCGGAATCAGGGCAGTTTTTAGAAACGATCGCTGCAGTAAACGCGCAAGTGGAATTTTGGGCTGAATCTGCTGCGTGCTGCTGCTTGAGCGTTGGAAGGGTAATCGCTGCCCGACGAGCCGATGTGCTATTAACCGATGTGCTATCAGCCGATGTGCTACGACCTGCTTTGCAGTTTCTTGAAAAGGGAATCTTGCCGCAGACGACGGTAACGAACAGGAGAAATCCTGGGACGAAATATCCCCTACCCGTGCTTTGAGGAGAGCGATTAAGCGTTGAACCCAGGACATTGTTGATTGGTTATCCGTTTAATTGGTGCGCAAGAGTTGATAAAACCAATTCTATTCCTGCAAGCTGTTGGCTCGCCAATGTACCCCTGTTAGGAGCATGTCACTGTCGCCCTCACCCGAAATCCCGCTTCCACTTGTCACCATTTTTGGGGGAGAGGGACTTCAATCCGGCTCCCCTTCTCCCGCTCTGGGAGCAGGGGTTGGGGGATGAGGGCAGATTTGCAAAAGTGACATGCTCCCCCCTGTTTTTCTAACTGACCGGAATAAACTTTACTGACCGGAATAAACTTTAAGGATAACAGGTTGGTTTTACCTGCTGTTGGTATCTTTACAAATGTCCTGCTTTTTGATGTTTGGTTTCCTGGTAGCGGCTGGATGACTCGTCTGAAGAAGCGATCGACTTAGGACAGTCTAAAAAGCGGCACAGCCAATCAGAAAATAACGGAGACGGATGTGTGGTTTAGCAATAACGATTCATTGAAATTGCTCAATCTTCTAATCCCCTAAGCTAAATCAATTTCTATCCCTTGACTCTATGCTCTCAATCCTGAGGTGTAGAGTCTTTTTCATTTCGTAAAGCGATCGACCAAAAGGGATAAAGTTTATAGCAAGTTAACAAAAACTAAATGCTGGCTTAACAGCAGTTATAACGATTATTTCGAAATATCTCACAGTCGATAGAGCCTATTTATTTTTGGCTTTGCTGGAATAGAATTAAGACAGAGGTAGAAAGCGTTGCTGCTGGTCTCTCCACAGTGCAGGAGCGGCTTTCTAGAGGTTTTACCCCTCTCTTTACCATCAGGGTTTTCATCATTTAATTATGTTCCCGGCAGTGCTTTAAGGAAGCTTTAAAAAGTTTCTTTCGACTGCTTCTGGAAACGGTTCACTACTGGTTGTTGTAGATATTGTACAAACGTGCAGCCCCCCTGAAATCGTTATGTTAAAAGACACTGGAAACAAATTTTTCAAAGCCCGCTCGATTGAAATTTCCAGCACTCCTACAATCTGGAAAGAAAGAATTGGCAAAGCAGATGGTTTCGATGTCTTTCGCTTCAACGTATCGAATCGCAGCAGCTTTAACGCTACTTTGAAAGGACTGAAAGCTAACGCTGACCTGGCTTTATTTGATGGTCAAGGAAAACTGATACAGCAGTCACGTCGCCCAGGAAAGCGGTCAGAGCAAATTAGGGTGAATGAGCTGCGACCGGGAACCTTTTTCCTGAGAGTTAGAGGAGTCAGACATGCTGAAACGCGCTATCAGCTCAGCATGAGCACGGGTTCGGTGAATCGCTTCGTTCCCAACCCGAATGGCCCGGTGAACCCTCCCGCTGTGAAGCCGGGTGTGGAAGACAACACCGCTCCTTCTCTCTTCAGCAACGGTCTTTCGGTGGGTCGAGGCAGTTCGGTAACGATCTCTCGCAATTCCCTCCGCGCAACCGATGCCCAGCAATCGGCAGGAGAACTGACCTACACCGTCACTAACCTGCCCAAATCTGGCAACCTCTTCCTCAACGGCAATCGTCTGAACGCAGGCAGCACCTTTACGCAGGCAGACCTGGACAGCAGCCGCATCAGCTATCAGCAAAACCCGGCAAAATCGATCGCCAGCGGCCAGCCTGTTGATGCAAATAGCCTCAAAACCTCTGGTGTGAACGCAGTCTGGTCAGCGCAGGACAGCAGCGGCGACTCTGAGATTTTCTTCTTCAACGGCAGCAGCGTGAAGCAGCTCACCAACAACACAGTGGCAGACAGCAAGCCTCAAATCGCTGGGGATAACGTGGTCTGGCAGAGCGGCACGGGTGCAAACGCTGAAATCTATCTTTATAAGGGCAGCACCGGACAAACGCTGCGGATTACAAACGACGGCAGCGCCGATTCTGCGCCTCAAATTTCTGATTCTCATATCGTGTGGCAGAAGCGATCGGGCGGTCAGAGCAATGTGCTGTTCTATAACCTCAGCAACGGCACGACGGGCACGATCAGCAACAGCGGCAGCAGCAGCGACAATCAGCCCCTGCTCTCTGGAAATAAAGTTGCCTTTGTTCGTGATAGCGGTATCCACTTCGCAGACCTGGGCAGCGGCAATGTGACTCAGGCAAGCAGCAGTGCTGGCAGCTACACCGACACGCTGAAAGGCATTACGGGCAACACGGTGGTTTGGGAAAGACGGTATAGCGCAACAGGCGACACCGACATTCTTTACAACACGAATCCTGCTTCGCCGATCTCTGTTCGCAACGTGAACAGCAGCGCGGTCTTTAACGACACGAATGCAATTGTGGAGGGCAACTCGATCGCCTTTATCCGCAATCAAACTAACGGCAACAGCCACGACGGCATCTATCGGTTCAACCTGAGCAGCGGCACCGAGCAGCAGCTCACCGGAAGTTTGCCCAGCACGGCTCAGCTCACCGGAATGTCGGGTGCTGATATTGTTGGACATTCGATCGTTCCTGGACAGGTGAAGACCTTCATTTATCGGGCAGGTGCGCTGACCCAGCTTGATGGCGGTGCAGCCCAAGAAGGGTCCGCTTCGATTTCTGGCTCGAATCTGATGTGGCTCGGCGGCAGCAGTCTGAATAACCCCAATCAGGTCTTCCAGTATGACAGCGCAACGAGCAGCGACAGCATCGGCTTCAACGTCAGCGATGGTGGTCTATCAACTGACGGAACGCTGAACATCACGATCGCCTAGCATCAGCGAAGTCAGACTCCTGGTGAACGGCATCACCCTTGTCGGGGCAGGTTTTGCAAAAGATTCTGTGAATCAGATGTGAATAGACCGC
>Ga0224723_1001558_pt1 | contig 13645 bp, 25 predicted proteins | sample Balambano_FR2_Me_FD_161647 | JGI IMG/M metagenome (GOLD analysis project Ga0224723, IMG submission 161647) | Freshwater sediment microbial communities from Lake Towuti, South Sulawesi, Indonesia - Balambano_FR2_MetaG | ecosystem: Environmental > Aquatic > Freshwater > Lake > Sediment | place...
ATTTCGATGACACCTTTGTTACCCCGCCATCCAAAGCGGGCGGAGTTTTTATGGACGGTAGAGGCGGCGCATATGGTAACCCCGTAGAGCTTGTTTATAGCGTCATTCCCGGAATATAGGCAATTATCCCAAAAATAGGCTTTAAAGGAAAGGGTTGTTTTTTTGGTAAAGTTAGGGATGGCGGATGACACTACGCGCCTTGAATAATGCTTACCTTGTGGTATTTCATAAACATCCCATACGTCTATAAAGTCGTAACATCCGCATAAAAATAATAAAGTAAGAAGGGATGATCTCATTTTTTTGTGGATAGGCCGTTAGCCCCGTTTCGAGACCTGTTAGTTTTTGTGTTTTCTAAGACAAGCCCACCTGATTTGGTATGTGATCGGTCTTTCCCTATTTTTTTCATTTTGCCATATGTACCCGCCTTGCGGTTCGCTTTGTTTAATTCTGACCGGTAGGCAATTTGTTCGGGGCGGGCGTTTATCTTAGCCTGCTGTTTGTTTCTTTTCTTGCGGGCCTCCGGGTGCGAGGCGTAATACCGGGATGTATTGCTTTTCATCTTACCTCAAATTTATAGTAATTTTTGTAGCCACTACCAGTAGCTGTAATAGCGTCTGCGAGTCCACGCCAATCCCCGTTAAATAACGTTGGGTCGGGTGTAATACGATGAACGGTTTTAAAGTGATAATCGAAGTAAATGTATAAAGTTTTAGGTTCCTTATAGAGGAAATAAGAGGGCTCAATCAATACTTTAAATTTCACCATTTTGATACGCTTTTTCAGTTTCACCAGGTATTTCAAAGATACGATATGGCACCCGGCCATTAAACCGGTCAACCTCCGATTTAGGATAACCGTTAGCAATAAGCCACAGCGTTAAATCGCCAACCTCGTTGGGCAACTCTTTAGGAAAACCGTACTTCCAGCCAGAAGGGGGGTCAATCATACGTTTAGTCATATATTTTTTTTATTGTGGTACTTTTTTTAAGAGGTGTAGCTACTGCATGTAAAAATTTACCGTAGGGGCCGCTACCCTTCCTATAACAATATTTTGAGCCCGTATCCACGTGAACCCAATGTGGGGATGACCCACAGTCAGGGTAGCTTTTTTTTATTGCCCCGCTACAAATATCACAAACCATTAATTCAGCATTTTGGCCACAATCCTTTCCAATTTTTTTTTATAATAGCTGACTAACTGAGGGCTCATGTTGTGCCTATCTGCAATCTCCACAGATGTCAACCCCGACAATAACCCGGAAAAAACCTTCATATAAACATCTGGTTTTTGTGCAATGGCCCGCTCCACCTCTGTTAATGTAAACGGGTCATTAGCCCTTTCAACAAGATTGTCTATAAATAACCCGCCATGCTGGAAAACCGCACTATACTGCGGATTGGCGTACTTGGCTAACGCATAAAACTGCCTTACCTTTTTTTTACCATTAGATACATAACCATACTCTTTTTGCCATGTGTTTAAATTAACGTTTTTCATGGTTTGGACAACGCGGGGCATGTCCTCTAAAAAAAGGTTATTACCCGTTTTTTCCCACCATGTAATGTAAGCATCATGTGCCAGATCAAAACTGCCAGCTTTGTTCTTCGCAAATTGAAGGGCGTTGTAATAATTGGAAAGCATAAATCTCCTTTTTAATAATCTTTAGCACCTTCAAGTGCAATAACTGTGCCGTTGGACTTGTGGCGTAACCTTTGATGTTTTTAAAATACTTTTCAGGGTAACACCTGTGTTTCCACGCAGACGGATAGCGATTTTCAATAATCTTAGAATAGTGAAGGAATGAATCAAGGGGGCTGTTGTATGCGCAAAAATAATCTTTTACTGTGTACCTGTATTTGTTGCCTGTCTTGACTATGCGAATAGTTTCGGGGTACTGCCAACAAGGCGTGTCATGATACTCAATAGTATTTAACAACTGCTCGTTGCCGTTTATCCCATCTGTGTCTTTTATACCAAAATAGTTAAAACGGGGGGCTTTTCGCCCCCAGGCGCTCTCCACTGCGGCATGGGTAAGTATAATTTCGACAGAAAGACCGGTTTGCTGTTCTACGGTTTTGGCGTACCAAAACATAGAAGTCACAAACTCACTGAAGATAGTTAAAAGAACCATATAGTTTTTTCATTAAAAACGGCTTTGACAAAGACACCATTTCGTAGTAAAGTAACCCCACCTCATAACATAATAAATAATTGGGCAACAAAGCATAAACCGTTACAACCCTGCCTATATTCTCTTTTACCCAATCATCCCGGAAAAAATTGCGGTTATCGGGTCTTGCAATAATAACCTTATCCCCTACCTGCATGGCTCACTGGTTAAAAGTATTGCATCTATCGGGGCTATTCTGCTTTCTTTTATCATAAATCTCTGTATTTCTATACGAAAAACAGGAGCAAACTGTTGCCTTACCGCACAAATAGTGTCACCATTTGAATAAAACATATAATCAGGCGCATTTAGGCGCGGGTATACACGTTTACCGTAAAACTCATTAGGCACCTCCAGGTAGAAGCGGTGCGGATCAACCCAAAAAGCAACATCCCCATGATAACAAACCCCATTGTAAAAGAAATATAAAGTTAGTATGACTTTAGCCATAAATTTCCCTGATCATAGCCCCTTTTGGAATATGCAGAATGTACCCACTCGCCTTATCTTGCTCTGAATAAAAATCATAAAGATAATCCACTTGCCCGTCTACACCCCAAAAAACATCGGCAACTATTGTGTTTTTATATTCCAAATCGTTTCTGTAGCCCTTCAAAGTCCACAGAACAACCCCCGACTTATCCGTAACAAAAGAACCAATAGGATAACGTTTCATTGGCTTTGCCTAAACTCGTGTTTTAAAGTAGCCACGGTCTGCCGGTTTTGTTCAATAACGACATTGGTCTGTTGGCGCAAAAGGGTAAGCCTCCTTAACAAATTTTGCTTCTGGACAAGCACCTTGTTTAAAGCCTCGTACTTTTCTTTAGCCGCAGCCTCTTTAGCCTTGTCAGTTCCGGTAGCTCGCGAAATATCCCTGGCAACCGAAGACTTGTACTCAAACTCAAGCGAATTGGTTTCGGCATGAACTTCAGACTCAAAATCGGACAAAAGCCAATTGTATGTGGCCAACTTTTCCCCTATCTCCAACTTACGCGCCAAGTCGTTGTTACCCGCAGTCTGATTAAGTTCCTCAATAAGCACCTTTATATTTCCGATGGTTTCCATTAATTATCTAAATAAAAGTGTAACTCAATTTTTATACCAAGTATTACACAAACCCGGATAAAGGATAACTGCGATAACGCCTTTGTATTGCCCTTGACAAACCGGTAAAAGTTACGTGTATCCAGATTGGCATCTGTAATAAGCCTTGTTATACCATATTCCTTTATCCGGTATAACAGCATGCGCCTTAATTTGGGGTTGCTCCTTAAAATGCAATACTCAACTGGCCTTACTAAAACGTCTTTTTCAGCCATAAAAACCGTTTAATTACCTACTACAACGCGCTTTGCTTTATTTTTTTAATATAATTAGCCACTTTATACACCCCCTTATCCCCGTCTTTATGCCCCGCTTGGTAGGCCCGCCCCGCCACATGGGCAGCAAATTCCTCAAAAGTGTCAATAAGTCGCTTAATAGATATATCCGCCACATTGACCTCCTCGCCAAATAGGGAATCTAAGTTCTTGGCAGCAAGCTCTCGTAATGTCATAAAATTGTATTTTTTAGGTGTTTAAAGTAATCAACGAGCCGTAACTCAAAATGTTTCAAAAATTCACTAAAAAAGTTTGGCACGGTTTTTATTGATGATATGCCCGACAATGCCCCTGCGCAACCCCGTAAGGTTGGCTGGGTTTTTGGCACTGTTTTTGATACAACGCCAAACAGATGGCAAAACGTAAACATACAAAAGTTGTCTACAAAGACCTTCGGGCATATTGGGGGCTGGCCGATTTAAATACAAATACGATTGAACTGAATAAGAGATTAAAAGGTAAAAAACATTTGGAAATTATCATCCACGAAAAACTGCACCTTTTACTCCAATCATATGACGAAATGGCTATAAAAAATATGGCAAGAGAACTAATGGGGGTATTGTGGAGTGACGGGTACCGAAAAATTAAATAGATGACCGAAGACCCACAAATCCAAGAAGAAGAAAGACCCTTTGAGCCCGAAAACTCTTATGAGGTTTCATACGTTATATGCTTAAAAAAACCCCATGTAACCGTGGGGATGAGTGAAAATAAATTATTCAAAAAACTCGGTGCCGAAACCGCCTTTAAACTTCAATATTGGGCAAACGCTAACTTTTCCCAAAGGTGGTTCAAAGACCATATATAGTTTTTTTACACGGGGGGTAACCAAGCTGCCACTGGCCCCCCCGCTCTTTGCGGGGTTTCCCCTCATCGGTGGTAGTGACATAGCCCTCTATGGACAGGGGGAGGAACAATCCTGACAGGGATTGGGCGCGGGGTTGAAGCCGCGCTCCTGTGCTGTGAGTCCCAGACAGTCGATAAAAAGGGGCGAAGCCGATCCAAGGTGAGTGCGTGGAATCCCTTTGCCTGAACTGGCATTGCGACCACGATAAAATCTGTTAAACTGGTGAGATGGGCTTTCCATTACTTGCTACCCGCACCAACCCGATATACGTCAACGCGACAACCTCAAGCAGGTATAGGGCAGAACAAGTAAAGCCACCTAAAGGGGGTAGGGGGTTTTACTTGCTTTGCCAAATTCTAATTGTCCTTTTTGGGCCAATTAGAATTATGGCTACCCTCAACCGTTCCGCTCTTCCCTAAGCAGATATATACAACATACCTGAATAAAAAAGTTACAAAGCTGTAAGTTACGGCCAGAGGAAAAAACCTGTATTTAAAAAACAAAAGAGCCATAAAAGTAACAAAAAAGAATGTGTTAGTATTAGGCGTGGGGGGTACCGAAAAAGCCATTTTTTTTTAAAAACCTTTTTCTGATTTATACGTTATGTAAAACCATGAAAATACTTTTTTTAATACTTTTACCATGCTACGGGCTCTCACAGCACTTAGCTAAATTCCGTGTTGTGCTTACCCCTGAAATCCGAAACGACAGCGTTTTTTTCAACACTACTGGCCTTGAGGAAATCCAAACCTTGGTATTTTTTGGCAAAAACTCCGTTGAAATTACCAATACTCAATTAAGTGTCGTTATTATTCCCACGCATTTTGTTACAAAAAACTTCATAGTGGGTAGAACGCAGGACGGTCATTTTGCCGCAGCGCAACTTTTATACATGAAATCCGTTAATGGTAAAAAGATGCCCGTTATTCGGTTGTTTTTAGACAAAGAATACCTTATCTTCCCACAAAAACCGTCTGTTAATTAATTAACTTATGCTGTTTCGGGTTCCCGCCCACAACCAAAACCCCTTCGATGCTAACCCTGCCGCAAAAGCCATTAAAGAATTTGCGGAAATGACCCCTAAAATGTTTAGGGCCTTAATCCTTTTTGCGGACTATAAAAGCCCGCTAAGGCAAAAACCGCGGGACGAACGGTTTAAACTGGCATGTATGCAAGCCGGGTATAGAATAGATTCCGCCCACCAACATCAACTTGAAAAACGCGCAAGGGAACTGTTCTACGGGGATAATAAGTACTGGGAAGCAGGGTACAAAAAATACATGGAAATACAGCATGATGAAGATCGTGATATTCTAAATATGGTGGATGCCCAGATAGAAAACATAAAAACACTAATGTCCACCAAAACAGAAGATGTAGCCGAACTCGATAAGCGGAATAAGATGATTATAAACCTGCCGCAGCTTGTGGAAACGAAACGCAGACTGTCAAGGCTTATGGATAAAGAAGAAGAAATAATGGGAACAACCATAGACGAAGAAGCGGAGACAGACAGAAAACTATCGTGGATAGACCAGGAAAACAGCTTAAATCAAGTCGAAAATGGAAATACATGAAGAACTAAAGAAACTTCGCGAGCAAATTGACAAAGACGAAAAAATGTTTATAACAAACGGCCACAAAGATTTGGATATGCTATATGAACATGACCGTGGGTTGGCAGTTGTTTTTTGTTTTTTTCTTTATCATGTTCTTACAACGTATTCAGACAAGTATAATGAAATTATGCCCTTTGTAGATAATACATGGCTCAAATATGGGGAGGGGCTTATACCCGCAGGGCACAATGTGGGCCAAGCAGTTTCTTACCTGAAACGTTATCTATCACAAGGCTACGAAAAATCCTATCAAAGAGATGATCTGATGAAGGCAGCACATTTTCTACTTATAGAAACAGCCCGCAGGCAGCATGACTAAAAGAGTAGGGATAATCGGTGACACACATGAACCATTTTGCCACAAAGATTACCTTAATTTCTGTTCTGATACTTTTAATAAATATAGGGTTAATCAAATAGTGCATATTGGTGATTTAGTTGATAACCACGCCATCAGTTTCCATGACCATGACCCAAACGGGTATTCATCCGGTCAGGAAGCAGAATTAGCGCAAAAAGCGTTGCAAAAATGGTATAAAACATTTGATAAGGTTTCGGTTTTGATTGGGAACCACTGCAAGTTACCGTATAGACAAGGCGTTTCCAAAAACATACCGGCTAAGTTTCTTAAAACCTATGAGGATGTGTGGGAAGCCCCAAAAGGATGGCAATGGTACAACGACCTCGAAATAGACCATGTACGATATACACACGGTACAGGCAGTTCCGGGCAAAATGGTGCCATAAACAGGGCAATACGTTCCCGACAGTCATCCGTAATAGGCCATATTCACAGTTTTGGTGGTGTAAACTACCATGCTTCTGAAAATGATATAATATTTGGTTTAAACGTGGGGTGTGGCATAGAAACAAGGGCGTATGCCTTTGAGTACGGTAAACCATTTGTAAATAAGCCTACCCTGGGGTGTGGGGTGGTTATAAACGGCATAGACGCTTTTTTTATCCCTATGAAGTTAGGCAGAAAATATGAATGGGTAAAGTAAATGCAGCAGCACAAAGTTAATAGATACTTTGTTCGTTATAGCCCTGATAATCAGGGTGTTTATATAGCTATCGTCACCATCCACAACCCACATAAACTAAAAGACAATGAACTTTTAAAGCAATTAGTTTGTGCCCTTGTTACTGAGACACGGAATACACACCGACTCTCGGTAGGCGAACATCAAATAGATATTTTAGCGGTTTCTTTAGTAGATGCAATAACCAGTATTGAATTAATATGACATTTATCACCTGTAAAGTTTGTGTTACATCACGGTCAAGCCAAGAATTAGGGATAGAATCCCCATCAGAATGGGCTATCGGTGGTTTTAATCTAAACGCAGTGGCCGGGTGGTTTGCTAACCAAGATGAAAAAGAGGGGGAGTGTGTAACCCTGCACTTTATAGGCGGTAGTTCCCTTTTGATTAATCTAAACCCCTTACAGTTTGCAAATATGCTCGATGAGCAGCAATCTGGTACGATTATTGTTAATGATAACTAAGTTATGGAAAAAAGTTTATTTCAGGTTGCTATCATTTATTGCCAGGACGAAGGAGACGGGGATAAAATAAATACGAAATCAGCCGTGTTAGTTGATTTGAAAACAATTGCAGCCGCGAACCCCCAACATGCCCAAACCCTTGCGTTGTACGATATACCGCCTGAATATTTGGATAAAGTCAGCCTCCTTCATACTATTGTCACCCCTGTTTTAACGCCAAATGTTTCTTTCAGCGCAAACATAAATCAGCCGGTTACAGTCAATCTTATTTCATAAATTTATTTCTTTAAACCAAAAAACCAATTTTAAAATGGCACAAATTACACTTTCCAAAACGCAACGAGCTTTGTTTGAACGTGCAGTCTCCGACCGCATAGCCGCGTCAGAAGTCGAAAGCGAAATCATTGATATGATTTTTGCGGCACACGGAACACCCAAACCAACTACGCAGTTGTCTTACAATGATGGTGTTATTAAGTGGGTTGAAAACATAGAGCCTGTTGAAGGATAATGCAGACGGCCAGATTATATCGTTTAATGACCGAAAGCCCGACTTAGAGGAACGTGTTTCGCACTATGTTCAAACCATACCTAAACTCCCCCAAAACGAGCGTAGCCCTGTAAGGTCTCGTTTGCCGGACTCCTCCGACCCGATAGAACAAGATATATGGTGTCGCGAGGAGTTCAGGCGTATAAAAGACGGCCACTTTGGAATGAGTGGCAAGATGTATTTTTGGTATAACTACGTAATGCTGCAAGATGTTGAATTTGGGCTTACAAAACCTGATTTCAGAGTATGTCAGCAGCATTGGTTCGATCAGGTTCAAAAAGCACAAGATTCACGGGAGTTCGGGTTCATATGTGTTAAAAGACGCAGGGTTGGTGCTTCGTGGCTTGAAGCCGCTGATGTTTTGCATGATGCTATTACCCGGAAAGGTGTTGTCATGGGTATGACATCCAAAACAGAGGCAGATGCGGTGGAACTCTTTAAAAAAACAAAGTGGATATATGATAACTTACCCGCATGGTTACGCCCTACAACCGCAGCTGGAAATAATCGGCTGGAAATGTACTTTGCGTACCGCCAGAGGGATGAGTTAGGTAATTGGATTACTAAAGGGCTGAAAAACCGTATTATTGTAAAAGCCCCCACTGAAACTTCATGGGAAGGGACAGCCCTTTATAAGTGGCTTGCTGACGAAGCGGGTAAGACATCAGGGCTATTATCCGTGTTTTCAAAAATGGAACCCGCTATGACAAAAGGCACCCGGAGGGTTGGGACACCCCTTATTTTCGGAACAAGCGGGGATATAACAAAAGACGGAGCAGACTTTAAGTATATGTGGGATCACGCAGATACGCTAAAGTTCAAACAGTTATTTTTTGGTGGGTGGATGGGGCTTGACGGACTTGTGGATGCGTTTGGCAACGACCTTGTAGAAGATGCTGTACGGTGGATTATATACGAACGTAGCCGCAGGGAATCGTTGGGGATACGTGAATATACAGATTTTATTCAACAGTATCCACTAACTGTATCGGAAGCCTTTACGTCTAATGAATCTTATGGGGTGGGTAACCAGTTCAAAATAAGTTTACAACTGGACAAATTGGAAGCAGAACCACCCACTAAAAAAACCGGTTATTTTAGGCTTGATTTGTCGGGTAATGTCATTTTTGTGCCCAAAGCCTTTGGGCCATGTATTATTTACGAGGAACCCGACCCAAGTATGTCAGACTTGTATTTGGCTGGGTCTGACCCGCGTGACCATGAGCATGAAAACCCGGATCGTAAAGATGTTTCAGGCTTGGCAATGTTTATTATGAAGAAAAGGAAAGGGTTAGACCCCCCAAAAATAGTTTTTGAGTATTACGATAAACCCAAAGTGCCCCGCGATTTCTATGACCAGGCTCTTTTGGCCTGTTTGTATTACAATAACTGTAAGATATTGATAGAGCGAAACAAGCCGGGGATGATAACCTATTTTGATGATAACGGGCATAAGCATTTATTAGCCACAAAGCCCCAAGGCCATACCAGAATTTCTACCGGAACTACATGGAATATTGGGTTGCATATGGACAAGCGCAATACCATGTATGGGGAAGAATGTATTAATGAGTATACGGAGGATTATATCGAATGGATACCATCTAAAGGACTGCTAAAAGAATGCCAGGAATACGGGCAGAAAAATACGGATAGGGTATCCGCGTTTATGATGGTTTTGATTTTTTTAAAGGAAGACAAGTGGGAGGCAACAGATCGTTTGTCCAATACTAATTTTTTTGGAACTAAGTTAATAAAAGGGCCGGGGGGTATTCCTATAAGGGTTTCTAATTAATTGGCACGGTTTTTGCTGTAAGTGTTGTTTGTAAGCTAACCCAATAGTTTGAATTCCCTTCCTAATCCTAATGTCCCTGATAAAAACAAGGACGAGGCGTACCATAAACAAGCGTTAATTTCAATTTGCGGAAATGCCCTAACAAGCGGGTATATTGCTAATTGTTCGGCTATTGATGAAAATTACAAGTATTACAACAATTTACAAAATTCTGCCGATAAGTTCAGGTACTTACAGGAATCAGATACAGGGGAAACGTACCCCGCTACATGGTTTAGTCTAAACCAAATACGTTCAAAACTTCGCGTTGTTGTCGGTGAATTGATGCAGCGTGGGTATAATTTTAATGTAAAAGCCATCAATAAAGAGGCTAAAAGCCGCAAAATAAAGGCTATGGAGGAGATGCGCGTGGATATGCGCCTACAGCCCATTGCCGCCCAACTTTCTGAATATTCCGGCTTACCATTAGCAGAACAGGGGCCAATGCCAGAAGATGATGAGGAATTAGAAAAATTCTATGACAGGGATTATAGAGAATTGGCGGAGTTAATTATTTACTATTCTTTAAAGTTTTTAGCCAACCGCAACTACTGGAATATTGAACGAAAAGCCGCATTCTTAGACGTGTTAATTGCAGGTAAATGTATAATTAAAAATGAAATAGTTGGCGGTATGCCCATAGCCAGAAGGGTTGACCCACGCGACTGTTTTCACGACCCACACGCCACCGATGATCTTTTGCGTGATGCTACCTATTGGGGAGAACGAAGGTATATGAGTCTTGCAGATGCTGCGGAACGCTATGGCTTAGGCTTGGATGAACTTAAAAATTTGGCCGTTAATTACGATGATTGGGTAAAAGGACGAGGGCAGCGCAATTCATTAAGTTTTTCTTTCCCACAAGAATATAGCGGCTTGGACTGGTTTAAATCGGATGGGGGGTCAATCAGGGTTTTGGTTCTTGAGGCTTGCTGGCAAGACACAAAAGATATTAATCAAAAAGTTTGGATAGATAAGTATGGTAATGAGCAGCGTAAGCCTACCCGGAGCCAAAAGTCCAAAGAAGGTGATTTTGAGGTACAAAAAAAACGAGTAAAAGTTTGGCGCACCGCTACTCTTATTGGCGGGACTATTCTGCGCAGGTGGGGGCTTGTGCCTAACCAGCAGCGTGATACTTCGTTAGAACGTTTGCAAGATGTTGAACCCCCTTATGTTGGGCTTACACCCGATTATACTGATAATACCGTTGTAAGCATTGTGGATCAGGTAAAAAGTCTACAAAACCTGAAAGACATCTTTGCCTACAATATGCAAACAGTGGTTTCGGTTGCGGGGGTTCCTGGCTTTGTTTATGATGTAGCGCAGGCACCTAAAGACTGGACACCCGAACAAGTGGTTTATTACCTGAAAAAAACGGGTATAGCCTTTATTAACAGTAAACAATCCGGGGCCCCCGCGCAGTTCAATCAGTTTCAACGTATTGACCTTTCGTTGTCAGCAAGTATTTCTAAATATTTAGAACTTATTGCTTGGTGTGACAACCAAATAGACCTTATTTCCGGCATAAACGATGCAAGGCAGGGGGTTATACAGGGGGCCTCACAGGCTGTTGGTGTTACCCGTGCGGCTTTGCTACAGTCGAACATGACGACCGCCCCTCTTTTTGGTTTATTTGATATTTTTTGTAGCCGCGTGTGGAATCAACAGGCACGACTTGTAAAGATTGCGTGGAAGAATAAGGCTAAATTTGCCCCGATTATTGGTGATATTGGGTTTGATTTCCTTAAAAAGGATATAGACCTTGTAGACGATTTTGCTGTTTTTGTAGAAGCTACCCCACAACTATTAGACGATGTAACTACCTTCCAGCAGTTGATTATGGCCGGTTTGTCCAGTGGCTCAATTTCACTGCTCAATGCGTTGACTTTGATGCGCGAAAAGGATGTAACCATAGGCATTGAAAAATTACGTAAGGTTATAGAAGAAGCGGAGGAGAAAGCATTGGCGCAGCAACAGGCTATGATGCAGCAACAAGAGGTCATAAAGGCACAGAACCAGCAAAATATGCTACGGGCTAATCAAATGAGCCAGCAGGCCGCCCTTGAAAATCAATTTAAAGTGCAACAGTTGAAAGGGCAGCAAGCGGTTCAACAAGAACTGCTGACACAAAGGGGCAATTTACTTGAAAAAACCGTAGAAAACACATAAAATAATTTTTGGCACGGTTTTTGCTGTAATTTTGCTGTAAATATATAACTTAACACACAAAATAAAAAATGGCTATTATAAACGATTCTGTCCGCAATACAGAGCAACTTCTTGAGGTTCATAATTCGGGTGTTCGTAAGTTTTCGGTAAGTGGTAATGGGGAGCTGGCGGATTCCCGTGGCTTTGCTCGGGTTATTTTAAACCCCGTTGCTAAGAATATTGTAGACGGGTCGCCCACCACTCTATTTACAGTTCCGGTAGCCCCAAGTTCAGGTGTTGGTGGAATTATTCATTTTCAGGTGTACGCAGCGGATGCGACCGACTTTCAGATGATTACGGGGATAGCAACGTATTCGAGTGTAAACAAGGCTGGCACCCTGACCAACGCCATTACTTACGCGACAGCGAACGAGGCTAAAGTTTTATCTTCAGGTACGTTGACTCTTGCCTTCACAATGGCGGAGGACACCCCTGATGTAGTGTTTATTAAGGTTCAGCCCACTGGCTCTTTAACTGAAACAACTTATAACATTACCTATACGGTATTCCCGCTACGGGGTGTTGTTACAATAGTATAACAAAAAAGCCCCAAAGGGCTTACTTTTAACCTAAACCTATTTTTATGAACGAGCGTTCTTCCGCCTCGCTTGAGGCATTATTAAATGCAAATAAACCACCAGTGGCAGAGGTGCCACCCACAGAAGAAGTAAAAGTTGAAACGGTTGCGCCTGAGAAAGTCAGCCAACCCACCGAGGTTCCAAGCCCACGAAAGGTGGATGAGCCTACGGTTGTGGAATCTTGGGATAATACGAAAGTTGAGCCCCACACCGAACCAGTTATTGACGAACCCGCTTACCTAAAGATTGCCAAGAAAGTTGGTATTGACGTTAAAGATGAGGATGAGTTGGTAGCTAAGTTCAAAGCAGACCCATACGAGGGTTTGCCAGTCAACCTGAAAAAGGCTATTGAGTTTGCCAAAAAAGGGGGTGACTACCTTAAATTACTGAAAGTCAGCGATGTAGACTATAATGCGTTTGACCCCGTACAACTGTATGAAACAGACGTATTATCGAAAGCACCCGACAAAGCCGCAGCACAAGAGTGGTTACAGACGCTTTCTCCTATCCAAAAACACGTTGAGGGTTCAAGGTTAAAACAACAACTTATTAGCCAACAGCAGTTTCAGGAAATTGAGTTGCAACGATCACTTGAATATGCACAAGCACAAGCCCAAGCCGAGCGAGATCAGGCGGTTGGTGAGTTAACTAAAGCAATTGAGTCGTTAGACACCATCCAAGTTTCTGATTTTAAACTCAAATTGGACTCACGCCATAAGAAAGCGTTAGCCAATTCGATAGCAGGCCAAGAGTTCTGGAAAGATAAAAAGTACCAGACAGCAAAGGGGTATGACATTCATCGGAAAATTCGCGATGAGTTTATTACTTCAAATTGGGATACAGTTCAGTCATTTTTAGCGGACAGGGTAAGGGCCAATACGCTAAAAACAGTAATTGAGGAGGTACAAAACCCGCAATTAGAGCCAACTACAGGCCGAGATCAGGT
>Ga0224723_1001559_pt1 | contig 13643 bp, 8 predicted proteins | sample Balambano_FR2_Me_FD_161647 | JGI IMG/M metagenome (GOLD analysis project Ga0224723, IMG submission 161647) | Freshwater sediment microbial communities from Lake Towuti, South Sulawesi, Indonesia - Balambano_FR2_MetaG | ecosystem: Environmental > Aquatic > Freshwater > Lake > Sediment | place...
CAGTCATTCAGCCAGCCTTCAAGATATGCGGCGCCATCATCTTCGCGCAGAATATGGCGTATCACCGTCAGATCAAGCTGACGCCCGCCAACGGCGGCGAGTTCCAGCAGCGGACGAGCGCCCTCCGGCACGCGATTCAAGCGGCGCTGCACAATCCCCTGCACACCGCCTGTCAGCAGCGACATCGGCAGCGGCGCGTTACCCACCGCGCTCAACTGCCCCGCTTCTTCGGCAAGAGCGCGTACCATCTCCACCAGAAAGAACGTATTCCCTTCTGTCTCGCGTTGCAGCAGGTCGAGCAGTTCCGGGTTTCGCCCCGCCGAGCCCAGAATCGCCTGCGTCAGTTCGGCGGTCTGATCCGGTTTCAAACGGCTCAGGCGCACGATTTCCATATCCGGCAGCAGATAGGGCAGGTCAGGTGTTTCATCATCCCGATAACTTCCGACGATCAGTAGCGGCAAGCCCGTCACGTAACGCGACAGATGCGCCAGCATGTTCATGCTCTCGCCGTCCGCCCAGTGCAAATCCTCCAACATGACGAGAATTGGCTGACCGACATCCAGCGTTTGAGCGCGAAACAGCAACTCGATCAGGCGGACAAGGCGAGCTTGCGCGGCTTGCGGTGTCACTTCCGGCGCGTCGGGAATGTCGCGCCCCATCAGCTTGCTGATGTCCGGCACCAGCGGCTTGAGGATCGCCGCCTGCCGTTCATCCAGATGACCGAGCAGTGCCAGCCAGCGCAGCACCCCGCGCCATACCGTATATGGCGCGTTGACCTCGTTGACCGCCTGCCCACGCAGAACCAGCGCCCCTTCTACTAATGCACGGGTACGCAGTTCTTCCAACAGGCGTGACTTCCCAACGCCGCTTTCACCACTGATCAGCAGCGCGCTCCCGCGCCCCCTGGCAGCACGTTGAAAAATATCCGTGAGTAGTTGAAGTTGTGTATCGCGCCCGACAAAGGTTGCCGCTTGCAGAAAACTTTCACGGGTAGCGGCGGTTTCTACCTTTGTCGGGCGACCGATCGCGCTCAGCAGCGCGGCAGTCACTTCTCCTGCATCGTCATAGCGATCTGCTGGCTCTTTCGCCATCAGACGCATGACGATAGCGCGTATCTCGTCATCGGTCTGCAAAACCGTGAAATCGGGCGTCTTGTTGCGAACCTGCGTAAACAACACGCGCAGATTGGAAATATCGAACGGCGGAAACCCGGCGAACAGGCGGTACGCCATCACGCCGACAGCATACAGATCGGATTGTTTGCTGGCGGCACCGCCGACCCACAATTCCGGTGCCATGTAGCTTGGCGTTCCGGCGACCTCGCCCTCTTTCGCCTGTTCGCCGGGGATAGACAAGCCAAAATCCAGCACTTTGACCTGTTCATCTACGACCATCACATTCTTGGGCTTAAGATCGCGGTGCAGAATACCGCGACGGTGCAGATATGCCAGCGCTTGCAGCATTTGCACCAGCAGCACCACCTTGCCGTCGTGATCCAGCCGTTCGCCCTGTTCAAGCAGGCTTTCAGCATCCTGTAGCAGTTCCATCGTGATATACGGCTCGCGTTTGCCGCCGATCACGTCAAAGCCATAATCCAGCACACTGATGATATGCGGGTGGCGCAGTGAGGCGAGGATTTTGAATTCCTGTGCCAGCGCCATCGTCGCATCGCCGCTATCACTGCGCGAGCCGTACTCAAGCTGCTCAGGCGGAATTCGCACCTGTTTGAGCGCGATATACTGCCCGCTCAACAGATCGACCGCTTCAAACACCGCGCCCATATTGCCCGCGCCGAGTTCGCGTACCAACTGATAACGCCGTCCTATAACGCGAGGCACTGCGGTGTCTGTCATCACGGGGGCGACCTTTTCTCTCGCACAACGAACCTTTGCAACGCCATTATAGCCGATTCCCTGATCAGGCGGCACAAAGAGCGGAGAGGGCGTCGCGGACGAGGTCTTGTCTCTTGGCGCTCTTGGCAACTTGGCGGTTCAGAGCTTTTCCGCTTGTGTAAGAGACTGTTATGCCTCTACACCCCCACATACGGCAGAAACAGCACCAGAATCCCGATGGTGATCTGGCACAGCCACGCCGCCGCCACGCCGTTCCGCTGGCGAACATAGCTGTAAATCATGTTGACGAGGATCAGCGTTGAACCGATCAGCACCGCGACAACCGGATAGCGCCCGATCTCGACCAGCGGGAAGAACAGCAGGATTGACCACACGCTCGCTACCGCTCCAACCAGCCAGAACGCCCGCCCGAACTGCATCAGCCCGCGAAAGAACAGTGTTTCCCCTAACGGCAGCACGAAAACGACCAGCGCCAGCACCGATGCGGGCGAAAGATTGACAATTGTTTCGTTCGCCCCGCCTGTCCGAAAAATCAGTTCGACCGTCGTTTGGAGCGTCGTGCCGCCGACGAACAGGATCGGCAAGCCGATAATCACGCCGAAAACAATCCCCCAGACGAGATTATCAATTCGCTCCTTGCCAATACGCTCGGTCTCGCCAAGCAGCCACGCGAACACGCCGAAAAATGCCAGTACACCCGTTGCAACCACGAAGCGCAAATCCGAAAGTTCGGGCACCAGCGGCGCTAAACCGATATTGAGCGCGAAGGCGAAGAGCAAGCCAAATGTCGGGTCAGTGCCGGTGATGCGAGGTGAGATACGCGCAAGTGCCGGTGCGGGTTCCGGCGGTTCGTCGTCTTCAAACGATTGAGTAGCGGTGGAATAGGTACTCGTGGTCACGCGCCCGACCTCGATATGCCCAGCATCATAACCCGCCAGAGTCCCTGGGTCGCTGGACGGCGGCGACTCATGGCGGAAACGGCGAATGATCGGTTCATCAGTGCGGCGCGGGTTCATCGGCGTCGTGCTGCGATCATCCTCAATATTCGGGTGAGGCGATGTCGGTGGATTCAATCGGCTGCCGTCTCCGTAAGCGGCTGCGTCGCTGTATCGCTTAGCAGCGTTCGCATAGCGTTCAGCACAATCTGAATATGCTCAGGCGTAATCCAGTAATGCGTCACCACGCGGAAATGCCGATCCTCAGGGCTGTAGGCGCGAAGGATGATGTTGTACTCATCCTTCAACCGTTGCATCAGCGTTGGTACCGTGATCGGCGCATCATCCGCCAGTTCAAATATCACCATGTTCGAGCGCACCAGTTCGAGATCAACCTCAATATACGGCATCGCCGCCAAGCCTTCCGCCAGTGTGCGGGCATTGGTATGGTCTTCATGCAGCCGCGTGGACATTTCGCGCAGACCAATCAAGCCCGCTGCCGCGAGAATCCCCGCCTGTCGCATCCCGCCGCCAAGACTTTTGCGAATACGATGAGCGCGTTTGATGAAGTCTTTAGAGCCGACGATGACCGACCCCACCGGAGCGCACAACCCTTTTGACAGGCAAATCGAAACGCTGTCCGCATGAACAACCAGTTCTTTCGCCGGGACATTCAGCGCAGCAGCAGCGTTGAACAGCCGGGCGCCGTCAATATGCAGCTTGAGGTTGTGCGCTCTGGCGATCTCCGCCACCTGAGCGATATACGCGGGCGGCAGCGGCGCACCGACCATCCCGCCCTGCGTGTTTTCCAGGCAGATAAGGCGCGTCGTCGGGTAGTGCTGGTTCACACCCCGAATTGTCTCGCGGATGTCATCCAGATCGAGCGTACCATCGCGCCTGAGTTCCAGCGTATTCGGCTGTATGCCGCCATAAGCCGCCGCGCTTGCCACTTCATACTGGAAGATATGCGAGTGTTTGGCGAGGATCATCTCCTCGCCGCGCCCGCAGTGGGTCAGCACGCTGGTCAGGTTGCCCATCGTCCCGCTGACGACGAACAAGCCCGCTTCCTTGCCGAGCATGTCAGCGGCAGTCGCTTCCAGTTCGTTGATAGTGGGGTCTTCCCCGTAAACATCATCACCGACAACCGCATTCGCCATTGCCTCGCGCATGGCGGGCGTCGGATGCGAAACGGTATCGCTGCGAAGGTCAATGAAATTCATGTGCACGCTTCCTGATAAGGTCGTCGAACGGCGTGATTATACACCGCGCCTTATTCGTACACGCCCTCAATGGTATACCCATCCACTGTGATGAGGAAATCCGCCGCAACGCTCTCAATTAGTTCGGTGGGTGCCTCAAACCAGATAACGTGCGCGACTCCATCCATCACCGTCACAAACACGCCGCCCGTTGCCGGGTCGCCATAATTATTCGTGCGCGTGTAAATCACCTGCTGCCAGGTGTTGATCTCGCCGTAATAGGCATCCTCAGTCCGGATCTCCACTGACGGGCTGTTCCCCTGAAATGCCGTCATTACCGCGTCCATCGTGACAACTGCATCATCCGACGCCTGTTCGGTGACGGCGATAAACGTCGGGCTGGTCTGGTCACTCTCGGCAAAGTAAAACGTCCAGTCAGCGGAAACAAGCGGCTCGGCTGCCCATGTCTGCAACACCGGGAACGTCGCATTCTCGCTTAATTCCTGCGTATCCCATCTGCCGGTATCCGCTGCCGTCACCTGCGTTGCATCGAACAGGATGACGTTATCGCGCAGCATCTCATACATTGGCAGGTTATCCGCGCCGTTCAGGGTTTCCGAAGCAAACACCAGACCTAACCCAAGTGGTTCCTGATACACTGCGAACGCGCGCCCATCATAGATGACACCGTTCCCGTTATCCCACAGGTACGTGAATTCCAGCGCGTCGGCGTTTCCAATGGTTATCGCGTTGAACGTTTCGGGATCAAGCGTGATTCCGAACTGTGCCAGTGCTTCCTGCGCGACAGTTTCCAGATCAGGAGACGACGGCAGCACGGGATAGACATAGATAAACGAATCGCCCGCAGGATTATTGGCGCTCTCAAATTCCTGATTCGGGAAATAGACCATATCCGTCCAGTCGCTCGGATAGACGAGGTTGAAGCCCCAGTCAATATCCAGATACCCCTGATACGCCTCGTTGACATTCTCGTGATTGACGGATACCTGTGTGCTGCTGAAGCCGGTTTCACCGTTAAAACCCTGCACGACAAAACCGAGGTTATACACGCCCGTCGGCGCGGGTCCGTTTTCCCATGAGATGCCCCCATCCGTCCACTGGTAACTATTGCCCGGCACCCTCTGAACCTGTCCGTCAGGCGTCACGTAATGCGTCAATGCCTGGAACGTCCCGCCTGCCTGCGGGCGTATTGTGGCGAAACCCGAAATATCGCCGCCTCGTGCGATCATCGAACTGAAGTCACCGTACTCGTCAAATACCACATCCACAAACACCTGCTGCGTGCTGTTCGGAAACTGGTACAAACCCGGCATGGACGAAATTCGGTCAGTGACGATCACCAGTTCGGGATAGCGATTCGTCCCATCGGTCACATAAGCGACGCGATCTTCCCAGGTGAAGTCAAAATCATCCACACCCGGATGCCAGTAATTGATGTACTCCACCGTACCGTCGTCGCGCACATTTTCGGTCACGATCCGCCGCTGCGACAGCCGAACGGAACTGCCATCGTCCAGCACATAATCGGCGGTGAATTCCCCGTGCGAAATATTATTGCCGACCACTTCCATCGAGATGACGACGGGCGCGTATATATTCGTCTCCACCGGAAACACGTTCGTGATGTTCACCTGCGGCGCGGCGCTCATGACATCCGAACCGAATGTCCCGCCTTCACTGCTATTGAGCGTCGTGAAATACGTCCGCAGCAGACCAACCCATCCTGTTAGCGGCGACTGCTGGATGTAGCGCGGGTTAAAGCGATCCGCGCTCTGCGGGAAGAAGATGTTATAGAAATACGTCTCCTGCGACAGTAGATCGCCCGCCGCGCTGTACAGTAGCGCGTGATCCAGCGAATCGATCACGTTGAGCGCAGCGGTCTGGAGTTCGTCATTGGTCGTACCGGCTGCGATTCGACCCATGAAATCACCCAGATCGATGTTTTCCGTCCCCTGGCTGAATATCGAATAGGTATAGGTATTCGCCCGCACCCGCCCCAGAAATGGCACCAGCGTCTCCGCCTCGCTGTTTACGTATGACGTAAACGCATTCAGCGCAGTCACCAGCGGTTCAAACTCGCGCAGATCGGTCACGGCGACGCCCATATATGGCTCGATAGCCGGTACCGACAGGATCATGTCCTGCATATACTTGTCCGCGAGAACCTGCCCTAGCTCGGCGAGATCAACATCAGGATTGGCATTAAGTTGTTCCAGCAGCAGCGCCATATCAAAACCGGGATTGTTCATGATCTCCGGCGAACTGTACGTGATATTAAAATACGGCGCGATCGACGCGAAATATTCCATACTGCTCATCAAACAGGCATCGTTGATGAGCAGGTCGAAACGATCTCGCCCTGCGATTTGGAGCGCCCGCCCGAATGCTGCATTCAGCTTCGGCAGCGTCAGATTATTGTGCGTCGGCGACGAGTCATCCCAGATAATGCCCGACCACGCGCCGCCGTGATTGTTCAGCGAAACGATGTAACGCTCGGCGGGATAGGTCTCCATGCCCCAGACGAGGAAATTGAGCAGGTTCATTTCGTCGCCCATATCCAGTTCGCCCATCTCAGCCAGCACGGGCGAGTCAATCGTCGGCGGGTACACCGTCAGCGCGTCGTTACTGACATCCGTTTGCGCCTCATACAGGCGTGTATCCGTCCAGTCGCCATTGCTCGTATCAAAACCCTCAGCCCGATCCAGCAGCACGACCACGCGCACGGACTCCGTACTGCCGCCGCCGCGCTCAAACTCATCCATATCGAACATGATGCCGGCTTCAAGATTGTTGTCGGCATCGTAATACGCCAGTATCGTCCAGTCCGCCAGCGGGCGCGGCTCCATCACCGGATAACCCGCCGCTTCCCAATCCACAACCGTTTCCGGTGTAATACTTGTCAGGGCGACGCTTTCCGGAATCTGCACATCCACCAGAGCGACGAAATCGCCCGTGCTTTCGCCTTCTTCAACGCCGTAGCGCGTTACGATGATACGGTAATCACCAGCCGGCGCATTTTCGTAAATCAGGTATGGATTCAGATTGCCCGGCTCGCGGTCATCACTCTCCGCCGCCCAGATGCCATTTAGATAAAAGAGGATGACCACCAGATCGAGATTGCCGCTGGTCGCCTGGGCGTCAACCGTAATGGTCGCGCCTTCAGGTACATCGGGAAGATCAATCGTGCCGTAATAGGTGGTGTCGTCTATCGTGCCGGTAAATTCACCGGAACTTTGTGCCTGTATTACACTTACTGACAGGAAAACAAACAGCATGAGGAAAAAGCCATATTTCAGCCGAAACATATCGCAGAACCTCCTTGTAGGGCTTGTACTCCACTATAGACGACATTGCCGATTTCGACACGAAAGATTATATCGAACCGTTATGACCCTTTAAGCACCACAAAGGAACGTCTATTCATAAAAAGACCCTTCTTTACAACGCTGAAAACGGTTGTATAATCAGAGTCGCGCCCGTTAAAAAAAAGTTCAATGCTCGACAAGTCTTGAGCAATCAGCGAAGGAGAATTTCGCTTGCAAAATCACGATTTTATGGATCTGCGCCCGAAACTGGCAGCGGGTCGCCTGCGCGGTCTCTGGACTCTGATGATCGGTTTCAGAGCCACTTACGTCATGGCGATGATTTACCTGGCGATTGCTGCGTCTGCGAAAACCGCGTCCTTCCTGCTGCTGGCGTACTTTGTAGATAATGTGCTGGCGGAAGATGCCATCGTCCGAACGGTGGCGTTGATCGCGCTGTCATTCATCGGTCTGGCGCTGGTTGAGGGCGCGTTCTCGTTTCTCAGTGGTCGCGCCGCCGCGCAAACAGCGGAAGGCGTTACGAAAAAGCTGCGAAACTTCATGTTTGATCACATTCAGCGCCTGCCGTTCATCTTTCACGACAAAGCGCAGACGGGCGACATTATTCAGCGCGTGACGTCCGACATTTCGGCGATTCAGCGTTTCTACGCCGAACAGGTGGTTGAATTAGGGCGCGTGATCCTGCTGTTCAGCGTCAACTTTATCGCCCTTCTCCTGCTGAACGTGCCGCTGGCGATCATATCGGTGATCGTCGTGCCGTTTATCGCCGGTATTTCGCTTTACTTCTTCCGCCGTGTCTCGAAGAAATATGATGAGTTCCAGGAAGCGGACGCGAAGCTCTCGACGGTGTTACAGGAAAACCTGTCCGGTGTGCGCGTTGTCAAGGCATTTGCGCGGCAGCCGTATGAAGAGGAGAAGTTCGACAAGGAGAATTTCACCCGTTTCAGCAAAGGGCGTGAACTCCTCAGGATGCACTCGTTCTACTGGCCGATCACCGACATCATGGCGGTGATGCAAATGCTGGTCGGCTACATCATCGGCGGTCTGATGGTTATCAACGGCGACATTTCCATCGGTATCTATCTCGCCTACGTTGGCATGGTCGTCTGGATTATTCAGCCCATGCGCGGCCTAGGTCGCCTGATCGTTCAGGCATCTACTGGCTTGGTCTCGTATGACCGTGTGGCGCAGATCATCCGCGAGGATCAGGAACCGCTGACCGAAGCAGTCTATCATCCAACCGGCGACGTGCAGGGCGAACTGCTGTTTCAGAATATGGGCTTTGAGTACGAGCCGAATATTCCGGTCTTACAGGACATCAACTTTCACGTCAAGCCCGGTCAGATCGTCGCCCTGCTCGGCTCAACCGGCTCAGGCAAGACAACGCTCGTCAGCTTGCTGCCACGCTTCTATGACTATACTGACGGCGCGATCCTGATTGACGGCGTGACGCTCAAGGATTATTCCCGCGAGTATCTGCGCCGCCAGATCGGGATTGTCGAGCAAGAGCCGTTCCTGTTCTCGCGCTCGATCCGCGAAAATATCAGCTACGGCGTCGGGCGTCAGGTATCGGATGAGGAAGTCGTCGCTGCGGCGCAGGCTGCCGCTGTCCATGACGTGATCCTCTCCTTCCCCGAAGGCTATGACACGATTGTTGGCGAGCGCGGCGTCACCCTCAGCGGCGGGCAGAAACAGCGCGTGGCGATTGCCCGTACCCTGTTGAAGAACCCACGTATCCTGCTGCTTGATGACGCCACCTCATCGGTGGATACCGAGACGGAAGCGGACATCCGCGAGGCGCTGGAACGGTTGATGAGCCATCGAACGACGTTCATCATCGCCCACCGTATTCAGAGCGTCATGATCGCCGACCTGATCCTCGTCCTCGATAAAGGGCGGATCGTCCAGCGCGGCACGCATGATGAACTGATTGATCAGACGGGCATTTATCGCAGGATTTACGACCTGCAAGCCCGCATTGAAACTGAACTGGAAGAGGAGATAGCCCGTGTCTGATAACTGGGGCTTTGAAGAAGAAGAATTCGAGTCGAGCTTTAACGTCAAAACGATTCGTCGCATCATCGGTCAGCTTCGCCCGTACCGGCGCTGGATGGCGATCTTCATCGGTGCGGTCGCCGCCGTCGCCTTCATTGACGCGACGATGACCTATCTGACCAAGTTAATGATTGATAATGCCATCATCCCGGGCGATGTCCAAGCGCTGTTTCGCTATGGCTTGATGTACGCCGGGCTGATGCTTGTGCTGGCGGCGCTGGTGTTCGTATTCATTTACGTGACAGGCATACTCGGTCATAAGGTGCAGTACGATTTGCGAAAGCAGTTGTTCGATCATCTGCAAAATCTGTCGCTCTCGTACTACAGCCGCACGCCGGTTGGCTGGATCATGTCCCGCCTGACGGCGGATACCGAGCGTATCGCTGATCTGGTCACATGGGGAATGCTGGATGTCGTTTGGGCGACGATGAGCATTACCATGTCACTCATCTTCATGCTGGCGATCAACTGGCAGTTGGGCTTGATCATCTTCTTGCTCGTGCCGGTGCTGGTCGGCGTCGCTGTATGGTTTCAGAAGCGGATTCTTTACCAGTATCGCATCGCCCGAAAAGTCAACTCGAAGATCACCGGCACGTACAACGAAAACATCACCGGTGTGCGCGTCGTCAAGGCGTTAGGGCGCGAGCAGGCGAACCTTGAGGAATTTGGCGGACTGACGGAAACGTATCGCAAGTCATCGTATAAAGCAGCCTGGCTCTCGGCGCTGTTTCTGCCCGCTGTACAGATTTTGAGCGCTGTCGCCATTGGCGCGGTGGTCTTTTTCGGGGGTTTGCAGGTCGAAGCGGGCTTGATGACGCTCGGTGGTATTCAGGCGTTCATCGGCTACATTACGTTTATGTTGTGGCCTATTCAGGACCTTGCCCGCGTGTTTGCCTCGATGCAGCATGCGATTGCCAGCGCCGAGCGCGTGTTCTCGCTGCTCGACGCCGTGCCGGAGATTCAGGACAGACCAGGCGCGGTTGACCCCGGCACTCTGCGCGGGGAGATCGTCTTCGATCACGTCAATTTTTATTATGACGAGGCGAAGCCGGTACTCAAGGATTTCACGCTCACCGTCAAGCCGGGCGAAACGATTGCGCTGGTTGGTCCGACGGGCGCGGGCAAAAGCACGATTGTCAACCTCGTCACGCGTTTTTACGAGCCGCGCACGGGCAAAATCCTGATCAACGGTCAGGATTACACCACCATGCCCATGCGCTCGATCCAATCGCGGATCGGGATGGTGCTGCAAACGCCGCATCTGTTCAGCGGCAACATCCGCGAGAATGTCCGATACGGCAGGCTCGAAGCGACGGATGACGAGGTGATAGCCGCCGCGAAACTGGCGGGCGCGCACGACTTCATCACACTCCTGCCGAATGGCTATGAAGAAGAAGTTGGCGAAGGCGGCAACCTGCTCTCCGTCGGACAGAAGCAGTTGATCAGTCTTGCGCGGGCGGTGCTGGCGAACCCGGAAGTCTTCATCATGGATGAGGCGACCAGTTCAGTAGATACGCTCACCGAAGCGCTGATCCAGAAAGGCATGGAAGAACTGATGCACGGGCGCACCAGCTTCATCATCGCACACCGCCTCTCGACCATTCGCCGTGCGGATCGGATTCTGGTGATTGAAGACGGCGGCATTTCCGAAATGGGGACACACGCCGAACTGCTCAAGCTGCGCGGGCATTACTACCGCCTGTACACGCAGCAGTTCCGCCGTGAAGCTGAGGAGCGTTTCGCCGTGCTGGACACCGAACCCGCTGCCCCTGAAGCACGGGAAAAGCTGACAGCGTAGTACGTTATCGAATTGTGAATTCAATACTGGAGCATCATCAGGGTGAGCTATGGCTTGCCTTGATGTTTTTAATCAGTCGTTATCATTCAAATCCCGTAAAGACACTTCAACTGTTAATACTTGAAAACTTGCGTAACTAGAACAAGAGAGCTAAACTCACGGTGTTCATCCACTGCCTGATCCGAAGGTCGGGCAGCATATTCAGGAGAAAATACAATGACGACTCTGAATTTCAATTCCGTCCTCATCGGTTCCAGCCAGCCGGAAGTCCTTTCCGAATTTTACGCCGGAGTGTTTGGCAGACCCGCCGACATGAATGATCAGGGCTATCATGGCTGGCAGGTGGGCAGCAGCTTTTTGACCGTCGGTCCGCACTCCGAGGTTCAGGGTCAGGCGAAAGAGCCTGCCAGAATTCTGCTGAATTTTGAGACGAGTGAAGTGAAGGCGGAATTTGACCGTCTCAGTCAGTTGGGCGTGACCGTCATCAAGGCACCCTATACCATGGACGAAAGTGAGTCGGGATGGATTGCGACGCTGGCGGACCCCGACGGCAACTATATCCAGTTGATGTCGCCGTTTGAATTGTAGTTGACGGCATAGGTTCATCAGGTTGTGTCAAATCGTTGGAATAAACATCAGGGTGAGCGACGACTTGCCCTAATTGATTTCTAGCAGTTGTTTGAACCGAAGGGGTTTGTGCCGAGACCTTCGAGTTTAATGCTTCTCACAACCGTATGCCCCCAGATGTGGATTTCAAACGTCTCATTCAAGACCTGTTCACCTGTCCAAGTGGCAGTGAAATTTGAAACACTTCCAGGATTCGGATTGTGATAAAAGACCGGGTTTCCGTCCGCGCCGCGTGTGAGTATTTGCGAGAAACCGCCAATGTAAGTGTAATCGAGCGCCAATTCGACGCGCTTGAGTGTCGTGTTTATCGCCTTCTGAATGACGAGGCGATTCTCTGAGCCGTGCCGCCATGCGCCGCTGCTGTAAATGCCCTCGCCGGGGTCTCGAATGGTCCATCCCCCATTATTCGCCGTAAAGTCAAACACATAGCACCAACCCGCTTTCAGCGACACATCATGCCGGGCGATAGTGCCAAGTTTGCCTGGATTCAAGGTCAGCGTCGCCACCTTTTCGGCAGTGATGGCGCTGGGGATCGGCGTAAACGTGAGGTTCTGGATCGCTCCATCAGCGCTGTTCGCTGGAAAGGTAATCGAAGATGGCGACAGCGTGTAATGTGTGTTGAGTTGGGCGGTACCGCTTTTGTTCAGATTGATCGTCAGCGGTGATGCTAGCGGCTGCCCACCTGCGGTATACAGTTTAACGGCAATCTGCCTGCTGCCATCCGTTTTGTAGACCGTCGAGGCAGCGGTGGTGAACGCGATAGCAGCTTGTTCCTGAGCAATCAGCACTTGCAACGCGGGTATGACGCCAGAGACGGTAGTTGTGCCGTTCAAAGAATCGAGGGCTGTTTGGGCGTCCGCAATAACCTGAACCAAATCCTGACGAATAGACATGTTCTTTTCTCCTCGTAAAGTCGGCTAATCTAATCTCAGGCTTAATGTGAGACATCCATCGGGATTCTCCCGATAGAAGTTCACGAATTCTTCGAGCGTAACATCAAAGGCTTCTTCAATTGGCAACCCACCACTTGTATTGAGATTCCTCTCAGGCATAACATTTTCTGCATGAACAGAAAGTGACATCCCGCGGCCATGGCTCAGATTTAGACACATTTCAAACGTATGAGGCTCGTCAGGGACACTTGTAAAGGTGAAGTAATACCGTCCCCGAATGCCTAAATCTCGATAAATGATCGACAAGTCACCAATTGCCGGCTGTATGGGGTCAACATAGATTTCCGGTAGCATGTCAAACTGTTGAAACAGCTGTGGTAAAGCCACAAAATACATCTCTGGCGTGAACCATTCATCAGCACGCGCAAATGTAACCCCAAACGAGGTCAAAATTTCGCTACTTTCATCAAACCGAAATCCTAACTGTGCATTGGTGTAACTGTAAGGATTTTCTAGAAAGCTGAGTATAAACGGTTCACCATAATCCATGTATTCCTCCAGCGTGAACGGCAAATTTGATAGCTCCCAAGAGCGATCAAAGCCAGTATCTGTTAGGAAAGCCAGCACTTCGGCTTTTGTCGTCCCCCCTGGTCTTAAACCTAGCAAGCAGGGCAAATGACACTCATATGTGCTGCGTAGAAGTTGAGCAAATGTTGGAAACAGGTCGGTATCACGGGCTGAAAAGAACGTTGGGGTTATCGTTGGCGTAGGGGTAGACGTTCCACCCCATGCAAAAGTCAAAGTAAAGGTCATGAGACTAAGTGGTGCATCCGAGAAGTTCAAGTAAGAATAGGTAAGGAAGCGATACCAGATTGGCGACGGGAACGATGACGACGACGCTTACCCCACACAAACGGATGGCGATGAGCATTCCAATAC
>Ga0224723_1001560_pt1 | contig 13642 bp, 14 predicted proteins | sample Balambano_FR2_Me_FD_161647 | JGI IMG/M metagenome (GOLD analysis project Ga0224723, IMG submission 161647) | Freshwater sediment microbial communities from Lake Towuti, South Sulawesi, Indonesia - Balambano_FR2_MetaG | ecosystem: Environmental > Aquatic > Freshwater > Lake > Sediment | place...
GCCAGTTTATATTGGTATAATGAGAAATCTCAATACAAAACCTGCCCATAGCCTAGACGGGTAAGAGCGGTTTGAATTGAGCGATCGCGTTTATTCAAGGTATGCTGGTAAGGGCGGGTTTGAATTGAGCGATCGCGTTTATCCATAGATTGTGGCAAAACCCGCCCGTACGTTAAGGCTGCTTCTGAAGCATAATTTTAGCAGGAATAGATTCGAGTAAGGGCAATGTATGTTTATACCCCGCACTCTGCACTTCTCTATCAAACGGTATAACCCAAATCTAACTAGATAAAGAGGTTAAAGCCTAGCTGATAGCTGAACATAGTAATAGAGATTGAAAACCATATATGTCCGGTTCTTAGGTGAAAAAAAATGATACCCACCTTGTTTACCGCGTTAGTTACAGCTTTAAGCTTACTTATTGTTGATTTAGTAGTTCCTGGTGTTAACCTCGCTAACTTCCCCGCTGCTTTGATTTCGGGTCTAGTTATCGGTGCTATTAATTCATCAATTAAACCTGTACTTTCTGCTTTATCTTTACCCCTTAACTTTGTCACCTTTGGTGCATTTTCACTAGTTGTTAACGGTTTGTGTTTCTGGTTAGCAGCTGTTTTGGTTCCTGGATTTGCAGTTCGTGGATTGGTTGCTTTTCTTCTTGGTCCTGTAGTTCTTTCTTTAGGTACTACATTCCTAAACAATTATTTTGCTGGAAGAAATTTAGCTTTAACTGGTACTACCGATATTAAAGCTAAAAATGAATTGCCTTCAAGTTAATTTTTAATCAATTAGTCATGTTGTTTAAATTCAAATGGCTAATCAATATCTCTGTAAACAAAATTGAAAGAGTAGCAAAAAGTCAATGAAATTAACTCGTTACATCCTCGGTCTTCTCATACCTCCATTAGGTATTTTCTTAACCTACGGTGTTGGTCAAACTTTGTTTATCAGCATTCTACTCACACTCCTCGGTTGGCTTCCCGGTAGTATTCATGCAGTTTGGGCGATCGCTAAGTATGATGAACAAATCGATAGACAGCAAAACCCTTATTAATTAATTTTGTTTGTAATTAATAACTTCCAAATAAGTAGGTGCGTTATCAAGTTTAACGCACCTATATTTTTATAAATTTAATTACGTAAATATAAAGATAAATTACACTTTTTTTCTTAATCAGGACGGTTACATAAACAAGCTACTCAAAGGAGGCTAACAATGCAACAGACTTGGCAAGAATTATTACAGAGTAGTATATAAAGAATAGACAAGAGTGGCTTGATGTAAATATTTCTACATCTACCAACTTTCTTGGACTACTATACTCAAATTGCAGATTTAATTGATCAAAAAACTAATCTTCTAGAACAAACGATTATACTTAAATAATAGATTTTAATCTAACATTTAAATAATCAGTAATCGTCTATCATGCTTGTGATTATATTGAAATGTACAATTAGTAGCTCTAATCACAAGCCAAATCTTATGTATTACGAAAATACCTTACATCTACCCCCAAGCGATAGACGCGAAATGGGGAAAAGCTTACGTGATAGTGTACCACGTTCTAGTCATGCTGCTTGGAATCCACCTCAAGACCGTCCAGATCCCATCGCTTCGTTAGAAATATCTAATCAAGGACGATTACCCAATTTAATCCCAATTCGCTACGGTCGGATGTTAAAGTCGCCCTTTACTTTTTTCCGGGGAGCGGCAATTATTATGGCAGGCGATGTTGCTACAACTCCCACTACAAATATTGAAGTACAATCATGTGGCGACTGTCACTTACTTAACTTTGGTGGATACGGAACACCAGAGCGTAACTTGGTTTTTGATCTCAATGATTTTGACGAAACGCTGAAAGCTCCATGGGAGTGGGATGTGAAACGTCTAGCTACAAGCGTGATTGTTGCTGGTCGTCATATTAATATATCTGCTGCTGAGTGTTTGGAAGCTGCGCGTTCTGCTGTTTGTTCTTACAGAGAACACATGAACCAGTACGCGCAAATGGGTGCTTTAGAAGTCTGGTATTCCCGTATTGACGCTGACGTTCTCCGTGATTTTGCTCGTCATCCTAATCATAAGGCACGTATTGAGCATTATGTTAATAAAGCTTTGACACGTACTTCTGCTCAAGTATTACCAAAATTAACAGAAGTAGTTCACGACAAATGGCGAATAATTGATAACCCTCCGTTAATGTACCACTTGTCGTCTCACGATTATCTTTCACAAGAGGTGGAGTCTGTATACCAGCATTACCGTCAGACTTTACGAGATGATTTGCACGTTTTGTTAGATCGTTATCGTTTGGTAGATTTTGCCATTAAAGTGGTGGGTGTTGGTAGCGTGGGTACACGTTGCTTTGTTGCGCTTCTGATGGGAGGTGATAATGAACCTTTATTTTTGCAAATGAAAGAAGCTCGTGCTTCTGTACAAGAACCTTATGCAGCTCATAAAGTAACCTACCGCAACCAAGGAGAGCGGATTGTTGCGGGTCAACGGTTAATGCAAGCTGCGAGTGATATTTTCCTTGGTTGGACACGCAGTGAAATGGGGCATGATTTTTATGTGAGACAATTACGAGATATGAAAATTGCTGTGGATATTGAGGAGTTACCTGCTGATGAGTTGAGTGGTTACGCTACATTATGTGGATGGGCACTTGCTCGCGCTCATGCTCGCTCTGGTGATAGTGTAATGATTAGTGGATATCTAGGAAAAGGTGATGTTTTTGAGCGGGCGATCGCGGATTTTGCGGTTGCTTACGCTGACCAAACTGAGCATGATTATGAAGCACTTGTTGCTGCGGTGAAATCTGGACGGATTGAAGCGATTGATGAAAAGGTATTAAATTAGTGCGGGGTGTAGGAGGTGAAATTATTTTATATACAGATGCTTTTATTACTCTGGCGACTTTTGATATTGAAATATTGATTGATTTTTATAGTCATTTTCTGGAAGAAAAACCAAGGAATTTAATTCCAAATGTTTATGCAGAATTCCAATTGTCTTCTCTGAAGTTAGCTATTTTTAAACCCAAAAGCAGTAATGAATCCCAATTTGTGGCTGCTAATCGCAGTAAAATCAGCTTATGCTTAGAAGTAACTGACTTAGAACAAGCGATCGCTCACCTCAAGTTTCTTGGCTATCCCCCACCTGGGAATATATCCACAGCTTCCCACGGTAGAGAAATTTACGCTTACGATCCCGATGGTAATCGAATCATTCTACACGAATCTGTACGCAAAAATGAGTTTAACCCAAAATTATAAATTAAACACAATTCAGTGGTATCCCGGTCACATCGCTAAAGCTGAAAAAAATCTCAAAGAACAGCTTAAGCGTGTAGATGTGGTATTAGAAGTGCGAGATGCTCGCATTCCTTTATCAACTCACCACCCCCAAGTACCTGAATGGGTAGGAAGTAAAACGCGGGTTTTGGTACTAAATCGTCTGGATATGATTTCTCCCCAAGTAAAACAATTGTGGACAGATTGGTTTAAACAGCAAAAAGAAGTGCCTTTTTTTACTAATGCCCAACAAGGTCAAGGTGTGACAGCAGTGTCAAAAGCAGCACAAACTGCTGGGATAGAAATTAATAAAAGAAGAGGCGATCGCGGGATGTTACCTCGTCCTGTTCGTGCTGTAGTTATCGGATTTCCTAATGTTGGTAAATCTGCTTTAATTAACCGTTTGTTGGGAAAAAGAGTAGTAGATAGTGCAGCACGTCCAGGTGTGACTCGTGCTTTGCGGTGGGTAAGAATTTCTGAGCAGTTAGAATTGCTTGATGCTCCTGGGGTAATTCCTCTGAAACTTGAAGACCAAGAAGCTGCACTCAAGTTAGCGATGTGTGACGATATTGGTGAAGCATCTTATGATAACCAACTCGTAGCAGCTGCTATGTTAGATGTAATAATGTATCTGGAAGCGACAAAGACAGATTTACTACCAGAAAAGCCATTAGAGACTCGTTACGGATTTGATACTACATCTCATACAGGAGAAGGATATTTACACGCTTTAGCAGAACATCGTTACCAAGGAGATGTTGAACGTACAGCACGGCAATTGTTAACAGATTATCGTAAGGGGTTATTAGGAGCAATTCCTTTGGAGTTACCACCAAATTAAGTTTTCTATAATCAAAAAGGTAAACTCCCTTCAAACCCGCCACCACGCAGATATCTATTTCCATTAAATACATCGCTAGGGCACGGCGCTAGTAAGTTATTAATAATATGTACAATATTTCGGATGCCGTGCCCCTACATCCATATATCTCCCCATATTATTGTACAATATTTCGGATGCCGTGCCCCTACATTTAAATTCCCACTCCATACCTAAATACATAGTAATAATATGTACAATATTTCGGATGCCGTGCCCCTACATCCATATATCTCCCCATATTATATTGATCAAACCTACCATCCCCAACTACCAGGAACACCTTTAAAAGGCCCAACAATATCACTCGTCACCCAACCACCGTAAAAATTTCCCGGTTGGGGTTGCACTTGCTCTCCATCCACATAACAAGTATCCATAACGTGAGCATAAAAAGCTACATAATTTTGAATTGATGCAAAGTCGGGAGTAGGGTTAGGATAAAACCAAGCAACATTTTGAGCTTCTTTACCATTTACAGATATTGTGTAATAGCCAGCACGTCCTTTCCACTCACAAAAACTAGATTGGGCTGTGGGAATGAGATATTCCATTTTAATATCTTCTGGAGGAATGTAATAAACAGGTGGATGGCTGGTTTCTAAGACTCGTTTCGCATTATGGGTGTCTGCAAGGGTAACACCATTAAAAATGATTTGTATATGTTTAGATGTATTTTCAAGACGAGGTGGACGAGGGTAATCCCAAACTGATTCTTGTCCAGGTTGGGGTTCGATGCGTTGGGGTCTCATAATTTGTGATGGATGATTTGTATATAATATTCAAATTCCCGATTTTTTTTAAGTTGGGAATCTTAACACTTTTATAAATGATTTTAAACTACGATATGCAAATATGAGATAGTGACTATAAATAATCACTATCTCACAAGTACTATTCCTTATCTAAGCTTTTACTTAAGCAGGAATTAAAACTGTATCAATTACATGTATTACACCATTATCAGTAGCAATATCTGGTGTTACAACAGTCGCATCATTAATTTTAACGCCATTAGAAGCATCAATTTTCACTTCTGAACCTTCAACTGTTTTAGCTGAATTCAGTTTAACTACATCTGCTGCCATTACCTTGCCTGAAACGACATGGTAAGTCAAAATTTTTGTAAGTTTTGGAATGTCTTGAAGTAGTGAGTCTACTGTACCTGCTGGAAGTTTAGCAAACGCATCATCGCTAGGTGCAAAGACGGTGAATGGACCAGCACCTTTGAGTGTGTCTACTAAACCGGCAGCTTTGATTGCAGCAACTAAAGTGTTGAAAGAACCTGCATTAACAGCGGTATCAATGATATCAGCCACGTGTTTTGCCTCATTAAAGTGTAATCCATAAGTGAGTATAAACTACTTTGAGAAAAAAGTATCTACAGTTACAGATTGAAATAACTAATGTAATTAAAAGACTTAAGTTAATGCATAAGATATAACTATGTATTCCCTCAAAAGTTCAGTAGTAAGTAGTCATGCAAAATAAATTATCTAATTGAGAGAGGGAACAGTGCTGGAATACAGCCATTTCATCTGCTTGAAAAAATATATAAATATTTATGTCTATGTACTTATAATCTTTTTTAGTCATATAGTTAACTAATTGATACATCTTTTCTGAATTTATTACTAGGAACTACTTTTGTAACGCGATCGCCTAAACGTACTACAGTAAAAATGTGGTAGGATTAGAATAACTAATAGTCTAACCATGCTGCTTGATCTAAATATAAATATTGAAGTGCCAATATGGCGATGGTAGAATTTCAAGCCAAAGTTGAGAAGGGAATTATTATTGTTCCTCAAGAGTATCAGCAAGAATTAGTAGAAGCTAATAGCGTCAAAATAATTGTATTAAAGTAGGCTAAAATACAGGTTAGGCAATTTGATATTATAGATTTCAAAATTTATAAATCCATAAGCCGAGCGTTTAATCAGCTTGAGCTTGTTATTAATACCCTCAACAGTAGCACTAGTTGTCCCATTATCGAAGTAAGCGATTATTTCATCAAACCAATGATTCAAACACTAACCAAAAAATTAACATTTCAAGAATTTGTTGACTGGAAACCTGAAGATAAACTTTACGAATTGCACGATGGGGTAGTTGTTGAAGTGGCTCAACCTATAGGTAAACATGAAAATGTTTTTATATTTTTATCTAGAAAAATAAACGTAGAAATTGACCGTTTGAATTTACCTTATGGCATTCCGTCAAAGGTTTTAGTCAAACCAGAAGAAAAGGATTCAGCTTATTATCCAGATCTATTAGTGCTTGACAAAAGAAACCTAAAAAATGAGCCTTTATACGCAAAAGAATCTACAGTTTCAAAAGCCAAATCAATACCTCTTGTCATAGAAATTGTAAGCACTAATTGGGGTGACGACTATGCAGTTAAATTTGAAGAATATGAAAATATCGGTATCGCTGAATATGTGATTGTTGACTATCTTGGACTTGGCGGGAAAAGATTTATTGGTAGCCCTAAGCAACCTACTATTACCGTTTGTCAATGGATTGACGGGGAATACAAAAGTGCTTTATATAGAGGTGATGAAGTACTTGAATTGATATCCTTTCCAGAATTAAAGTTAACTGCGAACCAAATTTTTCAATCAGCAGAAGCTGAATATTAACTCGAAGCGATTATGAGCTATAGAGCGATCGCCGTTACCGATTCTCTATCAACGCCATAATCGTATTTCTTCCGGTGTTAATTCCTGCTTTGGATAGATAATTAATCGCACTTCTTGTCCATTAAATAATTCAGGAGTTTTAAGAGGACGAAATACACATTTTCGTAAATTGCTTCTAAAATCTGTTTCATAATCCAATTTCCTTTTTAGACTCTTAGGTATCTTGTTGAGCGCAATTATGTACACCCGGATATATGTAAGGGCGGGTTTTGCGACTATACTATAGATTAACGCGAAATCATTATTCAAACCCGTCCCCACCCAAACCTACCTAACTTGTTTCAAACTTTCCACCTGATTAGTAAACAACTCAGTAAACAAACTCATAACAGTACGCTCTTCACGCACCTTAATATTCGCGCTTACCGACATCCCCGATTGCAGAGATATATCCTTACCCCTAATATTCAACTTTTGCTGATCCAAACTAATCTTAGTTGGGAAGCGATAATATTGATGGGTTTCATCTGGTGGTAGCGCATCTGAACCAACTCCCACTACTTTTCCTTTAATATCCCCAAATTCACTGTAAGGGAAAGAATCAATTCTCACATCCACCTTCATCCCCTCACGGACGAAACCAATATCTTTATTAGTAATAAAAGCTTCAACAATGAAGTTGTCGTTAGGTACAATTGTCAGTAACTTCTGACTAGAATTAGCTACAAAACCGGGAGTTTTCGCTTGTAAATCAAAAATCGTACCCCCGACAGTTGCTCGTAGTACTTGATACTTAACATTCAACTGCGCTTGGGCAATTTTACCATTGATTTCCGCTAACTGCTTATCGTTATCTAAAACTATCTTCGTAATTTGACTATCAATTTCAGCGATGCGTTTATTGTTGTCATTTATCTTATCTAATGTCGTTTTATTCGTTACAGCAACAGTCGTTGTTAACTCTTCTCCTCCTTGGAGAATATCAAATTGCAAGCGTTGCTGCTCTTGTTCCAACTGCGCTATTTCTGCACCCAGATTTTGGACTTGTTGTTGCTGATTAATGTACTGTAATTGAGAAATCCCACCTTCTTCAGCCAAGATTTTTAACTTCGCTAAAACTTGCTGCTGAATCGCTAAACTAGATTTAGTATCTGCTAGTTTTACTTGATTTTGAGCAAGTTGTTTCTTAATTTGCTCAACTTCTAATCTTGCAGTTGCTGCGCGAGATTCCAATTCTCTTTTCGCTACTTGTAAACGCGCTTGTTCTTCTGCTCCCAAATTCGTCGCTGTACCTGACCTTAATTCAGTTCTTAACAACTCATTATCAGCAATTAAAGTCGCACGATTTTTCATTAAAAATGCAGCTTCTGGTGGTATATTTGCCTGTAATGCTTGTACTTGGGCTGCTATATTAGATTTTGTTCCTAGCAAACCGCGATAAATTTGATTTTCTTGCAATAGCGCTGTTTTAACTTTGTTCAAAGCAGAAAGTTCAGCAGTGTTTGCATCAGAGTCAAAAGTCAACAATAAATCTCCAGGTTTGACCTGTTGCCCATCTTTAACGTAAACTTGTTTCACCACACCATTAAATGGTGCTTGTACTTCCTTAGCTGCTGCTTGCGGTTTGAGTTGTCCCGTTGCAGGTATTACTTGTTCTATCTTCGCTATATTTGCCCAACCAATACCAAAACAAGCTAACCCGATTAATGTCAACATAATAGTGCGCGACCACATTGGTGATTGTCGCAACACAATTGATTCACCAATATCAATCTTATGATGTTCGGTCTTAATTAAGGTCGGTTTAGATTTGGATGTAGCTGTTAAGACCCGTGAATCTGATTTCACACCATTTCGGTGTTTACCATTGCCATTCCCGTTACCGTTACCGTTCTGATAATTACCGTTCATCATAATTTTTATAGATTTTGGTTATATTGGTTTTGTCTGCTATCACCTACAAGTTTACTTCTTGTTGATTGTATAGGTAGAAATAATGTCCTTTGGTTGCCATTAATTCTGCATGACTTCCTTGTTCAATTACTCTACCACCATCCATAACTACAATCACATCAGCATTTTTCACTGTGTTCAGACGATGGGTAATGAAGAATACAGTTGTTCCCTGAAATGCTTCCGCCAAATTTAAACAAACTTGTCTTTCTGTAGGATAATCTAAGGCGCTGGTAGCTTCATCTAAAACCAGTAACTTGGGTTTTTGCAACACAGAACGAGCGATCGCTATTCTTTGTCTTTGTCCCCCAGATAGTGCTGCACCTCTTTCACCGACTCGTGTATTATAACCATTGGGTAAATTCATGATAAAATCATGAGCCGCAGCGATACGAGCAGCTTCGATAATTTCCTCAGTAGTTGCATCCGGATTTGTTAAGGCAATATTTTCTTGCACTGTACCGTCAAACAACAGCGTATCTTGAGGAACTACACCAATTTGCCGACGCAAAGAATACAATTCCACCTTGGCAACATCATAACCATCAACTAAAATTCTTCCAGCCTCAGGTTCATACAATCTAATCAGTAACTTAGTTAGTGTACTCTTACCTGCACCACTTTGTCCCACCAACCCGACAAATTTACCAGCCGGAAAATCCAAATTAACGTTACACAACTGTAACGGACCACCAGCGTTAAATCTAAAGGAGAGATTTTCATATTTTACTGCTCCCACAATTTCCGGTAAAGGAATATTATCTCTGTCTTTCTCAGCTTCTTGGGGTGTATCCACAATATCGCTCAGTCTTTCCAAAGATAACGCTGTTTCTTGGAAGTTTTGCCACAGTTGAGCTAATCGCAATATCGGACTTGTCACATAACCGGATATAATTCTGAAGGCGATTAATTCTCCTAAAGTTAAATCTCCTTGGAGTACCAGATAAGCTCCTACCCACAAAACTAACAAAGCACTGAGTTTATTGAGGAAGTTACTAGTAGAATTCGCCAGAGTTGATGTAATAACAGTCTGAAAACCTGCTGCAACGAAACGAGCATAACGCTCTTGCCAAGCAAAACGCGATCGCAGTTCTATATTCTGCGCTTTCACTGTCTGAATTCCTGACATCACCTCAACCAGGTATGATTGAGTTTCAGCATTTCTCTCAGCTTTGGCTCGTAGCTGTCTGCTAACTGTGGGAGATGCAATTAAGGTAATCAGAATAAAAATTGGGATAGTTCCTAAACCCACCAAAGTTAACTGCCAGCTATATACCAGCATCACCACAATATAAACTAGAGAAAATACCGCATCTAACCCCACCGTCAAAGCAGTTCCGGTTAAAAATTGGCGGATATTCTCTAATTCATTCACCCGTGTCGAAAGTTCACCCACTGGTCGCTTTTCAAAGTACCGCAGTGGTAGACGCAGTAAATGGTCAATAATTTCTGAACCCAACCCCATGTCAATGCGGTTGGTTGTATCTACAAATAAGTAAGTGCGTAAGGTGGTTAGTACTGCTTCAAAAATACCCACCACCAATAGTAAAACACCTAAAACGTGAAGAGTGCTGATACTACTTTGGGCAATTACCTTATCAATAATCAGTTGGATTACCAACGGATTCGCTAACGCTGCAAGTTGGACAAAGAAAGAAGCGATAAACACTTCTATTAATACAGAACGGTAACGAGATAAATAAGGAGCAAACCATTGTAATCCAAAGCGTTCCTTTGGTGTCTCCTTCGTTGCCGAAAGTAACAATACCCGCACTTGGGGAGGATAGCTACTTTCCTCAATATCTAATTTACTCGTTAATTCACTCGGTTTACAACGAACTATCCCTTTTTCCGGTACACCCAGCACAACTTTGCGATCGCTCGCTTCATACAATACCGCGAATGCATCATCATACCGAATCAACGCAGGTGTTGGTAGACGAGTCACATTACTCGCAGCTATATCTACTAATTGTGCTTTCAATCCTGCCAACTCTGAAAGATAAGCACAAAGTTGAAATGATATCCCACCTTGACGTTTAATCTGGTCATTTAAAATTCGCCGAATTACTTCTTTGCGAAATGGCATTCCCAAATGTTTTGCTAACATTTGGAAACAAGCCATCGCATTCATCAATTGTCCTTTACCACGGACAAAGGGATATTTCTGATTTTTGTCTTCCCCCTTTGGAGGTAATTCATTACTTTCTACTTCCTCTGGTGCGTAAGGAATATCTAAAGTATCTGTAACCTTATGACTATCCTCTACTTCTGGTTCAACTTCTTCTATAATTAAATCCGCAGGATTCACCCCCACCAACCGCGCAGGAGTATTACCCGTAACGACAATATCATCACTCTCTACATATGAACCGGGAGGTAAATTAGCGATCGCACCACCACCACTAACAAACCACTGATATTCCAGATCCAGTTCTTGCTTCTTATGTCTACCCGGTTGCAAGTAACTAACAATCGCTCTACTAAAAGCTGCTTGCGATACTTCCTTCAAATTTAAACTGACATTTGCATTTTCCTGCAATTGGAAAGCAATAATATCAAAAACCTCTATCAAATGACAGCGATTTTTCAATGCATTCCCAAATCCTGGATACTGCTGCAACCGGAAAAATTGTGCTGCATCCAAAACCAAACATACCACTTCCGTCGAAGCGATCGCAGTTTCACAAGGATACTCCCGTACCACACTCACCTCACCCAGAACTGCTCCTGGTTGCAACAACTCCAAAGTTATTGGCATTTGGGTACGCGGGTCATACCCTAGTAAACGGACTTGTCCCTCATATATAATCGCTACACGCTCAGGAATTCTTTCCTTACCAATTATCTTTTGACCAATCCGATAACGCAAAGGTTGGACGTGCTGCGATAAATAGGCGATCGCGTCTTGTGGTAACTTATTAAACCCCTCTACCCCTGCCAAAAAATCTGTAAAAGTATCCTTAATATATGTCATATTAAATTTAAGTTAAGAATCAGGATTTATGCCTATTAAAATTCTTATTGTTTAGCCCTATACATCTTAGGTATTTTCCTCAAGTTTCTCATGAATTCTCTCAGATAAACCCCTGAAAATAGTAATCTTTAGGTTAACTTTTAGTTAAGATTGTAATAGATTATACATTGCAAGCTAAAAATCTTAGTAATATTACCCTCCAGACACAGGCAGACTACATATTATCCTAAACAAAAGATTTTGCCCAGATAAATAGGGGCTTGTTTTTTACCTTCTAAGTTAAGTATTATGAAATCCCCAGTTTTGTAAACGTTCAGTTAAGATAGCTTGAATTTGCCTTTGCACTTGGTCTTGATCCAGAAGAGCGTCAATCCGCTGAATACGTTGGGGATATAAGCCAGCCAACTCAGTGTAACCTTGTTGAACGCGACGATGAAACTCAATTTTTTCTTGTTCAATGCGGTCAGCGGTAGTCACACCATTATTGGATGAGATTTTACGAGATAATCCGATTTCCACATCTACATCAAACCACAAAGTCAAATCACTTTCCAAACCACTAGTAGCGATCGCATTCAGTTGGTGAATCAGAGACATATCTAAAGAGCGACCATAACCTTGGTAAGCAACAGTAGAATCAGTGAAGCGATCGCACAGAATAATTTTACCTTGTTGGAGATCAGGTTTGAGTTCTTGCTCCACGTGTTGAGCGCGATCGGCAGCATATAATAGTAGTTCTGTAGTGTAGGCGATCGTACTTTTGCCCACTTCTAAAAGTAGCTGACGTAAATGGGAACCTAATTCAGTACCACCAGGTTCACGAGTCACCACTACAGGGATCCCTGAAGAAAGTAACCATTGATAAATTCGTTGGATTTGGGTCGTTTTCCCGCATCCTTCCACACCTTCAAATACAATCAATTTACCGTTCATAATTGCTGCTACTACTTTTAGTATAATTAAACCTTACCCATTGACGCGGAGCGGCTTCCCGCAGGGTAGGCACAAAGGAATACTAAAAGTGAGGTGAGTTTTGCTACTATATCATATTATAAAAGCGAAATCTTCATTCAAACCCGCCCTTTTTGCACCAGAGATTGCACTAAGATTCTGATCAGAGTTTCAATATCTCTAAGCAAAACGTATGAATCTAAACCTTGGTCAATATGCTTAGCTTGTCTATCAAGAACTGCAAACTGCCAAATCTGTCCTGTAGTGATAGCTCCCACTAATTGAGTTTGTTGTTCAACTTTAGGCGATCGCTCCCACAAGTCAAGAGCAATCAATTCTGCAATTAACTGAGTAAAGCCGTAGTCTAGATCGTCGCGTTTGGCTTCAATAACTAAAAGTTGACCAAGATTATCAATGCTCAGTAAATAATCAAGGTTTCCTTGTAGTTGATTGGAAACACTAATAGGGTATTCAACACGTACAAAAGCATCTGCAATTTGAACAACTGTCCTAACTATAGGAGCAATCAGCATTTCTCGTTTTGCTTGTTCATTCATTGTAACTAAGCGTGGTAGGATATCGTTAAAGTCTGCGCTAAGCGTTTCTAGGCGATTGATAGTCCCTTGGTATTGAGGTAATAGTAATGTTGTTCGCCTAATGCTGTAGCTAAAGTATTCAGCTAAATCAATGGGATCAATTCTAAGTTCTGAATAATTGCTGAAAGTATAAGAACGATGGGTGTCAATAACAGCCATTATTTTCGCACTCTTTTCTATTGCTCTCCCTAATTATAGGGATATAAGCTAAATGTACGGGAGTAGGCTGTTGATTTTGTTAGAATTCTGTCCAAGACCAATCATACAATTTTGATGTTTAAATTAGTAGCTAGTAGGGTGCGTTACGGCACGACAATATTAAAACCAAAAGCAGAAATTATTTGCCGTA
>Ga0224723_1001561_pt1 | contig 13640 bp, 10 predicted proteins | sample Balambano_FR2_Me_FD_161647 | JGI IMG/M metagenome (GOLD analysis project Ga0224723, IMG submission 161647) | Freshwater sediment microbial communities from Lake Towuti, South Sulawesi, Indonesia - Balambano_FR2_MetaG | ecosystem: Environmental > Aquatic > Freshwater > Lake > Sediment | place...
TGCAAACTTGCACTCGCCCCTTCCTGGTCATCCTCACCCCTGCTGCGCTTCGCTTAGCTTCCCCTCTCCATGTCATGGAGAGGGGATTGAGGGGTGAGGATAAACGACTTTGCAGATACACTCTAAGAGTTATTTCAAAATTCATTCGTGGCTTGCGCAGGGGCACAATGCATTGCGGCCGTACAGACGCCGATTTCTGAAATGGGTTGTAGTGAACCTCTATTATGCGCAGAAAAGGCGTGTGCCCAACTACAAAACTCATCACTCGGTACTCGGCACTTTGCATCTCACGCCAGCCTCAGCCGCCGGTTGACCACGTTGGTCGTGCCGGAGATGATCAGGCTGATCACCAGATAGGTCAGCATGACCATGATCATGCCGGGCACAGACTGACCCGACGTGGTCATGATCGTCGTCATCACCTGGAACAGATCAGGATAGGCGATCGCCAGAGCCAGGCTAGAATTTTTCGCCAGGTTGAGATATTGATTGCCCAGCGGCGGCACGATCACCCGCAGCGCCTGGGGCAGCACGATCATCCGCAGCACCTTGCCCTGGGGCAGACCGATCGACCGCGCCGCTTCGATCTGACCGTAAGGCACAGCCTGAATGCCAGCGCGCACGATCTCCGCGATAAAGGCTGAAGTATAGATCGTCAGGCCCAGCAGCAGCGCCATATACTCCGGCGATACGCGCAGGCCGACCTCAAAATTAAAATTGATACGCTGCGGCAGCACCACCAGCAGCGGATCGCGGCTGACGAGGCGTATCTCCTCGGTCGTCAGCAGATCCCCTTCGCGCGCTTCAGTCAGCGGCAGGGTGACGATCGCGTCGTCCTGCGCCACCTCCACATACGCGGGCGATGGTTCCGCGCGCACCAGCGCCCACCCGGCGATCATAAAGCCGATGACGATCAGCACGCCATAGCGGAAATAGGGGATCGACTCGCCGGTGAGTTCCGCCTGCCGCCGATAGATCACCGCCAGCACCACGGCCACCGCCAGCCCGACCACCACAAACAGCATCCACTCATTGAAGCGCGAGGTGGGCAGCAGTTCCGGGAAGACAAAGCCACGCACACTGGCATACATGGCCGGGTAAATTTCCGCCCGCAGCGCCGCGCGCGGCACGTTGATCAGAACCAGGATCAGCGCGCCGGTAAACTGCCCGGCGATGATCGGGTAGGCGTAACGGCGCACCAGCGATCGTAGCGTGGGCCACAGGCTGGCGATCAGATAGGCCAGCGCCAGCAGCAGCGCGCTGACTGCCGTATAGAGCAGCCAGTCCGGATGGCGCAGTTGACCCAGGCCGGGGACAGCGGCCCAATCCGCGCGGGTGCTTGCCAGCCACAACCCGGCTTCGATCATCAAGGCGGCCGCCGCGCCGAACAGGATCACCGTCCGCCAGCCCACGCGCCGCTTGACATACTGCCCGCCGATCCAGATCAGCAGCGGGTAGAGCAGCCAGCGCAGCCGCAGAAAAAAGACCCCTTCACTGGGAAAGGCCAGCGCCTGGGGGATCGGCGGCAGGCTGAACATGACGATGAAATACCACACATAAAGCTGCACCAGCAGCGGCGTGTTGCGCAGCAGCTCGACATACGTTTTGGCGATGGTGCGCACCAGGTAATTGTTACTCAGCAGGCAAATGCCGATCAGCACGCCGATCAGCGTGGCGGCCACCAAGCCTACGCTGATCACCCGCAGCGTGTTGATCACCCCGACCAGGAACGCCTCCAGAAAGGTGCTGCGGTTGCTGTACCAGGGGGCCGGCTCGCCAATATCGAACCCGGCGCGATTGTTGAGGAAGCTGAAACTGGGCGTCAGGTTGTCCTCTTCCATCGAGTCGAGGATGCTGCCAGTCAGCAGGGCCAGCCCTGCGATGACTGCGATCAGAAACAGAAGCTGCACGGCGGTCGAAAGCACGCGTACATCCAGCACGACGCGCCGGATCAGCAGCACCACGCGCCGAATCAGGCGAAAGAAGCGGGCGATGTTGTGGGCGAAACCGGTTTCAGCAGCGTCAGTCACGGGCGATCCTGCATGACATTCAGACGTAAGATCTACGAGAGTAATTGACAAAAGTAAGCCGCTGCTGTAGGGACGCACGGCGTGCGTCCGCACAACCTACGGAAATCCAGATGAGTACAAATCATTTCAAAATGGGTATTCTCCGCAGGGGTGCAATCCATTGCGGCCCCTACAGACGACGATTTTTGAAATAGGTTCTATTTTTCCCCTGGACACGGCGCTCACAGCGTGAAAGGGGGCCTGACACACCGGCCACGCCCCCACGAGTTCTGTCTGATTAGCGGATCGGCCAGGCGTACATCAGGCCGCCTTCCGTCCACAGCCCGTTCAGGCCGCGATCGACCAGGCCGATGGCGGGCAGGTGGCGCTCATAAACCTCGCCGTAGTTGCCGACCTGGGTGATCACCGCGACCATGAAGTCGTTCGGGATGCCATACAGCGAGCCGATCGCGTTTTCGCCCTGGCCCAGCAGACGCTGGATCACCGGGTCGTCGCTGGCGATCATCTCCTGCACGTTCTCGCTGGTCACGCCCGACTCTTCAGCCTGGATCATGCCGAAGATCACCCAGCGCAGGATGTCGGCGAACTGCTCATCGCTCTGTGGAGAGAGGGGCGCGAGCGGTTCCTTGCTGATGGTGACTTCCAGGATGGTGTGCGCGCCGGGGTCTTCCGCGCTGGCGCGATAGGCGGCCAGACCGCTCTTGTCGGTGGTGAAGGCGTCGCAGCGGCCTTCCAGATACGCTTCCCAGGTCGGGGCGGCGTCGTTAAACACCTGCGGCTCATAGCTCAACCCGCGCGACTCAAAGGCGTCGGCCAGGTTCAGTTCGGTGGTCGTGCCGGTCTGCACGCAGACGGACGCGCCGTCCAGTTCTTCGATCGTGGTGATGCCGCTGTCGGTGCGGACGATCAGCCCCTGGCCGTCATAGAACGTGACCGGGGCGAAGGTCGCCGCCCAGACCGCATCGCGGCTGAGGGTGGCCGTGGTGTTGCGCGACATCATATCGACCTCGCCGGACTGAATGGCGGCCTGGCGTTCCGGCGCTTCCAGCGGGCGATACTCGACCGCGTTGGCGTCACCCAGGATGGCGGCGGCCACCGCGCGGCAGAAATCGACATCGAAGCCGACGTATTCACCCGCGTCGTTGACGACCGCGAAGCCGACCAGGCTGGGGTTCACGCCGCAGACCAGTGTGCCGCGATCCAGAACGCGCTGGGTGATCTCACCCAACTGAACTTCAGTCCCGTCCTGCGCCATCGCCGCCAGGCCGAGGCCGAGCAGCGCGACAGTCAGAACCAGAGCGGCGGCGAGAAAATTCCTTTTCATCATGTTTTCTCCTTGAGGTGCAACCATGACCTTGATGGGTCGGCGCAGGACGATCGATCCTGAATTGTCCTAGCATGTCCTGGCCTGAGTGTCCGGTACTTTACCGCAAATCGCGCGCGAGTCCAACATTTTTCACGCACGTCGGCAAGTTGATACAATCTGCACCATTGGTCATCGGCAAAATGTGCAGGATCGCGCACAGATTATTAAGGAAATTCTTATGGACAAAGTGCGAGTCGGGATCATCGGCACAGGCTTTATCGGCAGTATCCACGCTGGGGCGCTGGCGCATGTCAGAGAGGCGGAGGTGGCCGCCGCCGCGTCGAGATCGCCGGGCAAGGCAGCGGAATTTGCGCGGGCACACGGCATCGCGGACGCCTACGACGATTACCGCCGCATCCTCGATCGGCCAGACATCGACGCGATCACGGTCGCCATCCCCAATTATCTGCATGAGGAAGTCGTGGTCGCGGCGGCGCAGGCAGGCAAACATATCCTGTGCGAGAAGCCGTTTGCGCGCACCCTCGAAGAGGCGGGACGGATGCTGGCGGCGGTCGATCGCGCCGGGGTGAAGCTGGTCTACGGTGAAATGCTGTGCTTCGCGCCCAAATACGTCCGCGCCAAACGCCTGATCGACGAGGGAGCGCTGGGCGATGTGTTCCTGGTGCGCCAGAGCGAGGAACACGACGGCCCCCATTCGCCCTGGTTCTGGGATGTGTCACTATCCGGCGGCGGCGTGCTGCTGGATATGGGCTGCCACTCGATCGAATTCGCGCGCTGGATTCTGGATCGACCGCCGGTGAAAAGTGTCAGCGCCACGCTGGGCCGCTTCGTCCATGCCGGGCGCACTGAGGGCGAGGATCACAGCCTGGTCACGATCGAATTTGACATGGGCGCGGGACGCACCGCGATCGGCGTGGCCGAGAACAGTTGGGCCAAGACCGGCGGCATCGACGATCGCTGCGAGATTTACGGCACGAAGGGCAACACCCGCGCCGATCTGATCCACGGCAACGCGCTGATCACGCACAGCAAAGCCGGCTATGGTTATGCGGTCGAAAAGGCAGATACCACCCTCGGCTGGACGTTCACCGGCTTCGAGGAAGAATGGAACTACGGTTTCCCCCAGGAGATGCAGCATTTCATCAACGTGGTGCGCGGGCTGGAAGCGCCGATCGAGACCGGGCAGGACGGGCTGGAGGTGCTGCGGATTATCTACGCCGCCTATCAATCAGCCGGGGAAGGCCGCCGTATCGGGTTTCCATATACGCCGCCGCCGGTCGAAAAGCCGGTCGATCTGTGGCTGCGCGCAACGCATGACGCCTGACGGCACAACATTGTTACATGAGATTTCCTTAATTTGGCGGATCGCGCGATCCGGGTGGATAATGTGACTGAATGATTATGAATATTGTAAATCCGGCATCCGGCGATTGACGAGCGTGCTGCCATGTTATCTTCAGAACCACAGGCTGTATCGGAACGTTACCCACAGATTCTCGAAGCGGCAGGTTATGCGATCCTGATCACCGACGCTCGCGGGCGGATCGCGCATGTCAGCGCCAGCATCGAACGGCTGCTGGGCTGCACGCCGGAGGCGATGATCGGCCAGCCGTTCAGACAGTGGATCGCGCCGGAGCAGCTTGAAGACGCCGCCCTGTTTTACACCGCGCAGCAGAAGGTGGCTCAGCGGGAAACCAGCCTGGAAGTCCCCTTGCTGCGAACGGATGGCGATCGCTGCTGGGTGGAAGTCACCGCGCTGCTGCTGCCGGACGGCGGTTTCGAGGCGGTGCTGAAGGACATTACGGCCCGCAGACACCACGAAGACCTGATGCGCGCCGGTCAGCACCGCTATCGGGCGCTGCTGCGCACCATCCCCGATCTGATGCTGGTGCTGAAGCGCGACGGCACTTATGTTGAACTGGACTGGGGCGACCGCACCGTGCCCCTCGGCAGTGCGGAGGTCGGCGCGACGATCGGCGAACTGGGCTTCAGCGCCGAGGTGTTGGACCGCATCACGCGCGGCATAGAACGGGCGATCGCCACCGGCGAGGTGCAGCATTTCCTGTTCGAGCCGCAGACCGTCAGCGGGATCGGCGCGTTTGAGGGGCGCGTGGTGGCGATGGGCGACGACGAGGTGCTGCTGATGATCCGCGACATCAGCGATCTGCGGCGCGCCCAGGCCGATCTCGCCGAGCGCTTCAACCAGCTTGAACTGCTGCACCAGATCGACAGCGAACTGGCTGACCGGCTCAAGCTCGATTATGTGCTGACGATGGGGCTGGATTCTGCCGCGCGCGTGGCCGGGGCCAATGCCGGGTTTATCGGCCTGCGCGATGAAGAGGGCACCATGCGGCTGGCGCTGGTCACTGGCGATCATGTCCCCAAGAAAGTGGATGACTCGCTGCGGCGCGGCAAAGGGATCGCCACCCGCGCGATCCGCGAACGTCAGGCGGTGCGCGTCTCTGATGTGACGCAGGAACCGGATTACGTGGCGACCCGCGCCCGCAGCCTGTCTCAGATGGCCTTCCCGCTGATCTCGCAGGACAACCTGGTCGGCGTGCTGAACCTGGAAAGCAACCGCCACGACGCCTTTACGCCGGAACGCTTCGAGTTCATCATGCTGATCGCGGCGCGGCTGGCGGTGGCGATCGACAACGCGCGGCTGCATCGCCAGGTGGAAAGCCAGCTTGAGGAGATGCGCCAGCTTTACAACCGCGTCAGTAACCTCGAACAACTCAAGACCGATATGATCCGCATCGCCAGCCACGATATGCGCAACCCGATCACGTCGCTCATGGGCTTCGTCGAACTGCTCAAAGCCGATGCCGCCGCGCTGCCAGACAGCGACCGCCTGCTGGAAAGCATCGGATTTATTGAGACGTCCGCCCGGCGCGTCCAGAAGATCGCCGCCGATATTCTGTCGCTGGAACGGATCGAGGAGACCGCCAGCCAGACCCACTTTTTCCCGATCGACCTGCGCGAGATGATCCATCGCGCGGTGACGGATCATCTGCCGCAGACGCGCTTGCTCCAGCGTCATCTGCGCGCTGACCTGCCCGATGGCCCGGTATGGGTGGAGGCCGATCCGGTGCAGTTGGGTGAGGCGCTCGCCAACCTGATCAGCAACGCGCTCAAATATACCCGCGAGGAGGGCAACGTCGTGGTGCGGCTGTGGAGCGAGGACGCCAACGCCTTCTTCGAGGTTGAGGACGACGGCTATGGCATCCGCGAGGAGCATCAGGCGCGCCTGTTCCAGCCGTTTTACCGCGCGCGCACGTCAGACACCGCCTCGATCGAAGGGACGGGTCTGGGGCTGCACCTGGTCAAAAACATCGTGGAACGTCATAACGGCGTGATGCGCTTCAAGAGCGTTTACGGGCAGGGCAGCACGTTTGGTTTCGCGCTGCCGCTCTCTTCGGAGGTGGGTGGGTGATGCGTCGATCACGATATGCAGCGAGGAGCGTTGTCCGCCCTGGAGTAATTATCGGACTTGCGCTTCTGATGACTATATTGATCTTCCTGGCACTTGCCTTATCCCATCCTGAAGCTCTCCAGCTTACTATTCGGTATAGATCCCACCCAGGTTCGACCTTAGTCCTCGTCGATGCCCATCGGCACTTTAGTATGACTCTCGCTAATGAGTCATCACAGATCGGTTTCTTCCAATGGTCGCCCAATGGCGAAAGCCTGGCATACTGGACTTCAAGGGACGACACTGAAACACTGACCGTTGTGAATGTGGAGACTGGAGATCGTTGGGCACGGACCTTTTACCAATGGAATAGTTTTGATTCTGCTCTTGATTGGTCTCCAGACAGCACCCGCCTTACATTTCGGGTAACTCGACCTCAAGGCACTTCCCATCCAGCTGTACTCGATGTTCAAACAGACAGGCTCCATACCTTTGATCACCAACTTCATCCCGAATTAGGCCCGAGATGGTGGCAGGATGGGTCACAACTCATGATCTGGCGACCTGACGGGACAGGTCGTGGAATGATCAACCTTCTGAACACAGAGACCAAACTGATTTCTCAGGTGACAGTTGATCCCCACTGCCTCGGACATTTCACGCTGTCATCAGATGAGCGCTGGCTAGCATGTAACGCCGGTTTCAAAACATCGGACGATGGTGCTGTGCCTGTTGACGACTTGTTTTTATACGAGTTGTCTTCGGTGGGCACAATCGTTGACAGCGTATGGTTAACACAGGACTTTGAAGTCGAAACGTACATGAGCTTTTCGCCAGATGCGCAGCAGTTGGCTTATGGTCATGGGCGGACACTGCGGCTGATGGACTTAGCGAGCCGTCAACTCCTCTGGGAGCAGCAAAGCTTTGCACCGTGGCAGTGGCCTGTCTGGTCTCCGGATGGTCAGCACATTCTGGCACAAAGCCTGGTTGAGTCGGAAGATCAATGGATGCTGGTAGACGCTTCTAACGGCGAGGCTTTGGCTCTACTATTTTCATTTTCATACGAAGAAATCAGTCTGCTTGGCTGGTCGCCAGACAACCGCTTCCTGTTGATCAGAAGACACAGCCGCGACTATTCGGGACTGGAGAGTGACTTGTTTCTTCTGACGTTCGAAGGTATGTCAACAGATGTTGATAATCTGCGCTTATTGTTTGTTGGTTATGATCTTCAGGCTGTTTGGCGGCCAGAGCCGGAACGCACGCCGTGAGCCGTGTGCTGATCCCTGCCGCGCTGATCCTGGCGCTGGTGTGTAGTGCCTCCAGCGCGTCTGCCGTGGCCGCTGGCCGGACGCTCCCGCGCGGGCCGCAGGTCGCCTATACCACCACGGTCGATCCCTCGCGTCCTTCCGTGATGGGAGCGCTGGGCCTGCTGCGGCGCGCCAACGTCACCCTGGCGGATGTACGGCGCGATCTGCGGGTCACGCTGGCGACGTACCGGCGCATCGTGTCGCCGCCGGTCTGGTCGCCGGACGGACGCAGGCTGGCCTATCATGTGCGCGGCGCGTTTCAGGGCTTTGTCGTCCACATCCTGCGGCTGGATCGACCGGGCAGCTCCCACACGCTGCCGTTCGATTCGTCGTTTCCATCGTCGCTGGCTTTCTCGCCGGATGGATCGCGGCTGGCGCTGATCAGCGATCATCAGACGCCCCGCCCCTCTGTGGTTGTCTACGACCTGACCACGCGCCAGGTGCGCCAGGTCAGCAGGCGGACGGCGCTCAACCGCCCGCTCGTCTGGTCGGCGGACGGCGCGCAGGTTTATTTTCATCATGGGGAGCAGGGGCAGGAGAGTGTGTGGTCGGTCGATGTCCGCACGCAGGCGGAAGCGGTGCTGCTGCCCCAGGTGCTGGAAAGTGTGGCGCTGGCCTGGTCGCCGGATCGAACGCGGGTCATCTACATCGATGACGCGCCGGAAAGCCTGCCCGCGCCCAATGACGAATTATGGCTGATCGACGTCGCCAGCGGCAGCACGGCCAATCCGGTGCGGCTGACGCAGCAGCCCTGGCCCGACCTCAGCCCGTCGTGGTCGCCGGATGGCTCGCAGTTCGTTTTTACGTCCGAACGTCACGGCAACTTCGAATTGTACATCGCCGCGCCGGAGCCGATCGCCCGCGCCACGCGCTTAACGCATCATCCCGCGCGCGATCTGTCGCCGTCGTGGTCGCCGGATGGCGCGTGGATCGCGTTTTATTCCGATCGCGATTATCCGCCCGGCTGGTATGTCATGCCTGCTGAAGGTGGCCGCGCCGTGCGCTTCACCGCCCGCAGCCAGGTCACGACCATCGCTTGGCGTCCGTGAGCGTCAGCGCCTTTATTCCGCCGCCTCATCGAACAGGCCCGCGCCAGCCGCACCGCCCGCCCCAGCGCCAGCCGTCACCCCCGCCGTGCGCCGCGTGCGCCACACGTTGAAGCGCCAGGCCACAAAAAGCGCCAGCAGGATCACGCAGATCACGATCACCACATCCTGATACTGCTCCATAAAGCCCTCGACCCGCGTCCAGTTCTCGCCCAGAGCATAACCGGCGTAACCGAGCAGCCCGCTCCAGATGGCGGTTCCCAGCGTCGTAAAGAACAAGAAGCGCGACATCGGCATCCGATCCATGCCCGCCGGGATCGAGATGATGCTGCGGATGACCGGGATCAGCCGCCCGAAAAAGATCACCACCTCGCCATATTTGTCGAAGAATTTGAGCGCGCGGTCGAAGTCATTTTCAGAGATGGTGAAAAATCGCCCATAGCGGCGGACAAATGAGCGCATGATCGGCTCGCCGAACCACGCGCCGACGTAATACAGCACGATCGCCCCCAGCACCGACCCCAGCGTACCCGCCAGCACAATGCCGACGAAGTTAAAATCGCCGGTCGAGACCAGATACCCCGCCAGCGGCATGATCACTTCCGACGGGATGGGCGGGAAGACATTTTCCGCGAACATCACGAACACGATGCCGGGATAACTGCCGGTAATCACGAGTTCCTGGACAAATTCAACGATCTGCGCGAGCAATTCGGACATGAGCCTTCCTTCGTTCGTTCGCTTCACTGGACTGAGCATGGCTCTAAGCGCGGCTATCATGCCCCACGACCGGCGCGATCGTCAACCCTGCCCGATCGCGCTGTCCTGGAATTTCGAGAAGTTTCAGAATTGGCCGTCGCTGTCACTGCCAGAAGTGATTGACAAAAATCCATAATGAGATAAAATAGTCTCATATGAGGAGGTTGTATGCAAGACTCGGATGCCTCGCGGAAGGATGCGCGCCGGGCGGCCCTGCTGAACGCAGCAGTTGAACTGCTGGCGAAGCATCCTACCGCATCCCTCGCCGAGATCGCCGACTACGCCGGGATCGGCAAGGCGACGCTGCACCGCTATTTCGCCAGCCGCGACGATCTGATGCTGGCGCTGGGCTACCGCGCGCTGGAGACGATCGCCGCCGCCATCGACGCCTGCGAGCCGGAACACGGCCCGGTAATCGAGGCGCTGACGCGCGTGATCGAAGCGCTAGTGCCCCTGGGCGATAAGCTCCACTTTCTGCTCAGTGAACCGATACTCGACACCCATCCCGGTTTCACCGCTGCTGACCGTGCTTCTCAGCACGCGGTGCGACGGCTGATCGAACGCGGGCAGGTGGGCGGCGAACTGCGATCCGATCTGAGCGCGGCGTGGATGCTGCACCACTTGAATTACGCGCTGTTCGCCACCTGGCAGAGCGTCCACGATGGCTTCGTGGCGCGGCGTGATGCCCCGCGTCTATTGGCGACCACGCTGCTGGGAGGGATCGCCGCTCCCTAAATCATAAGCCTCCCGCATTTTCAGCCGACTCGACAATCCCGCAGGCAGGCCGCCGCCCGCCCTCTCTTCAACTTTGCCCGTCACAAGGAGACATCCCATGAAAACGGTTCAGGCTCAGCCGGTTCAGGAACGGATTATCGCGCTGGATATTCTGCGCGGCTTCGCGCTGTTGGGCGTGCTGCTGGTGAATATGCTCGATTTCAGCGGGTCGGCGCTGCGTCTCAACACCCTGGGGGCGCGGGGGAACACGCTGGATCAGATCGTCGATGTGGCGATCGCGTTTTTCGCCATCACCAAGTTTTACCTGCTGTTCAGCTTTTTGTTCGGCGTGGGGTTCGCCGTGCAGATGCGCCGCCTGGAGACGACCGAGCGCTCACCGGTGGCGTTCACGCTGCGGCGGATGGGGGTGCTGCTGATGATCGGCCTGGCGCACGCCATCCTGATCTGGGACGGCGATATTCTGCGGCTGTATGCGGCGGCCGGGGCGCTGCTGCTGCTCGTGCGCCGTCTGCCCGATCGCGCCCTGATCGCGCTGGCGCTGATCGTAGCCCTGGCGGGGCTGATCTATTTCAGCACGGTCGATCTCAGCGACGCCAGCGACCTGATGGACACCGAGTCGGTGCAGCTTTATCTCAGCGGAACCTACCCCGACCTGGTGCGCCACCGCGTCGCGCAGCCGATCATCCTCGATCTTCAGATTCCGATGGTGCTGGCGATGTTTCTGATCGGGCTGGTGGTCGGACGCGGCGGATGGCTGGATCGCCCGGATCGCTACGCGCCATTGCTGCGGCGCTGGTGGAAATGGGCGCTCCCCGTCGGGTTGATCGGCAACGCGGTGATGCTGGCCGGTTATGAAAGCAATTCCGCCTGGGCGATCAGCCTCGGCGTCCATATCGGCGCGCCAGCCCTCAGCCTGGTTTACGCCAGCGCGGTGCTGCTCAATGCGGATAAGCTGCGTGGGCTGGCCCCGGTCGGGCAGATGGCGCTAACCAATTACCTCAGCCAGTCGCTGATCGGCACGACGCTGTTCTACAGCTATGGCTTCGGCCTGTACGATCGGCTTGCGCCCACCGTCACGCTGGTGCTGGTGGCGGCGATCTTTGGCGCGCAGGTCGTAGTCAGCGCGTGGTGGATGGGCCGCTTCCGCTTCGGCCTGATGGAATGGCTGTGGCGCACACTGACCTATGGCCGCTTCCAGCCGATTAAACGCGCCGCGCCGGTCGCCGCGCAGATGGGTTCATAAACTCTCGGATCAAAAAAGGGACAGGCGCGCAATGACCTGTCCCTCTGGCGTGCCTTGTGCCCGGTCAAGTTCAGCCGCCCAGGGCTGCCAGCCGTTCAACCGCCGGGGTGAAGTTGGGGTTGAAGTTTACCGCTGCCCGGTAATTTTCCAGCGCGCGGCTGGTCTCTCCGAGACCTTCGCGGGCCAGACCGGCGTAATAGAAGGTCTCTTCGACATACTGGCCGCCGCCGTCGTTGCGCACCGCGCCGGCCATGTCGATCACGGTGTTATAGTCTTCCACGGCCAGATAAGCATCGTACATCTCGAAGCGATACCACAGCGTCCGCCACGGCAGGCCGATGTTGCGGGCCTGATTAAAGGCTTCCGCCGTCGTCTGATCCACAATGCCCAGCATCACACGCGCCGCGCCCATATTGAACCAGGCGAACGCCTCGTGATATTCATAGGTCATAGGAGCGATCGCCTCGTTGCGCGCCACGTCGAATGTGTTGTAGAGGTTGGTCTCCTCGTCGGCGTTATCGCCCAGGAGCGCTTCCAGTTCGGGGAGCCGCTCCTGTTCGTAGATCACCAGGTAGATATAGTTGAAGTGCTGCCAGAACTGCTGAATGTGCAGATAGCTGTATTCCAGCCCTTCGCCGTCGTAGCTGTCGTTGGTGATGATCACCTGGCGCGCGTCGTCATAGCCGATCACGCTCAGATAGTGGCCCATCCAGCCCTGGTTGGCGCGTTCGGGATCATAACCGGACTCGATGATCACCACGAAGTCGTTGGCGACCAGCGCCTTGAGCAGTTCCAGCGTGCCGCCGTAGCGGATCAGCGCGTATACGTCCATTTCCGGGACCTGGGTGTTCACAAATTCGGCCATCTGCCACGGGCTGACATTTTTATCTTCAGAATTGGGCTTGAGCCAATCGGCCGCGCGGCCCTGATCGTCGCCGTAGCCGAAGCGGGACAGCGCCATCGTCAGCGTGGCCGGGCCGCAGTTGTTCCACCACTGCGCGTGGTAGGTAAAGCCATACTGCCGGTAAGTCGCCGGGAGATTTTCCGGCGTGATGACTTCCTGCGCCGCGACCGGCATCAGCGCGCCGCCGATCAGCATCAGCGCCAGCGCGATCACCGCCCGGAAAACTCGTTGCCTGGAGAGGGGCATGTCAATGTCCTCGATCCTTTTCACCGTGTATGCCTTGTATTATAGCATTCCGGCGCGGGCAATACCTTATCGCAACATGACGCTTGCCATACGGTTGGGCGCTGGAAAGCGAATACACACCGGTCAAAATGACTATCATAGAAATGCGCAGCCTTCCCCGCGATAGGTGAGGGCTTCATCGACGATCTGGCCGCCGCGCACCAGCAGCAGCGTGTTGAAGTGTTCGCACAGTTCGCCGGCCTTGCTGTGCCGCAGAAAGATCGGGTCGCCGATCGCCAGCCGTTCCGGGCCGTCGTAGCGGATCGGCGTCTGCACCTCGCCCGCGCCTTCCAGCGGGGTGAGCGCCGCCCCGTCCGGCAGGTAAGGACGCGGCTGCTTTTCCGGCCCCGCCGCGCCAGAGGCGATGTAGCCCCCGCCCAGGCAGGTGTAGATGCCCGGTTTGGGCGTGCGGATGATCTCCAGCGCGAAACCCGCCGCCGGGTGATGCCGAAACGCCGTGTAATGATCGAACAGCGCGGGGGAATAAAAGCCAGAGCCGATCGTTACTTCGGTGACGGATTCCTCGCGCGCGGTCGATTCCAGGCTGCCGGTCCCGCCGCCGTTGACGAAGCGCAGGGCTGCGCCGCGATCC
>Ga0224723_1001562_pt1 | contig 13640 bp, 11 predicted proteins | sample Balambano_FR2_Me_FD_161647 | JGI IMG/M metagenome (GOLD analysis project Ga0224723, IMG submission 161647) | Freshwater sediment microbial communities from Lake Towuti, South Sulawesi, Indonesia - Balambano_FR2_MetaG | ecosystem: Environmental > Aquatic > Freshwater > Lake > Sediment | place...
ATGCGGGCGAGGCGATCCCCCTCTCGCACAGTAAGTGAAAACGGAAATTCCGACATGCGGGCGAGGCGATCCCCCTCTCGCACAGTAAGTGAAAACGGAAATTCCGACATGCGGGCGAGGCAAGCCTCGCCCCTACGAGCAGCTTGTATCTTTACTGATTGCATAGCCTCACTATGTCACAATGATCGACGCCGTTCCTCTCCTTGCGCTTCGCGCCGCAACTAAACGCTATAATGGGATTCCCGCGCTGCTGAATGCCTCACTTGACCTATTAAGCGGCGAGGTTCACGCCCTGATGGGTGAGAACGGCGCGGGCAAATCCACACTCATCAAGCTGCTGGCAGGTGTCATCGCTGCTGATTCGATTCAGCTTACGCTGCGTGGTGAGTCAACAACTATCCCGGATCCACAGGCGGCATATCGGCTTGGTCTGCGTTTCATTTATCAGGAGTTAAATGTCGTGCCGCAGCTTTCAGCGGCGGAAAATATCTTTCTCAACCAGCCGTACCCAACACGACTCGGTATGTTTATTAGCTGGAGACACCTGCATGATGAAGCAAAAGCGGCGCTGGAGTCCATCGGCGCAGGGCATATCGCCACCAATAGCCCGATGGCGCGGCTCAGCCCCGGCGATCAAATGCTGGTCTGCATCGCTCGCGCCTTTCTCAGCGCTGACGGCTCATCCGCCTCAATTTATATCATGGACGAGCCAACCGCAGCGCTTTCGCGGCATGAAGTTGAATCACTATTCCGCGTGATCGGCAATCTGCGCCAGCAGGAGTGCGCGATACTTTATGTCTCGCATCGTATGGATGAAATCTTCACCATTGCTGATCGCGTCACGGTTCTGCGAGACGGGCAGGTCATCGCCAGTCAGCCGATTGCAGAGGTAACACCTGACGAATTGATCAGCCAGATGATCGGGCGTAAACTGCAAAGCGCATTTCCACCCCGCCAAGCCAATTCAGAGGACAAACGCGACTCATCACCCGTCCTAGAAGTAAATCAACTGACGACCCATGATTTGCGAGACATCTCATTTGAACTGCACATGGGTGAAATTCTCGGTGTTGCGGGTCTGGTCGGCTCAGGACGCACAGAATTGTTACGGGCATTGATGGGCGTGGATCGTCCCTCGCAAGGGGAAATGCGGCTGGACGCACAACCAATAAAGCGGCGTACCCCCACAAATGCCTGGCACAACGGTATTGTCTACGTCCCTGAGGAGCGACGGGCACAGGGGCTCATTCTCTCGCGCAGCATCAGTGATAACATTACCCTGCCCCATCTGCGCTATTTCAGCCATCTCGGTATCTTTCAGGATCGCCCTGCTGAAAGCCGCCTTACCCGTGATCTTGGGGCAGCGGTCAACCTGCGTTCGACAGGACATCGTCAACACACCCGCGAACTTAGCGGCGGTAATCAGCAAAAGGTCGTGTTCGCCCGCGCACTGGCGCGTTCACCTCGCGTGATGCTGCTGGATGAGCCAACACGCGGCATAGACATGGGCGCGAAATTCGATATTTACAGCCTGATCCGTCAGGCAAGCGCATCGGGCGCAGGCATCCTCATGGTTTCCTCCGATTTGCCCGAATTGATCGGCTTGTGTGACCGCATTCTGGTCATGCGGCGCGGGCAGCTTGTAAACACCGTCGAAGCAGCAGAGTTGACGGAAGAGAAACTGCTGGCGCTGTGTTATGGCGAGGTGCGCCGTGACGCCAGCTAAACCAGCCGCGCCACGAATCGGGCGTTTTCTGCGCGTCTTCGGTACGTTGATCGGTTTTTTGATCGTTGTGATGATTTTCTGGTTGCAACGCCCAGAAACCTTCATGACGGCGCGGAATCTGCTCAATATCACCCAGCAGATGAGCGCGTTGGGCGTCGTCGCCTTTACCATGACGATTGTGATGGTACTGGGTGATTTCGATCTCAGCGTCGGCGCGATGGCGAGTCTGGCTGGGATCGTCGCCGCGCTGCTGTTTCAGAACGGGCAGCCAATCCTCGTCGGCGTGATCGCCGCATTACTGGCGGGTATGTTTGGCGGGCTGCTCAACGGCTTTCTCGTCTCGTTCGTCGGCGTATCGCCGTTCGTCGCCACGCTTGGTACGCTGACCATGTTCAGCGGTGTTGCCTTCTATATCAGCGACGGCACAACCATCTTCGGGCGGGCGATTCCTGCTGACTTCAGCAGTTTTGCGCTCGGCGGTATCCCGATTGGCATGGTGGATGAGCGCCCGGTGCTGCTTCCGAACCTGACCATTGTTGCGCTGATTGTACTGATTCTCGTCTGGATTCTGCTCGAACAGACTGTCTTTGGGCGGCGCTTGTACGCCATCGGCGGCAATCGTGAGGCGGCGCGGTTGGGCGGCGTCCGTGTTCGTCTGTTGAGGCTGATCGCCTTTGTCATCACAGGTATTGGCGCGGCGTTTGCGGGATTGATGCTTGTCAGCCGTTTGGCTTCCGCCAACCCGACACAGGGGGATGGGCTGATGCTCAACGCGATTGCTGCCGTCTTTCTGGGCATGACGATGAGTGAAGAAGGTGAACCGCACGTTCTCGGAACATTGCTCGGCGTGTTGATCCTCGGTGTGCTGGTGAATGGGCTGACGCAAATGCAGATTGACAGCTATATCCAGCAGATTCTCACCGGCGCGATCATCGTGCTGGCAGTGGTTCTCAGCAGTCTTTCACGGCGAGGGCGCTAGATGTTTAGAACGTGGCTGGCATTTGACATCGGCACATCTGCGGTCAAAGCCGCGCTCATCAATGCGGATGGTGAAACCATTCGCAGTATTTCAGGACCGTATGAGACAAACAGTGCAGCAGGCGGTGTTGTCGAGCAGAACGCAAATGACTGGTGGACGGCGCTGATCGAGGCGGCGCAAGCCCTGAAGCCCAGTGAAGCCGACGCCATCACCGTCACCGGGCAAATGCAGGATGTGATCCTGCTGAACGACGCAGGCGAACCCGTGCGCCCGGTTGTCCTGTACAGCGATACACGGGCGCAGGACGAAATCGCTGGCGTTTTGAGAATTATTCCTCAAGAGCAGCTTCGCGCCCTGACGGGCAATGATCAGGATGCCAGCAGCCTTCTGGCGAAACTGCGCTGGCTGAAACATCATGAACCTACCTCCATTGAGCGCAGCACAGCACTTTTGCTTGGTGCGGCGGATTATGGCGTATATAAGCTGACGGGTATCGCGTTCGCTGATATAACGACCGCCTCAACGACGGGCTTGATGAATATTGAGAGCCGTCAGTTTCACGACACGGAATTATGGAGCAGACTTGGGCTGGAGGATGTGATTCACCTGCTTCCACCTGTACAAAGCGGCGGCACACTGGCAGGGACGCTCCTGCCTGAAATCGCGGCGCAAATCGGCGCGAAAGCACATATCCCCGTCTATCACGCGCCGGGCGACGCGGGTGCCACCACGCTCGGTGTTGGCAGCGGTGAGAGCCAGCGCCCTTATGCTTATATCGGCACCAGCGGTTGGATCGGCTTCACAGCAGAAAAACGGGCAGACTCGCAAACAGGCGCGTTCAACCTCGCTCATCCTGCCGAAGACCGCTATTTTTGCCTCGCGCCCTTACTCACGGCAGGCGGCAATCTCGATTGGGCGATCTCGCTCTTTGAACGAAGCGATTATGACGCGGCGATTCGCACCGCACTCGATCAGCCAGCGGGCAATCTGATTTATCTACCCTATCTCAATGGCGAACGTTCGCCGTTTCACGATCCGCTGGCACGGGGTGCATTCATTGGCTTGCACAGCAGGCACACCGAACCTGATTTGCTTCGTGCCGTGCTGGAAGGTATCGCCTTTGCCTATCACCATGCGCTTGAAACGCTCATACCTGACCTGCCAACCCAAATTATGCTGACAGGTGGGGGAACGCGCTCAGGAGCGTGGTGTCAGTTGTTTGCTGACGTGCTAAAACTCCCCGTGCTAGTGAGCAAAGATGCCGAAAATGTTGGGGTGCGCGGCGCGGTTCTGAGCGCACAGGTGGCACGAGGCGAACGCGAAAATTATGCCCCGCCGGATTTCTTCCCTATCGCGGCAACCTACCAACCCGACAAAACACTGGCGAACCATTACGACAGGCTGTACCAGCACTTCCGCGCCGCCTACACCGCGCTGAAAGATGTGTTTCAGGGGTTAAGTGAGGTATAGTGTCACTGAATGATAATTGATTGAGTTCTTGATGAGCGTCAGAAGCAGCAAGCCGCATTCAGACAGACTTTCCTCCAAGCCTGAGACACAGGCAGAAATGATGGATCGGTCATCCCTACCGCTGCCCAATTACACCCTTTCCTCGATCTGCCCCGCCTGCGGTCACGTGACCATTCGCCGTGCCTGTAAGGTACGCTGTGAACACTGTGGCTTCATGTGGGATTGCAGCGAACTGTAGACATACGTCGCACACGGTGTAGGGGCAGACCTGCGTGTCTGCCCTGTATTACCTGTGAGGGGCTACCCTAGTCGCTTTTTCGCCTCATGCTGCACCAGCGTCACAATCCCCATCAAGCCAGCGCCCTTGCCCATCGAGATGTCTTTGCCAAACAGCGGAAAGACAATATCACTTTTGACTTCCGCCACCTGTTCAAGCGGCTGCCCGGACAGGGTTTCATCAAGGATCACGCACATTGCCATTGCCGAGAGTCCCTGTGGATTCAGCACGTCGAAGTAATACTTCAACGTGCCGTCCGGCTGATCCACCGCCCATACGAATGCCTCAGACTCACATGCCGGAGCGCGATTCGCCTCCGCATACGGCTTGGTCGCCACATCCGAAGGTACACGCACGCTGTCAAACCGATCCGCTGTTTCGATTAGCAGTTCGGCACGTTCATTCCGATCCGTGATCGAACCCATATCGGCGATCACATCTGCCAGCTTTTCAGGTATATCTGTCATCAGTCGCTTATCGCTCAATTGGCAGCCCGACAGAATTGCCCCATTCCGTCCAGCTACCGTCATAATTCCGCACGTCGCTAAAGCCAAGCAAATATTTCAGCACGAACCAGGTGTGGCTGCTGCGTTCTCCGATGCGGCAGTAGGCAATCGTTTCCGCCTGCGGATTCAATCCCTGCTCGCCTTCGTAAATCTGGCGCAGTTCTTCAGCACTTTTGAATGTTCCGTCGTCAGGATTGATCGCTCGCGCCCATGGAACGCTCTTCGCGCCGGGGATATGCCCACCGCGCAGCGCCCCTTCCTGCGGATACTCCGGCATATGCAGCTTTTCGCCGCTGTATTCCGCCGGGCTGCGAACATCCACTAATTGTCCCTGTTTTTCGAGGTGCTTGAGCACCTGCTCGCGGAAAGCGCGAATCACACGGTCATCCCGTTCTGGCGCAGTGTACTGTGTTGTGGCAAAACTCGGCACTTCGCGGGTTAGTTCACGAGATTCTTTCTCCCACTTTGCCCGCCCGCCGTCCATAATTTTCGCGTTGCTATGCCCGAACAACTGAAATACCCAGAAGGCATAAGTCGCCCACCAGTTGTTCTTGTCGCCATAGAACACGATCAGCATTTCAGGTGTCACGCCAATCCGTGACATCAGGGCTTCAAAACCGGCACGATTGAGATAATCACGCCGCAGCGGATCATTCAAATCATGCGTCCAATCCACTTGCACCGCGCCAGGAATATGTCCGGAAGGATACAGCAGCGGATCCTCATTTGATTCGACTACTCGAACCTGCGAGTCATTCAGATGTGCCGCCACCCATTCTGTTGCGATAAGCCCTTCAGGATGGGCGTAACCACGTTCCTCTATTTGGGAAGCCATTGTGTCAATCACCCTTTCATTCAGTATCAGGAACCTCGTGAAGTGTACCGATGGTTTGTAAGTGCGGCAACGCCGAGTCTTATCCCCTAATTCTTAGGGGGTGTCTCCTAACCATTAGGGGACACGACGAACTGAAAGAGACTATAATAATCCGAGTTCCCACGCACACATTTTACATTTCAAGGGGAATGTCGTTGCGCGAAAGGAGACGCCATGAGCAATTCGGCAGCGATCATTGACACGCGGGCGCTTACCAAAGTCTATGGTGGTAGTAAACGCAGCAAACGGGCGCTTGATCAATTGACATTGAGCGTTCAACAGGGGGAAATTTTCGGCTATCTGGGTCCTAACGGTGCGGGCAAAACCACGACGATCAAGCTGCTGCTCGATCTGATCCGCCCTACCAGCGGTTCATCAACGCTGTTTGGTATGGATGCGCGGGCAAACAGCATGGACATTCGCAAACGAATTGGCTATCTGCCGGGCGATCTGAACCTCTGGGCAGGTCAAACAGGGAAACAGATTATTCGCTATTATGCCAGAGTGCGCGGCATGTCCAGCGTACCCTATGCTGATGAACTGGCGCAGCGGCTCGAATTTGACCCATCCAAGAAGATACGCGCCTACTCTACAGGTAACCGCCGCAAGCTGGGGCTGATTCTTGCGCTGATGCACAAACCCGATCTGCTCATCCTCGACGAGCCAACCAGTGGTCTTGATCCGTTGGTTCAGCAAACGTTCGTCGAACTGATGCGTGAAGCACAGACAAATGGGCAAACCGTGTTTCTCTCGTCGCATGTGCTGAGCGAAGTGCAGGCGATTTGTGATCGCGTGGCAATCTTGCGGGAGGGTCAGCTTCAGGCAGTGCGCGATGTTGGACAATTGACGCATACCGATTTCCGCTGGATCACGCTGCGTTTTGATCGTCCGCAGCCAATCAGCCTAATCGCCGACGTGTCAGGCGTGAGCAACGTTGAGGCAGACGGCGACACCCTCAAATTGCGGCTGACGAACGATTTTGATCCGCTTTTGAGAGCTTTGAACGGCGTATATGTCAAGGATATTTGCGTTCTCGAGCCAACGCTGGAAGAAATTTTCCTGACGTTCTACGGCGGGAATGGTCAAAGTACGCATAACGGAACAACGACACAGGCGAACGACGAGGTGAAATCATGACAGGCGTAATTTTTGCTGAAACGTTGCGCCGCAGTTGGAAAACAGCGCTGTGGTGGGGGCTGGCAATTGGCTCACTTGCCTTTATGCAGGTGGCAATCATTCAGGATGTTACCCTGATTCAGCAAACCGCCTCGATTATGGAATCCTTACCACCGTTCGTGCTGCAAATGTTCGGCAGCAGTGGCGACCTGGCTTTCCTCGCCACACCTGACGGGTACCTGGCGCTGCGATTTTTCGGTTTTGTCCTGCTGGTCTTCGCGTTTTACAGCGTCATTGCCGGCATGAATGTCACTGCCAACGACGAGGAAGCAGGTATTTTGGATTCGTTCCTTAGCCTCCCCGCTGCCCGATGGAAGTTAATCATCGAAAAGGTTCTCGCCTATGTCCTGCTGACGATACTTGTCCTGCTGATGACATTGGTTTGTTTGTTGGCAGGTATTGCACTGGCACCAGCAATCGAATACAACGTCCCGAATATCATTCTGGCGACGCTCAATCTGCTGCCAAGTATGCTGGTCGTGCTGACATTCACGGTATTTGCAGCGGCATTGTTTCGGCGTAAGAGCGCGGTCATCGCGGTGTCAGCCGCCTTCGTCGTCGGTAGCTATTTCCTGAATGTGTTTGCCTCCGCTGCATCCGGTACGATCTTCAGCCAGTTGGATTTACTCTCGTTTTTCCACTATTACAACAGCGCCGACATAATGATGAATGGCTTGTCAGTGGTGAATGTGAGCATTCTGGTCATCACATCTGTAATCCTCATCGTGCTTGCCATCTGGCGTTTCCAGCGACGGGATGTCGGCGTGTAGGTCGCTCAAGTCATTTGCTCATCAGGCGCAAGCACGGGTACACTGTATCCTGCGCTTGTTTTATTGTGGGCTTGAGGATGATGAGACGTATCTACTTACTGCTGATCCTGTTAATTTTTTGCGCTTCGTTCGCACTTCCAGCAGGCGCACAGCAACCACCTTCCCCTTTGAACTGGATACCAGCGGATTTTGCGGGTTTCATCCGCATTGATACTGAGAACCCGGCAGCGACACTCGACACAATCAATATTGACCACTTTATCGCATCGGTCTTGCAGTCTTCCCGTATCATGTATGAGGGCAGGCCGGAATTTAGCAACCTTCTGCCAATGGACGCGCTCGATGTTGAAGACCCGTCATTTGCCGATCTATTCGGGCAGTGGCTCGGTGACGAAATCATCCTTGCCTACTCTGAACTGGATGAGCGATTTGAAAGCGATCTGCCGCTAATAATCATCCCTACTCAAAACTCGTTTGGCGCGGCGGCAGGGTTATCCACCGTCATTCAGGCGCAGGACAGGCTGACGGAAGAAGTAGACGGTACGACGCGCATTTTTCACGGCGATCAAGCCACATTCGCCTTTCTCCCTGCCACCGTGCTGATCGGCTCGGAAGCCGATGTGAATGCCGCGCTGGCAGTGCGGGCAGGTAACGCCCCCGCATTGACTGAAACTGAGACCTATCAGATTGTCGTCGAGGCACTCCCGCAGAATGCGATGGTAACGATCTTTGCTCAGGGTGAAACTGCAGGGAATGCAATCAATTTTCTACTAAATGGCAATAGTGACACTGACCTCGTGGCTTCTTTTGGCACAGCGCTTGCGGAACTGAACCGAACCAGCCTGGAAACCGTGATTGCAACGGGTGGTGTGGATGCGGTTGGTGCAGCGCTATTGCCTGCAACCCTCCTCAACAGCACAACACAGGCGAATGTCGTCCTGCATATTCCTGAAAATGACCTTGCGCCAAGTCCAGCATTTGATACCGATTTGCTGAATTATCTGCCGCGAAGTGCGATGATCGTTCATAACGGAACAGATAGTGAGCAGGCGGCTTACGCCTCACTGATCGGGTTAACCCTGTCAAATTTCGTCGGTTTCGCGCTCAGTGCCTTTCCATTTGATGCGTCTACCGCCGCTGAAAGTGAGTTTCTCACCTTACCCACCAGCGACACGATCCAGACCACTATCGAGACCGCAATTGATCAACTTGACAGAACCGGTAATTTCAATCTGGAACGCGATCTATTGCGCCACCTCAACGGCAGCTATTCGGTTGCGGTGCTGCCCCGCCCGAACAATTTCCTTCCCATCTTTAACACCTCTTTTGAAGTCCTGCTCATTACTGAGACCGACGATGGTGAAAGTGTATTGGAAGGGATCAACACACTCATCAGCGCCTTAGGTGGCGAAGACCTCCTGCAAGCGGAGACGCTTGGCGAAGTGGATACGCTGGTCTGGCGTGATGAAACGGATACGCCCATTCTCCGCCTTGCCGTTGTCGAGGATACGCTGCTTGTCGGGCTTGGTGACTCCGTCGAACGAGCGTTGGACGCGGGCAGCGGCGATAACCGACTGACTGATGAACCGCGCTGGCAGGAGATCAGCGTCAACGGGCTGCCCTACTGGTATTTTGACATCAACGCCATCCGCAACACGATTGATCCATCAGCAGGTGGGCAAACGAGCAGCCAATTGAGCTATGTCGCCATCACAGGCAGTACGTTGGAAAACAATTTGATTCAGGTTGTATTAACGGCAAGTCTCAACATTGACTAGCCGCTTTGTCCGAAACGACCAATGGAAAGCCGTAAATTTTGGCGCATGAGCATTTTGCATAGGCGAAAAATGCGTTAAGATTAGTTGTAATGCTGTTTGGTTGTCTCGAATAGCAATTGTCAAGGAATTTTGTTTACACGGAGGCTGTTTAAGAATGTCCCGAAAACTAGTATTGATCGTATGTCTTTTGGCGCTGGTGCTTGTTCCAGCCCTGTCCATCTCAGCGCAGGACGCGCCTGAGTCGGTTTGTCTGGTCACAGATATTGGTCGTGTCAATGATGGCACGTTTAACCAGTATGCCTATGAAGGGATGGAACGCGCCGCCGAGGATTTAGGGCTTGAGTCGAGCTATATCGAAACGAGCGATCAGGCAGACTATATTACCAACATCGGCACATGCCTTGATGAAGGCAGTGACATCATCATCACCGTTGGCTTCCTGATCGGTGATGCCACCGCCGCCGCCGCTGCCGAAAATCCCGATACGCTGTTCATTGGCGTGGATCAGTTCGTTGCATCGCCGCTGCCCAATTACGTCGGTCTGCAATTCCGCGAAGATCAGGGCGGTTTCCTGGCAGGCGCGTTGGCAGCCATGATGACTGAAAGCGGCACGGTTGCCGGCGTGTACGGCATTGATATTCCGCCCGTCGTCAAGTTCCGCAATGGTTTTGAACAGGGCGTCGCCTTCGTCAATGAAGCGGACGGCACCGATGTTCAGGCGCTCGGCGTGTATATTGATGACTTCAATGCACCGGATCGCGGCGGTGCTGCCGCAGAGCAGTTTATCGGTGAGGGCGCGGATGTGATCTTTGGCGCCGGTGGTCCGACGGGTTCCGGCGGTATTGCCTACGCCGCAAGTGAAGGCGTCTACGTGATCGGCGTGGATCAGGACGAATTCTTCACGACGTTTGGCGAAGGCGAAACCCCAGGTGCAGAATTCCTGATTTCCAGTGCCGTCAAGCGAGTAGACAACGGCGTGTATCAGATGATTGAAGCCGCCGTTAACGGTGAACCATTCCCTGAAATTGGGATGTACGTTCTGGATGTCGTCAATGACGGTATCGGCTTTGCGCCGCCTCACCTGAGCGACGTGCCGGAAGAAGTGACCGTAGCAATGGAACAAATTCTCGCTGCTCTGATTGATGGCTCGCTTGAAACCGGTGTTGATCCGATTTTGGGCGGACTGTTGAGTGAGATGGAACCAACCCCCGGTTCGTAATCCTTCAACACAAGTAAAAAACGGGAGAGCCAGGTGGCTCTCCCGTTTTTTTGATTCACCTTCTGACGTTTACTTCGCGTATTCGACGTGGCGCTTTTCGCGGATAACCTGCACTTTGATCTGACCGGGATACTGCATCGTCTCCTCGATCTTCCTGGCGACATCCCGTGAAATCTGCTCCATCCGTAAATCGTCCACCTGATCCGGGCGGACGATGATGCGGACTTCGCGCCCGGCTTGCAGCGCGAAACTCTGATCCACACCCTCAAAACTATTGGCGATCTCTTCGAGTGTCCGCACCCGCTTCACATAATTTTCCAGGCTTTCACGCCGCGCTCCCGGTCGTGCGCCGGAAATTGCGTCTGCTGCTTCAACAATATACGACTCAACGTATTCCTGTTCCACTTCATGATGATGGCTGGCAATCGCGTTGACGACCTTCGGGTGAATACCATAGCGCTTGGCAATTTCCGCGCCGATCATGGCGTGTGTGCCTTCAACCTCGTGATCAATCGCCTTACCCAGGTCGTGCAGCAGACCGCCGGCTTTGGCGATCATCACATCCGCGCCCAGTTCAGCGGCGATCATGCCGGCGATATGCGCGGTTTCAATCGAGTGGGCATGTTGATTCTGCCCGTAGCTGGTTCGGAACTTGAGCCGCCCCAGCAGCTTGATGATTTCAGGGTGCAAGCCCGGTACGCCCGTTTCATAGGCGGCGCGTTCGCCCTCCTGCCGAATCGTCTGTTCGACTTCGGCACGGGCATCCTCAACCAGCTTTTCTATGCGGGCAGGGTGAATACGTCCATCCACGACCAGTTTCGCCATCGCCCGCTTCGCCACTTCACGACGCACAGGATCGAAACTGCTCACGGTGATGGCTTCAGGGGTATCATCCACGACGACGTCCACGCCGGTTGCCAGTTCAAAGGCGCGAATATTGCGCCCGTTGCGCCCGATAATGCGCCCTTTCATCTCGTCTGTCGGCAGTGAAATGACGCTCACCGCGATTTCCGATACATGCTCGGACGCCAGGCGCTGCACCGCCAGCGCGATCACTTCACGGGCGCGGGTATCGGCGTCTTCACGGGCTTCAGCTTCAACCTGACGAATGATCCGCGCCATATCATTGCGCGCATCTTTCTCCGTCAGCGCCAGCAGCTCAGCGCGTGCTTCATCCTGTGTTAACTGCGCGATCCGCTGTAGCTCTGCCGTGCGCTCCTCTTCCAACCTGCTGAGGTCGGTCTGTTTTTTGTCCAGAGCGCTCTGGCGTTTATTCAGATTTTGCTCGCGCTGGTCAAGCCGTTCATACCGCTTGTCCACATCTTCACGGCGATTCTGTAAACGCTCATCCTCTTTATCCAGCTCACGGCGGCGGCGGTTTGAACTGTCATTGGCTTCGTCAAGGACTGTCTTTGCCTTCGCCTCAGCATCCCGCTGCTTCGCCTGGGCGTCTGTATCAGCGCGGGCGGTGATCTGCCGCGCTTCTTCCTCCGCTTGCAGGAGACGGTTTTTGCCCTGCGAATTCTGCCTGTACAGCAATCCCCCGATACCAACAGCCGCGCCGATCACCAGGGCGATCAGGGCTGCGATGATTACTTCCATAACTCTTTTGCGGCTCTAAGTCCGTTCGGCGATGCCAAACGGCATACTCCGCGTCCTCCTCTCTCATTCAATCTGCACAATTGTGTAACAGAGTTCATTTAACGGGTCTTACACATCTTCACTTTCAAATTCGCTTTCACCTGCGGCAAACGCGCCACTCTCCGCCAGTTCCTCAATACAGCGCTGGATAGCCCTGCGTGAATCGGACGCAGAAAAGCCGCGCCGTGCCAGAAATGCCGCCATTTTCTGCTTGAATGCTCGCTGATCAAGCCCGCGCAGCCGCCGCAAATAAATTTGCGCGGCGCGATACGCAGCGTCTTCGTCATTCTGATCATCCAGCAGTTCATCAATAATGGTTCTGGCGACTCCCTTCTGACGTAATTCGTAACGTAATGCCTTCTCGCTCAATGGTTTGAACTGTGAGCGTTCACGAATCCAGAACGCAGCGAAAGCGTGGTCATCCAGATACCCCTGTTCGGTCAGGCGATCTAACGCAGCATCTATCACTGCGGGCGGTATCTCTTTTTGGAGCAAATTACGACGCACTTCTGCGCGACTGCGCGGGCGGGTCGCCAGCAGATTCGCGGCGCGGGCAATTGCTTTTTGCACGGCGTCTTCACCCTGCAATTGTGCGATTTCCGCTTCGCTAAGCTGCTGCCCTTTTCGCAGTTTGACGGCTTCATCCAGCGTCAGGCTCAACGCAAATTCATCGTCAATATACACATTGACGCGCTTGTTATTGCGTTTTTGTGCCTCAAGCCTGGTAATGATGCCCGTTATGATTGCCCCCGAAAAAGACACAACCGCATTCCGTCAGCGTTATTCACCTGAAAGCGAAATGCGGTTGTAGGGCTGCAAGGCAGTAAACGAGCAGGTTTACTGCAAAAATCATCTCGTTCGGCGCTAGAGGGCGTCGTGTGAAAAAGTGTGCGTCATTGATACCACGATTTAACGGTTTACAATAAACTTCTCTTGTTCACACAACGGCGCTCAAGAGAGACTGCCTGCCGCTTGTTCGTCCACAATTTACACCGCTGTGTGGGCGGCACACCCCATCTTTTCCGATAAAGCGCCATTCCTGTTCGCCGATACAGACCAGCCTTGAACGAACAGGGGATGGTTTTTCGAGCGCGGCAGCGTACTATGATCGCACGCCCTCTGCCGCGCTGAACCGCAATTTGGCTTGTTCAGGATCAATTTGATGACCATGATCTTAATTATGCAGGATTTAGAAATTTTGCACAACAGGGGAATCTGAAAGCG
>Ga0224723_1001563_pt1 | contig 13639 bp, 11 predicted proteins | sample Balambano_FR2_Me_FD_161647 | JGI IMG/M metagenome (GOLD analysis project Ga0224723, IMG submission 161647) | Freshwater sediment microbial communities from Lake Towuti, South Sulawesi, Indonesia - Balambano_FR2_MetaG | ecosystem: Environmental > Aquatic > Freshwater > Lake > Sediment | place...
CCGAGGGGCACGTGCTCCGGGTCTACAACCGCACCGCCGCCCGGGCCGAGGCCTGGGTAGCCGCGCATGGCGGCTCGGCCCATCTGACCCCGCGCGCCGCCGCCCTCGGCTGCGATTTCGTGATGGCCTGCGTCGGCGACGACAACGACCTGCGCGCGGTCTGCCTGGGGCCCGAGGGCGCCTTCGCCGGCATGGGCGCGGGCGCGGTGATGGTCGATCACACCACGGTTTCGGCGCGGGTGACGCGCGAGCTTCATGCCATTGCGGCCACGGCCGGCATCGGCTTCGTCGATGCGCCTGTGTCGGGCGGGCAGGCGGGGGCGGAGAACGGCCAATTGTCGGTGATGTGCGGCGGCGCGGCCGCGGACTATGCGAGGTCCGAGCCGGTGATCGCCGCCTATGCCCGGATCTGCCGCCGGCTCGGCGACAGCGGGTCGGGCCAATTGGCCAAGATGATGAACCAGATCGCGATCGCCGGACTGGTGCAGGGACTGGCCGAGGCGCTCGCCTTCGGCGAAAGGGCGGGGATGGACGGCGCAGCGGTCGTCGAGGTCATCTCCCTGGGTGCGGCCGGCAGCTGGCAGATGGCGAACCGCCACCGCAGCATGCTCGAGGACCGGTTCGATTTCGGCTTCGCGGTGGACTGGATGCGCAAGGATCTCGCGATCTGCCTCGACGCGGCGGCCGAGGCCGGCGCCCGCCTGCCGGTGACCGCGCTGGTGGACCAGTTCTACGGCGATCTGCAGGCGATGGGCGGCGGGCGGTGGGACACCTCGTCGCTGATCCGCCGCCTGCGCCCGTGAGCCGGCGCCGGCGGGCCTAGGGAATGATCCGCGTGTACTTGGCGCCTTCCAGCGAGACCCCGGCGATCAGCCCGGACTGGCCGAACACCAGCGCCACCACCGGCCCGAGTTCGGTGGTCTCCTTGCCGATGCTGCCAGCCTGGTCGGGCGTGGCGTAGAAGGCATCCGCCCCCACTGCCCAGCCGTCGCTCCGGCGGAAGTCCTGCAGCGCCTGCTCGGTCATGAAGAACAGCGCATGGGCATATTGCTGCGCCCCGATCTGCAGGCCGTAGGAGGCGCGGGCGAGCGAGTAGTAATCCACCGTGACGCCCCCAATCCGCAGCGCGCCGCGCCCGTAGGCGCCGCCGAAGAAGAACCCGGCCTCGGTGACGAGCGGCATCCACAGGACGCCCGCGGCGCGCGCGGCAAGCTCTTGCGTGCCGGGGTAGCGGCTGAACAAGAACTGCTCGGTCGCGTCGACCCGCGCGTCGATCTCGGCCGCGCCGGTGGAGCCTACGCCGTTGCCACAGGCGGCCAGCGCCAGGGTTGACAGACCTGCGGCCAGAACCGACCGCCTCGAACAAGGGTGCATGCTGATGATCCAACTGCCTCGGACCCGGATCTGACGTCCGGATTGCGCCGAAGATTATACCAGATCGTCGGGGCTGTCATGCCTCTTGGCCACAGCCGGCGGCGGCCCGCCGATCGACCGGCGTCAGCCGGCCGCACCGCCGGCGATCAGCCGCGCGGCCTCGGGGGCGAAGTAGGTCAGGATGCCGTCGCAGCCGGCGCGCTTGAACCCGAGCAGGCTTTCCATCATCGCCCGCCGCCCGTCGATCCAGCCGCGCTCGGCCGCGCCGCGGATCATCGCGTATTCGCCCGAGACCTGATAGGCATAGGTCGGAACGCCGAAGGCCGTCTTCACCCGCCGGCAGATGTCGAGATAGGGCATGCCGGGCTTGACCATCACCATGTCGGCGCCCTCGCGCAGGTCGCGTTCGATCAGCCGGAGCGCCTCGTCGCTGTTGCCGGGGTTCATCTGATAGGTTTTCTTGTCGCCCCTCAGTGCCGCCGACGCGCCGACCGCATCGCGGAACGGACCATAGAAGGCGCTGGCATATTTCGCCGCATAGGACAGGATCGCCACGTCCTTGTGGCCAGCCGCCTCGAGCGCCGCCCGCATCGCCCCGATCCGGCCGTCCATCATGTCGGAGGGGCCGAGGATGTCGGCCCCCGCCTCGGCCTGGGCAAGGCTCATCGCCACCAGCGCCGCCACCGTCTCGTCGTTCAGGATCACCCCGTCGCGCACCAGACCGTCATGGCCGCTGGCGTTGTAGGGGTCGAGCGCCACATCGGTCATCACCGCGACCTCCGGCACCGCGGCCTTGATCGCCCGGATCGCGCGATTGGTCAGGTTCCCGGGGTTCCAGGCCTCCTCGCAGCCTTCGGTCCGGAGCGCTGCGTCGGTGTAGGGAAAGAGACAGAGTGCCGGGATGCCGAGCCGCGCCGCCGTTTCGGCCGCCTTCAGCACCCGGTCGAGCGACAGCCGCGAAACGCCGGGCATCGAGGCGACGGGCTGCTCGACATCGTTCCCGTCGCAGAGGAACAGCGGCCAGATCAGGTCCTTCACCGTCAGCACGTTTTCCTGCGACAGGTCGCGGAGCGCCTCGGTCCGCCGCAGCCGGCGGAAGCGGGCGGCGGGAAAGGCGGCTTGGGTGGGACGCATCGGGGCCTCGGTCCGGTTTTTTTCTGGGTGGCATGGAAATGTCGGGCCCTCAAGGGTAGGAATGCGCGCCCGGGGGCGAAACCGCGCCCGGGTGGCAGACGGAGGCAGGGCTTGGACTGGACCGCAAGCGTATTCGAGATGATCGACCTGCGGTCGTTCTCGAACCTCTGGTACTGGATCATGCTGGCGATCCTGTGGTCCACGACCTCGCACTGGGTGATCGGCGTTCCCTATGACATGATCTCGCGGGCCGAGCGGCGGCGCGGCCGGTTCGAGGACGACCTGCGCGACATGGTGCGGATCAACGCGACCCGGCTCGTCGCGATGGCCGACGGCGCGGGCCACCTGCTGCCGGCCGCGGTGTTCTTCGTGCTGACGGTCCTCGTGCTCCTGGGGTTCGCCTATGGCGTGGAATTCGCGCAGGCCGTGGTGCTGATGCTGGCGCCGCTCAGCCTGGTGACGGCCCTGTCGCTCCGCGCCGCGCGTCGCGCGCTCGTGGCGCTGCCGGACGCGGAAACCCTGTACCGGCTGCTCTGGCGTCACCGGCTCGCCTGCCAGGCGATCGGTGTCGTCTCGATCTTCGTCACCGCGATGTGGGGGATGTGGCAGAACCTGAACATCGGCGCGCTCGGGCATTGACCGCATGAGCGTGGCAGATACCTCCTCCGCCATGCGGCCGGCGCAGACCCTTCTGCTGGGCGGCGCGCCCGAGGGGTTCGACGGCCGGCTGGTCGCCCGCGAACTGGCCCGCGGCGCGCCGGTGGTGCATGTCGCACGCGACGACAAGCGGATGGAGGCGATGCGCGCGGCGCTCGCCTTCTTCGCGCCGGAGGCGGCGGTGCTGCGCTTTCCGGCCTGGGACTGCCTGCCCCACGATCGGGTCTCGCCGAACCCCGAGATCGCGGCGGCGCGCATGGCAACGCTGGCGGCGCTGGCGCAGGGCATGGCCGGACCCTTCGTGCTCCTGACCACGGTCAATGCCGCGACGCAGCGTATTCCCGCCCGTGAGGTGCTCGGCGGCTCGACCTTCAGCGCCCGGGTCGGCGCGCGGGTGGACGAGGGCGCGCTGCGCGGCTTTCTGGCCCGCATGGGCTTCTCGCCGGCGGCCACGGTGGCGGAACCCGGCGACTATGCGATCCGCGGCGGGATCGTCGACATCTTCCCGCCCGGCCCCGGTGGGCCGGTGCGGCTCGACCTGTTCGGCGACGTGCTGGATGGCGCGCGCCGCTTCGACCCCGAGACGCAGCGCACCACCGAGAAGCTGGCGGCGGTCGACCTCGCGCCGGTGTCGGAGGTGATCCTCGATGCTGCCGCCATCGCCCGGTTCCGGCAGAGCTACCGGGTGGAGTTCGGCACGGCGGGCGCCGACGATCCGCTCTACGAGGCGGTCAGCGCCGGGCGCAAGCATCAGGGCATGGAACACTGGCTGCCGTTCTTCCACGCCCGGCTCGAGACGCTGTTCGACTACCTGCCGGAGGCGGCGGTGATGCTCGACGATCAGGTGACGGCGGTCAGGCTGGCGCGGTGGGAGGCGATCGCCGACCAGTACGACGCGCGGCGCGCGGCGATGACGGCAAAGGGGCGGCTCGACACGGTCTACAAGCCGGCCGCGCCGTCGCTTCTCTATCTCGACGATGCGGCCTGGACAGCGGCAATGGCGGGCCACCGGGTGATCCAGCTCTCGCCGCTTCCGCAGGCCCCGGGGCCGGGGGTGCTCGATGCCGGCGGCCGCGCGGGGCGGAGCTTCGCGCCCGAGCGGCAGGTGGAATCGCTCAGCCTGTTCGGCGCGCTGGCCGGGCATCTGGCCGAGCTTCGCCGTGACGCGCAGGTGGTGGTCGCCAGCTGGTCCGAGGGCGCGCGCGAGCGGCTGAAGGGCCTGATCGCGGATCAGGGACTGCGCGATGCGGTGACGATCGGCGATGCCCGCAGCATTCCCGAGGGCCGGGGCGGGCTGTTCCTCGCCGTCTGGGCGCTCGAGCAGGGCTTCACCGCACCGGGCCTTGCGGTGGTTTCGGAACAGGACGTGCTGGGCGACCGGCTGATCACCAAACCGCGGCGCAAGCGGCGGGCCGAGAACTTCGTGTCCGAGGTCGACACCCTGACCCCGGGCGATCTGGTGGTGCATGTCGAGCATGGGGTCGGCCGCTACCGGGGGCTCGAGACGATCGTGGCGCTCGGCGCGCCGCATGCCTGCCTTCTTCTGGAGTATGCCGAGAATGCAAGGCTTTACCTGCCGGTCGAGAACATCGAACTCTTGAGCCGCTACGGCCATGACGAGGGGATGCTCGACCGTCTCGGCGGCGGCGCCTGGCAGGCCAAGAAGGCGCGGCTCAAGGAGCGGATCCGCGAGATCGCCGACCGGCTGCTGCGGGTCGCGGCGGAGCGCGCGCTGCGGCACGCACCAGTGCTCGAGGCGCCGCACGGCCTGTGGGAAGCCTTCTCGGCCCGGTTTCCCTATCAGGAGACCGACGACCAGCTCGCCGCGATCGGCGATGTCATCGCCGACCTCGAGAAGGGCAGCCCCATGGACCGGCTGGTGGTCGGCGACGTGGGCTTCGGCAAGACCGAAGTGGCGATGCGCGCAGCCTTCGTGGCGGCGATGTCGGGTCTGCAGGTGGCGGTGGTCTGCCCGACGACGCTGCTCGCGCGCCAGCACCACCGCAGTTTCGTTGACCGCTTCCGCGGTTTCCCGGTCACCGTGCGGCCGCTGTCGCGCTTCGTCCCCGCGCGCGAGGCCGCTCAGACCCGTGCGGGCCTCGCCGATGGCACCGTGGACATCTGCATCGGCACCCACGCGCTGCTCGCCAAGGGGATCAGGTTCAAGAACCTCGGCCTGCTGATCGTGGACGAGGAACAGCATTTCGGCGTCGCCCACAAGGAGCGGCTGAAAGAGATGCGGTCCGAGGTGCATGTGCTGACGCTGACGGCGACACCCATTCCGCGCACGCTGCAACTGTCGCTCACCGGCGTGCGGGATCTCTCGATCATCGCCACCCCGCCGGTGGACCGGCTCGCGATCCGCACCTATGTGGCGGAATTCGACACCGTCACCATCCGCGAGGCCCTGCTGCGCGAGCGTTTCCGCGGCGGACAGAGCTTCTACGTCGTCCCCCGCATCGCGGACCTGCCCGAGATCGAGGAGTTCCTGCGGACCCAGGTGCCGGAGGTCCGCTTCGCTGTCGCCCATGGCCAGATGCCGTCGGCAACGCTCGACGAGGTGATGAACGCGTTCTACGACGGCAGATATGACGTTTTGCTGTCCACCAGCATCGTCGAGAGCGGCCTCGACATCCCGACCGCCAACACCATGATCGTGCATCGCGCCGACATGTTCGGGCTGAGCCAACTCTACCAGATCCGCGGCCGGGTCGGGCGGGCCAAGACGCGGGCCTATTGCTATTTGACCACGAGGCCCCGCAGCCCGCTGACGCCGCAGGCGCTGAAGCGGCTGCGCTTGCTCGGCAGTCTGGAGGAACTCGGCGCCGGGTTCAACCTTGCGAGCCACGACCTCGACCTGCGCGGCGCGGGCAACCTTCTGGGCGAGGAACAGTCGGGACACATCCGCGAGGTCGGCTACGAACTTTACCAGGCGATGCTGGAAGACACGATCGCCAAGCTCCGCTCGGGCGAGATCGCGGGGCTGACCGCGGGCGACGACCAGTGGTCGCCGCAGATCAACCTCGGCGTGCCGGTGCTGATCCCCGAGGACTATGTGCCCGACCTCGACCTGCGGCTCGGCCTCTACCGCCGGCTGTCGGCGCTCAGCACCAAGGTGGAACTGGAAGGCTTCGCCGCCGAGCTGATCGACCGGTTCGGCCCGGTCCCGAAGGAGGTCAACACGCTTTTGCTGATCGTGCGGATCAAGGCGATGTGCAAGCGCGCCGGGATCGCGCGGCTGGACGGGGGGCCAAAAGGGGCCACGGTGCAGTTCCACAACGACCGTTTCGCCAATCCCGCCGGGCTGGTGGACTTCATCAAGGCCGAGGGCGACGGCGCGCGGGTCTCGGGGAACAAGATCGTGCTGCCGCGCGACTGGAAGACCGAGGCCGAGCGCATCAGGGGCGCCTTCGCCATCGCCCGCGATCTGGCCGAGCGGGCCAGCGCGAAGGCGCCGGCCTGACACAGGACGGCCCGCGTCCCTGCGGCGCGGGCCTCCGGTCTGCAATAGGGCGGCGTCAGGCGCGCTTGCGGCGCAGCGCGGCCAGAAGGCCGAGGCCCAGCACCAGCGCCCCCCCGGCGGCCGGCAGCGGAATCGGCGCGATGTCGAGCGTGACGTCGGCCACCAGCGGGCCGATGAAGTCGTCGCTGGTCGTTCCGATCGAGAAGGCCAGCGCACCGGCGTTCACCGCGGTGAAGGTAAAGCCGGTCAGGGCGAAGGGGTCGCTGCCCGCAATCGAACCGCCTGCGGTAAAGGTCGCAGCGAAGCTTTGAACGCCGGAGTAGACGGTGTTGCCGAGCGTGCCGTAGACGGTCAGGTCCAGGGCGTCGGTCACCTGCCCGAAGATCAGCCTGGCGAAGACGTTATCGCTGGCGGACCCGCGCTGCGCGCCGCCCAGCAGGAAGCTGAGCGAAACCCGGTCGCCCGGCTGGAAGAAATAGCTCGCAAGGCTGGTGATCTCTCCCGGCCCGGGCGTGCCGTCGAGATCGACCACATTGCCGCCCGGCGTGACGATGCCGAAGCCGTTCACCGGGCCGACGATATCGACCAGCCCGGTCACGCTGAACCCGGCCGGGACCACGTTCAGCCCGGGCGTGTCGGTCGAGAAATCGGTCGAGAACACCGTCGCGGCCGCGGCCGGAACCGACAGCAAAAGCGCCACGGCAGTGGCCAGAAGGCTGGAACGGATCATGCGGCAACCTCATTGCGTTGAGACCGCGAGAACTATCCCGATTCGGCGCTCGCCGGTCAAGCTGCCGTTAGGAAAACAGTTACCCTGATCTTGTGGCGGACGGCCGGGGCATCGCGCGCATCAGGAGGTTGCCCGCCAGCGTCAGGAGCGAGATCGCGACCATCAGGGGCAGGGGAGTGCCGTCGAAGGCAAGGCCGATCGGCACCGCCAGGACCACTGCGAGCACCGTCGACAGCGCCCCGACCAGCGAGGCCGCCATGCCGGCGATATGGCCGAGCGGCTCCAGCGCCATGGCGTTCAGGTTGCCCATGGTCAGCCCGGTCACGAAGAACACGCTGACCGTCCAAACAAGGAAAGCGGGAAAGACCAGCCCCGGCGGCCAGAGCGCGAGGCCCAGCATCGCGGCCGAGCCGACGGACAGGATCACCTGCGCCAGGAGCGCGCGCGTGACGAGGTAGCGCATGCCCTTGCGCAGCACGAGCCGGGCATTGACGAAATTGGCCGTGGCGGCGAGCAGCGCGATGACCGCGAACCAGGCCGGAAAGCTGTCGGCGAGGCCGAAGGTCACGTCGAAGATCTGCTGGGTCGAGGACAGCGTGCCGAACAGCCCGCCAAGGATCGTGGCCTGCACCAGGATCGATACCACGACCACCCGGTGCGCCAGCGTCTCGCGCGCCGCGGCCGCCAGCGTCCCGAGGCGCAGCCGCCGGCGGTCGGCGGACGCCAGCGTCTCGGGTTGGCGCAGGCCAAGCCAGAGGCAGGCCACGGCGGCGAAGATGACGAAGGCGAGGAACACCGACCGCCAGCCGAAGGCGTGGATCAGGACTGCCCCGGCCGCCGGGGCCACCGCCGGCACCAGCATGAAGACCATCATCGCGAAGCTGACGATCCGCGCCATCTCGCGCCCGGCGTAAAGATCGCGCACCATCGCGATCGACACGATGCGCGGCGCGGCAACGCCAAGCCCCTGCACCACCCGCGACCAGAGCAGAACCTCGATGGACGGCGCGGCCCAGGCGGCGAGCGCCCCGACCACGTAGAGCGCGGCCCCGGCGAGGATCACCGACTTGCGCCCGAAGGCATCCGACAGCGGCCCGGCCAGAAAGGTGCCGAGGCCCATGCCCAGGACGAAGCTGGTGACGACAAGCTGCGCGGCATTCGTATGCGACGGCGTCAGTTCGGCCGCGATCTGCGGCAGTGCGGGGAGCATCGCGTCGATCGAAAAGGCGATGGTGGCGAACAGCATGGCCAGGAGCGCCACGAACTCGCCCTGCGCCAGGCGCGGGCGAACGGCGGCGGCGGCGGCCGACGGGACCAGTGTCATCGCGTGGCGCCCTGCGCAACGATGTCGTCGATCACGCGGGTCCAGAGGTCCTCGGCCTGTGCCCCCGTCAGGACGTAGCGATCGGCGACCACGAAGGTCGGCACCGCCGTGACGCCGCGATCGCGGGCGTGGCGGTCGCGCGCGCGGATGTGGTCGCGGTCGGCGTCCGAGGCCAGAAGCCGGGAGGCGACGGCCGGCTCGAAGCCCGCCTCGCCGGCCAGGACGGCGAGTTCCCCACGGTCGCCGATGTCCCGCCCCTCGCGGAAGTAGGCGCCGAACAGACGTGACACCACCCGGTCCTGCAGCCCCTCCATCCCCGCCCAGTGGATCAGCCGGTGCGCGTCGAGGGTGTTCGGAATCCGTGTCGCCGCCGCCAGATCGATGCCGAGACCGGCGAGCCGCGCCGCCTGTTCCACCCGGGCCGCGGCCCGCCGAACGGACCCTGGCCCGCCGAACTTCGCCTGCAGATAGGCATCGCGATCGGCGCCGCCGGGGGCCATGTCGGGGTTGAGCTGGAACGGATGCCACGCGATCAGGACGGCATGGCCGGGCCGGGCCGCGAGTGCCCGGTCGAGAAGGCCCTTGCCGATGTAGCACCAGGGGCAGACAGGGTCGGAAAAGATGTCAAGCCGCAGCATGCGCGGCCTCCGCCGTCCACCGCGGCCGGCAGCAGGGCCGCGCCGACGCCGCCGGCCGGACCCGCACTGCCCGGCCGGACGGCACCGGACAGGCCCGACGGACGCCAGGATCACAGTGGGCTTGCATGAGCCACGTGCTACGCCGGCGACAGGTGCGTTGCAAGGCGGGGATCGGTGCGGTGATGCAGAAACGGTTGCGCGGGATGGGCTGCGGTCGTGCCCAAAGAGGCTCGCATCAGCTTGAAGCGACGGACCGCTGTGCCATGACAACCGGCTCCCGCCGCCAGTTGGCCGGGAGACGGAATGCCTGCCGCAGAGCCGCGGCCCCTGCACCCGGTCGGGGTGATGCCTGCGGACGGGCTCGCACCGCACGCGCGAACTGCCATGCCGGCGGGGACAGGGGCAAGGGAAATGACACAGGCGGCGGGGACGCCGCCGCCTGTGCCGATCAGAAAGGCGGCGTGTTACTGCAGGACGGAGATCAGGTTGGTGCTGACGTCCTTGCCCTCGCAGGCCGCTTCGATCAGCTGCAGCGACTCCTGTTCGGTGGTCGACTGCAGCTTCTGCGCGGCAGCGCCCGCGGCCGACGCATTGGCCGATTCCCGCACCCAGTTGACGACAGCGTTGGTGCCCTGGATGCGACCCGCAGCGTCCATCTCGAAGAACGCGCCACAGGTCAGGGTGGCGACATCCATGTGGCCGTCCGCCACCGCCGGCACCGCAATGCCCGAGGCAAGGGCAGCCGCGCCGATCATCCCGAAGAACTTTTTCATTGGTTCGCTCCTGGAAAACAGTTTGTGCGCATTTCCTATGCGCCGTCGTGATCGTAGCATGTGTTTCTCAACGATATCAAGACGGTTTCGGGCGCGATTGCGGCAGATTCGCGCTGATCCGCCGAACCGGACCGGACCCGCCATCGGGCGCGGCGCGGGTCTAGCGCAGGGCGGTGAGCACCGCCATGGTGGCCTCGCCGGTGACCGGCAGGCCGCGGCTCTGCTGCCAGGCGCGGATCGCGGCTTCGGTGCGGGCGCCGATCACCCCGTCGTCGCCGCCGGTGTCGAACCCCGCGGCGGTCAGGCGGCGCTGCAGCTCCTGCCGGTCGGCGATGGTCATGCCCAGGGCGTCGGGCGGAAACCGGCCCCGGATCGGCGGCCCGCCGGTGATGCGGTCCGAGAGATGGCCGACCCCGATCACATAGCTTTCGGAATTGTTGTAGCGGGTGATGACGGTGAAGTTGCGGAACACCATGAAGGCCGGGCCGCCCGACCCCGAGGGCGCCAGGATCGAGGCCGGTCCGAAGTTCGGCACCGGGTTGCCGTTCATGTCGCGCACCCCCATCGCCGCCCATTGGCTGGCGCTGCGGGTGGTGCCGCGCCCGAACGGGCCGGTGAAGCCGGGCGGCAGCCGCACCTCCACCCCCCAGGGCTGGCCGCGCGTCCAGCCCGAGCGCGCGAGATAGGCGGCGGTGGAGGCGAGGCTGTCGGTCGGGTCATCGGACCAGATGTCGCGCCGCCCGTCGCCGGTGAAATCGACGGCATAGGCGAGGTAGGAGGTCGGGATGAACTGGGTGTGGCCCATCGCCCCGGCCCAGCTGCCGGTCATGTTGGCGGGGCTGGTGTCGCCGTTCTGGATGATCTTCAGCGCGGCGATCAGCTGGCTTTCGAAGAACTCGCGCCGCCGCCCCTCATAGGCGAGGGTGGAGACAGCCGAGATCACCTCGATGTCGCCCCGGCGCGTGCCGTAGTAGCTCTCGAGCCCCCAGACCGCGACCACGACATCGGGCTCCACCCCGTACTGCGCCTCGATCCGCGACAGCACGGGCCCGTAGCGGCGGAGCGCGTCCTGCCCCATCGACACCCGCTCGGGCGATGCGGCGATGGCAAGATAGTCTTCGAGCGAGCGCTTGAACTCGGTCTGGTTGCGGTCGCGCTCGATCACGCCGGGCAGGTAGCCCGCGCTGCGGAAGGCGCTGTCATAGGTCGCAGGCGTGATGCCCTGCGCCAACGCGCGGGGGCGGAAGGCGGCCACCCAGGCATCGTAGCCGGCATTGGGCACCGGCGTCATGCCGGGTTGCGGTGCCGCCGCCAGCGGACTGCCGCCGCCCTCGACACAGGCGGCAGTGAACATCAGGGCACCGAGCCCCAGAACAAGGCTGCGTCGGGTGGTCTGCATCGGGCCTGCCTGCACGTTTCGGTTCTTGTTGGCGGCAATTCTAGCTCAAGCCGCGGCGGCGCGGAAGCGCCCCCGTGCGCAGCCCCTCGTCCTCCGCCTGCGCAGTCCGGTCAGAACCAGGCGCCCACGCGCTCCGCCCCGCCCGTGATGTCCTCGCCGACGCCTGCCACCGTGTTGCATCCCGCCAGCGCCAGCGCTGCCAGCGTCACCAGAACTGCCAGTCGTCTCATGCCTGTCCTCGCCTCTTCGACGCTTTGCGCGCCTGTTGCCTCGCCCGGGTGTTCCGGTCCCCGAGGCCCGCGATCACTCCCTTGACCACCAGACCTCGGGCTGGAATCCGATCCAGTCTCCGTAGATCGGCAGCCGGTCGGGGTATGTCAAGGCGGCGGCATGGGCGATGCGGGACACCTGATTGTACCAGATCGGCACGACGTAGCGCCCGGCCGTCAGCACCCGGTCGAGCGCGCGGGTCGCGGCAACGAAGTCCTCGGGGTCGGTCGAGGTCAGCAGCGCCTCGATCATCGCCTCGGCGGCGGGAGAACTCATCCCCATCCAGTTGCGCGTGCCGGGCTCGGTCACGCCGGCCGAGCCCCAGTAGAGCGTTTGCTCGTTGCCGGGCGACAGCGACAGCGAGCGGATGTACTGGGTCATGTCGAAGTCGTAGACATTGGTGCGCTCGCGGTACTGGGCGCTGTCGGCGGTGCTGATCCGCACCTCGATGCCGAGCCGTTTTAGCGCCTCGGCATAGATGCTGGCGATCGACAGCATCTCGTCGGCCCCCTGCTGCAGCAGGATCTCGAAGCCGAAGGGCTCGCCCTCGGCGTTCCGCAGCACGCCGTCCTGAACCGTCCAGCCGGCCTCGGCCAGAAGCCGGGTCGCGTTGCGCAGGCCCGCGCGGTTGGCTTCGGAGCCGTCCGAGACGGGCAGGGCATAGCCCTCTATGGTGCCGGGCGGCAGGCTGTCGGCGAAGGGCTGCAGCAGTTCCAGTTCCCGCCCCTCGGCCGGGGCTCCGGGGGTCATGCCGAGCACCGAGTTGGAAAAGTAGGACTGGATCCGCGGCTGCACGCCGCCGGTCAGGGTGGCGTTGATGAACTCGAAGTTGAAGGCCTGGATCAGCGCCTCGCGCACGCGCCAGTCGGCGAAGATCGGCCGGCGGGTGTTGAACACAAAACCCTCGATTCCGGAGGGTCGCTGGTGGGGGATCTCGGACAGCACGATCTCGCCGGACTGCACCGCCGGGAAGTCGTAGTTGGCTGCCCATTTCGCCGGATTGGTCTCGCGGTAGCTGTCGATCTCGCCGGCCTTGAAGGCCTCGAACACCACCCCCGCATCGCCGAAATAGTCGTAGCGCACCGTGTCGAAATTGTGCTGGCCGCGGTTGAAGGCCAGACCCGCGCCCCACCAGTCGGGGTTCCGCACATAGCTGACATAACGCCCGGGTTCGAAGGCGCCGACGACATAGGGCCCCGAGCCGATCGGCGCCTCGAGCGAGCTTTCGGCGAAATCCTTCCCCTCCCACTGCGCCTTCTTCAGGATCGGGCGCAGGCCAAGGATCAGCGGCAGTTCGCGATCCACGGTGTTGAACGTGAAGCGGACGCTGCGCGGCCCGGTCGCCTCGGCGGTCGCGACCTTCTTCCAGGCGGCGGCGTAGCGCGGGTTGCCTTCCGTACCGAGCGTCTCGAACGACCACAGCACATCCCCCACGGTCACCGGGCTTCCGTCCGAGAACCGGGCCGCCTCGCGCAGGGTGAATTCGACGTAGGTCCGGTCGGCATCGGTGTCGATTGATTCGGCGAGGAGGCCGTAGAGCGTGAAGGGTTCGTCGTAGGACCGGCCCATCAGGGTCTCGACCGTCAGCGCCGACACCCCGCTGGCGGGATTGCCCTTGAGGATGAACGGATTCAGCGAATCGAAGCTGCCGGATTCGCCGAAGGTGATGCTGCCGCCCTTGGGCGCATCGGGGTTGACATGGGGCAGCGACACAAAATCCGGTGGGAGGGCCGGGTCGCCATACATAGCTATGCCATGCGCAGGCTCGGCCAGCGCGCTCAGGGGCGCAATGCAGGCCAGCGCCAGGGCCACGCCGAAGCTACGGAAACGATCCACTGTCATGCCGGAAACACTCCTCGCCTGCCTGTTCTTCTTGG
>Ga0224723_1001564_pt1 | contig 13617 bp, 10 predicted proteins | sample Balambano_FR2_Me_FD_161647 | JGI IMG/M metagenome (GOLD analysis project Ga0224723, IMG submission 161647) | Freshwater sediment microbial communities from Lake Towuti, South Sulawesi, Indonesia - Balambano_FR2_MetaG | ecosystem: Environmental > Aquatic > Freshwater > Lake > Sediment | place...
TCCCTGTTCCCTACTCCCTGTTCCCTGCTCCCTACTCCCTACTCCCTACTCCCTGCTCCCTACTTTCTAACACTTTAGATAGACTTGTAATTTTCCAAAAACTGAAAGAATGATGACGTAACCGCTACACTTAAATACACAGTATTATGGGCTTCGGTATAGGTGATTTATTCTGGATTTTTCTTCTGCTTTCTTCACTGCAACCCATTTGGCAGCGTCGTCAGGTAGAGTACCGTCGTATTAGTTCTCTCCAACAGTTCCAGCAGGAACGCAAAACACGGGTAATTTTATTAATTCACCGTCAAGAGTCTATTAGTCTACTAGGAATTCCTGTATCACGCTACATTACTATTGAAGATTCAGAACAAATTTTACGTGCTATCCGCTTAACACCCCCAGATGTGCCCATCGATTTAATTTTGCACACTCCTGGTGGGTTAGTGTTAGCAACTGAACAAATCGCTAGAGCTTTGATTCGTCACCCATCCAAAGTTACTGTATTTGTACCTCACTATGCAATGAGTGGTGGTACAATGCTGGCTTTAGCTGCTGATGAAATTGTTATGGATGCTAACGCTGTTTTGGGGCCTGTTGACCCTCAACTCGGTAACTTTCCTGCGGCTAGTATTATTAAAGTTGTGGAAGAGAAACCCATTGGCGAAGTGGATGACCAAACCTTGATTATGGCTGATTTATCACGTAAAGCTATAAAGCAAGTACAGCGGTTTGTGCGGACTTTACTTAAAGATGAAATACCTAAACAAAAAGTTCAACCTGAAAATATTGACAAGATTGTTGATGCTTTGACTACTGGGCAAGTTACTCATGATTATCCCATTACGGTTGAGGAAGCAACAGAAATGGGATTACCCATAACTGTCGGACTTCCTCGCGTAATTTATGATCTTATGGATTTATATCCACAACCTCAAGGTGGACGCCCTTCTGTACAGTATATTCCTATGCCTTACGATGGTGGCCGTCCAATTCTTCCCGTTCCTAAGGGTAGACCGTTGGAAGAAACTAATCCGATGAATTAATTTTGGTAGGGGTAGGTACGGTAGTTAGTAGGTAGTGGGTAGTGGGTAGTAGTAAAATGACTAGCTACTACCAACTACCAACTATCAACTATCCACTACCTTCCCTACGGAGTAGTAGTTGGTGTTGGTGTTGTTTCTGGTGTCGCTTCTGGTGTTGGTGTTGTTTCTGGTGTTGTTTCTGGTGTTGGGGAAGTTTCTGGTGTCGTTTCTGGTGTTGTTTCTGGTGTCGTTTCTGGTGTTGTTTCTGGTGTCGCTTCTGGTGTTGGAGAAGTTTCTGGTGTTTCTGTTGGTGTTGGTGTTGGTGTTGGTCTAGTTGATGGTCTTCTTTGTGAAGGTTTGGTTGTTGGCTGTGCTGGTTGCTTCAAGACACTTCGCGCTTCTTGGTCAATTCTTTGTCGGAGTGCTAAATCAGCAATTCCAGTTTCTTGCAACTGAGATGTTTTTTGATATTCTCTTACAGCAGCTTCTGTTTGAGCGCCATAATAGGAATTGCGGGGTAGTGGGGTGCTGGGTTTTTGGATGGCATTTAAGTTAGCTTGCAGAATTCTGACGATGTTCGCAGCAAAAGCCTGAGTTTGTGGTCCAGCTATACCATCAACAGGTTTGATTCTGTATCCGGTTTGAAATTCACGAATCGCTTGTCTTGTTTCTGCATCTGTTAGGGGCCCGTCTGAAAGTTTGACGTTGTAACCTAATCCCCTTAATACAGCCCGAAATTGTCGGGGTGTATAGATGAAACGTGGCCGCGTAGCACCTGGTGTACGTGTTCTGGGGGTTGCTTGGGCTATAGTTTTGGGAGCAGCGTCAGCTGTACTGGAAATCAATAAGCTAGCTGTCATCAAGCAAGCACTAGCTACGGCAGTAGTTCTATTGAGAATCTCACACCACATAATCGAAGTTCCTCTTGAGCCAATCAATAGGATATTTAGACTAACAGTTGCATTTTAAGTTTCTTTAACGTCTTTTTTGCTATTTATTAATGATTTTTGATTAATTTAACTTTCATAGATAAAATTATATTTTGTCTTCTATATATCAGCTATTTTTGTCAAGCTTCTAAGGATATATTTTTGCTCAATAATCTGGACAAAACAAATTTCATAATTAATAATTTATACCATCTATATCAAGCAATTATACTGCTATACAAGAATGCTAACACAAAAATTGCCAAAGCGACGGAACCTATTGTTTGACAGGTTTATAGCAATTACTGCCATAGTAAATTTAGGGTTGGTGTTATTTGATTTAAGTTATGTTCCGTGGCGCGATTTTTACTTACGAAGAGTGCCAAAAATTACTCAATCATATGATCAGATTAAAGGTATAGAACCTCATCGGGATACAGCAAGTTATCTTGCAACTGTACAAGTATTAAAACAACAGCTAACTCAGACAGGATTACAGTCCAAGCAAACAGAAATTTTGTTGACAGACTTGGCTAATCAAAGTGTGGAAATGATTCAAAGTAATCCATTTGCGGCGGTCGGTAAGGCTGGTACACTGGAAAAAATCAAAAACCGGATGCGCGATCGCATCTACCCCAAAAATTACCGAGGTAAAAAATCTGCTAGTGGAGCTTTTAGGACTTTTTGGAGTTTGCCACATTTGGAAGCGAATACTTGGCAAAAAGAGATTAACTTTTTTGACAGCAGAATTGAGCCTTTAATTGCCACCAACTATTACCGGAGAATTGGTGAGAATGGTGAATTTATTGATAATTTTTGGATTTTAGACTTACCTTTCACTATATTGTTTGGTTTACAGTTAATAGTACGTGCATTCTTTATTAAACGCCGTAACCCAAGTTTTAACTGGTTAAATGCACTTTTATGGCGTTGGTATGATTTACTATTAATCCTACCTTTTTGGCGATGGTTGCGAATTATACCAGTAATTGTCAAATTAGACAAAGCGCGTCTGGTAAATTTAAATCCGATACGGAAACAAATTCATCAAGGAATTGTGAGTAATTTTGCCGAAGAAATTACCGAAATTGTTGTAGTGCGGGTAATTAACCAGATTCAAGGTTCAGTAGAGCGAGGTGAATTAACACGCTTACTTTTACAGAAAGGAAATCTTCGACCTTATATAGATATTAATAACGTTAACGAAGTAGAGGCGATCGCTGGCATTATCGTACAAACGGTGGTTTATCAAGTTTTACCAAAAATACAACCTGAAATCATCGCTATTGTGCGTCATAACATTAGCAATGCACTTGTTCAAGCTCCTGTCTATCGTAACTTATTAATTATTCCGGGAGTTGGACAAATGCAAGCTCAACTTAGTGAGCAGCTAGCAACGGAAATCACAACCAACTTGTATAGTGCCATAATCAAAGCTGTAAACGACCCAATGGCTGCAAAGCTTTCTAGTCAATTAATCCAAAGTTTTACTGATGCCTTAGGTCAAGAAATTCAGAAAAAACACGTAATTACAGAGTTAGAAAAGCTACTTTATGAGTTTTTGGAAGAAATCAAAATCAACTATGTCCAAAATTTGACTCAAGAAGATTTAGAGCAAATTTTAGAGCAGTTGCGAAGAGTGAAGGAGATGGGGGTGTAGGAGTGCTGGGTGCTGGGTGCTGAGTGCTGGGTGCTGAGTAGTGGGAGTAATAAAGATAATTTCTAACTTCCCCTCTCCCTTTCTCCCCCTACTCCCTACTCCCTACTCCCTACTCCCTATTGTTAATTTCATACTGTTGCCCCAGAGGAAATGCGCTAAACTAAGATTTAGGGGCGAATTTATATAAATTCGTCACAAGACTTCTTGGAAGATATCCTTATCGCAGGAAGTGGGTCGATACCCACTTTTTTTGTTGAAATATTTCATGACTCATCCTTTAGTTCCACAAATTATTGAATTGGCAACACCAGTGGCAGAAGAACTGGGGTTAGAACTTGTTGGCGCAGTTTTTCATACTAATAAACGTCCGCCAATTTTGCGTGTAGATATCCGTAACCCTAACCAAGACACAGGGTTAGATGACTGCGAAAGGATGAGTCGTGCGCTAGAGGCTACTTTAGATGCGGCAGATATAATACCAGATGCTTATGAGTTGGAAGTGTCTAGTCCTGGTGTTTCCCAGTTACTGACATCTGACCGGGAGTTTATCTCTTTTAAAGGATTTCCTGTAATTGTTTCTACTAACGCTCCTTACGATGGACAAAAAGAGTGGAACGGTCAGTTAATTCGCCGCGATGAAACAAAAATTTACATAAATCAGAAAGGACGTGCGATTGGGATTCCTCGCTCCCTCATTAGTAGGGTGCAGCTAGACGAACCCAAATAAAATTACTAGCTAAGAACTTACCCTACCCGAGAACGCTTTAGCTAAGGCGTCTGATTTTCTCAGCTTTTAGTGGGATATTGGCATACCTGCCACTTGCAATTGTATTGCTGCCTACTAATTATTTAAAGCTGACAGTTTTTACATACCCCTTTAGGAGAATGCTTATGTCAATGGTGAGTTTAAATGGATTAAAAGATTTAATTGAAAGCATTAGTCGTGAACGTAATTTACCACGTTTAGCGGTGCAGTCAGCAATTAGAGAAGCACTTCTCAAAGGTTACGAAAGATATCGTCGCGCTCAAAATATGGATAAGAGGCAGTTTGATGAAGAATATTTTGATAATTTCGAGGTAGAGTTAGATGTAGAAGAGCAAGGGTTTCGGGTACTGGCTACGAAGAGCATTGTTACCGAAATTAGTAACTCTGACCATGAAATATCTTTAGATGAAGTTCAAAAAGTTGCACCAGAAGCTCAGTTAGGCGATTCTGTAGTCTTGGATGTTACTCCTGACCAAGGTGAATTTGGTCGGATGGCTGCAATGCAGACAAAGCAAGTACTGGCGCAGAAACTGCGGGATCAGCAGCGTCAGATGGTGCAAGAGGAGTTCCAAGATTTAGAAAGTAGTGTTTTACAAGCGCGAGTATTACGATTTGAGCGCCAATCTGTGATTTTGGCAGTTACTAGTGGTTTTGGACAGCCGGAGGTAGAGGCAGAATTACCGAAGCGCGAGCAATTACCTAATGATAATTATCGGGCAAATGCGACATTTAAGGTCTACTTAAAAAAAGTTTCTCAAGGACAACAACGAGGACCACAGTTACTAGTATCGCGTGCTGATGCTGGTTTAGTAGTTTATCTGTTTGCCAACGAAGTTCCAGAAATTGAAGATGAAGTTGTGCGGATTGTGGCTGTAGCCCGAGAAGCTAATCCTCCATCCCGTTACGTTGGTCCACGTACGAAAATCGCAGTGGACACTTTAGACAGAGATGTAGATCCGGTTGGAGCTTGTATTGGTGCTAGGGGATCACGAATTCAAGTTGTAGTTAATGAGTTGCGAGGTGAAAAAATTGATGTGATTCGCTGGTCTCCAGATCCAGCAACTTACATTGCTAATGCACTTTCCCCTGCGAGGGTGGATGAAGTGCGGCTGATGGATCCAGAAACTAGACAAACTCATGTACTAGTGGCAGAAGACCAACTGAGCTTGGCGATTGGTAAAGAAGGGCAGAATGTCCGCTTAGCTGCTCGTTTAACTGGTTGGAAAATAGATATTAAGGATAAAGCTAAGTACGATTATGCTGGAGAGGATGCCAAATTCGCAGCTGCTCGCGCACAATATATACCAGAAGAAGATGACATAGAATTAGATGAATCAGAAGATGAAGATATTGATGATTTACTGGAGGATGACAACTTTGACCCAACAGAAGAGGAATAATTATAAATTAAATATAAAACATTTTTAACAGCTAGGCTAAGTAAAAGTATTGCAGGAACAATGAAACCGAATTATCGGCGTTGTCTGAGTTGCCGCAAAATAGGGTTAAAACAAGAGTTTTGGCGGATTGTCCGCGTCTTTCCTTCTGGGCAGGTACAATTAAATGAGGGCATGGGGCGTTCTGCCTATATCTGTCCGCAAGCTAATTGCCTTTCGGCAGCCCAAAAAAAGAATAGACTAGGGCGATCGCTACATACATCAGTGCCAGAAGCACTGTACCAAAGATTGTGGCAACTTTTAGCCCAAAGTTAAAATTAAATCGGAATCACAAGTGTGGCAGTAATCACTTTGCAAGTTGTGGAGTAGCAGCAAATTTGCTGCTGCGATAGCATACTCTTATTGATCGTTGCTCTTGTAATGTCAAAATAGTAAAAGGGTGTAGATGCGGGTCACTCTCATTCATATGAGAGGGGCAAAGCAACACTTCTTCAAACTTTAGAGTTCATTGTGTTGTGGAAGACTCAGAAACAGCAAAAAAAAGCAAAACATGGCAGCTTGGTAAAGGCGTCAACCATCTTATCTGGTGGAGATGCCAGCATTAAACCGAAACATCTCTCTTTCCTGATTGGAGGCACCGGCAAAACCTGAACGGCAACCTAAAAACAGTAGTCAAAGGATGGAGATGTCGCTTTCATCTGGCAGCCATCCGTTAAAACTGTAATTTTATAGGGGAAGAGTGGATGAACAACGGCAAAGTAAGAATCTACGAATTATCAAAGGAATTGAATTTGGATAACAAAGAGCTATTAGCAATTTGCGACCAGCTCAACATTGCGGTCAAAAGTCATAGCAGCACAATTACAGAATCTGAAGCAGAGCGCATTCGTACTGAAGCAGAAAAACTTGCTAGTGCGAATGCGGCGCAAAAAAAAGAATCTGGTACATCTAGCCATAAACCAAACTCATTAAATAATGGCGGACGTAACCGACCTGCTGCACCTCACAAACAACAAATTTTGGAAATACGTAAGCCCAAAATCTTGAGGAATCCTACTAGTGCCAACGCCCAAGAGGCGTCAACTGCTACCAATAACCAGCTTGCTTCTTCTGAAGTCAATCCTGCCTCACCCCCCCGACCCTTCGCTACACAAGTCTCACCCATGAAGCCTCAGGCACCTACTCGTCCTGTACCCCGGAATCTGTCTGAGACCACAACTGCTCCAGTTGGCCCAGACAAGGAACCTAATAGCTCAAACGCCAAAGAGTCTCCAGAAAAAGTCTCAGCAGAAAAGCCGGAAAAACCCGAAAAACCGGAAAAAGCAGCCCAACCAAGACCAAGACCAGATAAACCTCAAAAACCTCAATTAACAGCTCCACCAGCTAGACCTGCGGAGCCAAAATCAGAGGATGTAGTAACCGAGACTAATCAAGAAGAAAAACCCCGGGAAACTCCGCAAGCTCAAGGAGAAAGACCGATCCTAAAACGCGATCGCGAATCAACTAAGCCTGTAAAAGTTAGTAAGTCGGCAACCACTGATGCACCTGCAACAGGAAATGCTCCACCAAAACCGACACGCGGTTCAGCCCCCGGATCGCCACCAGGGCCTGTCAGAGTAGAGCGTGGGGCTAATAGACCATCAGGACCCTCAGCCCCAGGAGACCAACAAAGACCTAGTAGACCAGTGCGTCCGAGTGAGGTAGCCGCAGCAGTACCCAGTGCTACCCCACCGAGAGCCGGATCGACAGCTAAAGTTGAGCTAGACAGTGATGAGGATGTAGTAATACCAGACTCAGATGTCATTGAACTCAAGCGTCCGACACCGCCACGCCTCGCAAAAGGTGGTAAAAAGTGGCAGGAAGAAGAAATCATCGAAGAAGGTAAAGATTTAAAAGGTGGTAAGGCAGCTGTTAAGAATAAGCGCCTCAAACCAATGCTTGATGATTTTGAGGACGAAGATTTACTTGATGATGATGATGATCTAGATCCAGATGCGCCAACTGCTATCCAAATTAGTAATGCGATCGTTCGTCCTCCCAAACCGAAAGCGAATAAACCAGCTCAGCCAGCAGTAGCAACTATTGCTGCTCCAGCAACCAGAGGTAAAAAATCTAGTTCTCGGGATAACCGTCGTGCTAAAAATGAACAAACAGAGCAAAAGCGGGAACGCCCAGAATTATTAATAGTTACAGGCCCAATGACTGTCCAAGAACTTGCTGATGCCTTGGTAATTGCTGATACAGAAATTGTCAAAATTCTATTTATGAAGGGCATGGCGGTGAGTATCACTCACAACTTGGACATACCAACAATTACGCAAGTTGCAGCTGATTTAGAAGTTCTAGTCGAAACCGCTGAACCAGAAGCTGAAGCCCGTAAGGTTACTGAGATGTTGGATGTGGGAGACTTAGAAAATCTCCATCGTCGTCCCCCTGTCGTGACAATTATGGGTCACGTAGACCACGGTAAGACTACTTTACTCGACTCAATTCGGAAGACAAAAGTAGCCGCAGGTGAAGCAGGTGGTATAACACAGCATATCGGTGCTTACCATGTGGATGTAGAACATGAAGATAAGGTGCAACAGGTAGTATTTTTAGATACTCCTGGTCACGAAGCCTTTACAGCGATGCGGGCACGGGGAGCGCGAGTCACAGACATTGCTATCTTGGTAGTAGCTGCTGATGATGGTGTCCGTCCCCAAACAGTTGAAGCGATTAGCCACGCTCAAGCGGCTGAAGTGCCAATTATTGTAGCAATTAACAAAATTGACAAAGAAGGGGCACAACCAGACAGAGTCAAGCAAGAATTAACTCAGTATGGTCTGACACCAGAAGAATGGGGTGGGGAAACTATTATGGTTCCCGTGAGCGCTATTAAAGGCGAAAATTTAGACACCCTTTTGGAAATGATTCTGTTGGTGGCAGAAGTAGCTGAGCTAAATGCCAACCCAGACAGAGTAGCTAAAGGAACGGTAATTGAGGCTCATCTGGATAAAGCAAAAGGTGCAGTTGCTACCTTGCTGATTCAAAATGGTACTTTACACGTGGGCGATATGCTTGTAGCTGGCTCAGCATTCGGTAAAGTCCGAGCAATGGTGGATGACAGAGGAAAGAGAGTAGATATTGCTTCTCCATCTTTTGCTGTTGAGGTTCTCGGTTTAAGCGATGTTCCTGCAGCAGGTGATGAGTTTGACGTATTTGAAAACGAAAAAGAAGCACGCGCACTTGCTAGTGACCGCGCAGATAGACAGCGTTTGTCTCGTTTGATGCAAGGACGTGTTACTTTAACAACACTTTCTGCCCAAGCTCAAGAAGGCGAGTTGAAGGAACTCAACTTGATTCTTAAAGGAGACGTACAGGGTTCTGTAGAAGCAATCATCGGCTCCTTGAAGCAAATTCCCCAAAACGAAGTTCAAATTCGGATGCTCTTAGCAGCAGCGGGTGAAATTACTCAGACAGATATTGACCTTGCAGCAGCCAGTGGCGCCGTAATTATTGGCTTTAATACAACTTATGCTAGTGGTGCAAGGCAAGCTGCTGACGAAGCTGGTGTAGATGTTAGAGAATACAACATCATCTACAAACTCTTAGAGGACATCCAAGGAGCTTTGGAAGGTCTGTTAGAGCCAGAGTTGGTGGAAGAACCTTTAGGTCAAGCCGAAGTTCGTCAAGTCTTCCCCGTTGGTCGTGGTGCAGTTGCTGGTTGTTATGTTCAATCTGGCAAACTCCTGCGTAACTGTAAGGTACGTGTACGTCGTGCTGGTAAGCTCGTCTATGAAGGTGGTTTAGACTCCCTCAAGCGGATGAAAGAAGACGCCAAAGAAGTCAATGCCGGTTATGAATGTGGTGTCGGTGTTGATAAATTTAATGACTGGATAGAAGGTGATGTTATTGAAGCCTTCCAAATGGTTACTAAGCGTCGTACCCTAACAGTAGTGCCAAAATAGTGGTCAGCAGAAGTTATCAGGTACAGAGTTAAGAGTGCCTATCGCTCTTAACTCTAACTGAGGACTTTTATCAGTGTGACGCTAATTTTTGTTGCAAATGAAACAGAATTGTTTGCCTGTAACCCTTATCTTAAGAAATGATGTAGCAGGATTTTATGAAGTGGCGGAACATGATCCCCATTTGCATTCCCTATAGCTAGGAAGTTAAATCCATATGTTTCCTGGGGAATACTTTTGCTATTGTAAAGATAGGTTAATAAAATCCTGTTCATATAAAAACATCACAGTATATCAGTACTGTGTCGAACTGAGGAATAAGGAACTATGGCTCAAATTCAAGAAACGCAAAACTGCAATTACGACGCAGAAATTTGGTACAGCTTAAAAAGTGCGATCGCCTCAACTTCTGGATTCCATCGCTGGTTATGTGAACGCGGTATTCAGTATCAAAATCTCAGTATTGAGCAGCAAGTACAGCGTTATCTACGGGAAACTTTAGAAACCTTAGCCTATTAAAAGCGCAAAATGTTTTGTAAGCTACCCTGCAAGCGAAGGAGTTGACGGTAAGCACTTTCTAAGCGATTTCCATCAACTTCTACATCTGTTGTTGGATAGTTTTCAATTACCTCGATTAGAGAAATTTGCCCATCTTTGGTTGCAGAAAGTAATAAAGCTGAACGCATAGCTTGTCTATCAGCTTTACGAGAAGGTGTATGGATAACTTGACTGATTTGGTCTAGTAAAACATTACCAACTGGACTATTTAATACTCGATCTACAACTAGTGGACTTACCTTTACAGGTGTTGTCAAATATTGACGAACTTTTTCAGGTTCTTGTCTTGCTAAAGCAAAATAAACACGTAAAGAAGTAGAAGGTTTACCAGTTTGCGCGAAACTAGATAAATCTTTAACAGCAATTGATTCACGGATAATCCGGTATTTCAATACAACTCGTTCAGCAGCAAAAGCTGGAAAATAAGGAAAACAAATTCCAGAAGCTGCAATTATAAGGAAAGTAAGACGTAGCCACAAAAATTTGAAGCTCATTTTCAACAAGAAGGCAATAGGGAATAGGAAATAGGGAACAGGGAGGAACGACTTGTTTCCTGTTCGCTTTTAAGTAAAATCACGGGGTCTGAGTCTCCCACGCTCATTTATATGTACATATAAATGAGTAGTTCGCATTATCATCGGCGTAACAGCCCACACTATATGCAGTCCTCGTTCCCCGTTTCCTTTTACTAGCAAAAATTACTTATGTTTTGACCTTTGACGACAATTTGTTCCATTTTGTTGCAGATCAACAAATAGTCATTTTTATAGGGAACTGTGCTGATGAGGTGCTAGTCTTCCGGTATAGTTTTCCATGGGATAGGTAGCTATAGTGCTACCATCACTATTCAACGTACTAAGCATCAGCATCACACCAACGCTTACAAATTAAAATGACACGTCCGGGTTCCCAAATTCCTTACAGGAAAAATCTTTGCCTTCGTTTTAGCAAACACTTGTCACTAGCACTAAGTGCTTTAGTATTTGTTTCTAGCGGAACACTACTAGCTACTACCCAAGTGGATGCGGGTACAATCCAAAACAAACAGGTTGGAACAATTATTGCCCAAACACCTGTAGCCGGAACAATAATTTATGTTAACCCAGCTACTGGTGCAGATACTACAGGTGCTGGAACAGCAGAAACTGCACCTTACAAAACTATCACCTTTGCTCTGAGCCAAGCTCAGCCGGGTACAATTATTCAATTGGCTAGTGGTACATACAACAGTGAAAGTGGAGAAAAATTTCCTCTCCTGCTTAAACCTGGTGTAACACTGCGTGGTGACGAACCAGGTAAAGGTCAGACAACTTTGATTACAGGTAGTGGTTTTTTCACTGGTCCTACTTTTGCTCGTCAAGATGTAACTATCCTAGCTGCCCAAAATAGTATTATTGCTGGTGTTAGTGTTACTAACCCAACTCTTCGTGGTACTGGTATTTGGGTTGAATCAACTAATGCCTCTATTACAAATAACACTTTTTCCAACAGTGGACGGGAAGGAGTTTTTGTAAGTGGTACGGGTACTCCTAAGATTGAAAAAAACATCTTTATTAAAAATAAAGGTAATGGCGTATCAGTGACTAAATCTGCTCAAGGAGAAATTCGTGGTAACGTATTTCAAGATACTGGTTTCGGTTTAGCAATTAGTGATAGAGCAGCGCCTTTAGTTGTTGAGAATCGGATTAGCCAAAATATTAGTGGTATCATAATTAATGGTTCAGCAACACCAGTATTGCGAAGCAACATTATTGAAGATAGCCGCGACCACGGTATAGTAATTCTCCAAAAAGCCCAACCAGATTTAGGTACTCAAGCAAGTGTTGGTGACAACTTAATTCGTAATAACGGTAGTAAAGACCCGAAAAAATTCTTTGATGTATTAAATGCTGCCAGTGGTATTACAGTGCTAGCAGTGGGTAATGACATTGACCCAAGTCGGATTTCTGGTAGTGTAGATTTTGTTGCTGCTAAAGTAGAGCCACCTAGCTCCGGTGGTGTTACTTTTAAAGATGTACCACCAGGTTATTGGGCAAAAATATATATTGAAGCTTTAGCTTCGCAAAATATTATTGCTGGATTTCCTGACGGTAGCTTTAAACCAAATGAACCTGTTACCCGCGCTCAATTTGCTGCGATTATTGCTAAAGCTTTTCAACCACAAGCAAAGCGAGAAGCAATTGAATTTAGGGATGTGAAAAGTGATTTTTGGGCTTATGCAGTAATTCAAACTGCTTCTCGGGGTGGTTTTATTGCTGGTTTCCCTGACAAGACTTTTAAACCACAGGATCAAATTCAGCGAGTACAAGCGTTGGTTTCTCTGGCTAACGGTTTGGGTTTAACTACGGACAATCAAGGTGTCCTTGCTGCATATAGTGATGCTGGAAGTATTCCCAAATACGCGAACAGTGCGATCGCTGCTGCGACTACACGACAGTTGGTAATTAACTATCCCAATATCAAGCAATTAAATCCTAGTGGTAAAGCAACTAGAGCAGACGTTGCAGCTTTTGTTTACCAAGCGTTAGTAAATGCTGGACGTGGACAACCAATTGATTCACCGTATCTAGTCAGAGTCAAGTAATAATCCAAGTTGCTAGTTATCGGACTCCAGGGTGCTTCGCACCCGGAGTCGTGTGTTTTCACGCGCAAAGGTGTGTGGTTGCGCGTAGCGCAACCCACAAGAATAGAGTTTTGTCTTGCTTATGAGTTAGAAACACCCTCAAACGAGCGCCCATATATTTTTCCCTCGGTAGATGCATTCTCCGTATTTACTTATCTTTACATAGTTTGGTTTTTTCGCGCCGACTTACTTAAAATGTTTTGGTAATTAGGATTTATTGATATTTCCGTATCAAACGATACTAGAGCTTCTTGGTAGCGACCTAGATTAAATAAAGCGTTTCCCTTATTATTCCAAACTAGTACTTCGCCAGATTTTCCCCACTCTAGATTACCCTGAAGTGCTAATTCACAAGATTTTAAAGCTTCGATGTCTCTTTCTAACTGACTTAATACTCCGCAGCGGTTCGCTAATACTAAAGAAGACTCTGAGTCTATTAATAAAGCATGGTTGTAAGATGTTAATGCTTCAGAGTAGCGACCTAAGCTAAATAGGGCTTGCTTAATAAAGTTATAAGTTAATACAGGTAATAGTTTTCAGCCTTTTTACCAAAAAGTTCGTGCAAGGAAATAACATCTAGAAGCTCAAAAGCCTTGTAGCCCTCACCCCCTCCCCTCTCCCAAACTTGGGAGAGGGGTGTCCGGAGGACGGGGTGAGGGTCTTTTTCAAGCGATAGAGCTTGTCTTATTCGCTCTGTAGGCTTTTTCAGCAAGCCCTA
>Ga0224723_1001565_pt1 | contig 13617 bp, 11 predicted proteins | sample Balambano_FR2_Me_FD_161647 | JGI IMG/M metagenome (GOLD analysis project Ga0224723, IMG submission 161647) | Freshwater sediment microbial communities from Lake Towuti, South Sulawesi, Indonesia - Balambano_FR2_MetaG | ecosystem: Environmental > Aquatic > Freshwater > Lake > Sediment | place...
TGGGGAGTGAATACCTGGGCGTCAATGTTGCCGCAGGCCTGGGAACCCGGCCTTTGAGGCGGCTTGCAGTTCGACTCCAATTTTTGGATTCTTGAGCGCAATGAGATGTGTGAATAGGGTAGCCTGCGGGGGGAGAGGGAAAGTTTGGGGCATGTGCAATAGCCCTCGCCCACGAGGGGGGAGGGAGCATTGCACGAGCTGCCTTGCATCACTGCACCGGCGCCCGCACGTGGCAGGCTGCAAGATGCCCTGCCCCATCCACCGGCGAGAGCGCCGGCACCATCGCCTCGCAGCGCGGCTCGCGCATGGGGCAGCGGGGGGCGAAACGGCAGCCATCCGGCATCGCGTCGATTGGCGGCACCCGGCCGGGGATCGCCGCCAGCGCCTGCGCATCAAGCTCCATGCGCGGAATGGCGGCGAACAATGCCTCGGTATAGGGGTGGCGGGGATTGGCGAAGATGTCGTGCACAGGGCCGGTTTCGACGATGCGGCCGGCATACATCACGGCCACCCGGTCGGCGATCGCGGCAACCACGCCGAGATTGTGCGTGATGAACAGCACCGCCATGCCGCGTTCGCGCTGCAGGTCGGCAAGCAGCCCCAGCACCTGCGCCTGGATCGTCACGTCCAGCGCCGTGGTGGGCTCATCGGCCAGCAGCACGGCCGGGCGGCAGGCCAGCGCCATGGCGATCATCACGCGCTGGCGCATGCCGCCGGAGAACTGGTGCGGATACTCGCCGAACCGCGTCCGCGCCGAGGGGATCTTCACCTCGTCCAGCAGCCGCAGCGCCTCGGCGTCGGCTTCCGCGCGGCTGCCGCCGCGATGCACGATGATCGCCTCGGCCACCTGGAAGCCGACCGGCAGCACGGGGTTCAGCGCCGTCATCGGCTCCTGAAAAATCATGCCGACGCGGTCGCCGCGTACCTTCTCCAGCTCGCTTTCCGACAGGCCCACCAGCTCCTCGCCGGCCAGCTTCACCGATCCGTGAGAAATGCGCCCCTGCGGCTTCGGCACCAGTCCCATCACCGACAGCGCGGTGATCGACTTGCCGCAGCCGCTTTCGCCGACCAGCGCCAGGGTCTCGTTGGCGGCGAGCGAGAAGGAGATGCCATCCACCGCCGCATGCCAGGCGCCGCGCACGCGGAATTCCGTGCGCAGGTCGCGAACGTCCAGCGCGGGCGCGGCGCTCATCTCAGGTCTCCCACCTCAGGCCTCCCCTCTCATGCCTCGAGAAACCAAAGCGGGATGCCGTAATCGATCGTCAGTTCCTCGCCTGGCCCGATGGCGCGCGTGGCGGTGATGATCATTGCTGGCAACTGCTCGTCGAAATGCCAGATGCAGTTGGGATTGCGCGAGTGGTTGTAGAGGCTGCCGTAGCCCAGCGCGATCGCGAGGCCGTCGCCGTAGCTGTAGGCGTGGTCGCTGAGCGGATGGCCCGTCTCCGGTATGCTGCCTTCGGGGCAGATGAGGATGGGCGATATCTCGATCACCTCGTTCGCCGCGATCGCGGCGGTTGCGATGACGCCGCGGCCCTTGCCGGGAATCGTGCCGACCGTGATGCGCGTGGGAACAAGGAAGGTGCGTGCCATGGCGCGTGCCCGGGGGTCAGGCGGCCAACGGCGGCGCAAAGCGCGCGGGCGTGAACGGCGTCACCGGCAGGTTGGTCTGCCCGCGCAGCATCAGTTCGGCGACGGCAAGGCCCGCCGCCGGCGCCAGCTGGAAGCCGTGACCGGAATAGCCGAACGAGTGGAACAGCCCAGGCACCATCAAGCTTTCGCCGATCACCGGAATTTCGTCGGGCGTGCGCGCCTCGATGCCGCACCAGGTGCGAACGATGCGCGCATCGCGCACAACGGGGAACAGCTCGGCGGCAGTGCGCGCCCCTGCCGCCAGGTTGGCGAAGTTCACCACGCTGCGCTCAGCGGCCGCATCGGCACGGCCCTGCAGCCCGCCACCGATCACCACCGTGCCCGACGCCGTCTGCTTGAACGACAGCGAGCGGCTGGTGGCGCCGACGGTCGGATCGCAGAATTTCGGCAGGCGTTCGGTCACGATCATCATGCTGGCCTTGACGCCACAAGGGATGTCCTCGCCAAGGCTGCCCGCCAAATCCTTGGCCCAGGCGCCGGCGCAGTTGGCGACCCGCGGCGCACTGAAGCTGCCGGCATCGGTCACCACGCGGATGGCACCACCCGGCTCGATCGCCAGCACGGCCACGCCTTCGCGGATGGTCACACCGCTCGCCTCGCACGCGCGGCGGAATGCCATCACGGTGCGCATCGGGTCGGCGGCGCCGTCGCCGAAGCAGGCAAGCGCGCCGACGCAATGGCGGCTCAGCGCCGGCAGCACGCGAAAGAGTTCGTCGCGATCCAGCAGCACCTCGTGCGTCCAGCCAAGGCCGCGCACGCGCGCCTCCCGCGCGGCCAGTTTCGCCATGTCCGACTCGCTCTCAGCGACCTTGACCTGCGCCGACGGCACGAAGCCGCAATCATCGCCGACGAGGTCGGGCATGCGCTGCCACATCTCGAACGCCAGCTGGGAAAGCGCGATCTCGGCCTCGGCCCTGCCCAGCCGCCGCACGCCGCCGGCATTGATGCCGCTGGAATGCCGGCCGACATGGCGGCGCTCCAGCAGCAGCACGCGCGCGTGGCGGCGGGCCAAGTGCAGCGCGGTGGAAAGCCCGTGCAGCCCGCCGCCGATCACGATGGCGTCGTAGCCGGTGCTCATGCGGAATCCAGCGCGGCAAGTTCGCCCAGCGTCAGCGGCTTGGTCGGGAAGCGGCCGCGATAGGGCTCGATCTCCCAAACGGGCACGCCACGCGCCTCGGCCAGCAGTTCGGCGGCGGTGGTGGCGCACATGCGCCCCTGGCACGGCCCCATGCCGCAGCGGGTGAAGGATTTCATCTGGTTCAGGCCCAGGCAGCCCAGTTGTGCCGCCTCGCGCACCTGGCCAGCCGTGACCTCCTCGCAACGGCAGACCAAGTCTGAATCGTCCAGCACCGGCGGCTGCGGCGGATAGAGCTTGTCCAGCACCGCACGGAATTTCCGATGCACGGCGATACGCTTGAACAACGGCCCTGCACGCTTGTGCGCAAGGGCGGGATCGAGTTTCCCCAGGTCAAGCGACGCGGCGATGGCCGCAAGCCGGCCGGTGATCAGCGCGGCCTCCGCGCCCAGGATGCCGGCACCGTCGCCGGCCACCAGGATGGCTGGTTCGCTGCTGCGGCCGAACGGGTCGAGCACTGGGCGCCAGCAGCGCTGCGCAGGATCGAACATGTGTTCCAGCCCCAGCGCGCGCGAGACCTGCGTGTTTGGCACCACGCCGTCGTGCAGCAGCAGCAGGTCGGCGGGCTCGGCATGCTCGCCATGCTCGTCGCGGAATTTCACGCGGGCGAGTTTTCCATCGGGGCCGGCTTCGGCGCTGATGTCGGCCACCCGGCCCCAGGCCACGCCCGCGGCCTCGATGGTGCGGCCCCAGCGCACGCCCTTCGCCACCTGTTCGGCGGCGTTGGCGATGGCGGGCAGGTCGGTAAGGCCCAGCACGCGCGACGGCGGCGGCGAGATGTCGAGGATGCCGGCGATGGTCGCGCCGGCCACCAGCGCCTGCACGGCATAAAGCCGCAGCAACGGCCCCTGCCCGGCCAGCCACACGCGCCCCTCCGGCACCAGCCCGCCGGTCTTCAGCAGGATCTGGGCGGCGCCCACGGTCATCACGCCGGGCAGCGTCCAGCCCGGAATCGGCAAGGGCCGCTCGGTCGCGCCCGTGCACAGCAGCACCTGCGCAGCCGCAACGCTCTCGGCCCGCCCGCCGGCCGAGAAATACACCCTGCCCTCCGGCTCGATCGCCCACACCGTGGTGCCGAACCGGCACGGCACCTCGCTTTGCCGCAGCGCCTGGGCCATCTGCGCGCCAGCCGCGTAGTCGGCATCCAGCGACTTGCCGCGCGCCGCGTTTTCCTCCGCCGCGCGCCATACCTGCCCACCCGGAGAGGCATTCTCATCCAGCACCAGCACGGAGAGGCCGCTCGCGCGCGCCTCCAGCGCGGCCGCCATGCCGGCGGGGCCGGCGCCGATGATCGCCAGATCGACCGAGATGCTCATTCCACCGCCTCGGCCGATGCGTAGTCCGCCGCACCACGCTGACGGCGCACGCGCATGCCTTCGGCCACGCGCACCATGCAGGCTTGGCGGGCGGGTTCGGAGTCGATCTCCACCAGGCAGTCGAAGCAGGCGCCCATCATGCAGAACGGCCCGCGCGGCGCGCCGGAAACCGCGGTCTCGCGGAACACCAGGTGGCCCGCCGCCAGCAGCGCCGCGGCCACGCTGTCGCCGTCGCGCGCGCGCACGGCGTTGCCCTCGAACGTGATGGTCACGCCCAGATCGTCAGTGGGCCGCGTGAACATGCTGCATGCCCTTGAAGCGTGCCGGATCGAACGCGGCGAAGGCTGAAAGGTCGCCCGCGAGGATTTTTGGCGCGACGCGGTTCACGTGCGCCGCGGCCAGCGTCACGCCGGAGTGGCAGGCGCAGGCGAAGGCGCCCGGATGCGTGGCGCTGGCGGCATAGGCGGGGAAGCCATCCGGCGTCATCGGCCGCAGCGCGCCCCAGGCGCGAACCATCCGCGCATTGGCCAGATCGGGCAGCACGCGCACCGCGCGCGCGGCCATTCCTGCCAGCCCCGGAACGGTGGTTGCGGGCTGATCGACCCCGTCCTCGTAGGTGACGCCGATCTGCACCACGCCTTCTTCGGTCTGGCGCAGGGCGCTGGCGGGCAGCGGCAGCATTCTCGGCAGCCGCTCGGTCACGATGTTCTGGCCGCGCACGGGGCGCACCTGCAGGTCGATGCCGACCATGGCGGCCAGCCACTGGGTGTGCACGCCCGCGGCCACCACCACCCGCTCGGCCGTCACGAACCCGTCCGCGCGGTGGGCCACGAACCCCCGCGCAGTCGCCTCGACGGCAGTGACGGGGGGGCCTGGAAGGTGCTCGCCCCCGTTCGCGCGCAGGCCGGCGTGCAGGCCGCGCAGCACATAGAGCGGGTTCACATGCCCATCATCGTGGCACAGCAGGGCGCCGACCACCCGCTGGCCCAGCCGGGTAGCGGGCATCAGTGCCTGCAGCTCGGCGCGATCGAGCATCACCATGCGCGGCGCCTCGATGCCCGATTGGTTGTGCAGCCGCGCGATCCGTGCCGAGCACTCGGCGAAATCCGCCTCGTCCAGGCAGAAATCCAGCCCGCCCTGCTGGCGATAGCCGATGTCGCGCCCGGCGTGGCCGGAGAGCTCGTCGGAAAACTTGTGCCAGAGCTGGGCGCTTTCGCGGGTCAGCCGCACATAGGCGGGCATGCCGTCGCCCTTGGATTGCGTCCAGACCAGGCCGAAATTGCCGCGTGCGGCGCGCAGCGCCAGGTCGCCTTCGTCCAGCAGCGCCACGCGGGCGCCGGCACGCGCCATGCCATAGGCCAAGGCGCTGCCCACCATGCCGCCGCCGACCACCATCACGTCGTAGCGCGTATCCGCCTGATCCCGCATTGCTTGCAGCCTGCCGCAGCGCGCGCGACCATGAAAGGGTGTTGGAGGGAAAATCCATGCCGCAACCCTGGGCCATGCTGCGCACCCTGATCGTTGCCGGATGCCTGCTGGCCCTGCCCGCCGCCGGGCAGACGTTGCGCGTTGGCCTGCCGGCTTCGGATGTGGGCACGCTGGACCCCCACCGTGCCACCGCCACGCAGGACAAGGGCGCGGTGGTCTGGGCGTTCAGCGGCCTGGTGCGCTTCCCGCCCGGCAGCGCCGATCCGGCCGGTCTGGAGCCCGACCTGGCCGAGCGCTGGGAGGTCTCGCCCGACGGCCTGGCCTTCACCTTCCATCTGCGCCGGGGTGCGACGTTCCAGCACGGCTTCGGCGAGGTCACGGCCGACGACGTGGCGTTCTCGCTGCGCCGGGCCGCCGATCGCGAGAAATCCTCCTTCGCCGCCGACTACGCCGCGCTGGCTGGCATCGAGGTGACCGGCAGCCACACGCTGCGCGTGACGTTCAAGGAGCCGGTACCGCTCGCCCTGGGGCTGTTCGCCAACTATCACGGTGGCAACGTGGTCAGCCGCCGCGCGGCGGAGGAAGCGGGCGAGGCCTTCCGCCTGCGCCCCGTGGGCAGCGGCCCCTTCACCATCGAGCGCGTCGAGGCCGGACAGGCGGTGCATCTTTCGGCGCATGACGGCTATTTCCGCGGCCGGCCGAGAATCCGCGCGATCGTCGGCCGCTATGTCCTGTCGGACAGCACCCGCGAGCTCGCCTTCACCGCCGGCGAGCTCGAACTGATGGCCGGAAGGCGCGAGCAGCGCTGGGTCGAACGCATGAAGGCCGTGCGCGGCGCGGTGGTGGAGGTGATTGGGCCGGGCGAGTTCCGCACGCTGCTGATCAACACACGCCGCCCGCCGCTGGACGACCTGCGCGTGCGCCAAGCGCTGGCGCATGCGATCGATGTCGGCGGCATCATCCGCTTCGTCGGGCCGGATGTCGCGACGCGCGGCGTGTCGCCCGTGCCGCCCGGCTACCTGGGGATGATTTCCGACCTGCCGACCTTTGCCCCCGATGTCGCGCGCGCCCAGGCGCTGCTGGCGGAAGCGGGCCATCCGAACGGCATCACCATCCGCAGCGTCGTGTCCAACATCTCGGCGCAGCAGCCGATCATGGAGCAGGTGCAGGCGCAGCTCAGGCGGGCCGGCATCACGCTGGACATGGATATCGTGGACCACCCCACCTACCACCAGCGCATCCGCCAGGACCTTTCGGGCCTGACCTTCTATGGCGCCGCGCGCTTCCCCGTGGCGGACAGCTACCTGACGCAGTTCTATCACTCGGCCAGTGCACCGGGAAAACCGACCATGAGCCTCAACTTCGCGCACTGCGCCGTGGCCGACGACCTGATCGATGCCGCCCGTCGCGAGCCCGATGCGGCGCGCCAGATGGCGCTGTGGGCCGAAGCGCAGCAAAAAATCGCCGCCGCGCTGTGCTCGATTCCGCTCTATGACCTGCGCCAAGTGTGGGTGCGCAGCGACCGGCTGGATTGGGGCTATACACTGACCGGTGCTCTGTCGCTGGCGCCGCCGATCACAGAGGCGACCAGTTTGCGCTGATGGCCATCGGTTCCCTGCTGGAAGCGGCGCGTCCACGACTGGGCGAGCGCCTCAGCACCAACGACAGTATCCGCGCCCAGCACGCCAAGGGCGAGGACTGGCTGCCGCCGCACCTGCCTGATGCCGTCGCCTTCCCCGACAGCACCGAGGAAGTGGCGTTCCTGGTGCGCCTGGCTGCCGAACGGAACGTGCCGGTCGTGCCGTTCGGCGCCGGCACCTCGCTGGAAGGCCACGTCACACCGGTGCAGGGCGGCCTCTCCATCGACCTGTCGCGCATGACGCGCATTCTTGCGGTCAGCCAGCCCGACCTTGATTGCCGCATCGAGGCGGGGGTGACCCGCCAGCAGCTGAACGCCGCGCTGCGCCGCGAGGGCATGTTCTTTCCCGTCGATCCCGGCAGCGAGTGCACCATCGGCGGCATGTGCGCGACGCGCGCATCGGGCACCAACGCCGTCCGCTACGGCACCATCCGCGAGAACGTGCTGGGCCTTACCGTGGTGCTGGCCGACGGCCGCGTTGTGAACACCGGCGGCCGCGCCCGCAAATCCGCCGCCGGCTACGACCTGACGCGGCTGTTCATCGGCAGCGAGGGCACGCTTGGCATCATCACCGAGATCACGCTGCGCTTGCAGGGCATTCCGGAGGCGATGTGCGCCGCCGTCTGCCAGTTCGCGAGCCTGGAGGGCGCGGTGGAAACGGTGATCGCCACGCTGCAATCGGGCATCCCGGTGGCGCGCATCGAGCTGCTCGACGACGTGCAGATGGGGGCCTGCATCGCGTATTCGAAGCTCGAGGGCTATCGCGCCGCACCAACCCTGTTCCTGGAATTCCACGGCAGCGCCGCCGGCGTTGCCGAGCAGGCCGAAGCCGTGCAGGCGATCGCCGCCGAGTGTGGCGGGGAGAAGTTCACCTGGGCGACCGCCGAGGAGGAACGCTCGAAACTGTGGAAGGCGCGGCACGATGCCTATTGGGCGTGCCTGGCGCTGCGCCCGGGCAGCCGCGGCATCGCCACCGACGTCGCCGTGCCGATCTCGCGCCTTGCCGAGGCGCTGCTGGGCTGCAAGGAAGACATCGAGGCCTCGGGCCTGATCGCCCCCATCGTGGGTCATGTCGGCGATGCGAATTTCCACACCGTGATCCTGATCGACCCCGACGACCCGAAAAGCATCGAGGCGGCGTTCGCCCTGGACAAAAAGATCGTGGCCCGCGCCCTGGCGCTGGGCGGCACCTGCACCGGCGAGCACGGCATCGGCATCGGCAAGCGCGAGTTCCTGCTGGCGGAGGCCGGCGCCGACGCGCTGGACGTGATGCGCGCGGTGAAGCAGGCGCTTGATCCGCGCGGCCTGCTCAATCCGGGGAAGCTGTTCCTGAACTGAGGCGGATCGGGCGACGGAATCGTTCTGACGGAGATCGGGGAGGTGGCGCCACCCCCCACCCTGTCCCTCCCCCCGCAAGCGCGGGGAGAGGGGACCGTCCAAGGCGAAGCTTCGGGCGTGAGCGTGCCCTCTCCCCGCGCTTGCAGGGGGAGGGACAGGGTGGGGGGCGGTGCCGCGCGACGGGGCTCAGCTGGAAGCCCGCCCCTACCCCATCTTGCCGATCGGCGGCATCACCTCGAGCGGCAGCGGCGACTGATACGGCTTGCCGCCAGTGCGCTCGGCGTGGTCGGCCTTGGCCCGCGCAATCAACTCGGGATCGCGCAGCGCATCCACCGCCGTGCCGGCCATCACCTTGGCCACGTGCACCATCCCCTTGTGCGCCATCGGCGTCTTGCCCTGTGCCGTCAGCTGCCAGGAATGGCCCGGCGTGCCGATGGCATAGGTGGCTCCCCGCGCCTGCACCGTCGGCACCGCCCAGCTCACGTCGCCCACGTCGGTCGAGCCGACGCCGCCCGATCCATGGGCATCGATCGGCAGGATGAAGTCTGCCAGGACCTTGCCTGATTGCATCGGCACGCCGGCGCGGCGCCAGGCCGCGGCGATGTCGGCCTCGGACAGCGTCGCCTGGAACTTCGCCGCCTCGGCCCGGTCGGCCTCGTCGAACGGCGGCGGGCCAAGGCGCGTCATGTTCGCATGCATGGCGCGCTCCAGCGGCGCGTTCGGCAGCAGGTTGGCGACCGCGCTGACCACCTGCGAGGTCATCGTCGTTTCCGTCATCAGCGCCGCGCCTTCCGCCACCTTGCGCACGCGCGGGACCAGCGCGTTGAGTTCGACCAGGTCGCGGGCGCGGATCAGGTAGCGCACGGTCGCCTGCGCCTGCACCACGTTGGGCGCAATGCCGCCGGCATCCAGATAGGCGTAGTGGATGCGCGCATCCTGCGGCATGTGCTCGCGCAGGTAGTTCACGCCGACATTCATCAGCTCCACCGCGTCCAGCGCGCTGCGGCCCAGGTGCGGGGCGCCGGCGGCGTGGCTGGCGCGGCCCTTGAAGGTGAAGTCGATGCGGGTGTTGGCCAGCGCCACCGGTTCGAACAGTCCCGGAAACGCCGCCGGATGCCAGCAGATGGCGATATCGACATCGTCGAACAGGCCGGCCCGCGCCATGAACCCCTTGGCAGCACCCCCTTCCTCGGCCGGGCAGCCGTAATACCGCACGCGGCCTGGAAGGCCGGACTCGGCCAGAAAATCCTTGACCGCGGTGGCGGCCAACAGCGAGCCCGCACCCAGCAGGTTGTGCCCGCAGGCGTGGCCCACCCCGTCGCCGGGCAGCGGCCGGTGTTCCGCCACGCCCGCTTCCTGCGACAGGCCGGGCAGCGCATCGAACTCGCCAAGGATGGCGATCACCGGCCCGCCCTCGCCCGCCTCGCCCATCATCGCCGTGGGAATGCCGGCCAGCGACTCGGTCACCCGGAAGCCCTGGGCGCGCAAGCTCGCAGTGTGCTCGGCGGCCGAGCGATGCTCGGCGTAGGCGAGCTCCGGCATCCCCCAGATCGTGTCGGAAAGGGCGATGAATTCAGCTTTTCTGGCATCCACCAGCTGCCAGATACGCTCCTCGTTCTGCATCGGCTGAACTCCGTGCCGGCCTGCCTGCCGGTCGTGGTGAACCGTCGCGTTTCAACCTAACCGATCAAGGCGCCGCCGGCCAACCGCGGATATGCTGGCGTGGACGCCGGGCGCGAGGCTATTCTGGCCGCACAACGACAAACCGCCGGAGGGGCTTCAAGGCAATGGCAACCCGCATCGGGCTGGTCGTGAACGGCCAGCGCCGCGAGGTGACGGTGGATGATCCCGCCACCCCGCTGCTATACGTGCTGCGCGACGAGCTGGGGCTTCAGGGACCGCACTATGGCTGTGGCTTGGCGCAGTGCGGTGCCTGCACGGTGCACATCGACGGCGCGGTGCGGCGGAGCTGCGTGGTGGCGGTGGACAGTGTGGCAGGCCGCGCCATCACGACGCTGGAAGGCCTGGGCACGCAAGCCAACCCGCACGTGCTGCAGACCGCCTTCATCGAGGAACAGGCGGCGCAGTGCGGCTATTGCGCCAACGGCATGCTGATGACGGCAGCGGCGCTGCTGAAGGAAAAGCCGCGCGCAACCGATGCCGAGATTGCCGAGGCGCTGGCCGGCAACATCTGCCGCTGCGGCACGCACGCGCGCATCGTGAAGGCGGTCGCCCGCGCCGCCGGGAGGGCATGATGAACGCGATCATCTCCCGCCGCGCCATGCTGGTCGGCAGCAGCGCTGTTGTCGTTTCCGTATCGCTGCCGCAGCAGCCTTTGGCGCAGCAAAGGTCGGTGGCGCCGACCGACGTCTCGACGTTCCTTGCGCTGACGCCGGACAACCGCCTGACCATCTATTACGGCAAGGTCGATCTGGGCACCGGCATCCGCATCGCCGTGCGGCAGATGGTGGCCGACGAGCTCGACTTTGCGATCGATCGCGTCGACCTTATCGAAGGCGACACCGACCTGACGCCTGACCAGGGCCCGACCTGGGGCAGCCTCAGTTTGCAGGTGGCGGGCCAGCGCATCCGCCTGGCGGCCGCGACCATGCGTGCAGCCCTGCTGGAGGTCGCCGCGCAACGGCTGAATGCGCCGGTCGTGCAACTGCGCGTGGCTGATGGCCGCGTCAGCGCGCCGTCGGGCGCGTCGCTGAGCTGGGGCGAGCTGGTGGGGCCGGGCATCAGCGAACTCAAGGTCAACGACCAGGCACGGCTGAAGACGCCCGCCGAATGGCGCTATGTGGGCAAGTCGCTGCACCGCCCGGAAGTGCCGGCAAAGGTGTTCGGCACGCATGATTTCAGCGTCAACATCCGCCGGCCGAACATGCTTCACGCCCGCATCGTGTTCCCGCCGGGGATCGGCGCCGAACTGCAGGCGGTGGACGAGGCGAGCGTTGCCGGCATTCCCGGCGTGCGGGTGGTGCGAAGAAACTCGTTCCTGGCGGTGCTGGCCGACAAGGAGTGGAACGCGATCCGCGCCATGCGCGCGATCCGCGCGACCTGGAGCGACTGGCAGGGCCTGCCCGACCAGGCACAGTTGTGGCAGCACGTGCGCGGCACGGCGGTGGCGCGCACCGACAGCGCCGGCAAGACCGGCGATGCCGCGACCGCGATCGCCGGGGCGGCGCGCAAGCTGCAGGCGACCTACGATTTCGCGATCCAGAGCCACGCCTCGCTGGGGCCATCCTGCGCGGTGGCGGAATTCGCCAACGGCCGGATGACGGTGTGGTCGCCCAGCCAGGCGCCGCACTGGCTGCGCCGGGAAATCTCGGGCGTGTGCGGCCTGCCGGAAAGCGCGATCCATGTGATCTATGCCGAGGGCAGCGGCTGCTATGGCCGCAACGGGCACGAGGATGCTTCCGCGCAGGCGGCGCTGCTGGCCCAGATCACCGGGCGTCCCGTGCGCGTGCAGTGGATGCGCGAGGACGAGCTGCGCTGGGACCCCAAGGGCCCGCCGACGCTGATGGATCTGCAGGCCGGGCTTGCAGCGGATGGCTCGATCGCCGGCTGGACCAGCCAATGGTGGCTGCCCAAGACCACCGAACTGGCGCCGATCGAGAACCTGGCCGCGACCTATGCCGGCATCGCGCAGAAGGCAGTGCTGAATCCCGGCAACATCCACAACAACGCGGTGCCGAGCTACGGCTTCGCCAACCACGAGGCGACGCTGCATCGGCTGGACTCAACGCCCTTCCGGCCCAGCTGGATTCGCTCGCCGGGGCGCATGCAGAACAGTTTCGCGGTGGAATGCTTCATGGACGAGTGCGCGGCGGCGGCCGGCGCCGACGCCGTGGAGTACCGCCTGCGCCACCTGCGCGACGCCCGCGGCGCCGAGACGCTGCGCGCGGCGGTGGCGAAGGCCGGCTGGCAGCCGCGGCCGATCGGCGGCGCGCGCGGGTCGGGCGACGTGCTGCGCGGGCGCGGCGTCGCCTATGCCCGCTACGAGGCGCGCACCTATGTTTCATGCGTCGCCGAGGTCGAGGTCAACCGCCGCACCGGCGAGATCCGCGTGACGCGCTGCGTGGTCGGCCACGATTGCGGCCAGATCATCAACCCCGACGGCCTGATCAACCAGATCGAGGGCCAGGTGATGCAGATGGTCAGCCGCACCCTGTACGAGGAAGTGGCGTTCGACCGCCGCAACGTCACCAGCGTCGATTGGGCGAGCTATCGCGTGCTGAAGTTCCCCGAGGCGCCGGCGGTGGAAACCGCGCTGATCGACCGGCCCGAGCACATCCCGTGGGGGGCGGGCGAGATGGCGGCGATCGTCGTGCCGCCGGCGGTCGGCAACGCCGTGTTCGATGCCGCCGGCATCCGCCTTCGTTCCGCCCCATTCACGCCGGCCAAGGTCTTGCGGGCGCTGTCGGGGGCCTAGCGTCGCGCGCCACGCGGCTGCACGGCGCGCCCGCATGGCACCCCTGCCTTGACGTTCATGCCGTGAACGCCGTATGCGGCGCACGGCATGAGCGGGCGACTCGATCAGCGCGCGCGCCAGGATGATCCGGCGATCACGCTGGGCATCCTGGATGGCGTGGAACGTGACTCCACCGTCACGCAGCGGCGGCTTGCGGGCGATCTTGGCATCGCGCTCGGCCTTGCGAACGCATACCTGAAGCGGGCCGCGCGCAAGGGCCTGATCAAGGTGCGCCAGGTTCCGGCCCGGCGCTATGCCTACTACCTGACCCCCAAGGGCTTCGCAGAGAAGGCGCGGCTCACGGCCGAGTATTTCTCCTCGTCGCTGGAGTTCTACCGCGCCGCGCGCGCGGCCTGTGCCGCGCTGCTGGCGGAGGCATCGGCGGCGGGGCAGCAGAAACTCCTGCTGCTGGGCAGCGGCGACCTGACCGAGGTGATGCTCATCAGCGCGGCCGACGCCGAGGTGGAGGTGCTGGCCATCCTCGATCCCACGCGCGCGAGCATCCGTTGCGCGGGCCGCCCCGTGCTGCACGAGGTCTCGGCACTTCCGGCAGCACTGGCCCCTCAGGCGATCGTGTTGACCGCGCCCGACCCGGACGGCGCGCTGATGCGCACAGCGCGCGCGCTGTGCGCATCAG
>Ga0224723_1001566_pt1 | contig 13603 bp, 12 predicted proteins | sample Balambano_FR2_Me_FD_161647 | JGI IMG/M metagenome (GOLD analysis project Ga0224723, IMG submission 161647) | Freshwater sediment microbial communities from Lake Towuti, South Sulawesi, Indonesia - Balambano_FR2_MetaG | ecosystem: Environmental > Aquatic > Freshwater > Lake > Sediment | place...
GCCGTGTCGAGGCAGCACGGGGGTCGGGGGGGTCTGCGACGATGCCCGCATGGCGTCGCTGCGCTGGCTGACTGCGGGGGAGTCGCACGGCCCCGCCCTCGTCGGCATCGTCGAGGGGGTTCCCGCCGGCCTGCGGATCACCACCGGGGACGTGGCCCGGGTCCTCGCCCGCCGCCGCCTCGGGTACGGCCGCGGCGCGCGGATGTCGTTCGAGCAGGACGACGTCGCGTTCCTCGGCGGCGTCCGCCACGGCGTCACGATGGGCGGCCCGGTGGCGGTCCGGATCGCCAACACGGAGTGGCCCAAGTGGCAGGCCGTCATGGCGGCCGACCCCGTGCCCGTGGCGGATCTCGCCGGTCTCGGCCGCAACGCCCCGCTCACGCGGCCCCGCCCGGGCCACGCCGATCTCGTCGGCATGCAGAAGTACGCCCTCGACGATGCCCGCCCGGTGCTCGAGCGGGCCAGCGCGCGCGAGACCGCCACCCGGGTCGCCCTCGGCGCCGTGGCCGCCGCCGTGCTCGACCAGGTGGCCGGTGTGTGCCTGGTCTCCCACACCGTCCGGATCGGCGGCGCCGCGGTCCCCGACGAGGTCCCGCCGCCCGGTCCCGGCGACGTCGCGGCCCTGGACGCCGACCCGGTCCGCTGCCACGACCCGGCCGCCAGCGCGGCCATGGTGGCCGAGGTCGACGCCGCGCGCCGGGACGGCGACACCCTCGGCGGCGTCGTCGAGGTCCTCGCCCACGGGCTGCCGCCGGGCCTCGGCAGTCACGTCCACGCCGACCGGCGCCTCGACGGCCGCCTGGCCGGTGCCCTCATGAGCATCCAGGCCATCAAGGGGGTGGAGGTGGGCGACGGCTTCCGGACGGCGGCCCGGCGCGGGTCCGCCGCCCATGACGAGATCGAGACCGGACCCGACGGGCGACTGCGGCGCCGGACCAACCGGGCCGGAGGGACCGAGGGCGGGATGTCGACCGGTGACGTCCTGCGCATCCGGGTGGCCATGAAGCCGATCAGCACCGTACCCCGGGCGCTCGACACCGTCGACGTCGCCACCGGCGCCGCCGCCAAGGCCATCAACCAGCGCTCCGACGTGTGCGCGGTGCCCGCGGCCGGGGTCGTGGCCGAGGCCGTGACGGCGCTCGTGCTCGCCGACGCCCTGCTCGAGAAGACCGGCGGCGACAGCGTCGCCGAGGCTGCCCGCAACCTCGCCGCCTACCGCGCGTCCGTCGCCGCGGGACGACCCGGGGGACCCGCCGGGCACCCCGCCACGGCGGGTGCCCGGTGACCGCTGCGGCCGACGGTCCTGCGGCCGCGCCACCGGAGGAGAGCGCCCCGGCGGGCCCGGTCGTCGTCCTCGTCGGCCCCCCGGGGGCCGGCAAGTCGACCGTCGCGCGGGAACTGGCGGCCCTGCTCGGGGTGCCGGCCCGGGACACCGACGACGATGTCGTCGCCGCCGCGGGGATGCCGGTGGCCGACGTCTTCGTCCGGCACGGCGAGCCCCGCTTCCGGGAGCTGGAGCGGGCGGCCGTCGCGACGGCGCTGGCCACGCACCGCGGGGTGCTCGCCCTCGGCGGCGGTGCCCCCCTCGACCCCGGCACCCGCGGCCTGCTGGCGGGGCACCGCGTCGCCTTCCTCGACGTCTCGCTGCCCGCCGCCGCCCGGCGGATCGGACTCGACGCCCCGCGCCCGCTGCTCGTCGACGCGCCGCGGGCGGCCTGGAAGCGGCTCATGGCCGACCGGCGCCCGGTCTACGAGGCGGTCGCCGACGTCGTCGTCGACACCTCCGACGCCGCCCCGGGCGAGGTGGCACGCCGGATCGCCGCGGAGCTCGGGCTGGTGGCGGCGTGACGCCGGGGGCCGCGGCGCGCAGCGTGCCGGTCGGGGGCGGGCTCGCCGAGGGGCGGCCGTACGACGTGGTCATCGGCCGTTCCCTGCTGGACGAGGTGGTCCGGGCGCTCGGCCCCCCGCCGCGCCAGGTCCTCCTCGTGCACCCGCGGGCGCTGCGCGCCACCGGCGAGGCGATGCGCGAGGACCTCGTCGCGGCCGGCTTCGAGGCGACGCTGGCCGAGGTGCCCGACGGCGAGGACGCCAAGACCGCCGCCGTCCTCGGCTTCTGCTGGGAGGTGCTGGGCCGGCTGGCGTTCACCCGCTCCGACGCCGTCCTGGGGGTCGGCGGGGGCGCGGTGACCGACCTCGCCGGGTTCGTCGCCGCCACCTGGATGCGCGGCGTCGACGTGGTATTGGTCCCCACTACGCTGCTGGCGATGGTGGACGCCGCCGTCGGGGGCAAGACCGGGATCAACACCGCCGACGGCAAGAACCTCGTCGGGGCCTTCCACCACCCGGCGGCCGTCGTGTGCGACCTCGCCGCGCTGGCCACGCTGCCGCCGAACGACCTGCGGGCCGGGCTCGCCGAGGTCGTCAAGTGCGGCTTCGTCGCCGACCCGGCGATCCTCGACCTGATCCAGGGTGACCCGGCGGCCGCCGTCGACCCCGAATCGGACCTGCTGGCCGAGCTCGTCGAGCGGGCCGTGCGGGTCAAGGCCGCGGTGGTGGCGCAGGACTTCCGCGAGGCGGGCCCGCGCGAGGTGCTCAACTACGGCCACACGTTCGGCCACGCCGTCGAGCAGGTCGAGCGGTACACCTGGCGGCACGGGGCCGCGGTGAGCGTCGGGATGGTCTACGCCGCCGAACTGGCGCGCCTGGCCGGTCGCCTCGACGAGGGGGGCGTCGAGCGGCACCGCGAGGTCCTCGCCTCGCTGGGCCTGCCGGTGACCTACCGCGGGGACCGGTGGCCGCAGCTGCTCGAGGCGATGCGCCGGGACAAGAAGGCGCGCGGGAGCCTGCTGCGCTTCGTCGTGCTCGACCGGATCGGGTCCCCCGCCCGCCTGGCCGGCCCGGACCCCGCCATGCTCCAGGCGGCCTACGCGGAGATCGCCCGATGAGGGTGCTGGTCCTCAACGGCCCGAACCTCGGCCGCCTCGGCAGCCGGGAGCCGGAGGTGTACGGCAGCGCCGACCACGCGGCCCTGGTGCGCCGGGTCGGGGCCGTGGGTGCGGAGCTCGGCCTGACGGTCGAGGTGCGGCAGACCGACGACGAGACCGAGCTGGTCGGGTGGCTGCACGAGGCGGTCGACACCCGGTCGGCGGTGGTGCTGAACCCGGCGGCCTTCACCCACTACTCCTACGCCCTGCGCGACGCCGCCGCCCTGGTCACCGGGGCCGGTCTGCCGCTGGTCGAGGTCCACCTGTCGAACCCCGCCGCGCGGGAGGAGTTTCGCCGCCACAGCGTCGTCGGGGCCGTCGCGACCGGCACGGTGGCGGGTTTCGGGCAGGCGTCGTACGACTTGGCGCTGCGGGCGGTCGCAGTGCCGGCCGGGGACTGAGCGCGGCGCCGGGTCCGGGGCCGGTTACGATCCCCGGCGATGGCCACCACCAACGACCTCAGGAATGGCATGGTGCTGACGATCGACGGCCAGCTCTGGTCCGTCGTCGAGTTCCAGCACGTCAAGCCCGGCAAGGGCCCTGCCTTCGTGCGCACCAAGCTCAAGAACGTCCTGTCGTCCAAAGTGGTCGACCGGACGTTCAACGCCGGCGTCAAGGTCGACACGGCCACCGTCGACAAGCGCGACATGCAGTACCTGTACAAGGACGGCGAGGACTACGTCTTCATGGACTCCTCGACCTACGACCAGATGCACGTCCCCGCCGACGTCGTCGGGGGCGCCGCGAACTTCCTGCTGGAGAACCAGGACGCCGTCGTCGCCCTGCACGACGGCTCGCCGCTGTACGTCGAGCTGCCGGCCTCGGTCGTTCTCGAGATCACGTACACCGAGCCGGGCCTGCAGGGCGACCGGTCGACCGGCGGGACCAAGCCGGCCACCGTCGAGACCGGGTACGAGATCCAGGTGCCGCTGTTCCTCGGGACCGGCACCCGGGTGAAGGTCGACACCCGCTCCGGGGAGTACCTCGGCCGGGTCGGCTGACGCGGCGACCGGTGGCGGCACGGCGCAAGGCCCGCAAGCGGGCCGTGGACCTGCTGTTCGAGGCGGAGCAGCGGGGCGTCGACACCAGGGCGCTGCTGGAAGAGCGGATGCGGGAACCCGAGCGGCCCGCGACCGGATACACGGTCGAGGTGGTCGCCGGGGTCGCGGAGCACCGGGAGCGGATCGACGAGGTGCTCCAGACGTTCTCCCACGGGTGGACTCTGGACCGGATGCCCGCCGTCGACCGTGCCGTGCTGCGGATGGCGGTGTGGGAGCTCCTCCACAACGCCGACGTGCCGCCCGAGGTCGCGATCAGCGAGGCGGTCGGCCTGGTCACGGAGCTGTCCACCGACGACTCCCCACGGTTTGTCAACGGGCTGCTGGCCCGGGTCGCCGAGCTGCGCCACACCCTCTCGGGCTGAGGCTCGTCACCCGGCCCGGGCGCCGGGCAGCCTCACTCGATGACGGCGCGCCTCGCGTCGGCGTCGAGGACGTTCCACTGGATGAGCTGCTCGACGAGCGCCGACGGCGGCATGTCGTAGATGACCGCCAGCGAGCGCAGGTCGTCGGCGCGGATCGACAGCACCTTGCCGTTGTAGTCGCCACGCTGGGACTGGATGGTCTGGGCGTAGCGGGCGAGTGGGCCGGCCTTCTCGGCGGGCACGTTCATCAGTCGCTCGAGGTCGAGTACGAGCCGGGGCGGCGGCTCGCCGGGGCCGGCGGGGGCGCCGTCCGGCAGCAGGGCCTGGACCGGTACCCCGTAGAAGTCGGCGAGCTCGGCGAGACGTTGGACGGTGACCGCGCGGTCCCCCCGCTCGTAGCTGCCGACGACCACGGCCTTCCACCGCCCGCCGGACTTCTCCTCGACGCCGTGCAGGGACATGCCCTGCTGAGTCCGGATGGCGCGCAGCCTCGCCCCGAGGGCTCGCGCATAGTCGGTGACCACACGGTCAGGGTCACGGAGAGTGACCGCCCACGTCAAGGCCGGATTGCAAGGGAATCACCCGAACGCCGTGTCGCGCGAGGTGTCCGGCGGTCCGCTAGGGTCACGGTCCGTACCCGACGTCCTTTAACTCCGTCCGGCGAGGCGGGGAAGGAGTCACCGTGACCACCGTTCTCACGGGGTCCGATGTCACGCGCGCCGTGACCCGGATCGCCCACCAGATCGCCGAGGCCGCGCCGCCGCCGGACGCCGCCGTCGGCGGACACCCGGTCCTGCTCGGCATCCACACCCGCGGCGTCCCGCTCGCCCGCCGCCTCGCTGCCGAGTACCGCCGGATCACCGGCCGCGAGGTCGCCGTCGGCGCCCTCGACATCACGCTCTACCGCGACGATCTGCGACGCACGGCGACCCGCACGCCGGGGCCGACCGACGTGCCCTTCCCGGTCGAGGACCGCGTCGTCGTCCTCGTCGACGACGTCCTGTTCTCGGGACGCACCGTGCGGGCCGCCCTCGACGCCATCCGCGACCTCGGCCGCCCGGCCGCGGTGCGCCTGGCGGTGCTCGTCGACCGGGGCCACCGGCGCCTGCCGGTGCGTGCCGACCACGTCGGGCGCAACCAGCCGACCAGCCTGGACGAGCACGTCCGGGTCCGCCTCGCCGAGGTCGACGGCACGGACGGGGTCGAGGTGCTCCAGCCCACCCCGGCGGGCGGTGCGTCCGCGTGAGGCACCTGCTGTCCACCGCCGACCTCGACCCGGCCGCCGCCGTCCGGGTGCTCGACACCGCCGAGCACATGGCCGCCACCCAGGAGCGGGAGCAGAAGAAGCTGCCCGCCCTGCGCGGACGCGCCGTGGTCAACCTGTTCTACGAGGACTCCACCCGCACCCGGGTCTCGTTCGAGGCGGCCGCGAAGCGGCTGAGCGCCGACGTCATCACGTTCGCCGCCAAGGGCTCCAGTGTCTCCAAGGGCGAGAGCCTCAAGGACACCGCGGCGACGCTGCAGGCGCTCGGCGCCGACGCGGTCGTGGTCCGCCACCCGGCCGCCGGCGCCGCCTACCGGCTGGCCACCTGCGGCTGGGTCACCGGGCCCGTCGTCAACGCCGGCGACGGTCAGCACGAGCACCCCACCCAGGCGCTCGTCGACGCGTTCTCGCTGCGCCGCCGGCTGTGCCCCGGGGCGCGGGACCTCGCCGGGACGCACGTCGTCATCGTCGGCGACGTCCTGCACTCCCGGGTCGCACGGTCCGACGTCTGGCTGCTCTCGACCCTCGGCGCCCGGGTCACCCTGGTCGCCCCGCCGACCCTCGTGCCCCTGGGGGCGGGTTCGTGGCCGTGCGCGGTGTCGTTCGACCTCGACGAGGTCCTGCCCGATGCCGACGCCGTCATGCTGCTGCGGGTGCAGTCCGAGCGGATGACGGGGCAGTTCTTCCCGACCGCGCGCGAGTACACCCGCCGGTACGGGCTGGACGCCCGGCGGCTGCGGGCTCTCAAGGACCACGCCGCGGTGCTGCACCCCGGCCCCATGAACCGGGGGCTGGAGATCAGCGCCGAGGCCGCGGACGGGCCACGGTCCCTCGTCCTCGACCAGGTGAGCAACGGCGTCGCGGTCCGGATGGCCGTCCTGTTCCTGCTGCTCACAGGGAACGAGGGCGGGTGAACGCACGTCCGTGGCTGATCCGCGGCGCCCGCGTCCTCGGCGGCCCGGTGCAGTCCGTGCTCCTGCGCGACGGCCTGGTCGCGGCGCTCGGCCAGGCGGCCGAGCGCGACGCCGCGGGCGCCCACGCCCGGGTGCTCGACGCCGGGGGGCTCCTCGCGCTCCCCGGCCTCGTCGACCTCCACACCCACCTGCGCGAGCCCGGTCGCGAGGACGCCGAGACCGTCGAGACCGGCAGCCGCGCCGCCGCGGCGGGTGGCTTCGCCGCGGTCCACGCGATGGCCAACACCTCCCCGGTCGCGGACAGCGCCGGCGTCGTCGAGCAGGTGTGGCGCCTCGGCCGGGACGCCGGCTGGACCGACGTCCGGCCCGTCGGCGCCGTCACCGTGGGACTGGCGGGGGAGCGCCTGGCCGAGATCGGGGCGATGGCCGACTCGCCGGCCCGGGTGCGCGTCTTCAGCGACGACGGGCACTGCGTCGCGGACCCCCTCGTCATGCGGCGGGCGCTGGAGTACGTCCGCGCCGTCGACGGGGTCGTGGCCCAGCACGCCCAGGAGCCGCGCCTCACCGTGGGCGCGCAGATGAACGAGGGGTCGGTGTCGGCGGACCTGGGGTTGCCGGGCTGGCCGAGCGTCGCCGAGGAGGCGATCGTCGCCCGGGACGTCCTGCTGGCCGCCCACGTCCGCAGCCGGGTTCACGTGTGCCACGTCTCGACCGCCGGCAGCGTCGAGATCGTGCGACTGGCGAAGCGGCGCGGGCTGCCGGTCACGGCCGAGGTGACCCCGCATCACCTGCTCCTCACCGACGACGAGGTCCGCAGCTACGACCCGGTCTTCAAGGTCAATCCCCCGCTGCGGCGACCGGAGGACGTGGCCGCGCTGCGCCGGGGCGTCGCCGACGGCACGATCGACGTCATCGCGACCGACCACGCCCCGCACCCCCGCGAGGACAAGGAGTGCGAGTGGGCGGCCGCGGCCATGGGGATGACCGGGCTGGAGACCGCCCTCGGCGTGGTCCAGGCCGCCCTCGTCGACAGCGGGTTCCTCACCTGGGCGGAGGTCGCCGAGCGGATGTCCCGGGCCCCGGCCGTCATCGGCCGCCTCGACGACCCGGCCCTGGGAGCGCACCGCCACACCGGGCGGCTCGCGGCGGGTGAGCCCGGTCACGTGACGGTCCACGACCCCGGCGCGGCCTGGACGCCGTCGCCGGGCAGCATGCAGACCATGGGCACCAACACGCCGTTCGCCGGGCGCCTGCTGCCGGGACGCGCGGTCGCCACGTTCCTGCGCGGCGAGCCCACCGCCCTCGACGGCGTACCCGTCGACGACGCTCCGGGCGCGCCGTCGGCGGGCGGGGGCCGGCGGTGAGCGAGTGGGCGGCCGGCGCCCTGGTGCTGGCGGCGGTCCCCGTGCTGTGGGGCCTCATGTACCTCGGCTGGCGGGCGCGCGGGCGGCGGCAGCGCGATGTCGCCGCGCCCGCGGCCGCGCCGCCGGAGGGCGGGTTGGGTGCCTCGGTGCTGCCGCCGGTGGCGGGCGTGTACGTGTCGACGGTGCGCCGCGGCGACCGGCTGGACCGGGTCGTCGTGCACGGTCTCGGCCCCCGCAGCGCGGTGGTCCTCGAGGCGGGGGAGCGCGGGGTCTGGCTGCGCCGCAGCGGGGCACGCGACGTCTTCGTCCCGGCACCGGACCTGCTGGCCGTGGGTCGCAGCCGGGGGCAGGCCGGCAAGTTCACCGTCGAGGAGGGCATGGTCGTGCTGACGTGGCGGTCCGGGAGCGCCGAGCTGGACACCGCCGTCCGCCCGCGCGAGTGGGCCCGGGCCGGTGAGGTGGAGCGCCGCCTGGCGGCGCTGGTGGCCGCCGGCCCCGGCGCGGGCGCGCGGGGGGCCGGCTCGTGACCGGTCGGGAGGCAGGGGTCCTCGTGCTCGAGGACGGCCGGACGTTCCGCGGCCGGGCGTACGGCGCCGTGGGGACCGGCCTCGGGGAGGCGGTGTTCGCCACCGGGATGACCGGGTACCAGGAGACGCTGACCGACCCCTCCTACCACCGGCAGGTCGTCGTCATGACGGCGCCGCACATCGGCAACACCGGCGTCAACGCCGAGGACCGGGAGTCGGCGCGGATCTGGGTGGCCGGGTTCGTCGTCCGGGACCCGGCCCGCCGCTGGTCCAACCACCGGGGGGAGGGCTCGCTGGACGACGACCTGCGCGCCCACGGCGTGGTCGGCCTCGCCGGGGTGGACACCCGGGCCGTGGTGCGCCACGTCCGGGAGCGCGGGGCGATGCGCGCCGGGGTCTTCTCGGGCGCGGCGGCGGAGCGACCGGACGCCGACCTGCTGGCCGAGGTGCTGGCCTCGCCGCCGATGACCGGTGCGGACCTGGTCGGCGACGTGACGGCGCAACGGTCGTACGTCGTGCCGGCCCGGGGGGAGCGGCGGTTCTCGGTCGCCGTCGTCGACCTGGGGGTCAAGGCCGCGACCCTGCGTCGGATGGCCGATCTCGGCATCGAGGTCCACGTCCTGCCCGCCGGGTCCACCGTGGCCGAGGTGATGGCGGTACCGTCCCGCCGCGGCGCGCGGCGCCCGGACGGGGTGTTCCTCAGCAACGGCCCGGGCGACCCGGGCGCCACCGAGGCGCCGACGGCGGTGCTGCGCGAGGTCCTGCGCGAGTCCGTGCCCATGTTCGGGATCTGCCTGGGCAACCAGCTGCTGGGCCGCGCCCTCGGGTTCGGCACGTACAAGCTCCCCTACGGCCACCGGGGGCTCAACCAGCCGGTCCTCGACCGGGCGACCGGCAGCGTCGAGATCACCGCACACAACCACGGTTTCGCCGTCGACACCCCGGTGGGCCGGCCGGTCGAGGCGCCCGCGGGTGGGCTGGGCCGGGTCGAGGTGTCGCACGTCGGCCTCAACGACGGCGTCGTCGAGGGGCTCCGGCTGCTCGACCGGCCGGCCTTCAGCGTCCAGTACCACCCGGAGGCGGCCGCCGGCCCGCACGATGCGGACCACCTGTTCGCCCGCTTCACCGAGCTCATGGCGGGCCGGTCGCCCGCCGGGGGAGGGGCCTGATGCCGCGGCGCACCGACCTGGACAGCGTGCTCGTCGTCGGGTCCGGTCCGATCGTCATCGGCCAGGCCGCCGAGTTCGACTACTCGGGCACCCAGGCCTGCCGGGTGCTGCGGGAGGAGGGGCTGCGCGTGATCCTCGTCAACAGCAACCCCGCGACGATCATGACGGACCCCGACTTCGCCGACGCCACCTACGTCGAGCCCATCACGCCGGAGGTGCTCACCTCGATCATCGAGCTCGAGAAGCCCGCGGCCCTGCTGCCGACCCTCGGCGGGCAGACCGCCCTCAACGCCGCGATGGCGCTGCACGCCCGGGGCGTGCTCGACCGGTTCGGGGTCGAGCTCATCGGCGCCGACGTCGCCGCCATCGAGGCCGCCGAGGACCGGGAGCGCTTCAAGGAGGTGGTGGCCGCCGCCGGTGCCGACAGCGCCCGCAGCCGGATCTGCGCCTCACTCGCCGACGCCGAGGCGGCGGCGGCCGGGTTCGGGCTGCCCGTCGTGGTCCGGCCGTCCTTCACGATGGGCGGGCTCGGCTCCGGGCTGGCCCGCACCCCGGAGGACCTGCGGGCGATCGCCGCAGCCGGCCTGGAGGCCAGCCCCACCCGCGAGGTCCTCGTCGAGGAGGGCCTGCTCGGGTGGAAGGAGTACGAGCTGGAGCTCATGCGCGACCGCCACGACAACGTCGTGGTCGTCTGCACCATCGAGAACCTCGACCCGATGGGCGTCCACACCGGTGACTCCATCACCGTCGCGCCGGCGATGACGCTGACCGACCGGGAGTTCCAGCGGCTGCGCGACATCGGCATCGCCGTCATCCGCGGGGTCGGGGTGGACACCGGCGGCTGCAACATCCAGTTCGCCGTGAACCCCTGGGACGGCCGGGTCGTCGTCATCGAGCTCAACCCCCGGGTCTCCCGCTCGTCCGCCCTGGCCAGCAAGGCCACCGGCTTCCCGATCGCCAAGATCGCGGCCCGGCTCGCCGTCGGGTACACCCTCGACGAGATCGTCAACGACATCACCGGCAGCACCCCGGCGAGCTTCGAGCCGACCATCGACTACGTCGTCGTCAAGGCCCCACGGTTCGCCTTCGACAAGTTCCCCCAGGCCGACCCCACGCTGACGACGACCATGAAGTCCGTCGGCGAGGCCATGGCGATCGGCCGCAACTTCACCCAGGCGCTGCAGAAGGCCTTGCGCTCGCTCGAGCGGCGGGGCTCGTCGTTCCACTGGCGGGGCGGGGCGCCGACCGGCGAGGCCCTCGACGCCCTGGTGACGTCGACCGCCACCCCCACCCAGGACCGGCTGCTCCACGTCCAGCAGGTCCTGCGGGCCGGACCCCAGCACGCCGTCACGATCGACCGCCTCGCCGCGGTCACCGGCATCGACCCGTGGTTCCTCGACCAGATCCTGCTGATCAACGAGGTGGCCGCCGGCGTCGCGGACGCCTGCGCCGGCGGGCTGGACGCGGCCGCGGTGCTCGAGGCCAAGCGGCACGGCTTCTCGGACGACCAGGTCGCCGAGCTGGCGGGGACCACCGCTGCCGCCGTGCGGGGGTTCCGGCACGCCCACGGGCTGCGGCCGGTCTTCAAGACCGTCGACACCTGCGCGGCGGAGTTCGCCGCCCGCACCCCGTACCACTACTCCTCCTATGACGAGGAGGACGAGGTCGCCGTCACCGGCCGACGCAAGGTCGTCATCCTCGGCAGCGGGCCGAACCGGATCGGCCAGGGCATCGAGTTCGACTACTCGTGCGTCCACGCCGCGTTCGCCCTCGCCGACGCCGGCTTCGAGACGGTCATGGTCAACTGCAACCCCGAGACGGTGTCGACCGACTACGACACCGCCGACCGCCTGTACTTCGAGCCCCTGACCGTCGAGGACGTCCTCGAGGTCGTCGCCGCCGAGCGGCGCGGCGGCGAGGTCGTCGGCGTCGTCGTCCAGCTCGGCGGGCAGACCCCGCTCGGGCTTGCCGACGAGTTGGCCAAGGCCGGGGTGCCGGTGCTCGGCACCCCGCCCGAGGCGATCCGCCTCGCCGAGGACCGGGCCGCCTTCGGGCGCGTGCTCGACGCCGCCGGCCTGCGTGCCCCGACCTGGGACACCGCGGACTCCCTGGCCGCCGCCCCGGCGGTGGCAGCGGCGGTCGGCTACCCGGTCCTCGTCCGCCCGTCCTACGTCCTCGGTGGGCAGGGGATGCGGATCGTCGACGACCCGGTCGCGATGGCCGACTACCTGGACCGGGCCGCCGCGGCCGGGGTCGAGGTGAGCCCGGAGCGGCCACTGCTCGTCGACCGTTTCCTCGACGACGCCGTCGAGATCGACGTGGACGCGCTGTGCGACGGCGAGGAGGTGTTCATCGGCGGGGTGATGGAGCACGTCGAGGAGGCCGGCGTCCACTCCGGCGACTCCTCGTGCGCCCTGCCCCCCCTGACCCTCGGCCGGGCGGTCCTCGACGCGGTGCGCGCCGCCACGGAGGGCATCGCCCACGGCGTCGGGGTCCGGGGACTGCTCAACGTCCAGCTGGCCCTCGCCAGCGGGGTCCTGTACGTGCTCGAGGCCAATCCGCGGGCGAGCCGGACCGTGCCGTTCGTGTCCAAGGCGACGGCCACACCGCTGGCGAAGGCCCCCGCCCGGGTCATGGCGGGGGCCACCGTCGCGGACCTGCGGCGCGAGGGCATGCTCCCGGACGTCGGAGACGGGCTCTCGCACCCCCCGGACGCCGTGTCGGTGAAGGAGGCCGTGCTGCCCTTCAAGCGGTTCCGCACCGCCGAGGGCCGGGTCGTCGACACCGTCCTCGGCCCGGAGATGCGCTCCACCGGCGAGGTCATGGGGATCGACGCCGACTTCCCTCGCGCCTTCGCCAAGTCCCAGGCGGCCGCGGCGGCGGCGCTGCCGCGGGCCGGCACCGTCTTCGTCTCGGCCGCCGACCGGGACAAGCGGGCGATGCTGGGGCACGTCGCGTGGCTGTCGTCGCTCGGCTTCCGGATCCTCGCCACCGAGGGGACGGCCACCACGCTGCGCCGCTACGGCGTCGTCGCCACCACCGTCCGCAAGCTCAGCGAGGGGCCCGACCCGGCCGGCGGACCCACCGTGGTCGACCGGATCCTCGACCGGCGGATCGACCTCATCGTCAACACGCCGTCCGGCCGGGCGGCCCGGGCCGACGGGTACGACATCCGCGCCGCGGCGGCGGCCTCGGACACCCCGCTGGTCACCACGGTCGCCCAGCTGGCCGCCGCCGTCGTCGCCATCGACGCGATGGGGGCCGACGGGTTCGCCGTGCGCAGCCTCCAGGACCACGGCGCGGACCTGCGCGCTCGTCGCGCCAGGGCGCCGGGCCGTACCGGGGTCCCGTCGTGAGGGGGGTCGCCGGGGTACGGCCCGGCGTCCCGCCCCGCCACCTGACCGCGGCCGTCGTCACCGTCGAGCCGTGGGGTGGCTACGTCCGGATCCTGCTGGCGGGGGAGCCGTTGGGCCGCGCCCTGCCCGGCCAGTTCCTCGCCGTGGCCACCGGCGGTGCCGACTCGGCCATGGTCACCGCCAGGGCGTTCGGGGTGCATGACGCCGACCCGCTGGCCGGGACCGCGTCGCTCGTCGTCGCCCCCGTGGGCCCGGGCAGCCGGTGGCTGGCGGCCCGGCGCGGCGGGGACCGGGTCGGGGTGACCGGTCCCCTGGGCCGGCCCTTCTCGCTGCCGGGGCCGGACGCCACGTGGGTGGGGGTCGGCGGCGGGTACGGCACGGCGGCCATGGCGTGGGCGGCGCGGACCGCGCGGGAGCGGGGGGCCCGCCCGGTGGTGGTGAGCGGTGCCGCGACCCGGGACCGGCTGTGCGACACCCCGGCCCTGCACGCGGCGCTGGGCGAGGACCTCCACGTCGCGACCGAGGACGGCAGCGCCGGGCGACGCGGGTCCGTGCTGGGCGCCGTGGCCGACGTCCTCGACACGGAGCTGACCCGTCCAGAT
>Ga0224723_1001567_pt1 | contig 13598 bp, 10 predicted proteins | sample Balambano_FR2_Me_FD_161647 | JGI IMG/M metagenome (GOLD analysis project Ga0224723, IMG submission 161647) | Freshwater sediment microbial communities from Lake Towuti, South Sulawesi, Indonesia - Balambano_FR2_MetaG | ecosystem: Environmental > Aquatic > Freshwater > Lake > Sediment | place...
CCCTGGCACTGATGCGCGAGGGCCTGCCCGCCATCCGCGCCGGCACGCTTGCCGCACCCCTCGGCTCCCACCTGCTGCTGCGCGGCGCCGCCGACCTGCTGTTGCGCGTCGAGCAGCCGTCCTCGCTCGGCACCTGGGCCTACGCGCCCGTCCTGATCAAGCTGCACCACGAGCCGCGCGCCGAAGATTGGCTTCAGCTCGAGGCTTGCCGCTGGCTGCTGGGCCAGGCTCAGGGCTACCTGCCCGCAGGTCAGCTCTGGCTCGGGCGCCAGGGCGCGGCCCCCGCCCACAGGCTCAGCCGCGACGGCCAGGATCTGCACGCCTTTGCGCGTGCCTGGCGAACCGTCGAGCAGCTCATGCTGCACGCGGATGCCCCGCCGATCTGGTTCGACCGTAGCTGCCTCTTTTGCCACTGGCACCAGGACTGCACCGCGCAGGCCCGCGATCAGGGCGATCTTGCGATGTTGCCAGGTCTGGATCAAAAACAGGCGACAACGCTCCGCTCCGCGTCACTGGGCAGGCTCGAGCAGCTTGCGCGGGCTAGTCACATCGAGCTACAGCGCCTGATGCCCGCGCTTGCCCCAGGCACCGTGCGGCGCATTCAGCTCGGCGCGCAGGCCGTCGACTCTGGCCTGGCCCTGCCATTGGCTTCACGCCCCGTCATCCTGCCCGACCCGCGTATCCGTGTGCTCTTCCTTGACCTCGAATCCACCCCGGCCACCGGCCAGCCCTGGGCCTTCGGCTGGCTGCTAGAAGGCTGCCGCCCACAGATTGCCCTGCTCGCGCCCTGGCCAATGCCTGCTGCCGAGGCACCCCTGGCGCTTGCCGCAGCCGAGTTGCACGTCCTCGACTCGGGCGCTGCCGCCTGGCGCCTGATCGCGCAGAGCGCGCGCGCACACGGCGCGCACGTGGTACACTGGGGCGATTTCGAGCGCACCCAGATCCGCCAGCACGCGCCGCCCGACGTTCGCGACGAGCTGTTGCCACGGCTGCACGACGCGCACCGCCTCCTGACGCGCGCCTACGCGCTCCCGATTGCCCGCACCGCGGCCGAGCGCGGCAGCAGCCTGAAGAACGTTGGCGCCTGGCTGGGCTTCGCCTGGCTGCCGGGCGCCGACAACTGGCGTGTCGCCTGGCAGGCCTTCAGCCGCTGGAGCGCCCAACCCGCCAGCCTCGAGCAGCTCGCGCCCGCCGTCGGCTACCTCGCCGCCGATCTGCACGCGCTCGCCCTGGCCTGGCGCTGGCTTCGTGAGCAGGAGAAGGAACAAGCAGATGAGTAACTACACCGACTACCGCGATCATCTCGGCGTTCACCCAGAGCGCTTTCACAAGGCCGCGCTCTTCCAGACGCCGCGGCTGCTGCTGGGCCTCAACGCCTTCGAGCCAGGCCAGCAGCAGCACGTCCATAGCCACGAGAACCAGGACAAGTTCTATGTTGTGGTCGAGGGCGAAGGCCAATTCACGGTCGGCGACGAGCAGCGCATCTGCGGGCCGGGCAGCGTCATTCTGGCGCCTGCTGGCGTACCCCACGGCGTCGTCAACACCGGCCACGAGCACCTCGTCGTCTTGCTCGGCATCGCCTAGCTCTCCTCTCTCGCTCAGAGAGAGGGGCTGGGGGGTGAGGGCCGATTGCCCCGCACTACACAATCGCGTTCAGCCCCGTCAGCTCGCGCCCGGCCACCAGCATGTTGATCTCGCTCGTGCCCTCGTAGGTATAGACGGCCTCGATGTCGGCGAAGTGCCGCGCAACATGATGCTCGATCAAAATACCGTTCCCGCCCAGCGTCTCGCGGGCAAGCTGCGCGATCACGCGGGCCTTGCGCGCGTTGTGGTACTTGGCCATCGACACCTGACCCTCGCTAAGCTGCCCGGCGTCCATCAGGCGCGCCATCTGGAGCGAAAGCATCTGCATCGCGGTCAGCTCGGCGGCCATCTCGACAAGCTTCTGCTGTACAAGCTGCGACTTGCCGATCGGCCGGCCGAACTGCTCGCGTTCCTTGGCGTAGCGCAGCGCAAGCTCGAAACAGGCCGCCGCAGCGCCAACAGCTTCCCAGGCCACGCCGTAGCGCGTAAAAGCCAGCACGCGCGCGGTGTCGCGGAAGCTGCGGCTTTCCGCCAGCCGGTTCTCGGCCGGCACTCGCACGTCGGTGAGCGTGATCTGGGCGTTCGGGATAGCTCGCTTGGCAATCTTGCCCTGAATATTCTCGATCCGCAGGCCCTCGGCCTCGTTCGGTCGCTCGACCACAAAGGCGCCGATGCCGCCCTCGTCGTCGCGCGCCCAGATAATCAAGAGGTCGGCCATCGACGCGCAGCCGATCCAGCGTTTCGCACCGTTCAACACATACCCGTCACCCTTGCGCCGCGCTGTGGTCAGCAGGTGCGAAGCGTCCGAGCCGCGCTCCGGCTCGGTTAGCCCAAACGCGCCCAGCAGCTCGAGCTTCCCAAGCCCAGGCAGCCAGCGCTGCTGTTGCTCGGCGCTGCCCAGCAAGCCCATCGCACCCATTGTCAGGCCCGACTGCACGCCATAGAAGGTGCTGATCGAGCCGTCGCCGCGCGCCAGTTCGTGCATGGTTAGCCCAAACGAGACGGCGTCAAGCCCGGCGCAGCCCGGTCCGTGCAGCATACCGCCCCAGATAGGAAGGTCGCGCAGGCCAAAGGCCAGCTCGCGTGGGAACTCGGCCCGCTCCCAGAACGGGTTGATCTGCGGCCAGATCACGTCCTCGCAGTAGGCGCGCAGCTCGTCACGCAGCGCGCGCTGCCGCTCGCTCAACAGATCATCAATACGATAAAAGTCTACAGCGATCGTCGTCAGCACGGCACCCTCCAGTTTGTATGGTTCTGCAAGATCATGCGGAGTCGCCGCCCTGCCCGAATCACGGGGCAATTTGGTGGTGCGGCGCTGCTGCCCATTATAGTGCGTTTACGTAAGTTGCCCTGTAAGGTACACCTGCTATAGTTGCTACGGATGTAACACATTGATACACTCGATACAGGAGCGCGGCATGACACCCGACGTCAACAATAAGCTTTTTTCGTCGCCCCAGGCGGCGGCCTACCTGGGCATCAGCAACGCCACGCTCCATCGTGCCGTCAAGCGTGGCCAGATCGTCCCGGCAGTGGTTACGCCCGGCGGCAACCTGCGCTTCAGCCAGGAAGAGCTTGATCGCTATATTAACAGCTCCCTCGGCCGCTTCGGCCAGCCCTCCTAAAATAGGTCCCTGGTTTTTGGCCCCTTCCCCAGCACCCTCCATGGCTCGTAAGCTGCGCCGTAAGCTTGTCGCGTTACTATCGCATTAACGAAAAAACAACCTCACGCTGCTCACACCATTACACCATGGAGGCTGGCAATGACAACCCGAAGCTTCGACCCCTTGCTGATGGCGCAATTGCAGCAGCGCGACCAGCTAAGCTGGCAGGTGTTCTACGAGCGCTATTCGACACCCTTGTCGGCCTACATCCGTAGCAGCGTCGATGCCTCGATCGACGTCGAGGATCTGGTGCAAGAAACCATGATCGCCGCTGTGACAGCACTGCCACACTACAACGGGCGTGCCCAGATGTCGACCTGGCTCATTGCGATCGCCCGACACAAAATTGCTGACCATTACCGCCGCCGTAAGCTGACCTGTGAGCTGGCCCCCGATCATCCCGCCCCTTTTGCCAGCGAGAGCAGCGGTTTGTGGGAGGCTTTCAGCCGCCTGCCCAAAGAATACGAGCGCGCGCTCATCCTTCGCCACTGGCAAGGCCTTTCCGTCGCCGAAGTCGCCGAACAACTCGGGCGTGGCTACAAAGCAACCGAGTCGCTCCTGGGGCGCGCCCGTGAAGCCCTGCGTGCCGCCCTGAGCGATGAGTAAGCACAAGCAAGGGCAACAGGCACGCGGGTAGCGAAGCTGGAAGCGCACACCGATGCCTGTTGCCTGCCCTCACGCCGGCCGTGAGTGCCGCCGGAAACGCGCCAGCATCCAGACGAACAGCCCGATCATCAGCCCGATCACCAGCACCGCCAGCACCGGCACAAGAATGGCCAGCACCGTCCAGATCACCGCGGTGACGTCTTCGATGGTGCTCAGCACCGGGTTAGCGATCCCCGCCGTGGTGGCGGTGGCCAGCGGCCGCACTGTCGCGCGCACGCCATGGACGCTGCCGGCCAGCACCAGGCCGCAGCCGAGTGCCAGGAGCGGATGGATCTCGCTAATCAAGCTCTGCTGGCTTGCAAACAAAATCGCGCCGGCCGCCGGGTTCATGATCGTGCCGGCCAGGTGCCAGGCGTGATCTACGGTGGGCACCTTGTCGGCCACAAACTCGATCAGCGCCAGCACGCCGACGATCAGCAGCGCTGCGGGGCTAGCCAGAATATCAAACGGCGCTTGCAGTTCGAGCAGGCCCGTGTAACGCGCCGTCAGCCCCACAATCAGCAGGGGAATATAGGCGTTCAGGCCAGCCGCGCTCGCAAGCCCAAAGGCCGAGAGCAGGCCAAACAGTCCTCCCATGTCTCCTCCAATCCTGGCATGCGCCTGCTTTCTTCTACTCTACGCCCTGGCGTACCCGAATGTTCCGGCAGCCGAGCACCGCATCAGCAGCGCCCATTCTCGAAGAAGCGGCAGGGCTTGAAGATCAGGTCGTAGAGCTTGCCCACCGCGCGGAAGGGCGCCTCCAACTGCCAGACGATCAGGTCGGGCCAGATCAGCCCTTGCCGGATCTCCGGGCGCAGCACAGCCCAGTTCAAGGCCAGCCCCATGTTCCAGCCCACAAACAGTAGCGCGATGCCGATTAGTAATTCACGCCGCAGCGAGAAGCTCAGGCGATCGATCAGCAAGGCCAGGCCGAGCACGATAATCGGCGTACACTCGATCAGCCGCCGGAAGCCGAACGCGGCCGTGAGATGCCAGGTCGAGAGCACGCCGTTCAGATAGGTCTGCCCAAAAAAAGCCAGCGCCAGCGCCACGCAGAGTAGCTGGTCGCGGCGCCACAGCAAGGCCAGCCCGGCCAGGCCAAACGGCAGAATCGGGCTCCAGAGAAAGGCGCCGTGGGCGAGCGGCCGGAAATGCACCGACGGGTCGTTGGGCAAGTCGCACCACGGTTCCGGCGCCGGGTCGAAGTCGACCAGCGTGTCGAGCAGATGCGGGCTACACCACTTGAGCTTGTCGGCCACTTCGCTCGACGGCATGCCACGCTCGTTCAGGGTGCGGTACACCAGCACTTGCGGCATAAGACAAACAAAAAAGGTCAGTAAAAAGGCCAGATGATGCCCAAACAGGGCCATAGCCTGCCGCAGCCGCGCCGCCAGCAGGTCGGGGCTGCACGCGAGCTTCCAATAGGCCACCAGCGCTTCGAGCGCGGGGATGAGCAGGAACAGGCCGAGTTGTTCGCGGGCCATGGTCATCAGCGCGCCGACGGCGCCGAGCGCCAGCCAGGCAGCCAGGCCGCGCTTGCCGCGTGTGGCTTGCCAGATCGTCAGGAAGGCCGCCACCAAAAAAAAGGCCGGCGCGTGTGACCAGGGCATATGAATAAACATATACCAGAACAGGGGGGTGGCCAGCCAGACAGTCAGCGTGGCGAGCGTGGCCGCAAACGACGAAGCGTAGCCGCGCGCGAGGCGCAGCGTCAGCAGCAGGCCCAGCAGCCCGTAGAGCGCCGAGGCGTAGCACACGGCCGAGATGTAAGGCTGGCTGTAGCCGTCGCGTGGGATGGCCGCGCCAAACAGGTTCGCCAGCAATACCGCGCCGTCGGCCAGCACAAAAAAGGGTGCCCACAGGAGCGCCGCGCCGACCGGCGCCACATTGCCGTAGCGCCCGGTCTGCGGGTTGAAGCGGCGCTCGCTCAGTAGTGCTTCCTCGATGCCTGAGTTGGGGTTCTGGGTGGCAAAGTGCCGGTACTCGTTCGCGAAGCTGAGGTCGCCGTCGAAGTAGAGCGAGCGCAGATAGGCGTAGTACTGCACCTCGTCGGTGGCGTAGATGCGCGGCAGGCTGAGCGGCAGTAGCAGCAGAAAAACCAGCACGACGATCAGGTAGTCGCGCAGCCCGCCCGCCAGCCAGCGCAGCCGTATCGCCTGTGACAAGCTCGTGGCAATGCTCATCGCCGCACCAACAGCTTCTCCGCGTCGCCTACGCGCGTTTCCGGCCAACCACCAGCAGCATCGAGCGGATGGCAGGAAGCGCCGCGGTGGCGCTGTACAGGCTCAGCTTGGCCGCCACACGTGCCGGGTGCCGCCACAGCCGCTCGCGCTCGATGCCGACGCGCTCCCATGGGTTGCCGAAGCTGGCCCGCTCGACGCGCAGCCCGGCCTGCTCGACCAGCCAGCGCAGCTCGTTCAGCGTGTAAAGGCGCTCGTGTGTATAATACTGCTCGTCGCCTGCGAGGGTATTGCGCCGGACGAACTCCGCGAACGCTTCGGGGCTACGCCAAACCAGCATGCGGCCGAGCGTCGTCAGCCGGCTTTTTAAGTACAGCTCGTTGGGCGTCGAGACGACGAGCAGACCACCAGGTCGCAGCAGACGTGTCAGCAGGTGCAGCGCGCGCAGGGGCGAGCGGCGCAGATGCTCGATCACCTCGGAGAAAACCAGCAGGTCGAAGCTCGAATCGGGGTAGGGCAACTCGTCGTCGGCGACCTCGTCCAGGTTCAGGCGCGCTGCCCGCACGCCGAGCGTCTGCCACAGCTCGGCGCGATGTGCGGGGAAGAGATCCGTGCCGCTGACGCGGTAGCCGGCCCGCACCAGGATACGCGTGAACTGGCCCGGGTTCATGCCAACTTCTAGCACAGACTGGCCTGCTGGCTCAGGCAGCGCCTGGAGCAACTGCCAGAAGCGATAGCGGTGCAGCCGGAAGTAGGCCGGCTTATCGTCGATCTCGGGCGCAACGCTCGCGACGATGCGCGCCGCCGTATATGGGTCCATGCGCTCCTATTCTCTACATTATGCACGCCCAAGCACCTGCTGCGCCAGATCGAGCACGCGCGCGGCGCGGCGGCCGTAAGTCCACTCGGGCGCGGCAGCCACGGCGCGGCGCGCCAACTCCGCGCGGCGGAGCGGGTCGTCGGCCAGTTCACACAGCCCACGGGCCAGATCCTCGGCGCTGCCGCGCCGCACCCAGCAGGCCGCGTCGGCGGGCAAGACCTCGCGCAGCGCCGGCAGATCCACACACACGATGGCGCGCTCCATCGCCATATATTCAAACAGCTTCAGCGGCGAGGCTGTCACGTCGCTGACCGTGTCGGGGATGGCCAGGATGTCGGCGGCGGCCAGGTAGGATGGCACCTGCGCCTGCGGCAGCGCCCCGCTTGTCCGCACACGCTCGCCGATGCCAAGCACGCGTGCTTGCTCGCGTAGTGTGGCCACCTCCTGCGGGCGCCCGCCCACCAGATACAGCAGCGCCGAGTCGTGTCGCTCGGCCAGGCTAGCAAAGGCCCTCACGAGCCGGTCCAGCCCGCGGTAGGCGAAGGTTGCTCCGGCATACACGACGAGCAGGGCTGTGGGTGGCAGGCCCAGGCTAGCGCGGGCCGGCGCTTGCGCCAGCGGCTGGTACAGATGCTCGTCGTAGGCGTCGGGAATGACGGCGACGCCCGAGTTGCGCCAGCCAAGCCAGGCCAGCTCACGCCGAAACTCGCCGGTTAGGGAAGCCACCGCCGTCGCGCGGCTCAGCGCGAGCCGGTCAATCGCTTGCAGGAGGGGCTGCGCCCAGCGCTCTTTGGCGCGCGACGGGTTGCGTAGTTCAAGCTCGTGCGCCTCGTAGATTACCGGCAAGCCGAGCAGTGGCCCCCACAAGCAGCTCCACCACAGCGCGCAGATCAGCTCACGCACATATACCACGTCGGGGCGCCAGCCTCGGCTGTGCGCAGCGGCCACCGTGGCCGCGCTCATGGCGGCAAACAGCGAGCGCTCCCCATAATACCACAAGCTCGATTTGTGCAGGCGTGACAGCTTGCCGAGCGCCGGGCGCGGAAGATGATACACGCCGGGCAGATCCGCGAAGCGCGACGGCTCGCGGCCCCAACGCGGAATAATCGCGCGCGAGTCGGGGCTGAGCCGCACAAGCTCGCGAAAGGTGTGGTAAGTCTGGATCGCGTTGGCCGAGCGCAGTGTCAGGCTGGTCGGGTAGGCTACGTAGGCCACGCGAGGTTGGAAGCGCTGGTTTTGTGGGATGGGCAAATCAGCCTGCGGCATATGTATCCGGGGCAGGCACGCAGAACACGGAGGCCAGAGCAAAACGGGCTGCTCCGCGCCTCCGTGTGGGCGAGCGTGCGTGGGCCTGAGCCTGCTAGCGCGCGATCACGGGCAGATACGTCTCGGCCGGGCGATAGTTTGGCGCCAGGCTGACGGAGAACTTGAGCGTTTCGGCTGTCGCGTTGCCGGCCCCGTCGAGGAACTTGACGCGCACCTCGATCGTCTTTCCGGCAAAGCTACGATCAAGCGGGCTATCGACGACGCCGTCGAGCACGCTCCAGTTCTCGATCACAAAGGCGTCGCCGCCTTCGTTCAACTCGATCGACTGCCATTCGAGCGAAGGATCGCCGTCCTGCACGGTCGGATCGACAACGTTGGTAATCCAGGCGCCCCAGAAGCCGCCGGGGTAGAGTGCGTCTTCTACCACGACGTTCTCGAAGATCAGGTCGGTCAGGATCGAGCCAAGCCCGTCGCGTGGCACCGTCACGTTGAGTGTCCCCGACTTGAGCGAAGGCGGGGTGCGGTCAAGCACCATGGTGCGGGCGAAGGTCTTGCGGTTGCCGAGCGCGTCTTCGATCACGATCTCGACGCGGCGCGGGCCTTCCGTCTCGGGGCCGGGCAGCGGCAGCACATTCACGAAGCTGTTGTTGCTGATGCCGTAAGCGCTGGGGCTGCTGCCCAGGAAAAAGCGCGAGAGGCTGGTACACTCGCTCGCGTTGGCGATGCTGAGGTAGAAAAAGTCGCGGCGCGTATAGTCGGACTGGGCCGAGATCTCGCTGACCTGGTTTGTCTGCGCTTCGCGCGGCAGGAAGGCCGCTTCTTCGCCCGCGAAGTAGGGGTTGCGAATATCAACCGAGGCCTGTACGTCGCTGTCGATCAGAATGATCCGGCTGAAGGTCGCCGAGCGGCGCCCATCGACGGCACGCAACTGGATGAAGAACGAGAAGTTGCAGAAGTCGTCGGGCGGCGCCGGCACGTTGAAGTCGGTCTGAATCGGTTGCCAGGGGGCGCTTTCGGCCGGCGGCACGTTCCAGGAGTAGCGCATCTCGGTCGGCGCGCCACGCAGGCCGCTCAGCTTCACGTTGATCGTGCGCTCTTTGGTCGACGGTATGCCGTTGTTGAGCGTCACGCCGGCCGTCACCAGCGTGCCAGCACCCTTGGTAAAGACAAAAGCCTTGCTCGGCGACGTGCCAGCCTGGAAGGTAACCGCGACCTCGTCGCTAATGTTGGAGGCGGCCACGTCGACCTCTTTGACCTCGCGGTTTTTGCCGACAAGCTCGATCGAGTCGCCGAAGCGTGGATTTGGCCCGGCCTCGAACAGCACATACAGCGCCACATTCTCAGCCTCGGCCCAGCCGATGTGAACACGCGGCACGCCGCCGCTCCGCCCAAACGAGACCGAGGGGTTGAATGCGCCGCTGCCGCGGTTTGTTAGCTTGACCGGCTGCGCCCAGGTGGCACCCAGATCCGTCGAGCGTGTGAAGACAATGTCGTGATAGGGGAACTGCGTATCCCAGGCCAGATACAGCTCGTTTTGCCCGTCCGAGGCGATCGACGGCGCGAGTGACCACTCGTTCGGGTCGTTGCTAATATTCACTGGCGCGCGGAAGCTCCCGCCGACCGACTGCGCATACAGAACGTCAAAAGGAATATTGCCCTCTTTGTTGCGTATCGTCTCGCGTGACTGAAATACGACGTGGACGCGCACATTGGCGCCGCTGCCGGTTGTGGTGATCGAGGGGTCTAGCTCGAAAGAAGAGTCGCGGCCAATCTTGCCGACTGGCCCGAAGCCGCCGTTGGCCGGCTTGCTGACGTAGGTGGCCGTCTCGCTGCCCGACCAGCGCCGGTCGACCCATACAATATGCACGGCATTGTTGGCATCCACCGCGATTGCCGGGTCGTAGGCCCTGGCACCACCCGGCGTGAGCACCGTGCGTGCGCCCCATGTGGCGCCGAGATCCGGCGACTCGACGTACAGAACATCGGCGTTGGCTTCTTTGGCGTAGGCCACGTGTACGTGACCGTCGCTGCTAACGGCGATGTCGGGGTTACGGTGCTTGCCGCGCTCTTCGGAGATGCGTACGGGAAAGGAAAAGGCCCCGTTGCGGTTGTTGGTGTAAAAAATTGCCCAGCGATCATCTGTTTCGCCAGTCGGGAAGACGACGTGCATAAAACCATCGCCGTCGAAGGCTACGTCGGGCTCGAGCGTGCGCCAGTTCGCGGGCGCAAACGATGCTGTCTCGGTCCAGAAGCCTGGCTCGCCCAATTCTTCGGCCTGTATTGTTGGGGCGCTGTAGGGCAGCGTTGCAGCCAGCAGCATCAGGATACAGAGCGAGGGGACGAGTATACGCAGACGTGGGATACTCACACAAGCCATTCCAGATCACCTTCCTATGTTTTCGGGGCGTGCAAGAGCGCGGCACGCCGAGAAACCTTGGAGCACAGCCTCGGCCACGTGGCCGACCGACCGATCTTGGGCGCGAATGACGGGCACGTGCTCCCGCATGGAGCAGCTACCTGCGCAGCAGCGGCAAATAGACCGACGGGCGGGGCGCGTTACTCGCCAGGCGTACGGTTGCCTTGAGCGAATCGGCGGCGGTCGGGTTGCCCGCGCCGTCGAGGAAGCGCACACGCACTTGAATATCTTGCCCAAACGGCAAATTGTCGAGCGAGCGGCCCAGGCCTGTCAGGAGGTTCCAGCGGCTGATCGTGAAGCTTGCGCCGGCGCCCTGTGGCGCCGCTATCGGCCGCCAATCCAGCCGTGCGTCGTTGTCGGCTAGTGAGCTGTCGAGCGTATTGGCCACCCAGATGCCCCAGAAGCCACCAGGGTAGAGGTTGTCGCTGACGACGACGTTGCTAAACTCGAGCCGTACGAAGGCCGATAGCGCCCCGGTCGATGGAATATCGGGCACGGCCAGCGCCCCACTGCCAAACTGCGGCGGGGTGCGGTCGAGAGTCATCTCTTGGGTAACGACCATCTCGTTGCCGACGCTGTCGGTCACCTTCACGCTCACCTCGCGCGGCCCGTCGCTGCCGTCGCCAGGCAGTGGCAGCAAGCCCGCATAGCCGCCGTTGGGCACCGCGTAAGTGCTGCTAAAGCCGGTCACGGTGGCGTTACCAAGGTTGCTGCACTCGCCGTAGTTGTTCACTTCAAGGTAGAACAGCCGGTTGCGCGTATAGAAGGGGTGCCCATTCACAGCCCCCTCGCTGGCGACATCTTGCACGCTCGGCAGGACGAAGTCGTCCTCGTTGGCGGTATAGTTCGGGTTCTGAATCTTGACGATCGCCTGCACACTGGTGTCGTACTTAAAAGTCGCCAGGGTGATGGGCGAGACCTGATTTTGGGCGTTGCGCAACTGGGCCTGGATCGTGCGGTTACAGCTCGTCGCCGATGGGATGCTCTTGCTGAAGCTTTGCTGATACGGCTCCCAGGCATCGCTATCGTTCGGGGCGCGGTCGAAGGCGATCCGCATCTCGGTCGGGTCGCCTGTCACCTGGCTGAACTGTGCGCTGATGCTGCTACTGTTGCCCGGCTCCTGCGCCGCGATCACGCCTTGCACCGGCTGGGGCGGTGGCGCACCCCCACGCAACGAGATCCAGGCGCCGCGCGATTCGGTGACGAAGCTTTGCCAGACCACGCCGTAGTTGCCGTTGAGCGTGCTCGCGCCCACGTTGGCCCGCTCCGAGCTGCGGCCAAGCGCCGAAACCTTCTCGACCGTCGCGCCGAACGTGTTGGTCGTGGCATTATAATTTACATAATAAACTTCGCGCGTATTGGTGCCACGATTATCGTGCCAGGCGATATGCACCTGGCCGGCGGGGCCGACGTCGACGTCGGGAAAGAGTGCCTGGACCGCCGTCGGGTCGAGGTCGCGCGGCTCGCTCCAGCTTGCGCCCGCGTTCTCGGAGTACATCAGGAAGACGTGGTGTTGGGTGCCGATCTGCTTATCCCAAACCAGAAAGAGCTTGCTGCCGTCGCTGGCAAGCGAGGGGTCGAGCGACCAGAGGCCCGGGTCGTTGCTAAGGTTGCGCTGGGCCGAGTAGCTAGTGCCGGGCGCGCCGGAAGCGTACCAGATCTCGTAGTTGGAATTGAAAGAGTCGTCGAAGGGCCGGCCATACCAGACGACATGCACCTGCACACTGGTGCCCGAGCCGGTTGTGGCAATCGAGGGCGCGCGCGAGTCATTGGTGGCCAGGCGGGTAATCGGCGTAAAGTTGCCACCGATCCGGCTGACCACCAGCGTCACGTCGTTGGCTGCGTCGAAGCGCCGGTCGATCCAGGCGATATGCACGTTGCTATTGGCGTCGGCGGCGATTGCAGGCTCGTAGGAGGGCGCGGGCTGGCGCGACACATTGACGGGTGTGCTCCAGGTTGCGCCGAAGTCGGGCGAAAAATTGTAGTGAATGTCCGAGCCACTTTCGCGGCGCTCCCAGACCACATGCACCGAACCATTCGGTGCGACGACGATGTCGGGCTTGCGCTCGTCGCTCGACCCGCCGACCGAGATCAGGCGTGGCGGCGACCAGATGCCGTTGTTGCGGTTGTTGCTGTAGTAGATCGCCCAGTCGTCGTCGGTCTCGCCGCCGAACCAGGCCACGTGGGCAAAACCCTGCGGATCGATGTCGAGGCTCGGCTCGTTGGCTTCTTCGGCCAGATTGGTATTGACACGCACGGCGGCCGGCCAGTCGTTCTGGGCGAGCGCGGGCGGCGCAGCGGGCAAGCCAAGCAAGGCGAGCGTCAGGAGCGTGAACAGGAGAGGCCAGCGGCGCGAGGCTGGGAAAAGGCAAACATGGAGCATTGCTGAGCCTCCGAAGTGGCCGGGCACCGCAGCCTGCAAGGGCGGCGGCGCCCGACAGGCACATCACTCGGCGACGAGGACGTTATCGAAGCGCGCGGAACCGTCGGCGGTGGCGTAGAGGCCAGCCTGACCGCTGCTGAGTGTTGTATCGGTAACGCTGACCGAGCTTGTATCGTCGAGCGTCGCAGTGATCGTGCTGCCACGCAGGTCGAGCGAGAGTTTCAGCCAGGCGCCGACCGTGTTGCCGGGGACGGGCGTGCGCGAGAGGATTGTCGTCTCGGCATTCTGCACGACCGCGACGACGAGTTCGCCGCCTGCATCGTGTGCCTCAACCCACATCCAGTAGTAGCTCGAGCCACTCTTGCGCGCCACAAGCCCGAGCCGCGTAGGCTGTTCGGCATAGCCGTAGGCGCTCAGCGTATAGTTATCCCAGCTTGGCTCGCCGGCGACAAGAAACGTGCTGTCGGGAGCGGGCAGGCCCGACGAATTACCCTGCTGGAAGACCTCGCCGTTCTGCGCGACCCAGGTGGCCGGGCTTTCCGGCCCCTCCGAGAAGTCCTCGGCGGTCCAGCCACTCAGCGGACCGCTGAAATCATCGCTCAGCAGGACCACGCTCTGCGTGCCGGGGCCAGAGCTTTGG
>Ga0224723_1001568_pt1 | contig 13591 bp, 6 predicted proteins | sample Balambano_FR2_Me_FD_161647 | JGI IMG/M metagenome (GOLD analysis project Ga0224723, IMG submission 161647) | Freshwater sediment microbial communities from Lake Towuti, South Sulawesi, Indonesia - Balambano_FR2_MetaG | ecosystem: Environmental > Aquatic > Freshwater > Lake > Sediment | place...
ATTACCCAAAAATGAAGGTAAAGCTCAGGTGTTTTTTACAGGATTCATACAGTTTTGTAATGCCTGGATTAACTTGCTTAAGTATCCGTACAAGGCTTGATATAGGCATTTCTTTTTATACCGGAATGACAAAATACTCAATTTGGAAATACAACTTAGAAACTGTTACAAGCAGCATTAACGCCAGCCTTGATAGCCCATTGCCTAAGCACTATGCATTTTTTTAGATAGATACGACATTCTATGATCTCCCTGAAAGCCAGGCTCTAAAAGGATCCTGGCAACTTTCGTAGAAACAACTTCAGATTTTTTACACGTAGATTTTCTGCTTACAACCCAGTATGTCTTGATTCTGGTATATCCGTAAGTTCCCTGAAATAAGTTCGTTTTACCTTTTAAATAGTCTTGTCCTCAGGACACAAAAATAGATGATAAATGCAACATGATGAGACAGTAAGTCAATTCGATTCTCAGGTGTCAATAGTTATTCCTCAAGAGAAAATAAGTATGTTAAGTGGCCTAGATTGCTAATGATTATGTGTTCTTACTGTTGACTGCGAGGTCTCAAGCTATGTCATCTCCTCCATCTCGGTTGCTAGTGACCGGTGCTAGTGGGTTTTTGGGTTGGCATCTCTGCCGATTGGCTCAGCCAAACTGGGAAGTACATGGAACTTATCACCGTCATCCACTGCAGGAATTGAAGATTAAATGGCACGCTATTGACTTAACTAATCTTTCAACGGTGCAAGCCTGGCTAGTTGCTTTGTCTCCTGAGGCGATTATTCATACAGCGGCATTATCACAACCTAACCGCTGTGAAGAGCAGCCAGACCTGTCCTATGCCATCAACGTGGAGGTAACTCACTGGTTAGCTCAGTTCTGTGGAGATCGTCAGATTCCCTTTGTGTTTACCTCCACCGACCAGGTGTTTGATGGACAGTCAGCCCCTTACTGTGAGGAGGATATTCCCAGGCCCATTAACACTTACGGACGGCATAAAGCCAAGGCGGAACAAGCTATTCGCCAGGTACACCCTGGTGCAACAATTTGCCGCATGCCGCTGCTGTATGGCCCGCCTACTCCAGTGGTAGAGTGCTTTTTGCAAGGATTTATCCGCACTTTGGCAGCTAAGCAACCCCTACATCTGTTTATAGATGAATTTCGCACTCCAGCCTATGTTGAAGATGCGGCTAAGGGGTTATTACTGGCGTTAGCGCATTCTGTGGACTTTCTCCACCTGGCTGGCCCCGAGCGCATCAGCCGCTATGATTTTGGGCTACGCATGGCCGAAATTTTTGACCTGGATCAGGATTTAATCCTGCCTAGTCGTCAAGCTGACGTGTCAATGCCCGCGGCTCGTCCAGCGGACGTGTCATCTAGTTATCAGCGCGCTTTTGACTTAGGATATCGCCCCAGACATGTAGTAAACGGGTTAATAGCCGTTAAACGGCGGATTTCAGCCACTCTTGACAAGCATTAGCAAGCCGCTCTGTTGAGCTAATCACAGAAATCAGTAGTCCTGAAGCTTAGCATTCTTACCTTGCTGTGATATCTCCCAAAGGGCTGATAGATAAATATGGCCTAAAAAACTTAAAGTAAAGTAAAGCGATTCAGGATATTTGCCAACCGGGATTTGCCTCTTAGTTGAGGCTGTGGCTACAGGGACGTGCGGATACTTGACAAATACCTATCTCTTGGGCTTTATGGAGACCAATGCTAATGACAGACCAAGTGATTGGTGAGTGGCGGAAGATAGGGAGATGGGCTAGCCGCATCCTACTTGGAGTGTTAGTAGCTGCTTGTAGCCAGCCTGTAAATGATTCGACTCAATCTCAGGGGTCGTTGGGGGATGCTCAAGACAATTTAGCCGTGGTAGATATGGCCGTTGCAGAACCTTCAGCAGGTACGGCGAGAGTCTACACAGGCACCACACGACCTGAACGGCAGGTGTCGCTGCGATCCCAAGCTGAGGGGCGCTTACTTGAGCTGGGCAGTGAGGTTGGTGATAGGGTTTCTGAGGGCCAGATGCTAGGTACCCTCGACAATAGCCTGCTCCAAACTGCCGTGGGTGAAGCTGAGGCTGAGCTGGCGGCTCGCCAGTTTGAAGTAGCTCAAGCTGAAGCCGAACTGGCTGATATTCTCACGGCCATTGAGTCAGCTCGAGTCAGATTTCAGCAGGCCGACAACGATGCCCAACGGCTTCAAGCCCTGGCTAATCAGGGGGCTGTTTCAGCTCAGGAGGCTGAGCTGGCCCAAACCACCCTGCGTACTGCTGAACAAGCTCTACGCTCATCTCAGGAGCAAGTGCGTACTCGCCAACAGGCCGTAGCAGCGGCGCAGCAGCGGGTTGAGGCACAACGCTCTATTTTGCGAGAAAATCAGCAGCGCCTTGCCTTTGCTAATTTGAAGTCACCTCTGTCGGGGGTAGTATTGGAACGCCTGGCTGAACCTGGCGACTTAGTTTTACCAGGCGAAGCTGTTTTAACCTTGGGGGATCTATCCACCATTCGGGTGGTGATTGAGGTGGCCGACAGCAACCTGGGGGAATTTCGCCTGGGGCAATCGGTCAACCTTCAAATTGATGCTTTTCCAGGTGAGTCCTTCAGCGGCCAGGTGGTTCGTATTTCCCCGGTGGCCGATAGCACCTCTCGTCTCCTGCCGATCGAGATTACGCTAGCTAACCCAGCCGGGCAGATTGGTAGCGGTTTGCTGGCTCGCGTTACTGGCAACGATGCTGAATCTACAGCTGTGGTGGTGCCCCAGAGTGCTTTAGAAAATGCCGAGACCGCAGATAATCAAATCTTTGTGGTAACTGGTTCTGATGACAGTCTGACGGTAGAAGCTCGCCCGGTGCAGATAGGAGACGGGGCCGATGGTGAAGTTACGATTTTAAGTGGACTTACCCCAGGCGAGCGGTACGTGGTGCGTAGTAGCCAGCCTTTGAAACCAGGGCAGGCTGTAGAAGCAAGTTTGTTATCTGAGACTCCATAGCTATGACTATGCCCTCCACTTTTTCTAGCCAGGGCGCTAGCCTCAGCGGTTTGGCGATTCGACGGCACATTGGTACCCTGATGCTGACGCTTATGGTGTGTGTCATCGGCCTCTTTGTTGCTGGGCAGTTGCCTGTGGATTTACTGCCTTCCATTACCTATCCCCGCATTGGTTTACGAGCGGCTGCTCCGGGGTTATCGCCGGAAGTGGCGGTAGACGAAATTACCCGCCCTCTAGAGGAGGCATTGTCTACCACTGAAGGCGTTGTGCAGATTTTTTCTCAAACCCGTGAAGGGCAAATCAGTATCGACTTATTTTTTGAGCCTGGAGGAGACATTGACCAAGCGCTCAATGATGCTACAGCTACCCTGAATCGGGCTCGCAGCAGCTTGCCCAGCAACCTTGAACCCCCCCGACTGTTTAAGATTGATCCCTCTCAACTTCCCGTGTATGAGATGGCTCTGACTTCTAGCACGCTCAGTCTGCAAGAGCTGAGGATTTTTGCTGAAGAGGAGTTGGAACGAGAGCTACAGCGGGTGCCTGGGGTAGCGAATGCAGATGTGTCTGGTGGGGTAGATGAGCAGGTTCAGATCAACGTGGATTTGCGCCGGTTGCAAGCTACAGGCATTGGTATATCAGATGTGCTGAATGCCCTACAAGAGCGTAACCAGGATGTCTCGGGAGGGCGGTTGCGGGGCGGCTCTGAGGAAACGTTGACCCGGCTGGTAGGTCGGTTTCAGTCGGCGGAGGAGATAGAGAATGTTGCCATTGCGGTGCCAGGGACCAATCCACCCCAGCTAGTTTACTTACGAGATGTGGCAACAGTTGTCGATAAGACCGAAGAACAGCGCATTTTCGTAAGCTTGAACGGTCAACCCGCAGTTAAGATCAGCATTCAAAAACAGCCCGACGCTAATACGATTAGCGTCGTAGACGGGGTTAAGGCCAAGTTAGCTGAGATGGAGCAGACAGCACTGATCCCAGAGGGCATGGCAACAACCGCTACCCTAGACGAGTCGCGCTTTATTCGCAATTCCATCAGCAATGTGCTGGCATCTGGGTTAACGGGGGCGCTTCTGGCCGCGATCGCCGTACTGCTATTCCTGGGTTCCTTGAAACAGACCTTCATCATTGTGCTGGCTATCCCTCTGGCTACCCTGACAGCTCTAATTCTGATGGGGTTATTTGACCTGTCGCTGAATGTCTTCAGCTTGGGAGGGTTGGCCCTGGGAGTGGGGATTGTGGTCGATAACTCCATCGTTATGCTGGAGAACATGGCCAAGCGAGCTGAGGAAATGGAGGTTGGCCAGCAAAATGGACGCTACAGCCAGCGAGAAGCTCTGTTTCAGGCTGAGGCCAGTAGTCGTGAGCTAGAGTCGGCTCTGGTGGCCTCAACCACGACTAATCTGGTTGCGGTGGTGCCGTTTTTGCTCATTGGCGGGTTTATTTCGTTAATTTTTAATGAGCTAATTTTGACCGTGAGCTTTGCTGTTGCTGCTTCCCTGGTAGTGGCCCTAACGGTCGTGCCGGTTTTAGCCTCACGGTTAATGATGGGACGAAGTACTCAGTCTCTAGTGAACTGGGGGCCGTTTCGCTGGTTTAACACCCGTTTAGAGGGCATGACCCTGGGCTACGGTCAACTGCTCCGCCGCGTGCTGCAGCGACGGATCTGGGTAATCGCCCTAGCTATGCTTTTGTTTGGCGGCAGCAGTGGGATGATGGTGGGTCGAATTCCGCAAGAAATTTTACCCACCATCAATACTGGTCAGGCTAGGGTCAGTGCTCGGTTTCCAGCCGGTACCACCGTTGACGCCAATCGACAGGTGATGGAGGCCGTAGACCAAGTGCTACTGGCTCAGCCAGAAACCAGCTACGTGTTCACTACGGCTGGTGGGTCGTTGTTTGGCACTAACACCAGCGAAAATTCCCTGCGCGGGAATAGTACCGTAACGCTTAAACCTGGCAGTAACACCGATGTGTTTGTAGAGCGTGTTACTCAGGAGTTGAACCAGTTACCTTTAGTAAACACGCGCCTGAGCGTACGGCCTGAGTCGGTAAGGGGCTTGATTTTAACTAACTCGCCCGTGCGATCTGATATTGATGTGGGGTTACAGGGCGATAATACTCAGGCGCTGGTTCAGGCTGGCCAGCAGGCGCTAGCGGCACTAGAGTCAGCAACCCTGGCCCGCTATCGACCTGATGGCGAAGAGCCTCAAGACGAAGTTCAGATTGTGCCTGACTGGGTCAGGGCCACCAGCCTGGGGCTTTCTGCTGCTGATATTGGGGATACTATTCAAACTGCTTTGAATGGGGCTATACCTACGCAACTTCAAAGGGGCGATCGCTTGGTGGATGTGAAGGTGCAGCTTGAGCCAGGAAGTATCCAGCGATCGGCTCAGTTGCTGGATTTACCTCTGTTTACTAATGATGGTCAGCGGGTGCAACTGGGTGACATTGCTCAAGTCACCACTGGGCCAGCCCCGGGTGAAATTCAGCGAATTAACCGACGGCAGGTATTCTTAATTGCAGGAGATTTATCTGAAGGAGCCAGCCTTGGAGACGCTTTAGCCGAGGCCGATGCGCTTCTAGCTGGGGTTAACCTGCCCGCCGGAGTGACCCGATTGCCCAGCTCTGCGGCTCAGGCTAACCGTCAGCTTCAACGATCCTTGCCGGTGCTAGGAGCATTGGCGGCTTTTCTGGTGTTTATTGTTATGGCGGTGCAGTACAACTCACTGATTGATCCGCTAGTCATTATGTTTACTGTGCCACTGGCTCTGGCCGGTGGTATTTTAGGCTTGTTTATTACCCAAACGGCTATTGGCGCAACGGTAATTGTGGGTGCCGTGCTACTGGTCGGTATTGTGGTTAACAATGCCATTTTGATGGTGGAGTTAGCCAATCAAATCTACGAGGCCACGGGCTGCTCTCGGCAAGAGGCGATTTTGCGCGCGGCCCCTAATCGCCTGCGGCCCATTCTCATGACCACTATTACTACGGTGTTAGGGCTGTTTCCGCTGGCGCTAGGAATTGGCGAAGGGGCTGAGTTTTTGCAACCACTGGGAATTGTAGTGTTTTCGGGACTATCTTTAGCCACGTTGCTGACTCTGTTTATCATTCCTTGTTTTTACACACTGCTCCACAGCGGCGCAAGCCCAGATACTATACCGCCCCTTGATCCTGATACTCTGATTGAGTCGAGGGATCGTTCAGAGGCGCTGAGGCCATAGTTACTTAGGGCTTTAAAGCATCAGCCGTTAACCCTCAAGATTCACGGCGACGCAAGCGTATATCCCCGACCGATGGCGATCGTGGCTACGGGAGTAGCTGGAGCAACATCCGGCGCATTATCTAAGGTTTTGGGCTTATGCCCCACAAATTTTCTGTAATCTTTTGTCAAGATCAAATCAACAAATGCCCTGATAAAAGGTTTCTGGCTGTGTAGAAGGGTTTTGTATGGAGCCACCTTTGTATCTATTTCATCTTTTGTCAATAATCCTTAACTGCTATGTCCATCCAAATCGTCATAAAACCTTCTATCTCCGGTGCGCTAACCGTCATTGGCCTGATGTGGCTAGTTAACCCAGCCCAAGCCCTTACCTTCACTGGTACCGCTACTGGTCAGTTTGGTTTGCCAGTTACACCTGGCTTTGACTCTGATGTATTTCTCAGTAATGTAGACGGTGGAACCAACAACCGACTAACCTGGGGCGTGTCAACCACCGAAAGCTTTTCAAGTTTTGTTCAGTTTGATAGCGAGGACTCCTTTTCTGCCCCTATTGATGCCACCTTTAAGGTCGGCAACTTGACTTACCGCAACGGCACAACCTTTGCCAACACGGGTTTTGATGGCGACTTTCCGCTCTCTATCCAGCTTAGTTTTACCAACCCGGCAGGGTTGAATGAAAGCTTCAGCTATCTGTTTAAAATTCTCAATACCAGCAATGTAACTGGAGATCCTGTGAAAGACGGCGACATTCTCCGCTTTTCTGCGGAGGGTCGGAGTGATAGCGCCTTTACCTTTGGGGGCGTGAACTATACGCTAACGCTGCTTGGCTTTGCTGAGGATGACGGAGCCACCATCATCAACCAATTCAATTCTCCAGAAGGGGCTACGGCCACCGCTGGTCTGTATGGCAAAATTACCGCAGTGCCAGTGGAGCCTCCTGAAGCCATTCCTACTCCGGCTTTGCTACCCGGCCTGATAGCGATGGGGGCAGCGGCTTTGCGTAAATGCACTCAAGAACCACAATCCCGATAGGGCAGAGCGTGCTGCCTTCTACCGGGATTGTGGCTACCGAGTACTAGCGATTTGTTTTACAGAGCTTCGGTCTGGTCGTCAATCAGGAGATCGTCGTCGAGATCGAGCATTGCCATTTCGTTGCCTAGGGAAAAGTCATCGGTATCCTCTGAACTAGAAGAAGACCGACGCAGGCCGCCCTCTTCTATAGAAAGGCCGCCGATCATCTCGTCATCAGCCAGGATGCTGAGGTTGCCTTCGATGTCGTAGTTACGAGCCGTAAGATCGTCAAGAACAACATCTTGAAGCATCAGGTCATCATCCAAAATAGCTGACTCGTAGGCAGCGTCTACTTCTGGAGTTGGTGATTCTTCATAGGCGTTGTACCCTGTACCGGCAGGAATTAAGCGACCGATAATCACGTTCTCCTTCAGGCCCCGCAGCCAGTCTGACTTGCCTTCGATGGCCGCTTCGGTGAGTACCCGGGTGGTTTCTTGGAAGCTGGCCGCAGAGATGAAGCTATCCGTATTCAGGGACGCCTTGGTGATGCCCAGCAGCACTGGCGTGTACTGGGCTGGGGCTCCACCGGTAATGGACATAGCCCCATTCACCTGTTCAACCTGGTAGATTTCCACCAGTTCTCCGGGCAGCATGGTGGTGTCGCCACCGTCATCAATCCGGCACTTGGAGGACATCTGACGCACAATCACCTCAGTGTGCTTGTCGGAAATATCAATACCCTGAGATTGATACACCGACTGAACTTCGTTGACCAGGAAGCTCTGCACTTGTTGCAGGCTTATCAAAGCAGCATCGTGAATGCTCTCACCACGGCTGAGATGATACTCGAAGAAGACCTCCAGAATTTCATGGGGGTTGGCCGGGCCATCGGTCAGGTGCTCAGCCGTGCTGACTATTTGACCATCCGACACAATCACGTTTTGGCCTGGATTGATGGGATAGTCGGTTACCACCCCGTCTTCTTCGACAACTTTCACTTCTACGGTTTCGTCGTCGCTGTAGATCACCTGAGCCGTGCCGGGGCGTCGAGCCAGAACACAGGCTTCTTTAGGCTTACGGGCCTCTAGCAATTCCTCAATCCGGGGTAAACCTTGGATGATGTCGCCAGTCTTAGCCCGCTCAAACACCAGCAGCACCAGGTTATCCCCGCGTTGTACTAGGTCGCCATCTTCGATGTGCAGTACGGCACCCGTAGACACTCGGTAGGGTCGAGCTAGACGCAGGGTGAGGTAATCCCCTTCAATGCTGGTGACTTCCCCAGATTCTTCGTAGGTAATGCCAGGGGCTAGTTCCGTTTCAGCCACAGCCAAATCGCCCACTTGAACCGATGGCGGCTGACCTTTGAGGTCAACCTGAACTCGGTCAGACTCTCGGACTACCAGCAAACGACGCACGGCTTCTTGCCCTTCACGGATACCGCGCACTTCCCCAGACTCTTTACACTTGATTTCGGTGCGAGCCAGCACAGCACCAGGGCCAATCTGCTGACCGTCTTCTACCAGCAGCGTAGTAACCGTGCTGCCCTGGGTTTGATCTGCCACCACATCGCGGCGAATCACCTGGGTTTCGAGCACCACCATTTGCAGACGCATCAGGTCAGGATCGTTCTCGTCTGGTACCAATTCAATGTCAGCCATAACATGAGGCGCTTCATCTTCGATATCCAGCACCAACTGAGTGCGCAGCAGCTCCACACCGTCCACAGACTTAACCCGTTCCCCATCCTTGAAGGGCACCCGCTGAACCGCCCGCAGCTTGATGGAACTAGCTGCATCAGCAGCGGAGTCCTGACTGGGCACCGAAGGTTCATCGGGCACAGGATACTCTTCCACCGGGCGTAGCAGAATTGCAGGGCCTTCCGGAGTTTCCACGTATTCGATGTAGCAAAGAGAATCGGCCACTAGACCGGGCATGATTTCTTCCCCAGCAGTGACAATGGTGCCATCGCGATCCATCACATCTTCGGGGGCATCCACCATGTGAATGTCTCCAGGCTTGATCAGGATTTCCCGCAGAATGTCGTTCTTTTGGGTGACTTCGACCACACCGCTGTTTTGGCAAAAGATATCTTTGACGACTTCAGTACCAGCCTCAAGGTATTGGCCGTCTTCCACCATCAGCAGGGAGATATCTTTGTTGATTTCGTGAGCTTCTTCAGGAATCCACAAAAGTGTGCCGCCCTGGATTACCTCGTAACCCTGCTTACCCTTACCTTTTTTGGCCACATCGACGCCAGAGAACTTAACAATGCCGCCCGTCTGGGTTTGGTATTGGTCATCCTCAAGTTCGGCAATCACCTGGCCGCTGGTAACTTTGGCACCGGGCGTGGCAATTAGAGAGAACCGCTGACCGTAGGCCGTTTCGATGAAGTAATGCTCCCGGCCCTGGCCATGCTCTTTGCGCACTTGGGCTTGATCCAGCATCACCGAAGCCGTAATAATCTCTACCTCACGAGTGCCCTTGTCGTCTTCTGCCTCAGGCAGGCGCACCAAGCCCCCTCGTTCTGTAGTGAGCCTGGTAGTGGCTAGAGTTTCCCCAGCATGGACATAGTCACCGTTACGCACCACAGGCTCGGCACCAGGCAACAGGTTATATACATCCCCAGACAGCACCCACAGCAGACCACCCCGCTGGGCCAAACGAGTAGTGTTGCCCTGGCGGTCGGTTTTCTCTTCCTGCACTAGGCCAGCAAACTTGACTTCTCCAGCCAGGTCAGAGGTCACGTCCTTGGTGGCCTTCTCTGTCACCTTGCGGGTGCGACCAGCCGAGGGCAGTTCGGCCAGCAACTGCTCTTTGTTTACCGTGTCGCCATCGCTAACAAAGAGAACGGTGCCCTGAGGCAAGGATTCTGTTTGATGTTTGCCGTTGCTCTCAATCACCAGGTCTGCGTTAGACTCCAGCATTAGCGCATCTTCGCCGTAGCGAGTGCGAAACGCTCGACTTTTAAAGCGCTTGGGCATACGTACCACACCGGCTTTACTGGCCTTGATACGAGGTGCCATTTCGCCAGTAAAGGTGCCACCTGTGTGGAAGGTACGCATAGTCATTTGAGTGCCCGGTTCCCCAATGGACTGAGCCGCAATAATGCCAACGGCTTCGCCCAAATCCACCAGCTCAGAGTGAGCCAGACTCCAGCCGTAACAGAGGCGGCAGACTGAGCGGGTAGCTTCGCAAGTGAGCGGCGAGCGCACCACCAACTCGTCGACCCCGGCTTTGACAATGACCTCCGCCAATTCAGAAGACACAGCGTGATCCTTCTCTACCAGCACCTCTCCAGTTTCGGGGTGCACTACGTCTTCAGCTACAACACGACCCAACAGTCGATTTTCTAGGGGAATTAGCACCCGCTCCCCGTCAGTCATGCTGCGGAGAGGAATACCCCGCTTGGTGCCGCAGTCGTGCTCGCGGACAATCACATCCTGAGACACGTCTACCAGGCGGCGGGTCAAATAGCCTGAGTCTGCCGTCCGTAGAGCAGTATCGACCAGGCCCTTACGCGCTCCGTAGGAGGAGATCACGTACTCTGTCACCGTTAGACCTTCCCGGAAGTTGGTCTTAATTGGCAGGTCAATGATTTCCCCCTGGGGATTGGCCATCAGCCCTCGCATGCCAACGAGCTGACGTACCTGAGAAATGTTCCCCCGTGCCCCAGAGAAGGCCATCATATAGACTGAGTTGAGGGGATTATTTTCCCTGAAGTTTCTGACCACCTGGTTCTTTAGCTCTTCGCTGGTATCGTTCCAGGTGTCAATTACCTTGGTTAAGCGCTCTACCTCGGTAATTTCTCCGCGGGTATAGCGCTCTTCGGTGGCGCGAATGTCATCTTCTGCCGCCGCTAGCAGCTGCCGCTTTTCCTGAGGAACCTGGAGGTCTTCCACGCTAATCGATACCCCGGCCCGAGTAGCGTACTTAAAGCCCAAATCCTTAATCCGGTTGGCCATTTGAGCAGTACGAGCCGTGCCGTAATGAGTAAACGACCAGGAAATCAGCTTCCTTAGCTGCTTTTTGTCAATAATGCGATTCCGAAAAACCATTGAGGATTGAGTTGCCCCGTGCTCAGCCATGTGTTTCCGCCCCTCGGTAAATGTGCTGGTGTTGTGGTGTACTGGTTGGTGCGCCTGCGTGATGGCCTGCCGCCGTTACGCAGGCTGGGTTGAGTATTAAGAAATTGAACCTAGTTGGCGATCGCCTCAAGCACTGCTTTGTTGTAGATAATTCGACCTGGCGTAGTCTTGATGTATTGGGATACCAGATTCCCCTCGCTATCCAGCCGCATGCGACGGTCAGGGTAAATTTCGGTCATGCTGCCGTCCTCAGCCTCAATACGCTCTGGTACAGCATTACTGGGTTGATCTGACTCCACTGGGCCGTCAAACCGCAGCCAAACTTTGGCATGGAGCTCAACCAGGCCCTGCTCAAAGGCCATGATGGCATCGTCCATGCTGGCATAGTAGTTGCCTGCGCCCTTAGTAGCGTTGGGGTTATCCGCCGTGAGATAGTAGCAGCCCAGCACCATATCCTGGCTGGGGGTAATAATTGGCTGCCCCGTCGCTGGAGACAACACATTATTGGAAGCCAGCATTAGCAGTCGGGCCTCTGATTGAGCTTCTAGCGACAGAGGTACATGCACAGCCATCTGGTCGCCATCAAAGTCAGCGTTAAAGGCCGGGCAGACTAGCGGATGCAGTTGAATAGCCCGTCCCTCTACCAGAATTGGCTCGAAGGCTTGAATTCCCAGGCGGTGCAGGGTGGGTGCCCGGTTCAGCATCACCGGGTGGCTCTCGATTACCTCTTCCAGCACCTCCCACACATTGGGGTCATTGTGCTGGATCATCTTCTTAGCCGCCTTGATGTTATTCACCAAGCCCTGGCGAATGAGCCGATGGATGACAAAGGGTTGAAATAGCTCGATCGCCATCTCCCTTGGCAGTCCGCACTGGTGGATCTGGAGCTTTGGCCCCACCACAATCACAGAACGACCAGAGTAGTCCACCCGTTTACCCAGCAGGTTTTGTCGGAAGCGACCTTGCTTTCCTTCGATAATGTCTGACAAAGACTTGAGCGGGCGGTTGTTGGCTCCCACTACGGTGCGGCCTCGCCGTCCATTGTCGATCAGTGCGTCTACGGCCTCTTGCAGCATCCGTTTTTCGTTACGGACGATAATTTCGGGAGCCAGGATCTCTTGCAGACGAGCCAGTCGGTTATTGCGGTTGATCACCCGGCGGTAGAGATCGTTCAGGTCAGAAGTGGCAAAGCGGCCCCCGTCTAGCTGCACCATTGGCCGCAAATCGGGAGGAATAACCGGGATAACATCCAGCACCATCCACTCAGTTTTAGAGCCGGTGGCGATAAAATTGTCGATCACCCGCAGTCGCTTGATCAGCTTGGCTCGCTTTTGACCTTTGGAATTGGCGATATCCTCCCGCAGCTTTTCGGCTACGGTTTCCAGGTCAAGATCCTCCAGCAGACGCTTCAACGCTTCAGCCCCAATCCCTACCTCAACGCCAGAGAGTTCGGTCTCTTCGTCATAGAGCTGATCTTCAATTTCAATCCACTGATCCTCGGTCAGCAGTTGCTTGTAGCTGAGGTTCTCGGCGTTGCCGGGATCCAGCACTACATAGGCATTAAAGTAGACAATCTGCTCCACATCCCGCAGGGGCATATCCAGCAAAATTGCAATGTAGCTGGGAATACCTTTGAGATACCAGACGTGGGCCACCGGAGCGGCCAGCTTGATATAGCCCATGCGGTGCCGGCGCACTCGCGACTCGGTGACTTCTACCCCGCAGCGCTCACAGACAATGCCGCGATGCCGCACTCGCTTGTACTTACCGCAATGGCACTCCCAGTCTTTGGCAGGGCCAAAAATCCGCTCACAAAAGAGCCCATCCATCTCGGGCTTGAGGGTACGGTAGTTGATGGTCTCTGGTTTAGTGACCTCGCCCACCACCTGACCGTTAGGCAGAGTACGTTCGCCCCATTGACGAATTCGTTCGGGGGATGCCAGTCCAATTTTGACGTAGTCAAACCGCTGTTCTAGCTTGGCCATGCTGGTGTTTTCCTTGTAAGCGCGCTCGATCAAATAGAAAGCCTGATCCGTAGGGATCCTAAAGGTTTGGGTGAGACGTTATTTAGATAGCGATGGCCCTACCTCAAAGCAGAGCCATATATCGCCAGTCTGCTTATTCGTCCATATCGTCGCCGTCTTCGCGAGAAATGGATTCGTAGGTGGGCCGAGACGGGGCTCGGCGAGTGTTCACATCCGCCATCAAATCAACTTCAAGGTCACGGCTGGTGCCGTCTTCCCGGGTTTCGACCTTGTGGACAGCAATATCCAAACAG
>Ga0224723_1001569_pt1 | contig 13583 bp, 6 predicted proteins | sample Balambano_FR2_Me_FD_161647 | JGI IMG/M metagenome (GOLD analysis project Ga0224723, IMG submission 161647) | Freshwater sediment microbial communities from Lake Towuti, South Sulawesi, Indonesia - Balambano_FR2_MetaG | ecosystem: Environmental > Aquatic > Freshwater > Lake > Sediment | place...
GGACGGCGGCTTCGTCGCGGCCGGGCCAGGCAAGCCGCGACAGGCTTCCGCAAAGGCTGATCCGGGACTGCCCGAATTGCCACACGCTGAAATGGATGAGAGATTTCCGGCTCGCGCCGGCCGTGAACAGGCCGTCTACCGTGCAACCGATAGTGTGGAGCCTCCTTTTATGCCGGATCCGACCCCTTATCCTGGGTCTTATGGGAAGACGACGCTTCCTTCCACCTCAGCGCTTGGCGCGCCGCGGGCGCCGGATCGCTTCCAGGCCCATCCTGCCGGTGTGCGGACCTTGGAAGACAGCGTGAAAGAAATGCTGAAGCCGCTGCTGGTGCAATGGCTGAACGAGAACATGCCGCGCATCATCAAGGAAGCGCTGCGCGAAGAGATCGCGGCGAAGGGGCTGTTGCCATCCCTGGACGACCGCGGCTAGCGCATCGGACCGAAAAGCATGGCCCCGCGAAAGCGGGGCTGGACACCGGTTTTCGGACAAATCCGATGCGCAAACAAAAAGCTGGAGCGACGCTTCCGCTTCCAATTGAAAGTCCGCCGCTCTAAGCGCATCAACCCGACAACGGGACAGTTTTCGGGCAATTTTGATGCCTGAAAAATAGGGCGTACAACGGATTCGATTTAAACCGCCGCCCTCGCCAAATTGAAGCGTCTCGCCGGTCCCGCCGACGGCGGCGAGACGTCCTCAGCCACAGTCGAAGACTGCCGCGCAACGAACGCACGCCCCCTTGGCAGCGATGGCGCTCGGCTGTCCTCCGAAGCCAGGCGGCCCTGTCGCGACAAGCGCAGGCCTGTGAAGGGATATGCCGCTGTGCCCGGCTCCGGTTGACGCCGCTCCCTGGCGCCAGTAAGTAGCCATCTCGCATATCTCCCAGATCCGGGCAGCGTGATGCTTGATAAGACCTATCAGCCGGCCGACATCGAAGGCCGCATCTATGAGCGCTGGCTGAACGCCGGCGCCTTCGAGGCCGGCCGCCATGTCGGCAAGGGCAAGGCGGACGCCTTCTGCATCGTGATCCCGCCGCCGAATGTGACGGGCTCGCTGCATATGGGGCACGCCCTCAACAACACCCTTCAGGACATCCTCATCCGCTTCGAGCGGATGCGCGGCAAGGACGTGCTCTGGCAGCCGGGCACCGATCATGCCGGCATCGCCACGCAGTCGGTGGTCGAGCGCCAGCTCATGGAGCGCCAGGAGCCGGACCGCCGAACCATGGGACGCGACGCCTTCCTGAAGCGGGTCTGGGCGTGGAAGGAGCAGTCCGGCGGCGCCATTACCGGCCAGCTCAAGCGGCTGGGTGCGTCCTGCGACTGGTCGCGCGAGCGCTTCACCATGGATGAGGGGCTGTCAAAGGCCGTCACCAAGGTTTTCGTCGAGCTGTACCGTCAGGGGCTGATCTACAAGGACAAGCGGCTCGTCAACTGGGATACCAAGCTGCTGACGGCGGTCTCCGACCTCGAGGTGCAGTCCGTCGAGACCAAGGGGCATCTCTGGTATTTCCGCTACCCGATCAAAAATCCCGGACGCCTTAAGCACAAGCATATCGTCGTCGCCACGACGCGGCCGGAGACGATGCTGGGCGACACGGCGGTCGCGGTCCATCCCGAAGACAAGCGCTGGCAGAAATATATCGGCAAGATGGTCGAGCTGCCGCTCACCGGCCGCGAGATTCCGATCATCGCCGATGACTATGCCGATCCGGAGCAGGGCTCCGGCGCGGTGAAGATCACGCCCGCCCACGACTTCAATGATTTCGAGGTCGGCCGCCGGCATGATCTGCCGCTGATCAACATCTTCGACCAGCATGGGGCGCTGAACGAGAACGCGCCCGAGGCTTACCGCGGCCTGGATCGGTTCGAGGCGAGGAAGCGGGTCGTCGCCGATCTGGAGGCGCTGGAGCTCGTCGAGAAGATCGAGCCGCATGTGCTGAAAGTGCCCTATGGCGACCGCTCGAACAGCGTGATCGAGCCCTGGCTCACCGACCAGTGGTATGTCGACGCCAAGACGCTGGCCGCGCCCGCCATCGAGGCGGTCGAGCAGGGCCGCACCGTGTTCGTGCCGAAGAACTGGGAGAAGACCTATTTCGAATGGATGCGCAACATCCAGCCCTGGTGCATCTCGCGCCAGCTCTGGTGGGGGCATCAGATCCCGGCGTGGTACGGCCCCGATCATGCAATCTTCGTTGCCTATGACGAGGCCGAAGCGGCGGAACTGGCAAGGGAGCATTACGGCGAGCCGGCGATGTTGCGCCGCGACGAGGACGTGCTCGACACCTGGTTTTCCTCCGCGCTGTGGCCGTTCTCGACGCTCGGCTGGCCGGATGAGACGCCCGAGCTGAAGCGCTATTACCCGACCTCCGTCCTCGTCACCGGCTTCGACATCATCTTCTTCTGGGTCGCCCGAATGATGATGTTCGGCCTGCACTTCATGAAGGAGGCGCCGTTCGACACGGTGTATATCCACGCCCTCGTTCGCGACGAGAAGGGCCAGAAGATGTCGAAGTCGAAGGGGAACGTCATGGACCCCCTCGACGTCATCGAGGAATATGGCGCGGACGCGCTGCGTTTCACGCTGGCGGCGATGGCGGCGCAGGGCCGCGACATCAAGCTGTCGACCTCGCGCGTGGAGGGCTACCGCAATTTCGCGACCAAGCTTTGGAACGCGGCGCGCTTCGGCGAGATGAACGGCTGCAAGCCGGTGGCCGGCTTCGATCCGTCCGGCGCCAGGGAGAGCATCAACCGCTGGATCGCGGGCGAGACGCAGCGCGCGGCGCAGGCCGTCACCGGGGGCATCGAGCAGCACCGTTATAACGAGGCCGCGGGCGCGCTCTACCACTTCGTCTGGCACACCTTCTGCGACTGGTATCTGGAGCTAGCCAAGCCGATCCTCTCCGGCCCGGAGGGGCCTGCGCGCTGGGAAACCCAGGCGATGTTCGCCTGGGGCCTCGACCAGATCCTTATCCTGCTGCACCCGTTCATGCCGTTCATCACCGAGGAGCTGTGGGACAGGATCGGCGAGGAGACCGGGCGCGGCAGCCTGCTCGTGACCACGCCCTGGCCGAGCCTTCACGGCCTGGAGGACGCCGAGGCGGACGCCGAGATCGCCTGGGCGATCCAGCTTGTCACCGAGATCCGCTCCGTCCGCTCCGAGATGAATGTGCCGCCGGCAGCGCTCGTGCCGCTCGTGATTCTGGGCGCAAGCCCGGCAGTGCGCGGGCGCGCCGAAAAGCATCGGGAAACGGTCTCGCGGCTGGCGCGGCTCGCCTCGGTCAGCTTCGCCGAAAGCCCGCCCAAGGGCGCGCTGCAAATCGTGACGAAGGACGGCATTCTGGCCTTGCCGGTCGCCGACATCATCGACATCAAGGCCGAGAGCGAGCGCCTCGAACGCGAGATCGGCAAGGTGCGCGGCGAGATCGAGAAGCTGGATCAGAAGCTCTCCGACAAGACGTTCACCGCCCGCGCGCCCGAGCATATCGTGGAGGAGAACCGGGAACGCCGCATCCAGGCCGCCGCAGCCGCTGACCGCCTGCAGGAAGCGCTGCGCCGTCTGGAGGCAGCCCGCTGATCTGCGCAAACGCATGAGGGACGGCGGACTTTAAACAGGATCGGTAGTGCCCCGCTCTCTTTTTGTTATCGCATCGAATTCGTCCGAAAGGTTATGTCCAGTTTTCGGTTTGAGGCGCGAAGACGACTTGCGGCCACGATGGCCACGATGTTCATGATCGTTTTCGCGCCTGAAAAGCTTGAAAACCGACGCTTTTACTCTGCGCCTGGAGCAATAAGCCTCCCGCCCGCGTCGGATCGCATCTCAATCCCTTTTTGCTCGGCGCATCCGCAAGGCTGCCCTGTAGCCGTTTTGCACCAGAGGCGGTATTATGGTGGGCGCAATCTATGCAAACGCTTACGTTTTTGTGAATAAGGCTACGCTTTCGTTTCAGCTTCACATACTTCATGATTATTGGATTGGAAGCTGAGACGCCTCAGCATCGCGATGTTGCAGAAAAGAGGCATTTTTGTCCCGCTGGCGGTTTGATCTGCTCCGAACATGCTCACTATGAGCATCCTGTTGCGAAGTGGCCACATGGTGAGGCATTACCGCCTCTTTTGCGCCATAAAACTTCTCGATCATTGATGTTACGGACCCAAATAACTTGCTTGTAAAGACCTGCTTAAAGACAAAAACGAATATTGATGCGAAATAACGGCTTTGCCCATTGCGTTTGCGGCGAAACGGATGCAGGCCGTAGTTGTCGGGTAGTAACGGCAAGTTTTCAGGTATATGATGGACGCGAGAGTTTTCGATAAGAGACGGCTACCGAGCCGGCACGTCACGGAAGGCCCTGAGCGGGCGCCGCACCGCTCGTATTATTACGCCATGGGCCTGACGGATGCGCAGATTGCGCAGCCTTTCGTCGGCGTGGTGACCTGCTGGAACGAGGCGGCGCCCTGCAACATCGCCTTGATGCGCCAGGCGCAAAGCACGAAGAAGGGCGTTGCGGAGGCGAACGGCACCCCTCGGGAATTCTGCACCATCACCGTCACCGACGGCATCGCCATGGGCCATCAGGGGATGAAATCCTCGCTGGTCTCGCGCGAATGCATCGCCGATTCCATCGAGCTCACCATGCGCGGCCATTGCTATGACGCCATGGTCGGCCTTGCCGGCTGCGACAAGTCCTTGCCCGGCATGATGATGGCCATGATCCGCCTCAACGTGCCGAGTGTGTTCCTCTATGGCGGCTCCATTCTGCCCGGCCGCTTCCGCGGCCGCGACGTCACCGTGGTGGATGTGTTCGAGGCTGTCGGGCAGCATTCCGCGGGCAAGATGTCGGATGAGGATCTGCACGAGCTGGAATGCGTCGCCTGCCCCAGCGCGGGGTCCTGCGGGGGCCAGTTCACCGCCAACACCATGGCCTGTGTCTCGGAAGCCATAGGGCTTGCGCTTCCCGGCTCGGCGGGCGCGCCCGCGCCATATGAAAGCCGCGATGCTTATGCATATGAGAGCGGCCGGGCGGTGATGCAGCTCATCGCGCAGAACACACGCCCGCGCGATATCGTCACGAGAGAGGCGCTGGAGAACGCAGCGACCGTCGTGGCGGCTTCGGGGGGATCGACGAACGCGGCCCTGCACCTGCCGGCCATCGCGCATGAGGCGGGGATTGCGTTCGACCTGTTCGACGTCGCCGAAATCTTTCGCAAGACGCCTTATATCGCGGATCTGAAGCCGGGCGGCCGGTTTGTGGCGAAGGACATGTACGAAGCAGGGGGAATGCCGGTGCTGTTGAGGACGCTGCTGGACGGCGGCTACCTCCATGGCGACTGCATGACGGTCACCGGCAAGACGCTTGCGCAGAATCTCGAAGGCGTGGTGTTCCCGCATCACCAGGAGGTCATCCGGCCCGTGACGAACCCGCTCTCGCCCACCGGCGGCGTCGCGGGGCTGAAGGGCACGCTCGCGCCGGACGGCGCCATCGTGAAGGTTGCCGGCATGAAGACGCTGGCCTTCCGCGGTCCGGCGCGCTGCTTCGACTGTGAGGAAGATGCGTTCCATGCGGTCGAGCGCCGCGAATACCGGGACGGCGAGGTTCTCGTCATCCGCTACGAAGGTCCGCGCGGCGGCCCCGGCATGCGGGAGATGCTCTCCACCACCGCCGCGCTTTACGGCCAGGGCGCGGGCGAGACGGTGGCGCTGATCACCGACGGCCGGTTCTCGGGCGCGACCCGAGGGTTTTGCATCGGCCATGTCGGGCCGGAGGCGGCGGTCGGCGGGCCGATCGCGCTGGTGCGCGATGGCGACATGATTTCGATCGATGCCGAGAGCGGCCGGCTCGATCTTGAAGTCGAGGAAGCGGAGCTCGAGCGGCGGCGCGCCGCGTTCCAGCCTCCCCGGAATTTGTATCAGAGTGGCGTTTTATGGAAATATGCTCAACAGGTCGGCTCTGCGCGTAACGGTGCGGTGACTCATCCTGGCGCACAGCGGGAAATTGTGTGTTATGCGGATCAGTAGATGGTGGCGAGGCGTATCGGGGCTGCTGGCTGTTGCCGGCGTCCTGATCTTATCGGGCGGCGCGGGGGCGGCAACCGCGCTCGACCTGCCGATCGCCGACGACTATGCGCGGGCGGAGAGGGCGCTGCGCGACGGACATGTCGAGCAGGGCCTGGCCGAGCTGGAACAGGCTGCCCGGCGCGGCGGGATCAGGGCGCAGCACAGGCTGGCCAACATTTATGCCGAGGGCAGGCTGGTTCCCCGCGACGACGTTAAGGCCTGCGAGCTCTATGGCTCGCTCGCCGACCGGCACTCCCAGATCGATCGGACAGATCCGGCGGCGAAGCTGATTTCAGAAGCCTTTCGCGCCTGGGCGATGTGCTATGTCAAAGGCGCGTCGGGTCAGGGATGGGAGCCAAATCTCGGCCGCGCGGCGCTGCTGTTCTATCAGGCCGGAGTGATGCTGGACGATGCGGAAAGCCTGCATGAACTCGCCAAGATGTATCTGACGGGGCAGGGCATCGGCAAGAACAACCGGCTCGCCGTCTATTACTTCTTCAAGGCGGCGCGCAAGCGTCATCCGCCCGCCCAGGCTCTCCTCGGCTCGCTGATGTGGGAAGGCGGCATTATCAAGCGCCAGGCCGTACCCGGTCTTGCTCTGATGCTGCTGGCGCTCGAAGGCGCCAGGTTGGAAGACCGGGGCTGGATGGAGGGCCTCTATCAGGACGCGCTGATCACGGCGAGCCAGGATGAGGAGGCCGAAGCGGTGAAACTCGCCGCTGACTGGAAGAAGGCCTATGGCCCGGATTCGACCTCTTCGACGCTTCCGCTGATGGCCGCCCCGGCGAACACGATCCCGCCTCCCGTCCGTGCGCCGGGCGCGCCGCCCTCGGGAGCGCCGAAGCAGCAGGTGGTTTCGCCCCCGGCCGCGGTCAAATCCATCGAGCAGCAGAATACTTTCGGCACGCTTCCGACGGGGGCGAATGTGCCGCCGGACGCCTCGCCCGTCGAACGCTAGCGCATGGACGCATTCCCTTCGTTCCTGCGTCACAGCACTGGCCTTTTGTTTTGCATCAGTTTTCCAAACTCCGGCTGAAACCTTCGTTTGGATCGATGCACGAGCGCATCAAACCGAAAGTGGACACCACGTTTCGGGCAAATTGATACGCCACCAAAAGTATAGCGGCACACAATCCCGATCCAAAGTCCGCGGCCCTAGCCGTTCCCGGTTCGGTTGAACCGGAAACCGCTGAGCGGGGTTATTCCCACCTGAGAAACCCTCGCAGACCGAACCGGTCGATGAGCAGCGGGGCCGCCTTTTGCCCTGCCACCATCAGGCTGGCGTTGGCCGCCACGATGCTCGGGATAGCGGAGAATACGTTCGTTACATAGATGGCGCCCATAACCCCGCCGAGCCATCCACAGGCCGGCGTGCCGGCAAGCCCCTCGATGCGGAGTGTGGGCGCGTTCACCGCCGTCTGAATGATCGGTATCGCAAGCAGCATTGTCGCGGTCGCAACCAGGAATCCGACGAAGCCGACCGCGAGCGGTGCGCCGAGATCGGCCCGCAGCAGCGTGTTCCGCCCCTGCAACTGGCGCCACCACCTCCGGCTTTGAGCGGAGTTTCGAGATCTCCACGGCTTGTCCGCGGACGAGAGCCGCGACACTGCGAGCGCAAGCGCTGCGCCGATAAGGGCCGCGGGCGGAAATTCGCGACGCGAGACGCCGAGGATGCGAGCCCATTGAGCAGCAGAGAGGCGAAATCTCACCTCCGATCAGAACGCCAGTGGCGACCACCGCCCGAGCCGACGCAACGAGGAAGACGGAGAGCACATGGACCGCACTCACCGGACCCCCACCGCATGCCACACAGCCCGTCGCTGAGACATTGCAGCGGCCGGGATGCGCCGAACGGGACGGTGGTCACCAGAAGGACGGCAGCACCGTCCCTCGCCGCGGCTAAGCACGTAACACCACTTCTGCATGCTCCTTTTTGCTTATGGGCTGAGCTGCCGGCGCACCGCGTCATAGTCGCGTGGAATGCCGCGCAAATAGCCGAGGTCGTAATTGCCGGGCTGGGCGTAGTAATCCTGCAGCTGCCGGGAGCCGAAATTGATATTGTAGCCGTTGCTCGTGAGCTGGCCGATGGTGCGCTCGTAAGCCTCGGCCGATTCCTCCCGCGCCGCATCTAGGATGGCGTCGACCACGGAGCCCGCGCGGTCCCGGGTTATAGCTTCGTCCGGCTGAAGCACGCGATATCTCACCGCGAGCGTATAGACCTGCGCGGCGATATTCTCGGCCGGACGCAGGCTCGGCAGGAAGCTGACGGTTCCGTCCTCGATCAGCGGCGCGCCGGTCGTGGGGTCGATGTCGAGCTTCTGCTGGACCGATTCCCATGGCGAGGCGCCGGAAAGCCAGCCGCCCACGGAATCGCCCACGGATTGCAGAATGCGCCACTGCGCGGGCGTGAGGTCCACCGACGGGCCGACTGGCGGCAGGCTTGCCGAACCGCCGGTCAGAGTCTCGCGCTGCTGGGCCTCAACTAGCACGCGGGCGCTGTCCTGCAGCCCGGCGATGAAGCTTTGGCGGGCGCTTTCCACATTCTGCAGGAGATTGCGCACGCCATCGATGGGCAGCATCGTGTCCTGCAAGCGGATGGAGACGAGATCGCCATTGTAGAAATTGAGGTCGGCGCGGCCGCCGCCGCCGATCCAGATCTCGCCGCCGGTAGCCTCCTGCGCCGCCTTCAGCGCACCGCCCAACGCCGGGTTCGCGGCCGCGACCGCCGCGATGAGCGGATCGCTGACGCCATACATCAAGCCGAAATTGCCGCTGATGCTGTTCAACTCGTCCGGCAGCTGGCCGTTGGCGAACTCGGCCAGCACCGGATTGACGCCGGACTCGCTCTGGCGATTGATCGAGCGGACGAACCGCTCGATCAAGGGCTGCGCCGTCGCCCAATCCTGACGGATGTTGAAGAAGAACCCGATCTTGCCGGCCTCGCCTGGCAATGTCTGACTGACGAAGACGTTGACGCCGGCTTCCTGCGTGCTCCGGTTGGCGATGCCTGCGAGCTGCGCCGTAACCACGGTGCCGGGCGCGATGTCCCAGCGCTGGAGCGTGGTGCTGCCGTAGAAGGTCCGCAAGCTAAGCGCCTCGAAACCGCCGCGACGGAGATTGGCGAGTTCGCTCGGGTTAAAGAACTGCGTAAACGCCCTGCGCGGGATCACGGCAAAGCCAGAACCGAGATGGGTGGAGCCGCCGAAGAACAGCCCTTGCGGCCGGACTAGCTGGTTGATCGCCCTCCCGGCGAGTTGGCCGGTGGTGGGCGGGGCCTGCACCGGCGGCACGTAAGGCTCGAAGGCGACCGGGGTGGCCGGCTCGATCGCGCCCGGCGTTTCTGCGGGGGCAAGCCCGGTTCCGGACCCCGCCAGCGGATCGGTCCGGACGTAGTCCGGGTTCGCCACCAGACGCCAGTCCGAGGGGTCGTCCCAGTTGTTGCCCTGCTTGACCCAGACCATCGGCGGCGCCGTGCCGTTCTCATAACCGCCGACCTCAAGCCAGCGGGCGACTTCCGGATGGCTGCGCCACTCGTTGACGCGCTGCTGGGCAGGCGGCAGCGTGTCGAGGAAATTCTGCGAGAGGAAGCGCTCCTTCAGCCCAGGCGCGATCTCATCCAGTTCGCGGAGAAAGCCATTCCGCTCCAGGGCCTTCATGGGGCCTTTGATCGCCTCCGGATCAAGGCTGAGGGAAGCCGCGATGGTGTCGCTGCCCCAGATGAACCGCGTCGGGAACTCCGCTACGAGACGCGCCCATGCCCGGCCGTCCCGGAAGATTGCTCTGTTCGTCGCGGTCCAGGACAGGTCTATCTTGACGTTCGGGACCGTTGTCAGCAATTCGCGCAGCAGAGCGAGATGCTGTGTCGGATCGGTCTGCTGGGTATAGCTCGCCCCGGCATGGGCCCAGATGAACTGCTGGCGCGGATTGCGCTGGAACACATCCATGATGTTCCGGAAATTCTCATACTGGCTCGGCATGATGAAGGTCTGGTAGTTGTTGGTGCCAGGCAGCTGGCGCGTGACCGCCTGGCCGATATCGGCGTGGACAATGACCAAGCCGCCCGCATGTTGCATGGGCGAGAAGAAGCGGTCGACATTGGCCCTTTCCTCATCCCCATGGCGCAACAGGGGCGTTCCGCTGGACAGATAGGTTATTGCTTCCTTGTCGAGCGTGATCTCGCCTTCATTGCCGACCTGGAGCGTTCCGAGCGGCAGGCCCAGGCTCAGCTCCGCTTCATTGGCATAGGCGAGCCCCGCTTAGATCGACCGGAAGCCTTGGGCGGAGAGGGGGTTGTCACCCGTCAGTCCCACGAAATGTGAGCGCTGGGTCGGCGAATAGCCGAGCAGGTCGATTTCGTGCCTGACTTGTGCAGCGAGCCTGCTGATCGACTCCCGGTCAGCCACGACGCCTTGGTAATGCAGGTTGCAGTCGACCGGCGTGGGGACGAACTGCACCTCCGTGACGTCGCGCGGAATAATGCGTCCGATCAGAACTTCGAAATCCTCGCGCGGCATGCTCAACCGGGGCACGACCACATTGCCGTGGGCGTCCCGAATCGGCTCGACGATCCGCGCGACGTCGCCTGTCAGCTGAATACGGCCGATCACATTGTTGCGGAACAGGGCGGTGAGTGCGTTGTAATAGGCGGGCGCATTGGCGCCGAGCAGAGTGCGGCCGGTGAAGCCGGCCGGATCGTAGGACATCGACGGCGCGACCGGGAAGTAGAATTGCATGCTACGGCCGCCGCCCAGCATGCGGGTGTGTCGCTCCATATATTGGCGATCACTGCCGAGCGAAGCCTGGCGGGCGGCAAAGCGCGGGTCGTAGGTGCCCCAGAATCCGCCATTGTGGGCGTGGATATCGTTCCAATTCGACGGGATTTGCCCGTGTGAGACGATCCATAACAGCGGCCCGCGCACTTGCTCCGCGAGATGGGCCGGCAGACTTCTGACGGTCTGTGCCAAGCTCCTGAGCTCGCTCGCAGTCATCGGCTCGCGCGCCGGGGCGGTGACGATTGTCGATTGCTCGCCGGTTGGGGGCGGTATGACCAGGTTTGCGTCCTGCGACGGATTTATGGGACGGTCGTCCGGCCCGAAAATCGTCACCTCCGCGCTCCCGGGCTGGCTGGCGGTTGTCGAGATAGGTCGCACGTCTGCATCCACATCCCTGGGCGCAGTTGGCATTGAAGGCGGGACGCCGGGAATTGTGTCAATAACCACATCCGGGACGATCTGACCGTCGATTTGCGGCGCGTCCTGGACGTCGTAATATAAATTGCCGTCCTGCCCGAGATTTCTCGGCTCCACGCTTGCGGGCAGGCTGGCGGTTGTCGAGATAGGCAGCCCGTCCGCGCCTAAAACAACGCTGGGCGCAGTTGGCGCCGACGGCGGGGCGCCAGAGCTCGTGTCGAGGATAACTTGCGGAAAGCCTTGGACATCGTTTTGCGGCGCGTCCAGTGGTGGGTGATACAAACGGCCGTCCGGCCCGAGGATCCTCGACTCCCCGCTTCCGGGCTGGCTGGCGGTTGTCGAGATAGGCCGCCCGCCCACATCCCTAGGCGCAGTTGGCGTTGAAGGCGGGATGTTGGGAATTGTGTCAAGAACCACATCCGGGAAGATCTGACCGTCGATTTGCGGCGTATCCTGGACTTGGTAATATAACTCGCCGTCCTGCCCAAGATTTCTCGGCTCCGCGCTTGCGGGCAGATTGTCGGTCGTCGAGATGGGCCGTCCATCGCTGGCCAGAATAATGCTGGGTGCCGATGGCGCGGAGGGTGGGTCGGATAGCCCCCCACTGCCGCTGAACACGAAGCTTTCGCCCCCCACGGTATAGGTGAAGAGCGATGTTTCCGGACGGCTCTCCGCGAACTGCCGCGCGTCCTCCAGCGTGGGGAAGCTTGCCGACAGATCCACAGAGCCGCTCAAGTCGATGGGCGTGTTGCCGCCGGGGACCATTGCGCCAACCGACGCATTACCGTTCGCGGTTCTACCGGGCAGCCCATCGGCAGCCGAGCCGGTGCCGACCGGGCTGTTCTCCCTGATGAGAACGGGGATCATGCCCGCGGCCGGGTTCGAGGGCTCAGTCCCACCCAGGTTCAAGACCGCCGTCGAGAAGCTGGGGCCCAGGACGAAGTTGCTGGTCGTGGCAGTCGATCCAATCGCGGTTCCGTTGCCGCCCACCTCGCCGAGCAAGTTGCTCCAATCGAGCGCCAGGCGGCTTGCCGGCTGACCGGTCCCGTTCAGGACAGTGCCGCCATCCGCGATGACCAGTGCGGGATCACGGCCGGAAAGGTAAGCAACGTTCGGAGAGAAGGACACTCTGCCATCGTCCGATGTCGCAAAAAGGCTTTCGACCGGTGTCGCTGAACCGCGTTCCCGATAGATCGGGACGAAACTGAGTGTACCGGACAAGTCCCCGTTGCCCGCCGATGCAGCCGGCTGGCCGCCATCGAGAACAGGGAACACCCCCGTCAGGTCGAGCCGCGTGGTGTTGCTTTCTATGCTCGGCGGAAACAGCTCGATCGCTGATTGCCGGGTAGCGGCGTCCCAATTCGCCGCGTTGAAGATGCTTCCGCCAACGCTGGGCAACGTCACGCTGTTGTGCGTCGAGGTCGTAGTCCCTGTGGGAAGCGATCGGTTCAGGCCAGCATCCGTGGCGGCTGCTTCGCCTAACGTCGAGACAATGAGGCTATGCGCGAACAGCGCGGGGTTGCTCAGCATGCTGGGATCCAAAAGCGTTTCCGTAGCGGTTCCCGCAAAGCCTTCCAGGCCAAGGCGAGTGGCGTCTGGCACAATGTCCCGCAGATCGCCGGCTATGGTTCCCGTCGGGGCCCGCCCTTCCGGCACAATCGCGGAAAACCGCCCGCCGATGCCGCCCTCCACGATCGCGCTTGCGCCCTGGGTGATGAAGTTGACCGGATCGAGTGTCCGAATCAGCTGCTGGTTGCGCTCTTCGGTGGTCAGCGTCGGATCGAGCAGGATGCGTACGCTGTCGCCGGCCATATTGATGGCCGTCACGGGTAGGGAAGCGCCGCCAGCGCTGAGCGCGCCGGTCAAGGTGGCCGAGAGAGTCGGAGCCCGGTTTCGGAGCAGATTGTTGACGAATGTTGTCCCTCTGGTCTGAACGCCAAGCCCAACGCCGGTGGTCACATCCGAGACCAGCTGCCCCGCCGTCTGCCGGGCTTCCGTCCAATCGCCGGTCCGGATGGCGTTCCCGATGCCGCCACCGAAATCGAGGGCCACCTCGGTCGGTATGGCGATACCCTGAACCTCGCTGCTGAGCCTGGTGGCGAGCCTGAGAGCCTGGCTCGCCGTTGCGTATGTCAGCGGATTGCTCGTGGCCGTTGCCGCAGTTCGCGCGATGAGCTGGAAACTTCGCGAGCCGGTAGCCAAAGATCCGCCTCCGGTGAGCGGAATGGTCAGCAAAGACATGGCGGCGACCGTCGACTCATAGCCAAGGATGCTGTTGTCGGCCTCGGTGCCCCAGATGCGCGCCACCGTCCGAGGGTCGGTCAGAGCGCGGATGCGGG
>Ga0224723_1001570_pt1 | contig 13579 bp, 12 predicted proteins | sample Balambano_FR2_Me_FD_161647 | JGI IMG/M metagenome (GOLD analysis project Ga0224723, IMG submission 161647) | Freshwater sediment microbial communities from Lake Towuti, South Sulawesi, Indonesia - Balambano_FR2_MetaG | ecosystem: Environmental > Aquatic > Freshwater > Lake > Sediment | place...
GACGATCAATGGCTGCGTGTGGCGAACCATCCCACACGCGGCCATCTCAGTTTGCAGGATCAGGTGTTTCTGATCGTCTGGCACGATCTCAACCATTTTGAGCAGATCGCCCACATTCAACTGGGCAGATAATCGCCACCTCGTCGCAACATACCGGGCACGGCCGCACCCCAATCAGCGGATTGTGCCCACCTGACCTATGAGTAATCCACCAACTGGCCGTGCCGAAGCCGTTCGGTCTCGGTCAAGATTGGGTTCAGACAGGGTGAGTTAACCCCCCATATAAATACAATGCGCCAAAAGCTTACCCGGTTCCCGAACGCAGGGTGACGAGGGTGGTGATGTTATGGCGGCTCCACTGAATGAACAGGTGGTTGTGATTGTGGGCGCGTCGTCCGGCATCGGTCGGGCGGCAGCCGAGAAGTGCGCGCAGGCGGGGGCAAAACTGGTCCTGGCTGCGCGCGGTGAGGAGGCGCTGAATACCGTCGCGGAGGAGATTCGCATCGGCGGCGGGCAGGTGATCGCAGTTCCGGCGGACATCGCCTACTGGCCGCAGGTGGAAGCGATCGCGCGTCAGGCGGTCGAGGCTTATGGGCGGATCGACACCTGGGTCAACGACGCCGCTGTCAGCCAGTATGGCACGGTGGAAGACACGCCGATTGAAGACATCGAGCGGGTGATCGACGTCAACCTGATGGGGACGATCCACGGGATCAAGGCGGCGCTGCCGTATATGCGTCGCCAGGGCCAGGGCACGATCATCAATATTGGATCGGTGCTGTCCCAGCGATCCGTCCCGCTGCAAGCCGCTTACTGCGCGTCGAAGCACGGCGTCAAGGGCTTTTCTGAGGCGCTGCGGCTGGAACTGAAGCGCGATTATCCCGACATTCATGTGACTGTGGTTTTCCCCGCCTCGATCAACACACCGCTTTTCCGCCATGCCAAATCTGATATGGGCGTCCGCCCGATGCCGATCCCTCCCGTTTATCAGCCGGAACTGGTCGCGGACGCGATCGTCTCGGCGGCGGTGCATCCTAAGCGGCGGGTGTACGCCGGTGATGCGGCGGTAATATTCAGCCTGTCGGAGCGCATCAGCCCCGCGCTGACCGACCGCATCATGATGATTGGGAGCTGGATTTTCAAGACACAGAAGAGCAAACAGCCCGATGACGGCCAGCACTCGCTCTATGATCCTCTGCCCGGCAGCGGCAGTGTGCACGGCGACTTCGGCCATCTGTCGATCCCCAGTGTGTGGACACGGCTGTTCGAAATGGGGTCTGGCTGGCGGCGGCTGCTGATGCCCGTCGCACTGATCGGGTCGGCAGTGGTGGCGCTCTTCAGACGCCAGGGGGAGGCCTCATCATGACTGAAATCCGTGATGTGACACACCGGTATGCGACAGAACAACGCCTTGAGTCGGCCAGCCTCACCCCCAGCACGGCGACGATCGCCGGTCATCCGATCCATCCGATGCTGATCCCGTTCCCGATCGCGTTTCTGAGCGGTGTGCTGGTCACAGACCTGACCTACATCGTCGGCGGAGACCGGTTCTGGGCCGATGTGTCGTTCTGGCTGCTGGTGGCCGGCATCGCCACCGCTGCGCTGGCGGGCGTCTTCGGCGCGATCGACACTCTGTCCAGCGCGCGCATCCGGTCGCTGAATATCGTGCGACTTCATGACGCCGCTAACCTGTTCGTGGTGTCGCTGGCGGTGATCAGCCTGCTGCTGCGCGCCAATGATCACGCCGGGGGTGTGGAGCCGTGGGGCGTGCTGCTTTCGGCGGCCATCGCACTGATGATGTTCGTCTCCGAATGGATGGGCGGTGAATTGGTCTATCCACATCGGGTCGGCGTTCGCACTGACCGTATGTGAATTTACAGGACAAACCTGGAGGAGTCTCTGAGATGACCTCATACTATAGCAGTTACAACGATGAACGGGCCGCGCGTCTGGACCCAATCAGCAATGTCAACGTCGGCAAGACCGAACGCTACGCCTCGCTGCTGGCGGGCCTGGGGCTGATCTATCTGATCTCCCGTCAGCGCAACCCCCTTAGCCTGCTCACCGTCTTGGCCGGTATGGTGGCGGGCAAGATGTTCTATCGCGGGACGACCGGCCACTGCATGATTTATCAGGCCATAGGCGTCAGCACCGCTGTAAAGACCAACGCGCAGAACGTCAGCGTGCCACACCAGCAGGGTATCCACGTCCATCAGACCGTGACGATCAACCGCCCGATAACTGATGTCTACGATTTCTGGCACGACTTTGAACGGCTGCCCAGCTTTATGAGCCATCTCGAATCGGTGGAAGTCTTTGACGAGACGCGCTCGCGCTGGACGGCGAAGGCCCCGGCTGGCCTGAATGTAAACTGGGAAGCGGAGATCGTCAACGACATTCCCAATGAAGTGATCGCCTGGCGCTCGCTGCCGGATTCGCAGATCGCCAATGCCGGCTCGGTGCGGTTTGCCCCTGCTCCCGGCGGACGCGGCACTGAGGTGCGCGTCGAACTGGAATATGTGCCCCCGGCGGGCAAACTGGGGGTCGCCATCGCGCGGCTGCTGGGTGAGGAACCGACCGTCCAGGTGCAGGAAGATTTGCGCCGGCTTAAGCAGCTGCTGGAAGGTGGCAATGCTGGCGAAACGGCTTCTGCCGAGGGCCAGGACTATCCTGATTTTCCCGTTCCTGATGCACAGACCAGCGACGGATGAACACCTGCGCGCCGTGCTGGAACAGAATGGCTTCCCGTTCGCGCTGATCTCCGATCACTTCCACCCGTAGACGCACGCGCAGGGCAATAGTCCCTTCGCGTGGAGCGTGCTGGGGACGATCGCACGTAAACACGCACGCTTCTGCAAGACGGGGCGCTGGGGAAAATTCAGCCGAGCGGGCCAGCCCGCTGGCGGAACGCAGTCAGCCCCGCGCCGATCCAGCCTGCATCCTGCTTCAGAGCGGCGCGTTCCACGGGCAGATCACGCAGCGGCGGCGACCAGATATGATCGCGCAGTGTGGTCACGAACGAGTCCCAGTACGGCCCGCCCGCCGATCCCAATCCACCGCCCACGATGACGGCCTGCGGATCGACCAGGTTGATCATGAACGCGACGCTGACGCCTAATGCCTCTCCGCCCGATCGCAGTATCTCGGCAGCACGCAGATCACCAGCCTCCGCCGCGTCGAAGACCTGTTCGGCGCGGCGTATCGTTAGGCCTGCCGCTTCCGCATAACGCCGCGCCAGGGCCGGGCCAGAGGCGTGATCTTCGAGCACGAAGCGATGAGCGTGTCCGCAGATCGGGCAGTGATGAGTCAACGCGCCGCTGGCGAGGATCAGTGCCGCGCCGTGTGCGCCAGGGTAAGGCACGCCGTTGATCACCAGCGTGTAACTGATCCCCGTGCCGAGGCTGAGGTAGGCAAAATGAGAATAAGCGCGTCCTGCGCCGAGGAATGCTTCTGCCAGCGCCGCCGCCCGCACATCGGCCTCGATCACGGCGGGGGCGATCGCGCACAGGCGGTCACGCACCGGCAGATCGCGCCAGTCAAAATGATAAGCGCTGATGATCTCCCCGCGCGGCGTGACCAGTTCCGGCACGCCCACACCGATCGCGCTGACACGCAGGCCCTCAACCGCCGCGCTTTCGGCCAGCGACCGCCCCAGCCGCAGCGCATCATCCATGACCGATTGTCCGCCGCGTTCGGCCTGTGTGGGGATCACGCGCGTCGTGCCGGGAACAGGGCGACGATCCCCCGTGAGCAGACCGCCCGCGATCTTCGTGCCGCCCACATCGATCCCGATCAACCCGTCGGTTGGGCGGTTATGCGCCATTGCTGGAAAACGACGGCTGGCCGGGCGCGATGCCGAACATCCAGCGCGCGGGTTTGTCCGTCATGTTGAAGTAACGGTGTGGCGTGCCCGCTGGCAGATAAAAGCCATCGCCGGGGTTCAGTTCGTGCCACCGCTGCCCGTCAAATTCCGGCAGGTGAATATTTAGCGTCCCCTCCGTCACATACAGGCTCTCGTCGCCCGCGTGGGTTTCGGCGTGGGTGGGTTTGCCAGGGATCAGGCTCGCCTTGCCGACCATCAGATGCTCCGTGGCGGCCACCAGCCCGACCAGCATCTGCTGTTGATCGCCTTCCAGCCGCCACAGACAATCGGCGTCGCGCAGCACGGTGATCTGGTTTTGAAGCGTGGCGCGCTCCATTGGGAAGCGACCAAGCCAGTCGTCGCGGCCATACTTCGGCGTTTCCAGATACGGTCTCTGACGCGCATAACTGCCGGATGTCCCCTGCGACGGCGGCGGCGCGAAATATTCCAGCACACGCAACGGTTCGATGCTGTGGTTGACCACGTGATGCCACGTATCGCGCCGGAAAAAGGCCGATTCACCGGGATTGACCGGATGCGCCTCGCCCGTTTCCGGGTTGCAGATCACCATCACACCGCTGAGGACGGTGTAGACCAGATCGGCGGCGAAGATCGTGCGGTATTCGTGCGAATGGCGGAATGCGCCCCCCGGCGGCAGCGCGAAGACCAGTTGATGGATGTGATCGCTGGAGACATAAATCCAGTCCGCGACCTCGCCCGATCCGGCATCGCCCCACAGATGGCGGGTGACGGCGGCGTAAGGGATCGCGGCGGGTTCAGCAAACGTTGGGCGGGGGGAAGATTTGTAAGCCATCGTGGTGTCAACCTATTGTCGAAAGACGCTGATTATCCAGAACCATCTCAAACGCCATATCGCTGGCGTGGAACACCTCGCGGGTGCTTTCAAACGCGAAGGCGAAGCGATCGCCGCGATAATGCGCCGTGAAGTGTTCGATCGGCTCGCCACTTTCCAGCAGTGTGATGCCTTCGAGCGTGATCACCGGCGCGCCCGGTTCGATCTCCAGCCATTTGGCCTCGAAATCCCCGGCCACGCGCGCGGCGAGGGTCTGGCTGGCGCGATCGAGCGGCAAACCGTAACGTTGTTCCAGAATGGTGTACAGCGACTGCGTGTTGAGGTCGGCGTTTTCCAGGCCGGGGCAGCGATCGGCAGGCACGGCGACCGTCTCGATCACCAGCGGGATGCCGTCCATGTAACGCACGCGCGTCACCTGCACGATCTCGTCGCTGCCGGTTAGGTCCAGCCGCTGCATGATCCAGTCTGGCGCGGCGACGCGCTTCTGTTCCAGCACCGATGAAGTCGCCACCTTGCCCGCCAGCAGCATCGCCTCCGTAAAACTGAGCAAGTGCGGGGCGTTGTACGTCAGTTTTGCCTCCGAGACGAATGTCCCGTGGCCGTGCCGCACGGTCAGTGACTTCTGCTGCACCAGATAATTGACCGCCTGGCGCGCGGTCATGCGGCTGACGCCAAATGTCACACTCAGATCGCGCTCGGACGGAATCTGATCGCCCGGCTTAAGCTGATTGGCGCGAATCTGCTCGACGATCCGTTCCGCGATCTGGTAATAAAGCGGGATCGGCAGGCTGCGATCAACGGACTGGTTTCCGGTCTTCTTCATCATGTGTCCTATCATCTGCCGGGATACAGGTCTATACCATAGACCATACGCCCAAATCATAGACGTGGTGATAGCGGTTTGTCAAGCAAACAGGGGTAATTCTGCAAGTGACGCCATTTTGTTGACAGAACCGCCGATGCGTGTTATTTTGGGCTAGAGGTATAGACCAGTATCAGCGCAGGGCTATCTTGCATTCCCCCTTGTAAAGGATGGTTCACCATGACTTCACCGGTGCGCCTGGGTGTCATCGGGCTGGGAAGTGTCTCGCATAAATATCTGCGCCAGGCCGAGCAGCTCAAATTTCGCGGCCAGGTGGAATTGGTCGCCGCCTGCGATCGCAACCCGGATCGCCAGAACGATGTCGCCAGGCAGTTTGGCTTCCGCACCTTCAGCACGGATTACGAGGATGTGCTCAATCATCCTGATGTGGATCTGATCCTGATCCTCACGCCGATGCAGACCCACGGCCCAATGACGCTTGAGGCGCTGGAAACCGGCAGGCATGTGCTGGTCGAGAAGCCAATGGCGATTGACCTGGATCAGGCCAAAGCCGTGCTGGAAACATCGCGCACCAGCAGGGGAATGCTGATGTGCGCCCCGCATGTCGTCCTCAGCCAGACCTATCAGAATATCTGGAAGCGCATCCACAGCGGCGCGATCGGCACGCCCTATCTGGCCCGCGCGCTGTACGGTTGGTCCGGGCCGTGGTGGGGCCAGTGGTTCTACCAGACCGGCGGCGGCCCGACCTTCGACCTGGGCGTATATAACGTCACCAGCCTGACTGGACTGCTCGGCCCGGTTCAGCGCGTCACCGCGATGGCTGGAACCGCGATCCCGGAGCGTGTGGTCGAAGGCGAGGCGATCAAGGTGCTGTCTGAAGATAACCTCCAGCTTCTCATGGATTTCGGCAATAACCTGTTCGCGGTGGTGACGACCGGGTTCACCATCCAGCAGTATCGCTGCGCGGCCATCGAGGTCTACGGCAGCAGGGGCACGATCCAGATGATGGGCGACGATTGGGACCCGGAAGGTTACGAACTGTGGGAAAACCGCGTCGGCGCATGGCAGATTTACGGCGAGCCTGATCCGGCCTGGCCGTGGACGGACGGCATCCGTCACATGGTGGAGTGCGTCCAGAACGGCACGAAACCGCTCAACACGCCTGAACATGCCTACCACGTCACCGAGATCATGATCAAAGGGCTGGAAGCAGCCCGCGACGGCCAGGCGCGCGTCATCGACAGCACATTTCCGCCGCTTCGCTTCGCTGGGGAGGAAGTGCTTGAAGTCAGCGCGGCGCATCTGGTTCATGACCCGACCTGACGCGCCTCTCCGGCGTGCCTCCGGATCGTTACGGCGCGGATCAGGGGCCGCCGATTTTCATTCAGGTATTCTGCCGCTGTGGCTCAATACGCCCGAAAGTAGTCGCACAGTTTATTTGAGGAGAACGAACGATATGATTTCTCGAAATCCATCCCGCCATTTACCGATGAGCCGCCGTACCTTCCTCAGAAGCCTGGGGTTGGGCGGGGCTGCCGCCGCGCTGAGTTACACCGGTCTGGGGCATCTGGCCCGATTGACGGCACAGGGCACGGTTGAACTGGAGTTCTGGACGCCGGGCGGCATCCCGGAGTTCTGCCAGAATTTCGACGCGATCGCCGCCGTGTTTGAGGAACTTCACCCCAACATCGACGTGCTGGAGACGATGTGCGGCACGGGCGAGGAAAATTTCAACGAGGTGCTGCTGGCGCGGATCGCGGCGGGCAGCCCGCCCGATGTGACCATCATGTGGACCTCCCCGGCGGCATTTGGCGCGCGCAACGCCCTGGTCGCCATCGACGACTATATGGCGACATCCGAATATTCGCAGCCAGATACATGGCCGGCAGGTGTGCTGGCGAGCTGCCAGTTCGACGGGCGGACGTATGGCCTGCCGACCACAGCGGGCGCTTATGCCTTCTGGTACAACGCGACGATGTTTGAGGAACTCGGTATTCCGTCTGACCCGGAGAGCTTCCCAACCACCTGGGACGAACTGCGCCGGCTTTCGGCGGAATTCACCCGCTGGGATGGCGATACGCTGCTGACCGCCGGATACATCCCGCTGCGCGGCGACAACATCGAACTGGCGGCCTGGTCGGCGCTGAACGGCTCGCAGTTGTTTGATCCGGTCAATATCCGCTATACGATCAATTCCGAAGAAAACGTCGAGATGATGGCCTACGCGGTGGACTGGCTGCGCGAACAGTATCAGGGCGATCCGACCCTGATCGCGCAGTCCGGCAACTTCACCCAGGACGACTCCCAGGGGCCGCTGGCATGGCTGGAACAGCGCCAGGCCATGATGACGCTGGGCTTCTGGGGCGTCGGGTATCCGGCAATGGCGAACTCTGAATTTCAGTGGAACGTCGCCCTTTACCCGGTTGGCCCCAGCGGCACAGAGACTAAGTCTGCCTACTGGCCGAACTGGATGGTGATCCCGCGCGGCACATCCAGCCCGGATGAAGCCTTCCTGTGGATGGATTATCTGAGCGTGCCGGGCGCGGAAGCCTGGTTCCGAGTCGTGCCGGATATGCCGGTCAATCGCGGCGCATCGACCGATCTGCTGCCACAGGCCCTGGCGGAAGGCAAGGGCGAGGAATTCGCGCGCCAGGTGTCGAACTTCTATCGTGCCCAGTTCGATGTCGCCACGCCGATGTGGAACTCGCCGATCGAAAATTTCGCCACGGATCAGATCGACCGCGCCTACGAACGCATCATGAACGGGGTCGTCTCCCCGCGTGAAGGTCTGGACGAAGCGCAGGCCGCCTGCCAGGCTGAACTGGAAAGCGTCCTCAGCAGCGCCTGATCCGATCTGAACCGTCTACAGCCGGGAAGGGTGCGATCGATCCGGGTCGTGCCCCCGGCTCGTGATCGACATCGGCGCGCCATATAAACTGATGTGGAGCCAACCCATGATACCCGTTATGCGTGACTGGCAGCGGATGAGCGCGATCCAGCGGCGGCAGGCGCGGGCCGGCCTGTTGTTTGTGCTGCCCTGGCTGATCGGCATGACGCTGTTCATGCTCTATCCGATTGTCGCCAGCCTCTACTTTTCATTTACCGATTACACCGTGCTGGAACGCCCGCGCTGGGTCGGCTTTGAGAATTACGAGACGCTGCTGACCAACGATCCCTCGTTTCGCATCGCGGTCGCCAACAGCCTGATCTACGCGCTCATGGCCGTCCCCACCGGCCTGATCGTCTCGCTGGGGCTGGCGCTGCTGCTGAACTTCAACGAACGTTATATCGGCGTTTATCGCACGCTGTTTTACCTGCCGTCGCTGGCTCCACCCGTGGCGGGAACGGTGATCTTCCTGGTGCTGTTCAATCCGCAGGGCGGGCTGATGAACGCGATCCTGGAAGGTGTCGGCTTGCAGCGCGTCGGTTGGTTTGAAGACCCCGACTGGTCAAAGCCGAGCCTCGTCCTGCTGAGCCTGTGGGGGGTGGGCGCGGGCACGCTGATCTTCCTGGCCGGGTTAAAAGAAGTGCCCCAATCGCTGCTGGAGTCGGCTTCCATCGACGGCGCGAATGTTTTTCAGCGTTTCTGGCATATCACCATCCCGATGCTCAGTCCGGTGATCCTCTTCAATCTGGTCATGGGCGTGATCAGTTCGTTTCAGGTGTTCACACAGGCCTTTGTGATCGGCGGCACGACCGGCAGACCGCTTGAATCGACGCTGATGGTCATGGTGCTGATCTACCGCAACGCCTTTCGTTACTTCAAGATGGGTTATGCGTCCGCGATCGCGGTGGCGCTGGCGGCGGTCATCCTGGTGGTGACGGTGGTGATCTTTCGGGTCGCGCGGTCATGGGTATTTTCAGAGGTCGATCCGGCCACGTGAGCCGCAAGCAAGTGAGACTTTATCATGGAAAAGACGGTTTTTACTGAACCTTTGCCGGACTCATTAGCGGCGGCCCCGCGCGCCAACCTACCCGCCCGCAGGATTGCCGGCCGCAACATCCGCCTGGCGCAATCTGTCGTGCGCTACGGTCTGCTCTCCGTGGTGTCGCTGGCGTTTCTGCTGCCGTTTTACTGGATGACGATCTCCGCGCTGAAGGACGATGAAGAAGTCTTCGCGCAGCCGATCGAGTGGTTCCCCGCAGAGCCGCAGTGGAACAACTTTATCGACGTGCTGGATTATCCGGGTTTTCCCTTCTGGCGCTTCATGCTCAACAGCACCTTTTACGCCAGCGTGGTGACGATCGGGACGGTGCTGTCGTGCGCGGCGGCGGGGTATGGATTTGCCCGTCTGCGTTTCCCTGGGCGTGATCTGCTGTTCATGCTGACGGTGGCGTGCCTGATGATCCCCGGCATCGTGACCTTCATCCCGACGTTTATCCTGTTCCGGTCACTGGGGATACTGGGGTCATGGTGGCCGCTGCTGCTGCCCGCTTTTTGTGGCAGCCCGTTTTTTATCTTCATGATGCGCCAGTTTTACATCGGTATCCCGCAGGAGCTTTCCGACGCGGCGCGGGTGGATGGCGCGGGAGAGTTCCGCATCTTCGCTCAGATCATGCTGCCGCTGGTGCGCCCGGCGCTGCTGGTGATGGCGGTATTCACGTTTCTGTGGACATGGCATGACTTCTTCGGCCCGCTGGTTTACCTCTCGAACCGAGATATGTATCCCCTCTCGCTCGGCCTGCATTCGTTCCGATCACAGCACGACACCGACTGGAACATGATGATGGCGGCAGCCACCATCTCTACGCTGCCGCTGATCGTGATCTTCTTCCTGGCGCAGCGTTATTTCCTGGAAGGTGTGCGGCTGACCGGGATCAAAGGCTGACCGTGCCACGCGCAGGCTATCGCGCCGGGATCGCGCTGCTGCTGGTGACGACGCTGCTTTATGCGTCCGGCTTTGTGCTGATCAAGCAGGCGACTGCCTCGGTCGATCCGCTGGTGTTTGTGGCGCTGCGCTTTACGATCGCGTCGGCGGCGCTGTTCGGGCTGGCGGCGCTCTCCAATCGACTGGTGGCGACGGGCGCGGTCTGGCGGGTGAGCATCGCGGCGGGGATTTGCTTTGGCGCGGGTTTCCTGTTCCAGACTCACGCGCTGGTGCGGATCGATGTCGGGCGGGTGGGCTTCCTGACCGGGCTGTACGTGATCTTCCCGCCGCTGATCGCCTACGCGCTGACCCGAAAACCGCTCACGCGCCGCACCGTGATCAGCCTGGGGCTGGCTGTGCTGGGCCTGGCGCTGTTGAGCTATACGCCGGGGAATGATCTCGGCAGTGACGCGCTGGCGCTGGTGGGCGCGTTCAGTTTTGCCTGTCATTTTATGGTGGTGGAGCGCATCCCTGCCGGGAGTGACTGGCGGCTGACGGCCCTGATCCAATGTCTGACGGTCGCGGCGCTGGCGAATCTGATGCTGGTGTTGACTGACCTCCCGATCCAGGTGGAGAGCGCCGGAGGCTGGGGGGGTGTGCTGTTCGCCGGGTTGGTGACCACCGCGCTCACGCTGCCGCTCCAGGTGATCGCGCAGCGCCATGTGCCGCCGGGTCAAACGGCCATGATCTTCGCGCTGGAGGCTCCGCTGGCCGCGTTGTTCGGCGTGGTGCTGCTTCAGGAAAGCCTGGGCCTGACCGCGATCGTGGGCTGCGCGCTGATCTTTACGGCGATGATGATCTCCACCGCCGCCCCCATACCCCCGCGCGAAGACGATCGGCAGCGCGATCAGGCCGCGATCGTGCCTGAACCGGATCACACCGCCGCGATCCGGTAGACGTGCTGGCGGTGATGGGCAGTCGCAGCCGCATCAGTGAAGCCTGCGTTGGCTATGTTGACTTAACCCGGCGGCGGGCCGGTGTAACGCGCGCGCGGGCGGATCAGGCGGCCCTCCGCGTACTGCTCGATCGCGTGGCCGATCCAGCCGGCGGTGCGCCCCAGCGCGAAGATCGCCAGCGCCGCCCCTCTGGGCAGATCGAGCGCCAGGCTGATCGCGGCCAGCGCCAGGTCAAGCGTCGGGTGCAGATCGAGCAGCGAATCCACCTCGGCCACCAGCGCATCGACCAGCGCGACGGTGGGCGCTTCCGGCTTCAGCGCCGCCAGCCGTTCCAGCAGAGCAATGGCGCGCGGATCGCCGTTCGGGTAAAGCCGGTGGCCGAAACCGGGGATCGTCTCCCCCTGGCGCAGCCGATCTTCCAGCGCGGCGCGAATCTGTTTGGCCTGTTCGATCGAGCGCAGCAGGCGTTCGACCTGTTCCGTAAAGCCGCCGTGTCTGAACCCGGTCAGCGCAGACATCCCTGCGATGACAACGGCGTAAGGATTTGCTTCTGCCGACGCCACCACCCGTGCCGTGAAGGATGAGGCGTTAAGTTCGTGGTCGGCACACAGGATCAGCGCGGCGTTGATCAGCTTGCGCGTGGCAGGATCACCCCCACACCACGACTCAGCGAGTGACGAGGCGATCCCGGCTGAATGGAGCTGACCGGCAGCCTCCGCAGCCAGACAGCGCACGATTCGTCCGCCAGTCCTGGCGACCGCTTCCGGGCGCAGATCAAAGGCTGCCAGATCAGCCGCAGCGCCGGCCGCCAGCGCGATCTGAAAACGGTGGATGAGCGGGAAGTTATCCGGCCTATCCGGCACAGCGGCGCACGCAGTGGGTTGATCGAACAGTCGCGCGCCGTCGAATTCTCCCGTCCAGATCAGCGCCGCGACTTCCTCAAAATCGCGTGTGTCCGCCAGTTGAGCCGCGTCCCAGCCTCGGTAGTACAGCCGATCCTCGTCGATCAGCGTGATGGCCGACTCCATAATCGGCGTGCCCCAGTGCAGCGCGGCCTCAGCAGCGCGGGCGGGATCTGCTGCGTGCGCCTTGCGATCGGCCAGCTTCTGCACGTCTTCGGCCAGATAGCGCCGGGTGCGGCGGCCTTCGTCCAGCGGTTCGGAGCGGATCAGCCCCCGGCTGACGTAAGCGTAAAGCGTGGGCAGGCTGATGCCCAGGCGTTCCGCTGCTTCACGTGCCGTAAGATAACGCTGTGTCAAGAGCCGCCACTCCATCCGGCTTTATTCGAGATAAATTTCACAAACAAGCGTGACACTCTTCCTGATCGCCTCATAACCATTTGCGATCTGAGGTGTCTTCTAAGAGAATAGAGATTGTGATTGAATACGCTTTCGTTTTCAACTGTCGCAGAACAACGCGAATTGACCGCGACGTAAGCCTGAAAGATGAAAGGTTCTCTGCCCGATGAACTTCCCCGAATACGTAAAGAACGAGGCCCTCAAGACCTGGGTGGAATCGATGGTCGCGCTGTGCAAGCCAGACGCGGTGTACTGGTGCGACGGCTCGCAGGAAGAATATGACTCGATGTGCGATCTGCTGGTGGAAAGCGGCACCTTTATCCGCCTGGATCAGGAAAAGCGCCCGAACAGTTTTCTGGCGCGGTCTGATCCCAGCGATGTGGCGCGTGTCGAAGACCGCACCTTCATTTGCAGTGTGACGAAATCTGACGCCGGGCCGACCAACAACTGGATCGACCCACGCGAAATGCACGCCACGCTCGACGGCCTGTTTGACGGCTCGATGCGCGGACGCACGATGTACGTTATCCCGTTCAGCATGGGGCCGCTGGGGTCGCACATCTCCTACATTGGCGTCGAACTGACTGACTCGCCCTATGTGGTCGTCAATATGCGGATCATGACCCGCATGGGTCGGCAGGTGCTTGACGTGCTGGGCGACGGTGATTTTGTCCCGTGTCTGCATTCGGTCGGTATGCCGCTTGACCCCGGCCAGGCGGACATTCCGTGGCCTTGCAACCCGGACGTCAAGTATATTGTCCACTTCCCGGAGGAGCGCTCGATCTGGTCATACGGGTCGGGTTATGGCGGCAACGCGCTGCTCGGTAAAAAGTGCCTGGCGCTGCGCATCGCCTCTGCGATTGGCCGCGATGAAGGCTGGCTGGCCGAACACATGCTGATCCTGGGTGTGGAGGGGCCGAATATCAAGAAGACTTATGTCGCAGCGGCCTTCCCCAGCGCGTGCGGTAAAACCAATTTTGCCATGCTGATCCCGCCAGCAGCGGTGGAGGGCTGGCAG
>Ga0224723_1001571_pt1 | contig 13578 bp, 16 predicted proteins | sample Balambano_FR2_Me_FD_161647 | JGI IMG/M metagenome (GOLD analysis project Ga0224723, IMG submission 161647) | Freshwater sediment microbial communities from Lake Towuti, South Sulawesi, Indonesia - Balambano_FR2_MetaG | ecosystem: Environmental > Aquatic > Freshwater > Lake > Sediment | place...
TTTCCAAGGAGATCAATGAGCTTGAGCCGCGGCGGCGCGGGGCGGTGCGCGGGGCCTTGCATTTTTTGCGGCAGCAGTCGCCGACGGTGCGCGAGGAGCGTATGAACTCGCGGCCGTTTAAGAATCGGTTTAGCGAGGCCGAGCAGAGATTGCTACGCGAAGCGCTGGAGGTATTGCCGCCGCTGGCGCAGGAGGCGGCGCCGCCGAGCGAGGAGAAGCTGTAGCGTCAAGGGTTTGACACGCCGTTACTGGTTTGTCACCATAAAGAAGTCACAAGCCGTGCGGATGTGGCGGAATTGGCAGACGCGCTAGATTCAGGTTCTAGTGCTCGCAAGGGCGTGGAGGTTCAAGTCCTCTCATCCGCACCAATAAAATCAATAAGTTACAGAGATTCTGAAGCCCTCCATCGGAGGGTTTCTTTAGTTTTGTGGGACTCTGTGTGGGACAGTTTTGAAAATTTGTCACACTTCAGTCCCACCTGCGTGGGGTGAGGCTCTCGATGCGGACCCGCTAAACCCTTGCCTGTGTTGCCCTTAACTGGAAGTGCCGGTGTAACGCGCCTTAGACTTCAATCTAGTCGGATCGAGTGTCTTTCGCGAGCATCGTTGGAATAGCGTTGTTATTGCGTTGGCTGTGTGGTAGGCTTCCAGTGGAGGTCGCAAATGCCGACAACACTCGTTGAGCAGCAAACCGAGTCAGAGATCCGCCCTTCGCAGCTTCGCCCCGGGCCTGAATGGGCGTCGTTCGAGCAGTTCCGAATGGCGGGGCCGAGCGGACCCGAGTCGGTAGGAGGCGGTCAAGTTGGCACTCTCCGAACGAAGGGTGGCTTGTTCCGGCTCATTCGAGACGAAGACTTCCAACTTCTTGTGGGGCTGGCGAGTGAGGCCAAGCGGCTTCAGGGCGGACTGACCACCATGGTCCACGCCGCCAAGGTTATCCGCGATCATCCGTCATCCCCGTCTGCGGTCGAGTTGCTCCTTCATCTAGCAGCTGAGTATGGGGCTGCCGATGCAAACCAGCGCAGCCTAACGCCTGAAGCAGCACCTATCGCAGAAGACGATGAAGTGATTGTCGATGCTGCCGAGTTGAAGCGCCGGGTGCGCAAACGTTGAGTTCGCCTGCGCACCCCGGCGAAGACGATTTCTACCAGGAGTTCTTCGCGAACTTGGAACGGCGGTTGGCAGCCGTTTCTCATACCGACGAGGCAGCATTGATTGTCGAATCTGCGGTGGCCGAGCGATTCAAGAAGACGGCTCAGAGGCAAATCGCGTTTGCTCAGCCAAACATCATCTGCGTTGAGCCGATTTCCTATTCCGGCGCGCTGGCATCCGGCGCGATCAATGCGGACGAGGATCAATTCACCATGTTGCAGGGAGACATCGTGTCGACAGAAGCAGCATGCCTGATGGGCGAACGGATTGTCGGGCGCCCGATGTTCGCGGTGCTGAACTCGACCTGCGATCTTGTCCCTGGCCGGCGTGAGTACGCTTCCTTGCTGCGAGTCTTTCCGGTGACTGGCGACGGTGACGCTCTCAAGTCCGCTCTCCACCACTTGTTGAGTTTCCGCAGCCGCCGAGACCTGTATCTTCCGCCTCTGCCAAACGAGGATGTGCCAACGCTCGGGTATGCAATCCGATTCGACGGCGTGGCGCAGATCCGAATGGAGGAGATTTGCTCCTAGCAAAGCGGTTCTGTTCGTTGTCGCTCGTTGGGTGGCGCATTTTCGGCTCGTTTGCGCGGGTTCTGATCTCCCGGGCAGGCGACGGCGAAGCCGAGCTACGCGCCAAACTACAACGGCAGTAGGCTGGAAGGCGAGATGGACAGCGCTCAGGTCGCAGCCACGGCGAGGGAACTCATGGCCGAATGCCAACGGCTGCGCGACGAGATCGGTCGCCTGCGCCAAATTCTGATCGACAACGACATCGACCCCGATCCCGTTGCGCCGAAACGAATGGCCGCCGCTCCGGCGATCGCTCCGAGCGTTAGCCTAACGACCCCGCAGAAGATCGAACTCTTCCGCTCGCTATTCCGTGGCCGTGATGACGTCTATGCGGCGCGATGGGAGAGTCCGGGCGGCCGTCACGGCTACTCGCCGGTCGCCCAGCGCGACTGGAAAGCCTACAACGCCGCCAACATCGAGGATCGGAAGCGAGTCGACAAAGAGACGCGGAAGTACGTTCCGCTCACCGACCAGGCGGTTCACGATCATCTCTCGGGTAGGCAGACTCTCGGCGTCTACCCGCTGCTTCGCGATGAAACCTGCTGGTTCCTCGCCGTCGACTTCGACAAGAAGTCATGGCAGAAAGACACTACGGCATTCCTGAAGACGTGCCATGCCCTTCACGTTCCTGCCGCTTTGGAACGATCTCGCTCCGGAAAAGGCGGCCACATCTGGATCTTCTTCGAGCAGCGTATGCCCGCCACGATTGCTCGCAAACTCGGGGCACTACTGCTGACGCGCACGATGGAACGCCGTCATCAACTCGGCCTCGATTCCTACGACCGCTTCTTCCCAAATCAAGACACCATGCCCAAGGGCGGCTTCGGCAACCTCATCGCGCTACCCTTGCAGAAAGGTCCTCGATCCGAACACCACACTGAGTTCCTTGACGCGGATCTCCAACCATACCCGGACCAGTGGGCCTACCTTTCGTCAATTCGACGAATGACCCAACCGGAAGCGGAGCGGTTGATTCTCGAAGCGCAGAAGCAGGGTGACTTGATCGGCGTCCGCTTGAGCGTCGCGGACGATGATGAGCCGGATCCTTGGACATTGCCGCCGTCGCGCCGGCGAATCGAGAAGCCCATCGAAGGCCCTTTGCCCGCAACCGTTTCGATTGTGCAGTCCAGCTTAGTCTACGTCGAGAAGAAGGGTCTGACGCCAGCGTTGATGAACCGGATCCTTCGAATAGCGGCTTTCCAGAATCCTGAGTTCTACAAGGCGCAGGCTATGCGGTTGTCGACGTTCGACAAACCCCGCGTCGTCGGCTGCGGGGAGGATGTCGGCAAACATCTGGCATTGCCGCGCGGGTGCTTGGCGGATTTGATCGAGTTGCTTCAATCACTCAAGATCAAGCCGGAGGTACGTGACGAGCGCTTCGCCGGGCGGCCGATTGAAGTCGTGTTTCACGGGATTCTGCGTGAGAAGCAGCATGAAGCCGTCGAGGCGATCATTCAGCACGACAACGGATTTCTGTGCGCGCCAACGGCCTTCGGTAAGACGGCCGTCTCAGCCTGGCTGATTGCCAGGCGCTCCGTCAACGCGCTGGTGTTGGTCCATCGCCAGCAACTTCTTGATCAATGGCGCGAGCGTCTCGCGATGTTCCTCGACCTCCCGATTGACCAGATCGGGCAGATCGGCGCAGGCAAGACCAAACGAACCGGCACGATCGACGTGGCCGTCATCCAAAGCCTCTACCGGGATCAGGAGGTGAAGGATTTCGTGGCCGATTACGGGCACATCATCGTCGACGAGTGCCACCACCTATCCGCTGTCACCTTCGAAAAGGTCATGCGAGAGACAAAAGCCAAGTACGTGATTGGACTCACAGCGACGCCCACGCGCAAGGACGGACATCACCCGATCATGTACATGCAGTGTGGCCCGGCGCGGTTTTCGATGAGCGCCCGCGCGATGAACGACACGAACCCCTTCGAACACGTTGTGATTCCGAGAATCACCGACTTCCGCATGCAGATCGAGGGTGCGGACATCACCATTCAAGACGTGTACGCCGCACTCGTGGCTGATAGTGCCCGGGACGAACTCATCGCTCAAGACCTGGTTCGCGCTGTCCGGCAGGGCCGGTCGCCGCTGGTGCTCACTGGCCGTACTGAGCACTTGGCCCACTTCGAGGCGAAGTTGTCCGGCATCGTGAACAACGTTTTCGTATTGAAGGGCGGCATGGGTCGGAAGCAGCGTAAGGCGATCAACGAGGCACTGGCCAACGTGCCCAATACCGAGCAGCGAGTCATTCTTGCGACGGGCAGCTACATCGGCGAAGGCTTCGATGACGCGCGGCTGGACACCTTGTTCCTCGCGATGCCAATCTCGTGGAAGGGGACTTTGCAACAATATGTCGGGCGGCTCCATCGCCTGCACGACAACAAGCGCGTGGTCGAGGTTTACGACTACGTGGATTCGAACGTGCTCATGCTGTCGCGGATGTACGAGCGGCGCCTGCGCGGGTACGCAGACATGGGCTACAAAGTCACGAGCGGCTTTCCAGAACAGCCGCGTCTGATCTAAAGATCGATGACGATAAAGGCTCAAACATACGCTTCTCGCACGTTGCAACCGACGGCTTCGACGACTTCAAGCTTGTTCGGATCGATCACCTTGACCTCGGTTTCGCCCGCTACGAAAGTCGTAATGCGGACATTCGTCAGAGGAGTGCGAAACTTCACATAGTTCGGCCCGAACTTCGATGAGGCACACCACTCCTCGATCGCGTAGCCCGAATAGAGGACGGATCGAATGTCCCGGTCCTTGGGATCAAGACCCACTTCCCGGCAAAGCCCATCGAAAAGGAAGCTGTTGTCATTCAGGTATCCCGTTTCCGTGCGCATCAGATTGCAGTGAGCGGCGTTGAATGAAATGACCGAGTCGGTCAGGCTGCGCGCATGAACGTCGAGCACTCGCTTGTGGGATTCAGCGCTTCTCAGCCTGCGGACCAGGAACGTCTCGGCCGTCTGGATTCCTCTGTACAGCGTGACTTCGCCGGATGCGATCCCCGGTTGGTCGACAGCGCCGATGTGGTAGCTGCCATGCTGCATTAGGATCAGGCGCGTGTCATTTTGCCCGGACGGATACGAATCCGTATGGCGATAGACCGCGATCGGAGCGCGCACCGCATCAGGAACGGCCACTGATCCATTGGCGACGAATAGGGGATCGCAGACTCCTCGCCGCGCCTGGTTCCAAAACCGAAACAGCCGGCGGACATTTGGGTGTTCCTTGTCTGGCTCTCCAAACCAGTGGTGCCGCCGCGTGTTGATGCCCGGACGCAGAATGCCCGGCACGACCCAGGAGTATTGAAAGAAGTAGTCGCGCTCCGGCGGGACCTCGGGTGAGTAGGCCAAGACCCCTGCGGCGGCGAGCCAGGGAACTACTTGGGAGCCAGTGGTCAGCGTTGCAGTTGAGAGTCGCAGATCTGCCGGTCCTCCGTGATCGGCGCTATGCGGCTCGATTCGTTTCCGCTCGCCGAATCCACTTGGCGATAGCTGCGGGGCTGGCTCCAATGCGCAGCAGCGACTTCACCAAGAGATCGAGGGAAACGGATCGATCTCCGGCTTCCATCTTGGCGACGCGCGATTGACTTGATCCCAGCCGCTCGGCGACCTCGGTCTGCGTCAATCCGCTTCGCTCCCGCACCTCGCGAACTCCCGCTGCGAGTGCAAGCTTCAATTCGATGAAGCTGGCTTCTTCGGGGCTCAGTTGCAGGAAGTCGGTCGCGCTGCCGACAGCCCAGCCGCTACGCTGAAGGCGTTTCTTCTTTTCAATATCCATGCTTACTCCCTGGTGGCCTCCGCTTTCAAAAAGCTGGCCAAACGCTTTCTGCACACATTCACCACGCGCAATGGAGTTGCTCGCGTCTTCTTGCTGAAGACCTCCAGAATCGCGATCGCATCATCCGCAACATGGTAGACGATTCGCCATGACTGCTCCCGATCCGGAATCCGCAACTCGTGGCATTGATCACCGATCGATGGCATAGGTCTCGAGTGCGGCAATCCCAAGACCTCACCTCGCTGAAGGCGGCGAAGAAGCAACCCCGCCTCCAATCGAGCCGCAAGACTGAAGGGCGGTGTCTTCACCTCGCCCTTCAGCCATACGATCGGTTTGTCAGATGGCTGCGGCACAAATCTCTATGTCCAATATGACATAGTTTCCGCCGGCGCAGGAGGTGGTCTCGAAACCGGTTGTTTGGCGCCCGAACCGCTGTAGACTCTTCGTATGAAAGACCGGAATCTCCCACTTCCAAATACCGGCCAGGTTCACCCCATGCTGGTGGGACAAAAGTGTGACAAAGGAGCAAAACTGCCCGAAACTGAGCGAATCGCAGGAGGAGTGAACACGCGGACATCCCACGCTAGGTCAACAACTTAGAGGTCTCGGGGCATCGCCGCCAAACTCGCGCAAACTAGGTTTTTCTGATTCAGGTTCTAGTGTTCGCAAGGACGTGGAGGTTCAAGTCCTCTCATCCGCACCAAAGATTTCAGTAGTTTAGAAGCCGTCCGCGATGCGGGCGGCTTTCTCGTGTTTGGCCTGCTAACGGTCGTGCAACGGTTTTGCGTGGTATGATTCGGCCATGCCACGAAGCTCGTATGGTTCCGGCACAATTTTCAAGCGCGGCGATATCTGGTACGTCTCCTACTGGGTCAACGGCAGGCAGGTTCAAAAGTCGTCCCGCTCCACGAACATCCATGACGCCAAGCGGCTAAGAGACCAGATTCTTGGCAAGAAGTCGCGCGGGGAAATGATCAACGCCGCCGCCGATAGAATCACCTGCGGCGAGCTGCTCGACGATCTCCTTGAACACTCCAAGACGAACGTGAAGGAATCGACGGCCAAGATTTGGAAGTGGTGCATCGAAGCGAACATCCGGCCTTTCTTCGGGAACTTCAAAGTTTCAAGGCTCACCACAGAGACCATGAGAGAATACCGCCGTAAGCGGGTGGAGGAAGGCCGTTCGGAAACTACCTGCAACCGCGAGCTTTCCATTCTGCGAATTGCACTGATATCTTGGCCGCAAGTGCACACCGCCGAAAGTAAACGCACTCCCCTACTTCCCGATGGTCAAAGAGCAAAACACGCGGCAAGGGTTCTTAACAGATGACCAGTATTCTAAGCTGCGCGATGCGTTGCCGGATCATCTCATCTCAAGGCGTTGTTTGTGACGGCCTACTTCACCGGCGTCCGGCTCGGTGAACTGCTGGCGTGGGAATGGAGCCAGGTCGATTGGAAACAGGGCTTCATCACGTTGAACGCCGATGACACGAAAACCGGACACAGCCGCGCCGTCCCGATCCTAAAAGGTGACATGCGCAAGTGGCTCGAATGGACGCTTAAGCAGTCCAATGAATGTCCAAAGGTGTTCAACTGCGTTGGACAGCCGATCAAGAATTTTAGACACTCATGGCAGAACGGCAGCGCGTCAGCGGGCGTCCCAGAACTTAAGTTTCACGACCTCCGGCGAACAGCCGTGCGCAACATGCGCCGCGCGGGAGTGCCGCAAGTCGTCTGCATGCGCATCACTGGCCACCGCACTGATTCAATGGAACGCCGCTACAACATCGTGGATGTGGACGACCTCAAGAGCGCGAAGGCTCTTCTTGAAAGCCTCAAACGAAGATAGGTAGACATCTGGCTGGTAGAGCCATCGACCCTTTGATTAGCATCGGAAAGAATGAAAACAGCGAGTGACATCGTTTCGGAACTAGATAAACGGGGATGGCTTCTCCTCGATTTCCCTGCCGCATCCAGTCTCGTCGACTTCGCGGCCAATTTCGGGAAACCAGTTCCATCCCGTAATGGTGGGTCACTTTCAGAAATTCTTACACCAAAAGACTCAGTTGAAGCTAAGCCTAACAGCTTGTCCCGCTTCTATGGATTTGGGGCGTTCCCATTTCATACCGATTCCGCGACCCATGAAAAAGCACCGCGGCTGATATTTCTCAGGTTAGTGGACAACTCCAGTTCGGATCGTCCAACAGTAATAGTCGATCCGCTCCTGCTAAGCTCAGAGGCGCAGCGGCGCAAATTACAAAACGACGTTTGGGTCATCAACGGTGGAACTACGGCTTTCTACAGCACGCTCCTGACGAGAGCCCCCGATGGTATGTGCTTGCGTTATGATCCTCACTGTATGCGACCGGCCCATGCGCGTTTTGTCGAATCGCAAGCGGTGATTGAGAGTTTGATATCGAAAGCAGAAGTGCATACAGTGGACTGGGTCGCCAATCAGCTCTTGGTGCTGGACAACTGGCGGGTCCTCCATGGCCGTGGCTGCACGGCGTCCGGGGAAGATAGAAACAGACTGCTAGAACGAGTTATGACGCTATGAACTGGGGTTACGATCTACTCTGGAATAAAGCAAAACTGTACGTTGCGCGTAGCCTTGATGAGCAGCGCGAGGGGCCAATGTTTCCGTTTTGGTCCATACTTGCGCTCGAACTCTTAGCGCGTGCCACTCTGGCAAAAGTGCATCCTACCCTGCTTGCCGATCCTGTCGAATCAGGGGAAAACATTTTCTATGCACTCGGCTATGGCGCCACGAAGTCCCCCAAATCTATACCTAGCAAGACGGTCTTCGATAGATGTCAACGAGTGGTGCCAAACTTTACGGCGAAAGAATTTGGCCTCTGCATGACGTGGGTTAACCTGCGAAACGAAGAGCTACACACCGGTGCCGCTTCTTTCGAGAACTGGCACACCGGGCAGTGGCTTGCCGATTTCTATAGGGTTTGCAGTCTATTGCTGGCCTCTCAAAATAAGACCTTGGAGGATCTTTTTGGCGGCGATGAGGCAGCGGTTGCCAAGGAGATGATCGAAAGCCTTCAGCGAGAAGAAAAGAACGTTGCACTGGACGCCGTCTCTGCTGCTAGAAAGGCTTTTGAAAAGTTGGACGAAGACAAAAAGGCCGACCTTCGAGCGGCAAGCGAAGCATGGGCAAGGCAGGTGAAGAGTAGCTTCAAGCGGATTACGCCATGTCCGGCATGTGGATCAAAAGGGGTTCTACTAGGGAAGTCCGCAAAGAGCGGGGAGCCGAAGCTGATCGATATGAACTTGGTTCAGGAAATAGTGGTGATACCGACCTCGTTTAAGTGCAACGCTTGCGGTCTTCACCTTGAAGGGCATCATTTGCTGCACCCTGCTGAGTTGGGCGGGCAATTCGTTGTAGAGGAATATCGAGACCCCGTTGACTACCTGAACATCGATGTTTCTGAATACTTTGACCCTGCCGACTACTACCAAGAAGAGTACAGTAACGACTGATTGAATTGCTGATTGTTGAACGTCCAAGCGCGTCCAAGACACGCGCGAAACCTAAGCCGAAGGCTTAGGGATGGTGTCTCTGGAATCACTTTCGTTTCAATCTCCGACTCCGTAGCTGTTTCTGCAACAACCCTGCCGCAGCATTCCCGGTTCTGCGGTCGTGTTCACTGCCGCGCCTCCAACTACGCATACGAGCTTAACGCGAAGGCCAAATGGCCCAGTATTCCTCTGCGGCGGAAGGCACGACTACTTCCCGGTAGTGAGAAAAAAGCATCGCTGTTGTGGTGTGCCCAAGCTGAAGGGCCAATGCTGGCGCATCCTGAAACTTCGCCAGATGATACGACGCGAAGCTGTGACGCAAAGCGTTGGACGGCCATTGTTCGATTCCGGCACGTTTCCGGGCGAGGTTCAGCTTCATGCGCGGATTCGGTGGCGTGATCCGGCCGGACGTTCGGGCGAGAGGTTCAAGCCACGCTCTCAGGTTTGGCAGGATGGTCACAAGGCGACGACTTGCGGTCTTTGATTTCGCGGCGGCAACCTCGATGAAGTTACGACCAAGCCGGACTTCACTCCAGTCGAGCCGGGAAATTTCCGCCGGTCGCAGGCCCGCGAATGCTCCAATGGCAACGTAGGGCAGCATGTCGGGCTCGGTGTTCTCAAGCAGGCGCCGGGTTTCATCGGGCGTAAGGACTTCTACCGGCTTATCGCCGATCTTCGCCTTGGCAACTTTCTCCAACGGATTCTGGGCACAGTAGCCGCGAGCTACAGCGTAGCTGAACAAGACGCTGAGAACGCTTCTGTAGTTGTTGCGGCTCTGCGATGAGAGGCGGAAAGAATTGATCCAGTCGTCGCAATCGGTGGCCGTGATGGTTGCGACAATTCGCTTCCCGTAGTCCTGCTGGAAATGGGCGAGGCGAGTTCGCAAGTCTTTCAGATACCGATCTCGCTTGCCGTCCGATTCTTTGCGTTGAAGCAGCGAGGGAATCAGCTCTTCCACCGTGCAACTGCGCTCGATAGCGGACAGGTGACTTACGTAGAACTGCGCTGCCTCCAGTATCGTCTTTCCGTGTGGAGAAAGAATCTCATGCGCCTCGATAGCCATGACGTGAAGCCGGGGATCGATCTGGGTAGCGCGAGTTCCGAGGTTCTCAGCTTTGATGGTCAACTGGGCGACGAAGGTTTCCGCCTCCCCTTTGGTCTTGAAAAACTGGCGGACTCGCTTACCCTGAACGTAATGCCCCTTGACCGTCCATTTGAGATGAGGACGTTTGCTGTCACGATACGGTGCGATGCCGATACGTGCCCGTTGACGTTGAAGCGCGAACACAGGTTCACGTTGCCAAAGGCGCATTTGGTGTCAAGGGAATTGGCAACGAGCTGGCAACAGGGTGAAATCGGTGGTTCGTTAATTCCAGCGTAAGTAGTCGGTTGATAGATTGTAGGAGCTGTGGCTGAGTGGCCTAAAGCGGCGGTTTGCTAATCCAAATAAAGCCCTAGCAATCAGTGACTTACAACGACTTATAGAAGCACCAAGACGCCCCAAAGCGCACGAAATGGCCCTCCAAGTGGCAACAATTGGCAACAGAAAGCGCGAGTGGTTTTCGCTGAAAAATCGAAGGTTTTGAGAACCTTCGATTCGGCGTTTTCAGCCCGTTTGCATTGGGCCCCTTTCCCTCTTATGAGGAAAGGTGTTCGCGGTCGCCCGGAGCGGTCAAGGGCGCGCGTATGCGCGTTCATCGTAGCGAAGCGAAGACCCTTGACGGCGAGGACGACTGCACAAGCTGGTTAGCGAGGGAAAGGGGCGTGTCCGAGGTTCGTAGCAGCTATCCTTTCAGGAGTTGCTCATACTCATCATGCGAACCGATCCAGAACCATGTGAAGACATTCCCTTCGCGGACAGCCAATGCGCGGCAGGCGTCAGTCACTCGGGCTGACCACAACTCTCCCACCGGCTTCAGGTGAATCGAGGGATGAAGAGGGTTTTCAGCCAACAGGGCGAACTGCTTGTCCGCCCGGCGTTGGGTTTCTTTCGGCAATGCGTTATAACACTTCCAAAAGTCGGGGAGCGCTCTGTGTTCGAAGATCACGGGCAGAACTTCGATTAATCGCGCCGGCCTTCTTCGAAAGGACGTGCTTTACCAGCGGCGATGTCGCCCTTAACCCGCTGAGCGAGGGCCGCGCCGCGTCCGCCGGGAGAAGAAAAATCTTTGACCATCTGCTTGTCCCAAGCGTCGAACTCAAGCTCCATGAGCCATGTGGCCAGCGAATGACGTTCATTCTCCGGCAACTCGGCAATCGCCTCTTTGATGGCTTCGACGGTCATGCCTTAAACATAGCCTGAAAGGAGGTTCGGCGCAAACGCAAAAAAGGGCTCAGCCCTAGCCGCAGGGTCGTTGCAAACGAGTTGGTTGCAACGAAAAGCGTAGGACTTACAGCCATAAGCGGTCAATGGATCGGAGTTGCCCGGAAACGGGCGGCTTGTCTCCGAATGTGACGTTTGGCTAGAATCGCGGGATGATCGACCAAACGGCTGCGCCCGAGAAGCGTCAACGTTTGGCGAAGCTTTTTGAGTTTCTCAAAGCATACACGGATATGCGGTTCCCTGCGGTCAGGGACATCGCTATGCTGGACGAAAGTGGGCGGTATCTCAAGGGTGTCTGGTGTAGCGGTACTCATCGGTAAACCCCTCTCACGATAACGTCCACAAATTGAAAGCGCATGTACGCGTCCAGAGCTGTCCAATTCCTAAGCCGAAGGCTTAGGGATGGTGCCTCTTGAATCACTTTCGTTTCTCTACGTTTCATCTTGCGACAAGCCCAAGAGACCTTGCACATCACGCGAAGCATGAAGCACACGGACGATCTGCAATGGCTTCGCTTCATGCCGATAGACGATCAGGTACGAATAGACCAGCAAGAAACGGTGACTCTTGTCCGCTAGCTCTTCACGCCAATGACCTATGCCCGGATTCTTCGCAAGATTTACCATTGCCGATTCCAAAGCATCCAGAACACGGTCGGCGGCTTCGATGTTGTCACTGGCGATGTAATCCCAAATGTCGTTAACATCCCGCTTGGCGCGTGGCGTGAGGATGTAACGCTTCATTTCTTAGTGCGTTTCCGTTGGGCGCTACGTTTGCGGATCTCGGCGAAGGTCTCCTCCCCGTCAACGAACTCGCCCCGGTCAGCTTCGGCGCTGCCAATGGCAATTTCTTTGCGCAGCTCGGCAAGCCGCAGTTGTTTGAGCTCTTCTTTCTCTTTGAGCAGCCGCAGACCTTCCCGCAGGATTTCACTTTGGGATTGGTAATGGCCGGTCTTGAGGAGATCGGCAACGAACTGGTCGAACACGGTTCCGAGATTCACGTTCATACCCGTACAATACTGCCATCAACAACAATTGTCAATTGTTGACAGTATCAGCGTAACGCGCTTGTAATCAGTCTCTTGGGGTTCGTTCGGACGGCTCAAATGCCAGAAATCCCCTTTCGCTCATATTAGATAGCATTCGTGCATCCGACCGGAGCGGAGACCCTTGATGGCGAGGACGGATGCGCAATCTTGGACATGAGGGGAAGGGGAGGCTCGATCTGCCAGTACTTCGCGGCTTCGTCGGCGCGTACCAATTCGCGGTAGTGGCCGAAAATCATGCTCGTATCCGTATGGCCCATTTCGAGCGCGAGCCGTGCGGCGTCGGACACGGATGGCTATTTCCAGCCACCTGTGCAAGTTGGGCTCAATCTTTACCAGCCGCCGCCGTCAAGTCGCTTCAGGTTCTAGTGTTCGCAAGGACGTGGAGGTTCAATTCCTCTCATCCGCACCAACACAACTTTTGTTCTCCCAAGCAGTTGCGAAACATTGCTCAGGACGTTCAGATTTACTTGGTTGAGTCCTGTGCCCGGACGTGTGCCTAGCCGGGTTAATCGGGGAATTTCGGACCGTTCTGGTTTCCCTTCGCTGCACGGCGTCCTGTCCTACGATCTTCGAAATCGTAGACGCCCAGCACCTCGATCTCAGGAGTTCCCCTTTACTGTGGTACTAGATTAGCTGCATCACAGCCGTGAAGCGTCCCGCTTCACGTTTCTAAAAGTTGCAACTTTTCTCTCCTGCGGTTGGTGAGACCTCGGGGGTCACCCGAAAAGCGGACAGTCGCGGAACGGGTCAAGACAGTCAGAAGCCGGAAGATTTCGCTCCCGAAACGGCAGCTAATTCAATCGTGACCTTAGCTCGCGCGAGCGGAAACGGCCGGCAATTCAACTTGAGACTTGACGAAGCTCGACAATCTCAGCAGTGGAATTGAATGCTTGGTCGCAAGCCCCAAAGACCCAGTCGTTTGCTGAACCCGGGTCTGGTTTGCCACTCAAATCGTGACCAGAAAGAACCGCGTCACGAGGCTGGATGCATGCAATTTGGCGGCAGGGGGGAGTGGAGCCGGCGGTCGGAATTGAACCGACAACCTTCTGATTACAAATCAGGTGCTCTGCCAATTGAGCTACGCCGGCGGGGTGAGTACTCCTTCAAGTGTAGCGAAAGTACTCTTGGCGCGGCGGTTTTGTGCATTGGATAATGGCAGCGATGCCGCAC
>Ga0224723_1001572_pt1 | contig 13577 bp, 12 predicted proteins | sample Balambano_FR2_Me_FD_161647 | JGI IMG/M metagenome (GOLD analysis project Ga0224723, IMG submission 161647) | Freshwater sediment microbial communities from Lake Towuti, South Sulawesi, Indonesia - Balambano_FR2_MetaG | ecosystem: Environmental > Aquatic > Freshwater > Lake > Sediment | place...
GGGCGGCGCACTGATCGATGTTGCGAACGTGCGCGGTTGTTCGATCATGCTCAGGCGATGTGCTTGCAGAATTTCTTCCGCAGCCGCGTCCAGCGTCGCCTGCAATGCCTGCGCGCCGCCGACAATGTCCAGAATTTCGTTGGTGATGCCCGCCTGGCGCGCTTTGTTGTACACCAATGTCAAATCTTCGATCAGACCGGCTGCGTTATCGCTCGCGTTACGCATGGCGACCATCCGCGCCGAATGCTCGCTCGCCTGGCTTTCCAGGAGCGCCTGGTACAACTGAAGCAGCGTGAATCGCGGCACAATTTCATCCAGAATCGCGGTCGGGTTCGGTTCGTACTCGTAATCGCGCCCGCCAGTGCTGACGGTCGGCGCATCCTTGATGTACTCCGCCGCCACCATATCATCCGTCTGATACGGGATCAACGGCAGCAGGCGCGTTACGACGGGTCGCTGCGTCAGCGTATTCACAAAGTCGGTGTACGCTACGAAGACTTCATCCACCTGACCCGACAGAAACTCGTCGATGGTCACACGCGCCACTGGCGACACCGCAGCGACCGTCGGTTCGCCGGGAATATCGCTGAACTCCGCCACCACATTCTGCCCGGTGCGGATCAGCGAGTCACGACCTTTTTTGCCGATCGCCACCCACTGTACCGGCTTGCCCAGACGTTCGGCAAAACGCCGAGCCACGCGGATGATATTGGCGTTGAACGCGCCCGCCAAACCGCGATCCGACGTGATCAGCACAATTTTGACATTCCTGATCTCGTCGCGCGGGGTGAGCAGAGGATGCAGCGCCGCCCCCGTGCCGCCCGCGTTCTGTACGTTGAGCAGAATTTCCCATGCTTTTTCGGCAAACGCGCGGCTCGCCAGCACGCGCGCCTGCGCTTTACGCACTCTCGACGCTGAAGACGCTTCCAGCGCGCGCGTAATCTGTGCAATATTCTTCACACTGCGAATACGTTTGCGTATCTCTCGTGTCGATGCCATAAGGTTCGTCCCTCTCTTTAGTGGGACTTAGCCCAGAAAGCTCGCGGTGAAGTCCGTGATCGCCTGACGCAGCTTCGGTTCGACTTCATCCTTGTTGATATCGAGATCAGTGGCGATGCGATCGGCAACGTCGCTGTATTCACCATGATACGCACGCAGGAATGCAGCACGCCATTCGTTGACCCGTTCCACTGGCACGGCGTCGATCAACCCGCGCGTCCCTGCATACAGCAGCGCTACCTGATCAGTCAGCGAAAGCGGTTGATACTGCGGCTGCTTGAGCAGTTCTGTCAAACGCAAACCCCGATCGAGCTGACGCTGCGTCGCTTTGTCCAGACCGCTCGAACCGAACTGCGCGAATGCTGCCAGCGAACGGAACTGCGCCAGGTCAAGACGCAGACCACCCGCGACTTTCTTCATCGCTTTGGTTTGCGCATCTCCACCCACGCGGCTGACGCTGATACCGACGTTCATCGCCGGGCGCTGCCCCGCGTTGAACAACTCGTTTTCCAGGAAAATCTGACCATCCGTGATCGAAATGACATTCGTCGGGATGTACGCCGATACGTCACCGAGCAGCGTTTCGATAATCGGCAGCGCCGTCAGGCTGCCACCCCCACGCGCTTCGCTCAATTGCGCTGCGCGTTCCAGCAAGCGGCTGTGCAGGTAGAACACATCGCCCGGGTACGCCTCACGTCCCGGCGGGCGGCGCAGCAGCAGCGACACCTGACGATACGCCCAGGCATGCTTGCTCAGGTCGTCATAGACTGCCAGTGCATCTTTACCATTTTCCATGAACCATTCGCCGATCGCACAGCCGGCATAGGGCGCGATGTATTGCAGCGCCGCCGACTCTGATGCGCTGGCGACGACGACCGTCGTATACTCCATCGCGCCCTGTTCTTCCAGCAGCGCAACCAGACGCGCAACTTCACCGCGCCGTTTACCGATGGCGATATAAATGCAGTACAGCCCTTTGCCCTTCTGGTTGAGGATGGTATCGATGGCGAGCGCTGTCTTGCCCGTTTGACGGTCGCCAATGATCAATTCACGCTGACCACGCCCAATCGGCGTATTCGCGTCCACCGTCATGATCCCGGTCTGCACCGGGCGATTGACGTTCTTACGCTGCATCACGCCCGGCGCGATGCGTTCAATCGGATAGAATTCTGTGCTGGCGATGGGACCTTTTCCGTCAATCGGTTCGCCCAACGCATTGACCACACGCCCCACCAGCCCCATCCCAACCGGGACAGACGCGATACGACCGAGTGGGCGTACTTCGTCGTTTTCGTTGATGGTATCGGCATCACCCAGAATGATCACGCCGACATTATCAGCTTCCAGGTTGAACGCCAGACCCAGCGCTCCATTGGGGAACTTGACCAGGTCGCTGTACCCGATGTTGTTCATACCCCGCACACGTGCGATGCCATCACCGACTTCTTCGACATACCCGACTTCAACTGCTTCGACGGTCGGCGCGTAGTCCTTGACCTGCTGTAAGAGCGCATCAAACATTCCGTTAGAAAGTTCCGCCATTTGGGGACTCCTGCTGTTTTTGAGTTAAAAGCGCGGCTTTACTTAATATTCCAATTGTAACGGAAGCGGACTCATCTGTCCACTTTTTCACAATCCATTTCCGCAAATTTGTGATAATTCGCACAAACTGACCTTAGGGTTCATCCAGCGACCGTTTTTCATGTCCTTTCTCCTGTGCATCGCCTAATGCCACCGATTTTTGGTACGCCGCCCAAATCGACCGCGAAAGCACGGTACGTAAATTGCCCTTCTCCATCTGATAGATCGCTTCCGCCGATGTCCCGCCAGGACTCGTCACCTGGTTACGAAGCTGTGCCGGGTGCATCGACGATGACAGCGCGTATTCAACCGAACCGCGCATGGTATGCAAGACCAGCTTTTCGGCATCTTTACGCGAAAACCCCATATGCACGCCCGCATCGATCATCGCTTCCATGAACAAAAAGACGTAAGCGGGACCCGTCCCACTTAACGCCGTCGCCATATCGAGATATTTCTCGTCATCCATATAGATTTCTTCGCCCAACGCGCCGAGCAGCGCCTTGGCGCCCGCCCGTTGCTCGTCTGGCACTTCTGGCGTCGCCGTCCACACCGTGATTCCCTGCCCGATCTGGGCGGGGGTGTTCGGCATCGCGCGCACGATGCTGGGGTTTGCCAACCCATCCGCCAACGTGCGAATACGCACTCCCGCCAGAATGCTCAAAATCATCGACGCATCCTGTGCTGTGCGCCGTAATCCTGGAACGATGTGACCGAGCATCTGCGGTTTGATCGACAAAATCAGGATGTCGGCGTCGTCGGCAGCCTGTGCATTATCGGTCGTGTACGTCAATCCATAACGTTCGACCAGTTCCGCGCCGCGATCCTGATTCGGATCCGCCGCGATGATCTGCGATGCGCTCAGCAAGTGCTGATTGAGCAGCCCTTTGATCATCGCTTCTGCCATCACGCCGCTCCCGATGAAGGCGACGATTTGCTGATGTAATGTCACTCATCTTCTCCATCAAGCTTTATCAATCCCATTTTCTTCATCAAGGCGTTCACTTGTTCTTGTGTCGGTAAGTCGATTTCGATTGGTTCTGGCTCCGGTAAATCGGAGACCTGTTTATCGGAAAGTATCGGCGTCACAACGCTGAAAAAGTATGCCAATGCTTTCTCATACATCGTGATTTCCGTTTTTTTCGCGCGCCGAACAGCGACCACGGTTTCAGACACCATATCATTTTCGATCTGGATACGCGCCGCTAACCCGAGTGCGGAACTCAGTGTGTAGACAAAGTAATCTTTCTGACCGACCTTATCACCCTTCGGGTTATCAGGATCAGAAATGAAAGCACTCGTTACCGTTTCGATCACCCATAGATCGTCAGTCTGATTCAATAATCGATTCGCGTCACGTGCTGGAACATAATGCCCTCGAAAAACCCCGCCATAGAACGGATCATTTCCCCATCCTTCCAGGATAACAGGCGACGAACTCTCCGAATTCTCGTCGAGTGGAAGCAAGTTCACCATGGTCAACCCCTTTCTAATCGTCACATTCAGTGCTGATACGGATACTGATCGCGCCACGCTTGCGCTGCCGCTGCGATCCGATCTGATTTCAATTCGACGCCAATGCCCAGACCGACTGGCACCGAAATGCGGCTGTGCGGCGCGAGTTCAAACGCTGGTTCGCTGATGTCCTGCGCGAAATAACGACTGGTGGCGGAAATATCACACGGCAGCGTCACGCCGGGCAGCGAAGCGAACGCGATATTCGCCGCCCGCCCAATACCGGTCTCCAGCATGCCACCAATCCACAACGGCACGTTGTTTTCAACGCACACTCTATAGATTTCGAGACTTTCGGAGTATCCACCCACCCGCGACGGCTTCAGGTTGATGATCTTCGCCGCGCCGATCTCGATTGCCATCCGCACATCATCCGCCGATTTGATGCTCTCATCCAGGCAGATCGGGCTGTGCAGTTGAGGCTGTAACTTGCTGTGCTGATAGATGTCGTCGTGACCGAGCGGCTGTTCCAGCATCAGGAGATGAAATGCGTCCAACTGCTTAAGATGGTCGGCATCCGCCAGCGTGTAGGCGCTGTTCGCGTCCAGCATCAGCAAGACATCGGGATACGCGGCGCGCACCGCCCGCGCCGGCTGCACATCCCAACCCGGCTGAATTTTCAGCTTGATTCGCTCGTAACCTTCATCGATGCGCTTTTTGACGATCTCCACGGTCGCCGCTTCCGTCGGCTTGATGCCGATGCTGACGCCGACGGTGGCGTAGCCTTTCGACGCATGTCCGGCGGGCAAATGTGCCGCGAATGCTTCCGCCAGCGAGATACCGTTCACCTTCGCCAGCGCATCCCATACCGCAGCTTCGATGGCGTGCTTCGCCATTTTATGCCCACGCACCGATTTGATCAGCTCCGGCACTTCGGTCGCATCGCCGATCGTTTTGCCCAATACCAGTGGCACGAGAAATTCGGTCAGGATATGCTGCGCCGTCCCCATCGTTTCGCTGCTGTAGCCGGGATGGATTTCCGTCGTCGTTTCGCCCCACCCCGTCACCCCTTGATCCGTGATCAATTCGACCAGGATGGCGGTTTTGAACGGTTCTTCGCCAAAACTGGTGCGGAGCGGTTCGACAAACGGCATCGCCACGCCGTACAGGTGTATCGCTTTGACGGTGATATGCGCCACGATGTTTTCCGTTTCTTTGTGCGTTATGTATCCATACGAAACGATTCGAACTGCGGTCCGTTATAACTCAGCACATAAAATGTGCGCTCTCGTCCATCCAGCGTTTCGCGCAGAAAGTCGGTGACGATAAACCCCTGCGACACAATATTCTGAAACGCCGTGCGGATGTGCAGCCGCCACGCCCGCGCCAACCTGCTGTTACCTTCGGCAAGCGTGTTGAAATGTAATGGGATTTCGATCAATGCCAACGAGCTTTGTGGCATCACCATCGAGTCGGATGGCGTGATCACACCGTCATCGGTGATGTTCGGCGGGTTGAGGATGATCGTGTCCGCTTCACGGTATTGAGCCAGCGTCAGCGGCGCGCGCGATCCATTCAGCCGTTCTTCCACGCGCCGATTCGTCACCCACCATTCCACCATCAGCCGATCCGACATCCCATGCGATACCAACCCGCCATCGGAATTCGTGCCGTAATAATCGATGACATAGCGTGGACACACCGCGCCCAACTTACGAATGTTCAGATGTGCGTTCAACGCCATCAGCGGGTCGAACGTCCAACCGACCAGACGTATCCCTGCCTGAATTGCCAGATCGCGCTGTGCCAGCTTGAGCCGATACCCGATCCCATGACTGCGGTATTCGGGCAGCACGACCATGCGCTTGCTCACGATCTGCAAATTCGCCATCGCCGGACGATCCGGGTCGGTCATCGACGTGCCGAGAAATCCAACCAGACATCCGACAGGGGTAACGTCATCGAATGCGGTCAGCACATGCCCGCCCGATTGCGCGATGCTGAACAGCATATGCGCCGGAATCACCGACTCGAGATTTGTCCCCCAATACGTCTTTTGCAGTTCCACCACCGCGCGCAAATCGTCGAATGCGCGCACCGAGCGTATGTCGATAGATCGTGCGTTCGTTTCGTCCATACCTGCTGCCTATACCACTCGTGGTCGCCGACGCAGCGTGTAGCGCATCATCGGCAGTGTGTAGCGCCTGCCGCGCATATAAGTCACCAGCGTATCCTCTAATCGCTGTGGACGCACGCCGAAATACTGATATAGATTGCCGATCCGCGCCGTTCGGTTCGCAGCGAGTATATCCAACCACTGCGCTGTGATCATCACACGGGGCAATACGCGCGTGGTGATGCTGGTCATCCATCGAAGCGCATAGGGGGGTACAGGCAGGATCATGCGTTGGGCACCGCTCACCCGCATCACCGTGCGAATCAAATCCTCAAGCGTGATGTATTCTGCGCCGCCCACTTCGATCACTTCGTCCACGACATCGAGCCGATCCAGACTGGCGACCAGCGCCGAGACCAGATCGTCGATGTAGATCGGGTGCAGACTGATTTCACCGTGACCGGGCATCATGTACACCAACGGGTTCATCCGTAACTGCATCGCCAATCGGTTGATGAAAGCATCGTCCTGCCCAAAAACCAGACCGGAACGCACAATGGTATACGCTAAACCACTGGAACGCAGCAAATCTTCGACCTGACCTTTGATGCGAAGCAGCGGATAGGCGCTTGCCGGGGCAGCGCCAAGATGACTCACCGTGATGATCCGTCCCACTCGCGCCGCCCGCGCCGCCGTGATGACATGCCGGGTGCCGCCGAGTTCAATCCTGTCCAGATCGCGCGCGCGCCCCCACCAGAACGCATTCTCCAGATGGTAAATTGCATGGACGCCTGTTGCTGCCTTGAACAACGCCTCGTCGTCCAGAATATGCCCAACGACGATTTCTGGCATCGTCGTCCATGGCAGTATCGATGTTCGGTGCGCGGGGATCAAGCAGCGCACCGCATGACCTTGTGCCAGCAGCCGAGCGACCAGATGACGACCAATAAACCCGGTTGAACCGGTGACTAAAATCATGACTCTTTTACCGATTGTGCAGTGCGGCACATTATAACACAGCGCGGGTCGCGCCCTGAGTGCAACCACATCCACCGACAGGTGTTGTATCCCTCAAGTAAAATACGACTATTCGACCTCATCTACTACAGATACAGTCGAATTCAACGGCTCGACTGCGAGGAGTTATTGTGGAAGCACGACGTAGAGTGGTAGTGACGGGAATGGGGATTTTGTGTCCCACCGGCAACAGCGTAGACGAAGCATGGGGAAATGCTAAAAATGGCATTACGGGCATTCACGCGATAGAACGTTTCGATACATCGCACATCGAAATTCATTTCGGCGGCGAAGTCCGCAATTTTGACCCGGAAGCCTATTTAGGGCGGCGCGAAGCCCGCCGCACCGACCGTGTGACGCAAATGGCGCTGTACGCAGCCGAACAGGCGCTCAAAGACTCAGCGCTGCCTATCACCGACGAAAATCGTTATCAGATTGCGACCGTCGTCGGTTCAGGCATCGGCGGCGTCGGATCGCTGCTCGAAAGTATCCGCACGTTTTTAGAACGCGGAGCGCGCGCGGTCAGCCCATTGATGGTACCGATGATGCTGCCCGATTCGCCGTGCAGCAAAATTTCGATGGTATATGGGCTGCGTGGTCCGAACTTTGCCATCTCGACCGCGTGCGCGACGGGCAACAACAGCATTGGCGAAGCGGTTGAAATGATCCGTCGTGGACAAATCGTCGCCGCCGTCACGGGCAGCAGCGAAGCCGGGTTGGTCGATGTAGCGATGGCAGGCTTCAACAACATGACCGCGCTCAGCAATCGTAATGAAGAACCCGAACGCGCATCACGTCCATTCGATGCAGACCGGGACGGGTTCGTGTGCGCGGAAGGCGCGGCGATCCTCGTCATCGAAGAACTGCACCATGCGTTGTCACGTGGCGCGCATATTTACGCGGAAGTGCTGGGTTATGGGCATACATCCGATGCGTATCACGTCACCGCGCCGTTGGAAACCGGTGAAGGCGCCGCAAAAGCCATCGAGTTTGCGCTGCGAGATGCCAATCTGACGGCGGACGACATCGATTACATCAATGCACATGGCACCAGTACCCCGCTCAACGACAAAAGCGAAACCCTTGCGCTCAAACGTGCGTTGGGCGAAACCGCGTATGAAATTCCGATCAGTTCGACCAAGGGCGTGACAGGTCATTTGATGGGCGCGGCGGGCGCGGTCGAAGCCGTCTTTTGCATCAAAGCCATGCAGGACGACTTTGTGCCACCGACGATCAATCTCGAAAATCAAGACCCGGAATGCGATCTCAACTATACCCCGCTCGTTGGCAAATCGCACCCGATCAGGGTGGCGATGAGCAATTCATTCGGCTTCGGGGGTCACAATGCTGTCCTGATCTTTGGGGAGTACAACGAAAACTCCAATGGTCGCCATTAATCGTATGCGAACCAGCACCAACAGCACGCGCCTTCACGCGCATATCGTCGGCTGGGGCATGGCAGTTCCCGAAAAAGTCATGACCAATGACGACCTTGCTGCCTTCGTCGATACCACCGATGAATGGATCGTCGCGCGCACCGGCATTCGTGAACGACGCATCGCCGGCGAAACGGAAACGACGGCGACGCTCGGTTTGGAAGCGGCGCGCCGTGCGCTTGAAATTGCCGACATCATGCCCGACGAGATCGATATGGTGGTCGTCGCTACTTCGACGCCCGATCATATTTTCCCAAGCACTGCCAGCCTGATTCAGGCAGGGTTGGGCGCCAATCGCGCGGGCGCATTCGATTTGAGCGCGGCGTGTTCCGGGTTCGTGTACGCGGTGTCGCTCGCCGCACAGTCGATCCAGTCCGGCGCCATCAAAACTGCCGTCGTCATCGGCACTGAAACCATGAGCCGCGTACTGGATTGGCAGGATCGCGGTACATGTATTCTGTTCGGAGACGGCGCCGGTGCCGTCGTGCTGCGCGCCAGCCCGGATGAAGGCGGCGTATTGTCATCGGTGCTGCGTTCCGATGGCACGGGCGGCGACCTGCTCGGCATTCCCAGCGTCGGCACGCTTGATTATGTCGGAGACGATATCACGCTCCCCGAAGCCAATGGGCATAAACTCAACAAAATGCACATGAACGGCGGCGAAGTATTCAAGTTTGCTACCCGTGTCATCGGTGAAAGTGTGCTGCAAGCGTTGGAACAGGCGGGGTTGTCGCTGCGCGATGTCAAGCTGATCGTGCCGCATCAGGCAAATTTACGCATCATCAACGCCGCCGCACGCGCGCTCAAAGTCGATGAAAGCCTGTTCATGGTCAACCTGGATCGCTACGGCAATACATCGGCGGCGTCGATCCCGTTGGCGCTCGTCGAAGCCGTCCAGCAGGGGCGCATCCAGCGCGGAGACCCGGTCGTCTTTGTCGGGTTTGGCGGCGGCTTGACATGGGCATCGATGGTCGTGCGTTGGGGTGCGCCGACGATTGAGGGTCAGTATCGCTTCAAGAAACAGCGTCGTGCGTTCACGTATGCGATGGCGCGCTTCCGTTCGCGGATGACGCGCATGAACCGTCAGATGAACGATACGTTCCGCCGCGCGCGCCCCGAACAGGGACGGGTGGATCGCCTGCGTCAGCGTATCAAAAACCTGCCGTAACGACCGTCCTGGTTTACAATACAGCGCATGACCTTCTGATGCAGGAGATGATCATGCCCTTTTCGCGTCTCAGACACGTGTCGTTCGGTATCTGTATCGTGATCGTATTTGTGTTCGCATCGACACTGTTCGCTCAAACGCCGCTGCCTCCAGTCGAAACGCCAGAAGTCACGTATTCGTTCGATGAAGCCCCGACGCTCGATTTTGATGGTGCCGTCGAATCCATCAGCGCCGATACCCTTCAGGTCAACGGGCTTCTGCTTGCGCTCGAAGCCCCCCCCACCATCCCATTGATTCCGGGAAATGTCGTCCAGATACGCGCATCGCTGCTGCCGAACGGCGTCATCGAAGTGCAGTCCATCGTGCCTATCGCCGCCCAAACGCTGCCCGGAATCATCATGCTGAACGGGGTGATCACCGCCATCAACCCGAACGACCGCGTTCTTATCTTGAGCGGCATACAAATCGATTATGCGAACGCCGTCGTCAACGACGATCTACAGGTGCGTTCTCCCGTTCGTGCCTTCGTCGTCATGACCGCGCCCAATACCTGGTCTGCGCTGGCGGTCATACATTTGGACAATCCGTTCGACCTGGCACAACCCGCCCTTGTCATACCAACGCTAACGCCGGAGACCGGCGCACAGCCCCCCATCAGCACTCCCGAAGCCGACGATGATCAAGATGATGACGATGGCGAAGGTCGTGGGCGCGGGCGTGGTCGCGGCGGCGATGACGACGACGAACAAGACGACGATGATGACAGCGACGAAAGCGGATGAATCGAAAAGGCGACCCGTTTCGGTCGCCTTTTCTAATGCGTGAATTTGCCTGTCTCAGTTGCGGCGTGACCCAAGACTGACGAAGTACAGCAGTTGCAGCACCGCCTGAATTGCCGCCGCGAAATAAGTCAGCGCTGCCGCCGTCAGCACTTGCTGGGCGCCGCTGATGTCTTGCTGCACCGTCACCAGACCACTTTCGCGCAGCAAGCGCAAACCGCGCAGGCTGGCGTCGATTTCGACGGGCAGCGTCAGCACCATGAATATCACCATCACGCCAAATGCCAGAATACCCAGCCAGAACAGCCCGGTGATGTTCAGCATCAGCCCGAAGATGATCATGAAATAGCCGATCGTCGGGCTGAGCTGCACCGCCGGGACGAGAAAGTTACGCATGGTGATCAGGAATGAACGTTCCTGGTGCTGCTGCGCATGCCCCAGTTCGTGCGCCACAATCGCCATCGATGCGACGCTCGGCACGCTGGCGACTTTCTGGGAAAGATGTACCGTATGGTCGCGCGGGTCATAATGGTCGGTCAGTTCACCCGGTGTGCCTTGCAAACCAACGCCATGCACATCGGTGCGGCTCATGATGCGTTCTGCAACCTGCACGCCGGTCAAGCCCGCGCCGTTCTGGATATTTCCCCATCGGTTGTACGCTGCACGTACAAAGAACTGCGCGATCAGCGACAGCACCAATGCGGGCAAAATCACAAAGTAGAGGTAGTTGGGGTCAAAGAACATGTCACACTCTCAATCGCTACGACAGTACATGTATCATCATACGCAACATGCGTCAGAAATATCTCAGAGTTGAGGGTAAAATGGGGGATTTTCGTCCGATCCCCCCAATATCTGGGTGAGTGCTTCACGCTGGTTGAGCCGATAGGGCAGCAGACAATTATCGATCAGGCGAACACTTCCGAACCGCACTGCCAGCGACAACAACATCGGCGCATCGGTGGCTGCGGTGATGGGCGTCAGCGTGAGCGGGTCATTGATCGAGATGTAGTCGATGTGCATATTGGCAAGCAGCGCCTTTTTCACGATGTTGATCAGCACATATGGGGTGCGTTCGCCAGCGGTATGCGCGTCTCCTGCCGCTCGCAAGCCTGAGGCAATTGCGCCCGCCTGGTGGCGCTGTTCAGCGCTCAGGTAGGTATTGCGCGAACTCATCGCCAAGCCGTTTGATTCGCGCATCGTCGGGCATACCGCAATTTCGAGCGGAAAATTCAGGTCGCGCGTCAAACGCTTGATCACCACCACCTGCTGCGCGTCTTTTTGTCCGAAATAGGCGATATGCGGCTGAGTCAGGTTGAACAATTTGGAGACCACCGTCGCCACGCCTTCAAAATGTCCGGGTCGAATCGCGCCCTCCAGCACATTCGTGACCGATTTGACCATGACCCCCGTCTGAAATCCTTCGGGATACATGACGGGTGGCGTTGGCGTGAAGACAATATCCACCCCCGCCGCTTCCAGCATCGCCAGATCGCGCTCCAAATCGCGCGGATACTTGTTCAGGTCCTCATTGGGGTTGAACTGAAGCGGATTTACGAAAATCGTCGCTATCACCGTCTCGTTTTCAGCGCGCGCCGCCTCCACCAGCGAAATATGCCCTGCATGCAGCGCGCCCATCGTCGGCACGACGCCGATTCGCCCGTTCAACCCGCGTCGCAGTGTGCGTAACCCCGTCACATGGTCAATCACCTGCATGAGTCTGTAATCCGTTCAGGGTGAGCGCGTTCAGCACATCCGGTTTCATAGTGAAGCTGTTCTCATCCGTCGGGAACGCCGACGCTATAACGTCGCTGGCATACGCCTTGAGCGCATCGCGCATGATCGCCCCGATCGCAGCGTAGTGTTTGGCATGGCGCGGCGTGAAATCATCGAACATACCCATCAAGTCGTGCCACACCTGCACCTGCCCGTCGCAATCGACTCCCGCGCCAATCCCAATCGTCGGGATATGCAGCGACTGGGTGATCAATCTGCCGAGCGGCGCAGGCATCGATTCCAGCACGATGGCGAATGCCCCTGCGTCCTGCACCGCTTGTGCATCGCGCATCAACTGTCGTGCCGCTTCGATGTCGCGCCCTTGAACGCGCATTCCGCCGAACTGATTCACGCTTTGTGGCGTCAACCCGATATGCCCCATGACCGGAATGCCCGCCGCCACGATGCGACCAATCGCCTGTGCCTGACGTTCCCCACCTTCCAGCTTGACGGCTGTAGCGCCGCCTTCCTGCATCATGCGCGCCGAACTTGCCAATGCCTGTTCAGCGCTGATGTTGTACGTCATGAACGGTAAATCCCCGACGATGAGCGGCGTTTGGGTCGCCCGCACCACTATCGCGGTGTGATAGATCATCTGCTCCAACGTGACCGGAATGGGCGTATCGTGTCCCTGTACCACCATCCCGACTGAATCCCCGACCAAAAGGATCGGGATTTCGACCGCCTCCGCGATTTTCGCGCTCGGCGCGTCATACGCCGTGACCACCGGGATTTTCTGATGATCGTCCTTCATTTTTTGAATATCGCGCACGGTCAATCGCATGGTCTTCTTCCTTTTCCAATACCATTTCTAAAAAGTAGGTGGGCGTGCCGCGCGCCCGCACGTATGGCAGCGTCGCCTTTCCTAACTGACGATATAAGTGTGCGATCTCGGCATCCGTGCCGTTCAGTACCGCCACATGCGATCGGATGGTCTCGACATCGCCGCGCACCAGCGCACCTGTCAATGCCTGCGGCACACCTTGAAGCTGTAAATTTTTCAACGTTCCCGCCAACAGACCATTCAGTGCTTCGCTGATCGCACGTTCGTTCGCGTCGGTGCTTCGGAGCAATGCCTGTGCGACAGCATACAGCGTCACGGTGTAGTTGCTGGCAATCGTCAGCGCGGCATGATACAGCGTTTTCTGATCCGCACTCACCCGGATGATCTGCCCATGCAGCGCATCGACCAGCGCAGTCAGCCATGTCGTCAGCCGTTCGTCCGCGCTTTCGACCGCGAATGTCGCGCC
>Ga0224723_1001573_pt1 | contig 13572 bp, 1 predicted proteins | sample Balambano_FR2_Me_FD_161647 | JGI IMG/M metagenome (GOLD analysis project Ga0224723, IMG submission 161647) | Freshwater sediment microbial communities from Lake Towuti, South Sulawesi, Indonesia - Balambano_FR2_MetaG | ecosystem: Environmental > Aquatic > Freshwater > Lake > Sediment | place...
GGGTACGATGATTGTGCTGGCGATTGTGCGGCAGGTTGTCGTTCGTTTGGGTGAATCAGAGAGGTATGAGTGGCGACTGGAGAACCCACCGCTGGCCGCAGCGGTAGAGCATTTGTCTGAGGAAACTCTGCGAACCAATCTAATCGCAGGCAAATGGGCTTTGTTACTAGTGCAGGCAAGTCCGGCAGCCTGGCCCAATCAGTTTCCCAATAGCTCACAATCCACCTATTTCCCGCCTTCGTTGACCTGTCTGGCAGGGGAAATCTTCCTGGGACTGGACAAAGGGCTGAAAGCACAAGGGCAGGCGGAGCGTGATCTCTACACCAGGTTGGGGCTGGGGAGGACTGCCGAGTCCAAGTTTGATCACCTGCTCAGTCCGGTGAGTGTTCATAGCAGCGGGTTATCCCTGTATGGTCAGGTGCAAGTGCCCTGGCAAACTGAGCCGCTAGCAGCGCCTTTTCTACTCACTCAAGATTTTCCGCCAACGGACAATCCCACGCTGAGGCTACGTCCTGAGAAGAACCGCTTCACTCTAGTAGAAGTAGAAACCTGGGTGCAGGCCTGGCAGCAACTTAATCAATACCTTAAACCGGAAACGGCTGAAACACAGGTAACAACGGAGCAAACAATTAAAAAAGCCACACCTCAATGGGTCACCCTGGAACTGACCACGGCCAATCAAGTGCCCGACTTGTTCCGACTGATTTCCATGAATGTTCCCTCTGCCAACGGTTTTGCAGAACTGCATATTGAACCCGACGAATTTAGTTTGATTGTCAGCGATCGCCCCCTCTACGATGGTCAGAATCCACCAGAGTCGCTGGCCCGCATTACACCTACGCAATCAGTAACGATTAGTGGTACTCCTGTCAGTCTCGAAATTAAATTGAAAGCGTCTACTGTACCCGCTCAATCACCCTCTGCTACAGCAACATCAGGGGAGCAGCTTAAATATTCCTACAAATCCAGTGACTCTTCATCAGAGGAATTTTTTAGTGCTGACGAGCTAAAAACAGCCTTTAGTCCGATCGAAGTGCCCCGATTCCTGCGAAATATACAAAGACTTCCCGATCCAGACACAATCCCTACACCCACAGCAGTGGTGTGGGGATTTATGCCTTTGGACAACGGCTGGGCCGAATTACCTTTTGCTAACCTGACCGAACAACTCTATCTGAACAATGAACTGGAACAAAGCCTCCTTGCAACAGCCAGTTCACTGGTACAGGGTGCAGTCTCTCTGGGGAATGAATCGGTTTTATCAGCGCATCCAGATGAGCAACCCTGGAATATCACCTGGACAGATGCCGAAGGCATTGACGGGGAATGGAAATATGCTCAGACTAACAGTAATGGAGAGGTCACGCTACAAGAAATCAAACTCACCATTCACAATCCCACGGTGATTTTGAGTGGGTTTATGTGGTTAAGTGCACAGCCTTCGCAGATTACGGATGCCTTACCTGATTTAGATAACTGGGTCAATGGTTTACGCTCCTTTGCGCTGAAGACATCTCGACCCGATCGCGATCTGTTTCCTTCACCCATGCTGATGGCAGTACGGAATTTACGAGTTGCAGTACGGACAGCGCAGGGGATTGTTGAATCATCTGCTGAATTAGAAAATTGGCAATTAAACTATCGGATTGATGATCGACCAGTTGAAAAATATGGTTTGCTTACAGTGTTTCAGCAGATGAGCCAAAAACTCTCGTTCCAGCAATTCACCGATCAGCATCCCCTGATCTGGCAACGTCACGATCGCCTACCGATGATTCAGGCATTGCCATTGACGCAATCGCAAGTTCCGCCCAATTACCCCAGTGCCAGCCGTCAACTGGTGCCCTATGAGGTGCCGCTTCTGTCAACAGCATCGGTTTCAGGGCTAACTTTCACTGCGGCAGGGGCAAACACTTGGTTGCAAACCGATGCTCAGCAGCTTAACCCAGCAAGAGAATGGCGATCGCAACCTGACTTACCACTCGTCTCTCTCTCGCTACCGGGACTGTTGCTCACCCCTTCTCAGACAAACCAGCAGCTAACATGCCAATATCGGTTTGATCTGCCTTACACCGATGAAGTCAATGCCTTCGCCCAACTTCCTGAAGTTTCCCAAAGTGTAGATAGCGCGATCGCTCCACTACCTTTAGATAGCATCTCTTTCCCAGAGCTACAACAACCTCTCAATCGTGACACCTATGCAGCCCACTGGCAGCGGTTGAGTACACGAGCCAGTTTGGCCAGTGCGGATGGGGTCTTAGCCCTTGATCTGGACAGTCCGGTAGATGAACAAGGTAAACAACCTCTCAATCACCTGATTGAGCCATATGTCTGGTCGGTGAAACCCAGTTTGGGTCTTAATGAATACCCTGGTAGCCTGAGCTTGCAGAATGGTTCAACCCTGAAGCTGGAGGAGAGCTTTAGTCCAGAGAGTCAACCAGCGTTGGAGGGCATCTCTGGTCAGTTTGCTGTGAATGGCAATCAGATCACTTTTCTGGGTAGTTCCAATACAGACGATAGCAATGGTTCAACTTTTGCGATCACCGCTGGTAGTCTGGCTGCCAAACTCACCCCTGAAGGATTGCAAGACCAGCGGGGGTTGGTGCGCGGGGCAACACAGGTTGATGAATTGTGGCTGCAAACCCCAGTGAAATTTTACAAAGCTGCTGAACAGGTGCTGTCCTACGCCCTGACAACGACACTCAAATCAATGCGTTTACAGGTCGGGGATCGGCAATGGTATCTCTGGTTCCGAGATCTACCGCTGCGATTAAATCAGGCAGATCAAACCAAAACAGGACAATTCTTGAGACAAGAGCGCCTGTCTGATACCGCTCAGGATGTGAATGATCCAGAGTCGCGATCGCGCAATTTTGATTTCCTCTCCAGCTATGAATGGCGGCTATCTGCTCAAGAGGCTTCCGCAAAGGCTGCTGCAAATGGAATACCCCCTTATCTGCCGCTGTTCAATCTGCATTTTTATCCTTTAACTCTGGAACAAGTAGATCTGCAAGCGGGCAATCTGCAAAAGGTAGTGATGATTGGACGCTTGCAGTTGCCTTTAACAGATAAGAAAGAACTAGAGGATTTTAGCAATGCTGTGCGACTGGAATTTTCTGGTGAGAATGGCAATTTGCAGTTGCAAGCGATCGCTCTGGTGGGTTCCACCATCAGTCAGGATACTCTACCTGCTCAAGGCGAATGGCCTTTAGCTTTAGTACAGGGTGAAGCATTCGATGCACCTTTGCTCGTGTGGCACACTGTGGAGTTAATGGAAGACCAAAATGGTATTCTAATCAAAGATGCCACGCTCAAATTTGTGTTATTTGATTACCTCTGGAGTGTACCGCTGCAATTGGAAAATGATGCAGCAGGAACAGCTTTGCGATTTCTTCAAACACAGATAAATTACAGCAACAGCTATACCATTCCAGCGTCTAATCAAGCCCTTTACTTGAAGCCCAAAACGTTAACATTAACGATAGATCTGCAAACAAGAAACCATGCAGTTGACTTAGATCTGAATATTCAGCTAGGTTCCAGCGATCGCGATCGCCATAGCTTCACCGCAGAAGTGCAGTTTCCCATGCTCAGAGAGGGGAAACCTGCATCTCCTCGCTGGCGCACCGCCCAGCTTTTTGGCGTGATTCCGATTACGGTTTCTCGTGGACAGTTGGCGATCCACCAGCAAGCGTTTCAGTTTCATTGGCAAACCGTGTCGCTACCGACTGAGATTGATGATCAGTCAAGTTCACTGCAACTGCTTCCGGGCATACCATTGCTGATCAAATCGGCTCAGGAAACTCCGCTGCCAGGATTTGTAGCGCTGACATTTGACGTGCAATCCCAAAGCCAGCAAGAATCATCTACCACCACAAGCGATATCCCCCTGCTCGTATTAACCTCTGCTGCTGTTGAAGCGTTATTATCCTGTCAATGGGGCACATTTCTACAAACCGAAGCAGATCCGCTAACCGCCAGTTCCCCTACAGATAAATTTACCCAGGTTTTTGGCTCATCTGCTGGAGATTTGACCTGCGGCTATACGGCAGATTGGCAGATCAAGCAAGAGTCACTGTGGCAAGAGACGCTGATCTTCAACGGCATGATGGAAATCAAGAATCTGATTTCCTGGCCAGCAGAATTAACTGTTGATGCAAATACTCAGACTGACGCAGAGCCTACCTTAACCACCGTGCTGCTGCCTGCCCTCCAGAGCGCTCTGGAGCAACGCAACCTGAATCACCACCGCCACACGCTGCGAATTCTACTCAATCAACACCTGCTGCCCCTCAATCAAATCACTCAGAGCCGTCGCCCCGATCGCCAAACCCTCTTCCATCTCGCCGCCGATGCTGCCTGGGAATTTTTGGCAGTGGTCGAACACCAGTTGACTGATGTCGAGATACAGCAGACTGCCAATGGCACGCTTGAGGTGAAAGAAATCAAGGGCGATCGCCGCTGGACAACGACACAACCCATTCGTTGGCTCAGTCCGACTCAATTTAAACAACAACTAGAAAAACTCAATAACGCCCATACTCCCGATCCAACAACGGGGACTGCCAAAGGCGGCTCTGGCTTTTTTGATTCCGTTTTTCGGCAAGCATTGATCCACGAGTTAGAACAACTCTCGCAGTCTCCTACTCTGCTGGTTGAAGCTAGCGCCCACCTTTGGCTCAATCAAACACCATTGACAACTGTCAGTCCTACGACCCTTCAGTTTCTACCGAATGGCTGCCAACTGGGCATTCTGAGCAATCCCGACAACTATAATCCCTCAGACCCTAAAACTCCTGCATGGTTACTGCTCACCATGCCATTTTTAGGTCGTGTGCAATTGCCTGATGCTGATACAGCAAAGCCAGCGAATGCATCACCACTCCGGATTGACCCCATTCTATGCCTCAACCAGCAGCAGCCTGTTCCACTGGCTCTCATGCTCACCACCAGGCAACCTGCCGCCAGCAATGCCACACCCATGCGACTGGTGATCTCCGGATTGGATACTGCTGCTGGACGATCCTGGTCTAGGCTTGATCCTTTATCGCTGCAAGAAAGTTGGTTCCGGCTTCAGCATCCTGTTGTTGAACCTCCCCCCGATCGCCTTCAGAGTGTGATGGCTGCTCAACCCGATTCCCCTGCCCGCCTCAGCCGTTCCATAGCATTGAAGCAGAACGTTAACCGTACCCGCAGAGCAGTGCCGCCTCAGGAAACACAGTTAGCAGATTTGCCAAATTCGCTAGTTGACCAATCAGTAAAAACAGAAATTGCACCCGCTGGACTTCAGGTGCTTTACCTATTTCAGGGTGGAGCTAGAGCGCAAGTCAAAGACGTGTCTGGTGTCGGTGAACCCCTCGATCTGGCTTTGGTCGGAATTAACCGGGATTCACGTCAGGAGTCTTGGCGGTGGGAAGGCGATGGCTTAAGAATTTTACAATCTAGTGTGCTCCGATCGGCGGCCCCTGCAACTAAACTGATGCAAGCTTGTCTATCCACGAATGAACTGACAATCGAAGCCTGGATAGAGCCAAATGTTGTAGATCAGACGCAATCTTTGGGGCGAATTGTGACACTCTCTGAGCATGTTGAGTCTCGGAATGTGTCTTTGCAACATGGCGTTCCAGAACGGAACCAACGGGTTAATAAATATGGAGTCCGCATCCGCACCACCACCACAAACCGTGAAGGTGAACCTAGTCAGGGACCCCGTGCATTGACGATTGCAACCAGTCCTCAGCTTGAGCGCATCCATTTGGTTTGTACGCATGATCGGGATGGCAACACCAGATTGTATCTGAATGGTGAGCTAGCCGCTCAACGTCAGGTGGTTGGGAATTTTTCAAACTGGGGAGATTTTTATCTGGCTCTAGCAAACGAACCCAGGACAGATGGTTCAAGCGGGAGCGATCGCCCCTGGTTGGGCAAATACTATCGGGTGGCAATTTATAATCGGGCATTGACCCTGACCGAGGTGCGATCGCAGTTTTCTCAGGGCTATACTGCTCCACCGCTCCTGGCCCATCCCTGGTTAAACACAGGGCTGCAAATCGCCACCAGCAACTTCGGACAACCCCCTACAAAACTGAACCGATATGCAGCCGCAATCTTGCTGCCCCCTCAGTCACAAGCAGAGACTCAACCCCAAAGTCTAGCCATTAGTCCCTATTTGGGATTGCTGTTTCAGCCTGCTGGCGGCGACTACGTGCCGTCGTTGGTTGCCGCTGAGCTATTGTGTCTGGATCAGGCAACCCGAACCCTGCGTTCGATCGCCAGCCATTTCTGGGAAGTCCCTGCCTTACCCAGCGAGGCAAGCAGTCCTACCGAGATGGAGTGGGCTAATCAGCAACGCCAACAGATCAACACTACCAGTATCGAGTGGGCTAAAAGTATTCATGGGCGGCTGTGTCCGGAGTCGCCTGTAGCCATACTGCGATTCCGCGAAATTTTCAGGTTGTTGAGTCAAGCACCATTCGCTGCGCCAATTATTACAGGGTATAGCTTTCAGGTTGTGGACAACCTGGAGATAGCTGAACTGCCGCTGAAGCGAACCTTGCAGTTGCGATCGCAGATGTCACAGTTGCGCTTCAGCGAAGGGCAATGGGGCGGCACCAGCCTTCCGCCTGTTGATCTGAAACAGTTTGAAATCGCACCGCCTCAAACAACGGGAGTACAACCTCTCTATCTGACAGAACGACCCGGACAGGGAGATTGGCCGTGGGGGATCAGTACCCTACGAGTCAGCGTTCGGCACGCTGATGCAGGAGTGAATGATGTTTTGCAGGATCAGATTGGCACCCTCTGGTGGCAGGCTCCCCAACATGCAGTGCAGTATCGCACAAGCAGTACTGGCATAACGGCAGGCTTACCTGCACTGTTCAGGGCAAGAGCCATACCCAGTCTGTTACCGATCGCCCTCCAACCCTCAATGCCGACCCTTGACCAGATGACCTCCTTCACTGGAGGCGAGGCTACTGGTGGCTGGCAGGCCATCTTACCTGGCACGATGCGCTACCTGCTACTGGGCGATCGCCCTGGCGTATTTTTCAATCTCCGTAATCAACTGTTGCGTCAAACCGATACAGTTTTCGTTTCAGGCAGTATTCCCGTCCAGCACCGGATGCCGCGCCCAGTGCCGCTGCCCCCACCCAACCTCCAGTCCAATCGTCTAAATTCGGCCCTACAACCCTGGGCCAGTTACTTTAATCCACAACGATCCGTATGGGTGACAGATACTCCGGCTGATACAGCTTTTTTAGGAGAGAATTTGCTCCAGAAAACATCGCCCCAGGGATTGCAGATGTGGCTGATGAAGCCAGATAAAGGTGGAATCCCAATTAATAAAGGTGGAATCCCAATTAACTGGGATGGATTGCTCAAATTTGGCTTAGAAAAAACACTCACACCTTTAACCTGGGAAATTGAAAAAGTTTCTGCGATTGTCGGTCGCCGTGTTTTCACCTTTACGGAAAAAGCATCAGCCAACAACTCCTATGAGTACAAGTTAGATGACAGCAGTGTGCCGGACTTGAAAGACGAGTTAGCGCTACTGGGATCTGGTTCTACTCTGTCGATTCAAGCTCGTATCAAACTGCAAACTGTCAATAATCAAGACGATGGCTTTCGTCAATCCCTCTCGTTTACGCTGAGGTTGATGAGCGATCGCACCCTACCCCTGCCCCTGCAACCCAGGTTCATTCAGTTTGAAGACCCAGAATACAATCGCCAACTTGCCTCCCCCACTGCCCATGTCTCTACCCAGGTTGCCATTTCTGATTCAGAACAAAACCCCACTGTTGAGTTAGCTGGTCTGAGATTGGCTAGCGATCGTAGAGAGTATAACTCAAACAGCAGTATTACCTGCCGCTATGATTGGATGGATGTAGAGAACAATGGATTACCAACAGATATAAGGCAAGCGAGAGACGGGAAGTTCACAACTCGAGAACTCCAAATTAAACGAATTCGTTCTGGCATTGAAACCATCCTCTCTCTGCCCAACCCAACATTAAATAGCGTTAACTCTGGAACCCTCTATTCCATTTCCCTGGCTGAACTCAAGTCCATCTCAGATACAGGATCTACCGAAGTAACGGCTGTTTTACGTCCCCATGACACTGTACAACTGGTTCTGCAACTGTTCAAAGAACTTAACTCCTCCAAACCAGACAGCACTCTAATACTGACTGTCACCATCGTGGCTGTGCCTGTACAACCCACCCCCGAAGCCGCCTATGGACTGTTGCGCCAAAACCCTAACGGAGGCGTTGAATGCGTGCGTTTTGCCTGGGGAGTGATACCCAACCGGGTAGATCTGATCAATCCAGATGATCTGAAAACGGAAGTGGTGCGGCGACGCGGAGTCTTCCAATGGACTGATACGGTGCGATCGCCTCGTCGCGATGTTGCAGATCAACAGAACTTGAAAGATTACAAGTATGGAATTCAGAAAATTACCCAATCTGGCTCCACGTGCCTACTCGATTTTGTTCCAGTTTCTCAACTCGTTGACCCATAAATTGAGCAATTCTGCGTCTTCGCCAGTCACAAGTGCTACCAGGGTTAGAACTCGGTATTCTAGAGGATGCACTGCAACGCAGTCGTCAGGAAGACCAATCTTTTCCCTAAGCCTTTCGCGCTGAGTGACGCTGTGACAATAGCAAGACATCATCGTAACGTTAGGCTTAACGTCAGGCTTAAAGCGTATCCGGGTCAATGCCCAACTCCTTCAGTCTGTCAGCCAGCCGGTCCGCTCGCTGTTTCTCCTGTTCCGCTCGCTGTTTCTCCTGTTCCGCTCGCTGCTTCTCCTGTTCCGCTCGCTGCTTCTCCTGTTCCGCTCGCTGCTTCTCCTGTTCCGCTCGCTCATCTCCGTTTAAGAGCAAATTGCCATTGCTATCCCACCAGCGCAACCAGGGCAACGGCTGGTTGATGTATTGCCCCTGCCAAATTCCTAACTCAACACCCAGGGGCGCGATCGGAAAATGTCCCCGCTCGTTGGGGCGGCAACGTTGATAGTGAGCGGCAATTAGCTCATACACCTCAACTGAGGCTTTGTCCACTTCGTAGATGGCGTAGAAGGGGACTCGAATCGCCTGTTCATACACCCAGAATTTACCTGCTTTTGATTGATCTCCGGCAAAGGGGGAGGTGCTATCTCGTTCCTCAGAGCCATTCCCAGAAACAAACTCAATCACAATCAGAGGCACAATGATTTCCTGCCACATGACATAAGACCGCCGCCTCTGGCCATTGAGCAGGGGCGGTACGTTGGGCACGTAAAACCAGTCGGGAGCTTCAGCACCGCGTTCCGGTGGATCGGTCAGTCGCCAGTAGATGCCGCAGTCCTGCCCGATCGCGTAGTGTCCATCAGGGTGGAGGGCATCTAACACTGGACGAATCGAATCAGTGAGCAACAAGCTCTGTGGGTGTTCTTGAAAGTTCTTCACAAATGTACCGTCGGTCTCCGGCAATTGAGTGTGATCCGGCAGGGTCAGAATGGTTTGAGAAGAGGCGATTGTCATATTAACGCTCCGCGAACGTCATCAATATAAACCGTTGAGTAGCGGTATTCAAATAAGGACTTTTTGTGGAGCGGACTAAGCTTGCTTCACAAAAAGTCCTTGTCAGTTAAGGACTACCAACTGTTGATCGAAGTAGTTTTGATTCTAACTTGTTCCTATAAGTCTATTGCTATGGTATACGTATGTTTTTAAGATCGGGGTAGAGGGGAGTGCATCCCACTTTTGTAATTTTCTAAACCCAGTTTTGCGAGCGGCGGGGGCGCAGCCCCCGCCGCTCGCAAAACTGGGATGCACTCGGTAGAGGGCATCTAAAACTGGACGAATCGAATGGCGTTGTTACCTCTCTCTTTTAGAAGATTGACGATCGCGTTGATTAATTCCTCTGGTTCGATAGGTTTTGTCAGGTGCATCTGAAAGCCAGCGGCGATCGCTTGTTGCCGGTCAAACTCTCCTGCATAAGCTGTCAGAGCAATGGCTGGAACTTGATTCGCTGACGATTCTCCCATAAGGCTTTGCCAATGTGCCCGCAGGTGTCTCAGTAACATATAGCCATCCATCTCTGGCATACCAACATCACTCACAATTAGATTGGGAGTGAACTGTTCTATCGCTTGTAGTGCCTCAATTCCCGATGAAACATGGGTGACAATCGCACCTGCTTGTTCCAAAACAAATGCAGCAAAGTCTCTTGAGTCTGGCTCATCATCCACCACCAGAATATAGATGCCACTCAAATCGCTGGAGGAAGCCAGGGATGGTTTTGGCAATGGCAGTTGACTGGATGGTAGTGCCAGCGGGAGATGCACAGTGAAGGTTGCTCCTTGCCCTTCACCCGGACTGTCTACACTGATGTAACCTCCGTGCATCTCGATAATTTGCCGGGCGATCGCTAATCCTAATCCCAAGCCCCCAAATTTGCGTGTCGTAGCTCCGTCCTCCTGACGAAAATGCTCAAACACGTAGGGCAAAAAGTCTGGTTTAATGCCTTTTCCAGTGTCAGTGACGGTGATTTGAGCATAAGACTGGATGGGTGGATGGGTAGATGGGTAATGGGGTGTATCTCCTCTCCCGCCCTTCCAGTCATCAGCCCTGCCACGCTCAATTTGCTCTAGCCTCACCTCAACCCGTCCTCCCTGTGGCGTGAACTTAACTGCGTTAGACAGCAAATTCCAGATCACCTGTTGCAGCCGTCCAGCATCACCATTGACTGTGATAACAGTGGGTGAAAGGATGGTTTGGATTTGTAGCGACTTAGCTTCAGCAGCTAATCGCACCGTTTCTAAGGCGGCTGAGATGACAAAGCTCAGGTCAATCGGCGCGACAGTCAAAGTTAACTTACCACGCAAAATTCGGGAGATGTCGAGTAAGTCGTCGATTAATTGCACTTGTAGCTGAGCATTACGCTCAATGGTTTCCAGGGCAAGAGAGGTTTTAGTGGCATCGAGTTTGCCACTACGGAGTAATTTTGACCAGCCCAGAATCGGGTTAAGGGGCGATCGCAGTTCATGAGACAGTACCGCCAGAAATTCGTCTTTGATGCGATTGGCAGTTTCCGCTTGCTCACGGGCAGATTGTTCTTGTTCGAGCAGTCGCAGACGAGTTTGCTCAAGTTGCTTTTGCGGTTCAATGTCGGTACAGGTGCCAAACCATTTATAGATGTGCCCCTGCTCATCTTTCATGGGAATGCCCTGTCCTAAGAACCAGCGGTAACTGCCATCAAAGCGACGAAAGCGATATTCAATTTCGTAGAATTGACCACTGTGCACTGCTGCCAGCCAGCGATCGCACGTCATTTCCAAATCGTCTGGGTGCAGAATCGAGAGCCATTTGAGGCCACGCATTTGCTCGGCAGTCAAGCCAGTATAGTCACAAAATCGTTGATTGACGTACTCATTTTGTCCGTTGGCATCGGTTATCCACACCAGTTGAGGAATCGCTTCAGCCAAGAGCCGGTAACGGGCTTCGCTTTCTTTCAGGGCGGCTTCGGCGCGGGCGCGTTCTAGCCTTGGGAAGATATGGTTCGCCAATTCGCTGAATAATTCAATTTCATCTTCTCGCCAAACCCGTGGGCGAGAATCGTAAACATTGAACAGAAATTTCCATTGCCCATCGCGTAGAAACGGTGCATGGATGAACGACTGAATATTGAGCGCAATGTGATTGGCTGCATCGGTGCGCTGATCTGTCGTCACATCGTTCACCACTATAATCCTGCCAGTCCTTGCCTCTACGTGAAATGCTTCACTCAAAAATTCAGAGATGCGATAGGTGCCAACCAGGTTGGGTACATCTGTTCGGTGCCAACTGTAGGTTACGATCGCTTGATCTTGAGCTTCGTCTATATCAACAAAGGCGCAAATGGAAAGATTCATATACGAACCAATTTTTGCGCCGACGGTTTGCATCATGGCATCGGCTGTAGTAGGACGGGCGCAGTCATCTTGAATTTCGGCTAAAAAGGCGAGATTGGCTTCGCGACGTTTGCGCTGAGTGATGTCGGCAAATAGGATAGCAACGAGATTCTGATTGGGTGTTCCAATGGGAAATGCATAAACATCAAAGGTGCAGTTCATTGCAGTGACATCGGCTTCAAATCTGATGGCTGCACCCGACTTCGCCACCTGAGCGTTACGCTCTATCCACTGTGGTTCGAGATGCGGTACGAAGTCGAGAATGGTTTTTCCCACCACATTCACTAAACCGCTCTGCCGCTCAAACGCCGCGTTGACTTCAATGAAGCGGTAGTCAAACGGCTGATCAGCTGCATTAAACAAGATTTCAATCAGGCAAAAGCCTTGGTCGATTGATTCAAACAACGATCGATATTTTTGCTCAGATTCACGCAGGGCAATCTCGGCTTGGATGCGATCGGTAATTTCAGTGATAATGATCGACACACCATCGGTAGATGGATAAACGTGGTTCTCAAACCAGCGATTCCAGGTAGAGTAGAAATACTCGAACTGCACTGGAATTTGCTCTGCTACAGCGCGACGAACTTCTACATCAAACTGGCTACCAGCAATATCGGGAAATAATTCCCAAATGCTTCTACCCAAAAGGTTTTCCCGATCGATTCCGGTTACTTCAATCACGCGATCGTTGACATAAGTATAGCGCCAGTCTCGATCTAATGCCAGAAATTGGTCGGCAATTCGAGCCAGTACATTGTCCAAACTATCTCTAGCGGCTTGCGCTTCCACCCGCAATGCCTGTTCTTGTCGGGCTGCTACTTTGCGAATCTGCCCCAGTTTTAGAGTTGCCTCCACCCGTGCCAGCAATTCACGAGCAGAGAAGGGCTTGACCAAGTAATCATCTGCACCCGCTTTCAGCCCCTCAATGCGAGACTCTTCTCCAGCACGAGCCGACAGCAGAATGATCGGGATTTCTTCAGTGTGAGGATTGGCCCGCAGTTCGCGCAGCAGTTCAAACCCATCGAGTTTGGGCATCATGACATCGCTCAGGAGGAGATCGGGAAGCCGTTGGGCGATCGCTTTCAGTGCCTCTAATCCATTAGTGACGGTTTCTACCTCGTAATACTGACTCAATAATCGTTTCACATAATCCCGCATGTCGGCGTTGTCGTCAGCCAGAAGGATTTTGCAGGGATGAGTAGATGGGCGAGGGAATAGATGGGGGGGGGAAGGGAGGGGATACATAGATCGGTTCTCATCCACCTGCCCACCTGCTTCCGGTAACCAACGCGATGCTTCTGAAATATAGGGATTGGCTCCTAATGTCGTGGATGTCACGGTGCGAGGGGCTGCAATGCGGTCTTGGGGTAGATGACTTGTGCCAAAAGGGAGAGCGATTGTAAACGTCGTGCCACAATCCACTCGACTAGTCACATGAATCGTGCCGCCGTGTAGTTTGACGAGTTCTTGCACGAGTGCAAGTCCGATGCCAGAGCCTTCATAGGTGCGCGATCGCGTTCCACTTACCCGATGAAAGCGTTCAAATAATCGCGGTAGTTCTGCTTCAGGAATGCCAACGCCTGTATCGCGAACTTCTAGAGTGACGTGAGGATGGATAGAAGAGGGGAGGGGGGGAG
>Ga0224723_1001574_pt1 | contig 13567 bp, 14 predicted proteins | sample Balambano_FR2_Me_FD_161647 | JGI IMG/M metagenome (GOLD analysis project Ga0224723, IMG submission 161647) | Freshwater sediment microbial communities from Lake Towuti, South Sulawesi, Indonesia - Balambano_FR2_MetaG | ecosystem: Environmental > Aquatic > Freshwater > Lake > Sediment | place...
CTGCTCAGCAAAGCGCATCATCTCGCGCCGATGCGTCAGGCGTTCGCTCAGGCGGCGCAGCACGCCTGGCATATCTACAATCAGACGTTGGGCGATGTGGCATGGCGCGACGGGTACGCTGCGCGCGCCGCCCGACACATCCTGGCGTGTCTGCTCGCGCGCATCGATGGGCGTTCGCCGTTGGAATATCTGACACCGGAATCGCGCGCTAAACAGCGCGCCGTCGTGCTGGAACTGATCGCCAATCCGCCGACCACCGTCCCGGATGTGATCGCCGCATTCACCGAAAGACTGTGAGACTTCATGCCCGTCATGCAATCGCTCGATGCGCTCGAAATCCTCGACAGCCGCGGACGCCCGACCGTGCAGGCGTATTGTACGCTCGCCACCGGGCATATCGGCGTCGCTTCCGTGCCATCGGGCGCGTCCACCGGCGCAGCCGAAGCGCTCGAACTGCGCGATGGCGATCGCTCGCGGTATCGCGGCTTCGGTGTGCTGCGCGCCGTTGACCATGTGCGCATCACGATAGCCCATGCGCTCATCGGGCGCGATTATGCCGACCAGCACGCGCTCGATCATGCCCTTATCGAACTTGACGGCACGCCGGATAAAGCGCGTTTGGGCGCCAACGCCATCCTTGCGGTCTCACTCGCCTTCGCCCGTGCGTTTGCCGCCGCTCGTCAGCAGCCGTTGTTTCGCTATTTTGCTGATTTCGAGTCGTCGCTCACGCCATCGCTCCCCCGTTTGACCATCAACCTGTTCAGCGGCGGCAAACATGCGGGCGGACAGGTCGCCATTCAGGATGTGCTGATCGTGCCGCACGCCGATACCGTTCATCAATCGCTGGCACATGCCTTCGCCGTATATCAGGCAGCGGCGGACATCATCCGCGAAAAGTACGCCATGCGTGCGCTCACCGCCGATGAGGGCGGGCTTGCTCCGCCCTTCCCGCATCACCATGCCATGATTGACGATGCGCTCGCCGCGATCACCCGCGCGGGGCTGCGACCGGGCGACGAAATGGCGCTCGCGCTCGATGTCGCGGCGTCTCATTTTTATTCCAGTGGCATGTACAGCATCGACGGCATGCTGCTGGATACCGACGCCATGATTCACGTGCTGCTCGATTGGGCGGCGCGTTTTCCATTCGTCAGTATCGAAGATGGCTTGTCGGAAGAAGACTGGAGCGGTTGGGAACATCTGACCGAACGCCTGCCTGTTTCCACACGCGCGTTAGGCGATGACCTGCTCTGCACCAACCCGGCACGCATCCAACGCGCCATCCGCCAGCGCGCCGCCAACGCGCTTCTGCTCAAGGTCAACCAGATCGGCACACTCAGCGAAGCCTTCACCGCGCGAACGTTAGCGCACCAGGCAGGATGGCACATCGTCGTCAGCGCGCGCAGTGGCGAAACCGAAGACGATTGGCTGGCGGATCTGGCGGTCGGCTGGTCGGCGGACTGGATCAAAGTCGGCTCGATCACGCAGTCCGAACGGCTGGCGAAGTATAATCGGCTGCTCGCGCTGGAGGCGCGGCATGGCATCTCCATGAAATCCGCGACGAAGGGTTGAACCGCATGACTGCATTTCACGACAAACGTGTCTTCATCACCGGAGCAGGGCAGGGCATCGGCTGTGCGGCATGTCTCGCCTTCGCCCAGGCGGGCGCGGTGGTCGCGCTCAACGATCATGACTCAACGCTCGCGCAAACCGCAGCGCACACCATCAACCAGCACATCGGCGCCGATCGCGTCACTGCATACCCGGGTGATGTGAGCGATGTGGACGCGCTCACCGCGCTGATCGACAGCTTCAGCCAGCGTCACGGCGGGCTGGATATCGCCATCGCCAACGCAGGCATCACCCGCTACGTGCCATTTCTGCACAGCACGCCCGCCGATTTCGACCGCATTCTTGGCGTCAATGTGCGCGGCACGTATTTCACCGCTCAGGCAGCCGCCAGACACATGATCGCCCATCGAATCGCCGGGCGTATCTTGCTCACGTCGTCCGTCGTCGGTATGCAAACGCACGTCAATTTCAGTATGTACAGCACCACCAAAGCCGCCATCCAGATGATGGCGCGTGCGCTCGCCATCGAGCTTGGCGAATTCGGCATCACTGTCAATGCCATCAGTCCCGGCGCGACGCTCACCGAACGCGCCGTGCGCGAAGACGCCGATTATCAACGCAACTGGTCAGCCGTCACCCCGACCGGGCGCGTCGGCTATGTCGAAGATGTCGCCGCCGCCATGCTTTTTCTTGCATCGCCGCAGGCACGTCAAATCACCGGGCAAAATCTCATCATCGATGGCGGCTGGACGCTCCGCAGCCCGCTGCCGGCGGCGGCGGCGAACATTCCAGACCAGCCCGATTACGCCTGATCAGGGGGATATGAACATCGAATTCACCGCCGCTATCTGGTTCTGGCGCGGACCCGCGCCGTTCTATTTCGTCACCGTTCCCGAACATCACAGCCGCGATATCAAAGCCATTTCCGGCATCGTCACGTATGGATGGGGCATGATCCCTGTACAGGTTCAGATTGGCAGCACGACATGGGCGACATCGCTGTGGCCCAAAGATGACCTCTACATCGTGCCGCTCAAAGCGAGCGTGCGCAGCGCCGAAAATCTGCACGAAGGCAGTGATGTCACCGTGCAGATCGTCGTCGATGTGTAGACCCGTTTTACGCGGGCAGCGTCAGCGTGCCATCGCGCAGACAGCGCTCGAAATGAGCAATCGTCTGTTGAATGCCGTCGTGGAGCGGCGTTTCATACACCGTCGGGTAATGCTCACGCAGCGCGCTGTCATCGAACCCCAACGGAAACGGCAGCCGTTTATCTTCTATCGTCACCTGTGCATCCGGTCGCGCGCTGCGGATCATCGCCACGATCTCGGTCATATCCGTCGGCACGCCGCCCAGATTGAACACATAGGCGCCCTGTAAAGGCTGATCCGCCGCCAGAATGAACTGCTGCGCCGTATCCGACCCCAGTTGATACTGCCCGACTCCGCCAAACGCGATGTGATACGGCTTGCGGGCGGCGGCTGCGAGCATCGCTTTCGTCGGTTCGCTCGTCATCCCCTGATCGCGCCCGACGCCATACACGATGTACGGACGCAGCGCAGCGCTCGTCAGCCCGTATTCTTCCCAGTACACGCGCGCTGCCAGTTCGTTCGACTGCTTGTACACCCCGTACAGCGTATGCGGGTCGAGCGGAGCATCATGCGCGATCAATCCGTGCGGGTAGCGGTCCGGCGGTCCATACACCGCAATCGACGACGCATACACCACATGCGGAATGGCATACTTTTTCGCAGCCTCGAACAGATTCGCCGTCCCGACGACGTTGACCTGTGCGCCCAATACCGGGTTGGCACGCACGAACGGCACTTGAAGCGCGCCCAGATGAATGATGTGCGTGATCGCATGTGTTTCGACGGTTTGCATGACGTGATCGGTGTTCGTCAGGTCGCCCGTCACAAACCGGATCGCGCTTTGTTCTGCGGGCGTCATCAGCATATCGACCCGGCTTCGGTTCGTACTCAGGTCGTAACTGACCGCCGTCTTGCCCTGCCTGACCAGATGATGCAGCGTCCACGCGCCGATGAACCCCATCGAGCCAGTGACCAGATACACGGGTGAAGCTGCCATGTGACTATCCCTTGATGATGAAAATGCTCAGTATAACGCCATCGTGCGCCCGACGGCATTCCATCACGTTGTCTCATCGTTCAGGCTGGCATCGCTGCGCCTGAACGCGGTATCTTTGCCAGCATGTATGCGTCGTATCAATGTGTCCTGCTTATTCATCAGCGAAACGAGTCCCATTCTCATGTCTCTCACTGTCCCATCGCGTGACTCCGTACTCGGTTCAGACCAGTTTGTCACCGGAACGCGCACCAAAGGCGAAGGCGCGGCGGGGTCGCTGCCGCTCACCGAGTCGATGCTGCTCGATGAACCGAGTGGCAATCTGTTCGGCATGACTCAAGCGGCGGCGATGGGCTGGAACCCGGACGAAGTCGGGCGCGATCAATACGTCATCGTCAGCACACACGGCGGGCTGCGCGAGCCGGACGGCACGCCGATTGCGCTTGGCTATCACACCGGGCATTGGGAAGTCAATCTGCTCGTTCAGCAGGCAGCGCGCACGCTCAAAGACCATGACGCGATGCCGTTCGCTGTGTACGTCACCGACCCGTGCGATGGGCGCACACAGGGGACAGATGGTATGATGGACAGCCTTCCGTATCGCAACGATGCCGCGATGGTCGCCCGTCGTCTGGTGCGCTCGCTGCCCACGCGCGACGGCGTGATGGGCATCGGCACATGCGATAAAGGCTTGCCCGCCATGATGCTGGCATTGGCGGGGTTTGGCGAACTGCCCGGCATCATCGTACCGGGCGGCGTCACGCTCCCCGCCATCGACGCGGAAGATGCGGGCATGGTGCAGACGATTGGCGCGCGTTACGCACTCGGCGCGATCACGCTCGATTATGCGGCGGCGATGGGCTGTCGTGCGTGCGGTTCAAGCGGCGGTGGCTGTCAGTTTCTCGGCACCGCCGCCACTGCCCAGGTCGTCGCAGAAGCGTTCGGGTTGTCGCTCCCGCACAGCGCGCTCAGTCCTTCCGGCGAACCGATCTGGCTGGATATGGCGCATCGGTCGGCGCTGGCGCTCATCCGCATGAAAGCCACCGGTCAGCGGCTTTCGCACCTGATCACGCCTGCATCGCTCGAAAATGCCATGCTCGTCCATGCCGCGTTCGGCGGTTCGACCAATCTGCTGCTGCACATCCCCGCGATTGTCGCCCAAGCCGGGCTGACGCCGCCCACCGTGCAGGATTGGCAGCGCGTCAATCGCAGCACGCCGCGTCTGGTCGATGCGCTCCCCAACGGACCGCGCAATCACGCCACAGTACAGGTATTCATGGCGGGCGGCGTGCCAGAAGTCATGCTGCATTTGCGCCGGATGGGTTTGCTTCACACCGATGTGCTGACCGCATCCGGCGAAACGCTCGATACCGTGCTGGATTGGTGGGAACACAGCGACCGCCGCCGTGCAGTGCGCTCACTGCTCGACCAGACCGACGGTGTATCGGCGGATCACGTGATCATGGACGCCGATACTGCGCGCCGTGAAGGGCTGACCAGCACCGTGATCTTTCCAATCGGCAATCTCGCCCCACAAGGCGCAGTCGTCAAAGCCACCAGCATCGACCCTTCGCGCGTCGGTGATGACGGCGTCTTCCGCCATCGCGGTACGGCACGCATCTTCACGTCCGAACATACCGCGATCCAGGCGGTCAAAGGACGCGCCGAAAACCCGGTCAAACCCGGCGACATCATGGTCTTGATCGGCTTGGGTCCGTTAGGGACGGGCATGGTCGAAACCGCACAAATCACGTCGGCGCTCAAGTATCTGGAATGGGGCAAATACGTGTCGCTGCTCACCGATGGGCGGTTCAGCGGCTTTTCGACGGGCGCTTGCATCGGGCATATCGGACCCGAAGCATTGGCAGGCGGCGCGTTGGGCAAACTGCGCGATGGTGACATCATCGACATCGTGTTGAATCGCACGACGCTTGAAGGCAGCATCGATCTTGTCGGCACGGTCGATCAGGGTGAGCTGTCCCCTGCCGCCGTCGCATTTCTGCTGGAGGCGCGTCCAACCCACCCCGATCTTTCCGCCCATCCGCGCCTGCCCGATGACACCCGTCTGTGGGCGGCACTGCAAGCGGTGAGCGGCGGCACGTGGGCTGGGTGCGTTTACGACGTGGACAAGATCATCGCTGTTTTACGGCGCGGACTTGAGCAGTGATTTGTAAAGCTTTGCCGCACTGCTCGCCACCGATTTACGTGGGTCGTCTTTCAAACGCTGCACGTGTGGCAGCAGCCATCCCTGTAAGTCGGTGTCCGCTTTCGCCCACTTGCCCAACGTCTGCATCGTTTGGTTGAGGACGATCCAATCGTTGGAAGTCGTCAGGTTGCGTTTCATCACATCGACCGCTGCCGCGCGCTGCGCTGCCGTCAATCGGTCTTGCAGCGCCAGAAACAACTGCGCTAACGTCCATTGTGTTGACGCCTGATCGATGCCGCTGATTTCGCTGAGAAAGCGGTCGATGTACGGCACGAGCCAATCGGGATGTTCGGCGCAGATGCGTTTCATCGCATTTGAGACGCGCAAACGCACCACCGGGTCATCATCGAAGTAACACTGATACAACTGCTCCACCAGCGATGAGTCCGCCAGGATATGTTCGACAACCTCTAGGGTGCGCCCAAGTGAATTCGGACTGCCGCCGGACAGCATAGTGGCAAACACGGGGCGATCAGTCATGAATCATCCTCCAATGGTTGTTTGTACCTGTCCACTCATGCACAACGGCTCAGCGTTGTGATGTGTCGAGATAGACGATGACCGCGTTGAGCTGTTCATTGGACAGCATCGGGTAGCCGCCCCACACCGGGTGTGGATACCGAAGCGCCGGATCGACGGGCGGCTGTGCATCGGTCAGAAACACCAAGAGTGATGCCTGATCGCTCAACAGCGCGCTTTGCACGATACTTTCCCCAAATGGCGGGTTGCCCGCGCCATCCGCGCCGTGACACCCCGCGCACGCCCAATTGTACCCCGCTTGTGCATCAAATGGCTGATTTACGCTCACGAATGCCGGAGCGGCGGTTTCTACGACAGGCGCGGACTCGGTCATTTCGGCGGTTGCTGCCGCGATGCTCACTTCGGTGTGCCGTATTGGCGTGGCAAGCAGGACCAGCAGCACCGTTCCAAACGCCCCCAGCAGCACGGCAGACGGCAAAAACCCGGACATTTGGACATCGTTATTCTTTTGGTTCATCGCTTTTAGCCTGTATGAATGGATACATCGTTCATTATGGTCAGCGCGGCGGCAGCGAGATAGTGAAAGTCGTCACAAAAAGACATGACATTTATGCCTACCTGCAAAACACCGACGCGGTTACGATGTCGTTATCTACAGGCATTCGTAGTCCATCATTCAAAGGGGAGAGCAATGCGTCGCCGTGATTTTCTCAAAGTGCTGGGGTTAAGTGTGGGGTCTGTCAGCACAGCAGGCATGTTGAACACCATTCATGCACAGCATTCACCGGGTATGGATATGCCAGCCGCACCACAGGGGCAGGATGTCGATTGGGTGGCGATGAATGAACACCACCGCGAAGGCGTGAATACATTTTTGGCGAATATTGGGCAATATCCCCAGTTCTGGGACAACGACATGCCATACACGCTTGAAAACGGGGTGAAAGTCTTTGAAATTCGCTGTCAGGAAATACAGTGGGATACTGGAACGGGCATCGCATTTCCAGCGCTGACTTACAATGGCACGGTGCCGGGTCCCACCATTCGAGTCGATGCAGGCGATGCGTGTCGTTTTGTCGTCATCAATGAAATGACACAACCGACCGCCATCCATTGGCATGGGCTGATTGTCCCCAACAGCATGGACGGCGTGCCATTCATCACGCAGGAACCGATCATGCCCGGTGAAACATTCACATATGAATTCACAGCGCGCAACGCCGGCACCCATATGTATCATTCGCATATCAACGCGGTTGAACAAGTGACGAAAGGCATGTTGGGCGGTTTCATCATTAAGCCGACGGATACCAGCCGCGAACCGGTCGTCACGGGCGATTATGTGCTGGTGCTGAACGACTCTGCGCTGGGCTTCACCATCAACGGTAAAGGTTTCCCTTATACACAGCCCATCATCGCCAATCTGGGCGATAAAATCCGCGTGCGCTATATGAACGAAGGCTTGATGATCCACCCGATGCACCTGCACGGCATCCCACAGTTGGTCTTTGCCAAAGATGGATACACGCTGCCGACGCCGTATATGTGCGACACGCTCAATATCGCACCCGGTGAACGATATGACGTGCTGATCGATTGTACCGAGCCAGGCGCATGGGCGTTCCACTGCCATATTCTGAGCCACGCTGAAGCACGCGACGGCATGTTTGGGATGGTCACAGCGCTGGTGGTGAACGCCTGATTACCAACCTATATATAGAAAGGATAATATCATGTTGAAAAGTGTCATGATACCGCTGGATGGTTCAGCGCTTGCCAATACCGCCATCGAGATGGCAGTGCGGACAATTTCGCCTGAATGCGAAATCGTCCTCTTGAATGCAGTGCCGCTCCCTGAAATGCCGGTTTATGGAGATTTGCCGCTCATCAACACCATGAGCAGCGATAGTGAAACGCTTGAAGCGCTGCGTAACGATGCCAAAAATTATCTCGAAGGATTAGCGCACGACCTGCGCCAGCAAGGGTTCCGTGTCTACATCCGCGTCGAAATTGGGCAAGCCGCCATGACCATTCTGAGAGTCGCCGACGAGTGTAATGTCGATATGATCATTATGTCCACCCATGGGCGAACCGGCTTTGGAAAGTGGCTGTTTGGCAGCGTGACCAATCAGGTGTTGGCGGGGGCGAAGCGCCCAGTGCTGGTCATCCCCAGCAAACTTCAGTTGGAACAGCGCCATTTCGAGCGCGCTACCACTGAACTGTATCAGGGCTAGTCCATTGATGACCGTAGAGGCGTATCGTATCGGTCGCCTCTACGCCGCATCATCAATCGCCTGCCAACGGCAGCGCATCGCGTTCCAAGCCATAGCGCCGCAGCCGTTCACGATATTTGCTCAGCACCGGATGCCCGTGATCGTTGAAATGCCCTTTGACATGTTCCGCGTCAAGTTGTGCGGCACTGTACGGCGTTTGCAGCGCTGGCGCGAAACGCGCTCGCTTGCGCCGCTGTTCCCATGCCTCCAGCGCATCCCCGATTTTGCCGCTCAAAAGTCGTTCCACGACGCGCTTGATCAGCCGCCCCGCGCGCTGCTCTCCGCGTTCGCATTCGTGAAAATACGCCCCGTGTGCATTGGGTAAATGCGTCCACACCCAATCATTTTCCGCGCGCATGCGCTCATACAGCGCTCGCCCATACAACGGGATCATCTGCGCCACTTCATGCGCCATGAACAGATCGCGGCGCTGCTGCGTCAGCGCACTCTCCGACAGCACATAATTGGGGCAAATCACAATTCCGCGCAGTTTGATCACCCGTACCAGCAGCACGGCGAATGCGCGCGCCAGCCAAACGCGGCGTGGCGCCGTGACCAGCACATAATCCAGGTCGTCATCATGCGCCGACGCATTCCGCATCGCCAGCGCCCCCGTCAGCGCAACCATCCGCACGAACGGGAGATACGCCAGCCAGCCACCATACTTCAGCGCGGGTTGCCATAACCCATGCGATGCGCGTTCGCGCTCGTGCCGAATATCCAGGATTGCATCGCGTTCATGACAAAAATACATGCCGTTGCGCACGTTCAACATCGCGGCGAGCGATGCGGAATGCGCCAGCGCGTATTCGATCTGTGCGACCGTAAATGGCGTATCCGCGATCAGAAAATGCGCGATCTCGCGCGCGTTGAGCGGAAAATCGAACACGTCGGCATATAACACCGTGCGTAGGATCGCTTCGTCCAGCGCGTTCAATCGCGTCACCCTCTCACTGGTGGCGCGGCGCGGTCAATCCCATCGCCACAACCACACATCGGAATACTGACAGACCGTGGTGATCGTTTCGTAGTTTACGACTGCTATCCCCACTTCGCCGATGCCCGCAGTCGTTTGCAGCGAACCGACCAGATTGCCGTCAATGTAGTAATACAGTGTAGTGTCATCCGCGATGATGAGCAAATGCGCCGAATCCTGACCCCATTGCGGGTTTTCCCCATATACGCCGGGAATGAACGCATCGTCATCGCGCTGAGACAATCCATACCCGCCCGTCTGATCGAGAAACGCCAGCACATAATCGCCTTCGTCACTGTAACGCACCACCAACCCACACCCGGCGATGCCGGAACGCGCAGCCTGAATATTCAGCATCGCGCCCATCGCAAAGTTGCCGTAGGTAGTGCCGCGTCCCAACATCAATCGATTGACCCCATCACGCGCGTATTCGACCGTGCTGGATGGCACCGTCAGCGCCATTGCCCCAGATGCATCGACGACATGGCGCACTTCCAACGCCCGTTCCATTTCTGCGCCCGATGACACGATCACCTGTGCGGGAATCACGCGCTCCCCGTCGATATAGCGCGGCGTCGTCACGATGAAATCATCGATTGTCGCGCTGGTCGTGCTTGCCAATGAACCCAGCGTACCGACCACCACCCCAACACTGCCGGGCGCGCTCAAGGACGCATCGCTCACGCTGCCGATATACCCGTTGTTGTAGAAAAAGTCGAAGCTGGCGGCATTGCCGATCATGCCGAGCGTGAACTGCGTTTGACCCGGCACGATTTGCGGGTGCGGCGTCCAATCACGGATGATCTGCACATCATCGTCATCCACCAGCGCGAAACGCCATAATCCCTCATGGTTGATGACGAGCGCGTAATACCCGTCATCGCTCTGGCGCATCGCCAGCCCAATCATCCAACCCGACTCGCTGTCAATCGCCGTCACGCGCGTCTGCACATAGATATCCGATGTCGGATCGACATACTGATAAAACGATGCGCCCATCGCCCGCACGCCGCTCACTTCCAGATTGTACATGCCGCCCGTCACCGAAGCGTTCAGCGCGTCGTCGGCTTCCCATCCTTCAGCGACATCGAAGGTTTCTGCCGCCGCCATCTGCGAAAAACCGGGATACACCCGCAGATCATACGCGCCTGCGGTTTCGCCAAACCCGGATACCCGCACCGTATACGTCCCGGTGCGCGGCATCGTCACCGCTTCCAACAGGGCATCGCGCGTATCAGGATAGTCGTAGTCATCGTTGCTCAAGACCGTTCGTCCGGCGCTGTCCAGCAGCGTCACTACCGGGTCAAGATCGCTTTGCGACCGCACCGAAAACGAAAATACGCCGCCAGCCGTCGCGGAAAAACTGTACGTATGCGCGTCGCCAGCCGCCAGCGTATCGCTGATTTCGGCAGGCGGCGTGATCGGCGTGACCGTTTGTGCCGCTGCCGGCGCGACGAAACACGCCAGCACGACAATCATCATCGCGCCGCGCCAAAAGCGATTCCAAAAGTTCAGTTGATCGGCATCCATTCCGTAAATCGTGTCTCAAGTTCGGTCAGATAGATCGTGAAGTCATCCGCCGTCATTTCAGCGCCGAAGTTCCAGCGATGCGCCTCTGCTTCGCGCAATCGGCGCTGTTCGCCCGCCAACCGCATATCTTCGCGCGCCGTCTTTTGTCCTTCAGCGTCTTTGCGGCTGATCAACCGCCTGAATCGGTCGCGGCGCTCGATAGTGTTCAGCGCATCCGGCGATACAAATGTATAGGCGATCAGGTACTCGCCGTCGTTTTCCAGCGCACACCCCAGCATCGACCAGCCTTTTGGGATGCGCGTGCGTTTCTGCACTTCAAACCGCCAGAAAAGCGTCTGCACCGGTTGATCGGCGCGCATTTCCTGTTCGGTCACGCCGCGTTTGGATAATACCACGCGGTCGCTCTCCAGGATGATCGCGCGCCCGCTCGACCATACCCGTTTCAGAATGCGTTCCAGCACCACCGTCACCGCGCCGCTCACCACGAAAGCGATCAACATTGCAAGCAGGTTCAGTCCGTTGGCGGGCAGTGCATTGTTGGCGATGACGAAAGCGACGACTATCAGCACGACGAACGCCAGCAGCACAACCCCGCGAATGCCACTGTGTTCAGCATCGACCGGAATCGTCAGCGATGCAGAGGATGATGTCGTCATGCGCCTCCGCCCGGTTTTCCCGCGATGACCACGACACGCGGTTCTTCTGTACGCGCCGGATCGATGGTTTCAAGTCGCGCGTTCATGACGGTCATTATCTCAAAACCGATCCGTCCTAACAAGGCGATGATTGCCTGAACCGGATAACCGCGCAGAGTCCGCAGCGCCGATGCCCGCGCATACCCATGCTGGGGCGAAATCTGCCGGAAAATCGTATAGCGCTGCGACAGCGTTTGACGATCATAATCCATGTGCCGGTTGACGATGACGAATGTCTCGTCGCTTTCGCTGAGCAGTTCGGTATCCCGTTGGCTTTGCATCGCCAGCCCGACCAGTGTATGCAAATCGAACACGAACCATTTTCCCGGCGCAAGCAGCGCGTACACCCCGGCAAAAACGCTCTCGACTTCGCGCAGACTGCCGATTTCGTTCATGACATCGAACGCGACCGCCAGATCGTAATGTTCGCGCATGCGTGTATCCAACGTGCGTATATCGCCCTGCGCGAATGTGACCGACTGTCCGGTCGCGCTGAAGCGGCGCTGCGCTTCAGTCAGCATTTCCGCCGAGATATCGATCCCCGTCACATTGTACCCACGCCCCGCCAGCCAGCGCGTCGCCGCGCCCGTGCCGCACCCCAGGTCGAGCAGATACCGCCCCAACCAGTCGTGCTGCTGCGCGAAGGCGATCACCTGCGGCATCATGCTTTCCGCGAATGCCGCCAGGCGAATCGGCTCATAAATCGGCGCCAATACCGCATAGTCTCTTGGCATACAGCATCTTCCTTAAAAGAAAAAGAGCGGCGCGATACTATAGATCGTATCCACGCCCGGACTGTAGATCACCACACTGGCATAGCGCGATAAATCGAGTTCGTTGGGAAGTTCATAATTCTGACTGCCGAATGTGCCTTTCAAAACGCCAGCATCGAAGTGTACATCGTTCAGGCGCATTTCAGCAGGGGTGGTTGGGTTTGGGCTTGCCGATAACAGCACGCGCAGATCGGAATTGTTGATCACCGTGAAATTCTCGAAGCGCAGCACTTTACGCTCATCCGCCGCCGTGTATACCGATGCTGTACCCTGTGCGTACAAAATCGGGCTGATTTGGGTGAACACCCCGCGCGCGGTCAGGTTCGGGTCATTCAGGTCAGGCAGTTCTGCATCGGCGTTCGGCGCCGGTGCGCCCGGCTGCAATGCGCCCGTCGCCATACGCACCGCGACATCGCGGTTGAGCGCCGCAAGGGTGAGATATTCGCGCTGTTGATCCGGCGGCAGCAGCGCGAAGCTCGCCTGTAACGCGCGTGGCAAACCTGGAAATGATTCGGCGCCGCCGATAGTGACAATCGTCGTGTTTTGCACATACGGCTGCCAGAATGGAAAAGTGAAGGTCGCCACGACCAGCACCGCCCCGATCAGGATGACAAATGCCCGCAGGCGCATAATGCCGCTTTCAGGTGTGAATCGTGCGAAGGGCGCTGGCTCAACGGCGAATGGGCATGCAGTAGCCCTGCCCCGCGACGGTGACAATATAGGTTGGGAAACGTGGGTTTTCTTCAAGTTTTTGGCGCAGCCGCGATATATTCACGCGCAGCACCGAAAAATCACCTTCAAACTGATCGCCCCAGACCGCGCGCAGCAGTTCATCGTGCGAAATCGTTTGCCCGGCACTGCGCATCAGCATGACCAGGATGTCGTATTCGGTCGGCGTCAAGTGCAGTTTTTCCCCGCGCATCGTCGCTTGCCGCCGCGCCAGGTCGAGTTCGAGATTACGCAGCGTCATCCGGGGTTC
>Ga0224723_1001575_pt1 | contig 13566 bp, 7 predicted proteins | sample Balambano_FR2_Me_FD_161647 | JGI IMG/M metagenome (GOLD analysis project Ga0224723, IMG submission 161647) | Freshwater sediment microbial communities from Lake Towuti, South Sulawesi, Indonesia - Balambano_FR2_MetaG | ecosystem: Environmental > Aquatic > Freshwater > Lake > Sediment | place...
AGCTTTGTCTAAGAGGAATTTCTAGATAAAACTCAGTACCCTTACCAACTTCAGAAATACACTTTATTGCACCCCCATGTTTATCTACTAATATTCGATAGCTAATTGCTAACCCTAAACCAATACCTTTACCTACAGGTTTAGTTGTAAAAAATGGCTCGAATATCCTGGCTTTTATATCTTCTTTAATTCCTGGCCCATTATCTTTGATACGGATTGTCACCCAATCTGCTTTTTGCATTTCAGTACGGATGTGAATTTGGGGTTTATTTTCTTTTGTCGATGAATTCAGAGCATCTATAGCGTTAGTAAGTACGTTCATAAAAACTTGATTCAGTTGTCCAGCGTAGCATTCTACTAATGGCAAATCGCTATAGTCTTTCACTACTTGAATACTAGGAAATAGTCGATGTTGCAAAATTAACAGTGTATTTTCGATGCCTTCGTTTAAGTTGACAGGCTTCATTTCTGCTTCATCTAGTCGAGAAAAGTTACGTAGAGATGAGACTATGGTACTGATGCGCTCTGCTCCTATCCTCATAGAATTCAGGATGCTCGGCAAGTCTTCGACTACAAACTCTAAATCTATGTCTTTTGCTAGAGAGTTTATTTCACCATTGGAGTCTGGAAAGTGCCATTGATACAAGTATAGTAATTTTAAAATATCTTCAGTATATTCACTGAGATGAGACAAGTTGCCGTAAATAAAGCTGACAGGGTTGTTGATTTCATGAGCTATCCCCGCTACTAATTGTCCCAAACTAGACATTTTTTCTGTTTGGATGAGTTGGGTTTGGGTTTCTTTGAGTTCTTGTAGTGTTTTTGCTAGTTGTTGAGATTGAGCGATCGCCTCTTGTTCGGTCAAGCGACTGGCTTGATACAATTGTGATTGCTGGATGGCGATCGCTGCTTGGTCTGCGAGTTGTTGCAGTAAGTCAATTTCATCATCTTGCCAATTTCTCGGACTATCACATTGATGGGCAATTAATAATCCCCATAGCTGTGTACCCATTTTGATTGGTACAACTAAGTTGGCTTGGACTTGCAGACTCTGCAAAAATTCTTGATGACAAGGACTTAAGGAAACCGAAGTTACATTATTAACCGCTCTAATTCTTCCCCGTAAATAAAGACGACTGTATTCATCAGGAAAACAATCCGATGGTGCTTTCATCCCAATGACAGAACGCCAGTTGCCGTTAACTTCTTCTACAATCACTTCACCATGAGATTCATCTGTAAATTGGTAAATCACAACTCTATCTGTATTAATCAGCGATCGCACTTCTCGTACTATGGCTTGGAGTGTTGTTTTATAATCTAATGAGCTACGAATCTGTTGAGTAATTTGCTTTAGTACTTCAGTAAATAACAAAGATTTTTCCAGTTCAGCAGTTTTTTCTTGAACTCGGCGTTCTAAATTAACATTCAGAGTCTGCATCTGCTGGTTAATTGTTTGCACCTGTTGAAACATCTCTTGTTGCTGAATTGCCATTGAGAAATGATCTGTTAAAGTTTGTGCTAAAGAAATTTCTTCTGGTTTCCATTGAGGTGCTTGTCCTTTTTTCTCTTCTCGCCAAGTTTCAAAGGAAAGTTGGGGTAATTTTTGTCGCTGATTATTATCTAGTCTTCCTGCCCACAATTTTTCTGTATCAAATTCGTTGCGGAAAATACTGAGAATACCAATAAAATTTTGCCGATACTGTAGGGGCATAATTAACAATCCACGAATTTTAGCAAAATCAAATGCTTGAGCTAAAGCAAATAAATGTGGTTCTTTATATAAGTCTTTGATTGCCAAGACTTTACCTGTATTATGCTCAGCCATCCAAGTTAAAAATGCAGGATGTTCTTCTAAGGTATGAATATTAACTTCATTGCTTCCCCTCCAAGTCGGCTGTTCACCACAAGTGTATAATTCACCACTCTTTTGAATATATAATCTACTACCTACTGCTGCGAATGCTGCACTAGCAGTCTCTAAGGCTGCTTGCAGCTGAATTGTAGGCAAAGTATGTAACAAAGTCGTAATCCGGTTAATTAAGGCTTCTCGCTGTTGCTCAGCACGAGTAATTGCCAGTAAGTTACTTTGAGCGATCGCTATGGATAATTGGTCAGCAACTTGTTGTACTACCCGTAATTCCCGCTTGAGAATTGTTCGTGGTTCCCGATGATGAGATACCAATAATCCCCACAATTGCTGGGTTGGCGCTTGTGTCAGGTCTTGATGTAAAATTGGGACAACAAAGGAAGAATTCACCCCCATTGCTTTGAGATATTCAAGGTGACACGACTCTGCACGTCTGTAATAAATATTATCTTTATTCAAAGATTCATTATCTATACTCACAAGCGGTGATAACCCAATCTTTCCACTAGCTACGTCCACAATCGAACGTTGACGCGCAGACAGAAACATCTGTCTTGCTTCTGGAGGAATATCACTTGCTGGAAAATGTAGTCCAATTAAAGATGGTAATTGTTGGTTATTTATAGATTCAGCAATGACTTCGCCGCTATTATCTGCATCAAACCGATAGATCATTACCCGGTCTGTATTCAGAAATGAACGAACTTCCGCAACCGCAGTAGCCAAAATCTCATTAAGATTGAGCGATCGCCTAATTCGGCTTGTTATCCGATGTAACAAACCTTCTTGGTCAAACGCAAACTGCACACCAGTCGGTTTATCGGTAGATTTCATTGTCTGTACTTACCAAAATTAAGTATAAAAATATTCTTAATTCTAGTATGAAAAATATCCGTATGTAGGTCGGAGAACTACCCAAATGATCATCAAATTTTCAATACAATATCTTTTAATTTAGAAGTATAAATATAGGGTGCGGAGTACACCCCGCACCCCATACTCTACAACCAAGGATTAACGTCAACAGCTAACTTTTGTCCGAGCTTTAATAAACAGCGATAAACGGTTATATCTTCACCACTTTCTTTTGCGGTCAGATATTGGGGCAGGATTTTTTGATGCAGACAGCTAAAATATAATTCTTGGGATCGCTCTAATGACATTCCTAGATTTAATTGGTAGCCAATTTCAATTAATTTCTCTAGGCGGATGATATCTGGATATGATGTCCCAGTTAAATCGTGGAGTAATTGCCAGAGTGATCGCATGATTACTTGTTCTAGTAATTGCTTACCTTCAGTAATATTCAACTGACAACGAATATGTTTGGCTTCGGTAGCGATCGCTTCTAACTCTACTAAATGATTTCCACTTAAGTGAGCGTCACCAATATCTTGTTCTAAAGCCCTTAGTATAATCATACAGCGATGTCCTAAGGCAATTTCTGCTGCTACCTGTAATTCTTGGGGTGCAACTAGTCCATCTCGGTGGAATGCCATTAACACGCCGTAATTATCTCTATATGCTTGAGTATAAAGCTGGTCTAGTCTATTCAGTGTTTCCTGACTAAGCAACCGCATTAAGCGATGACGTTCTTCAGCAAATAGATTTTGTAAACTATATGCTCCATCAGCAAAGAATTGAGTCATCACTAAGATAGCTTGGGCAGCACTTGCTTGTTGTAGCACTTCAAACAGCTTTTCTTTCAATTCGCTGTAGCTGCGTCTTCCTGTAAATGGTTGGATGCAACAGTGGAAATCCCATCCTCCCAAATGCAAAACTGCAAATACTAAATCTTCACTTTCCCAAGTAATTTCTGAAACTAACTTTAATTGACCTACTGCCAATGTTAATGAACCCATTCGTTGCAGCTGGTAATCCTGCTCAATGGCAGAGTAACAATAAACACGTTTCTGACTCTTAGTTGTGGAATGCTGACGGTTGAATAGGGAAGTAATGGCGTAATGTGCTGCGACTTGTCTAAAACTAACTTGGGCAGTTAAGACTAATTTATGATATATGTCATGACCTCCTTTAAAGGAGTCAACATTACTAGGAGCTAAACCAAGGTGTTTGAGGAACTCGTTTTCTAGTTGTATACCTGCAACATCTCCTGCTAATTCTAATGCACGAGCGGCGTAGCGAAGAATTTGAGTACCTTCTGGACGAGAAATTTCTTCAAAAAACCAGCCGCAACTAGTGAACATTAGTAAACTGTGACGCTGCATTTCTAACAACCGCAGAGCGTCTACTTGTTCAGCTGCTTTGAGTTTGTGGGTTTGATGACGCAAGAAAAAATTACTAACATTATCAACAGAGCGATCGCCTATGACTTCCACATATTCGTCTCGTGCTTTCCAGGGATCACTGAAAAAATGTTGACCATAATCTTCATAAACTTGAATCAACTCATCTCGCAGCCAATTCAGTGCATTCCGCAAGGGGCGACGCCATTTTTGATGCCATCCTCTATCTGCCCCACAACCACAATCATCTTGCCATCTATCAACACCGTGGGCACAACTCCATGCTGTTACGGGCTTTAATTCCACTTCCCAGGTAGGGGTATTTAAGCTGAGATAATGAGCAAAATTAGTTACAGTCCAACCCCAGCGAGGAAATTCTTGTGTAAAAGCATAAGCGAGAGTTTTTTCTGTTCCACCTTTATGGTGTCCAAAAGTTTCTCCATCTGTGGCCACAGAAATTAGTTGTGCTAGACGATGATCCCCGCGTACTGCTGCACCAATACGTCCTGCAAAGTGGCTAGAATTATAAACTACATCGCTAAAACCCATGTCTCGGGAAATAGGTCCATCATAGAAAAAGATATCGATGTAACGAGAGTCTTTTGTATTCTTTAAATAACAGCGATAGGGACGAGTGGGATCGATTTGACTACCACCGACTTCAACCCATTCTGGTTTGGGATCGTTATTTGTAGGAAGTTTCCGACAACGCTGGGCTTGGGAAGGTGCTAAAACAATGAAAGAAATACCTTCATTAATTAAAACTTCTAGAGTTGGGTAATCTACAGCAGTTTCAGCTAACCACATCCCTTCGGGATCGCGGCCAAAGCGAGAGCGGAAATCTACTTTTCCCCAACGAATTTGGGTGTATTTGTCCCGTTCGTTGGCTAGAGGTAGAATAATGTGGTTGTATACTTGGGCGATCGCATTTCCATGACCATTTAATCGCTGACAAGATTTGCGGTCAGCCTCTAAAATCCGTTGATAAACCTCCAGATCATGACGCTCTAACCAGGACATCAGCGTTGGCCCAATATTAAAGCTCAAATATTCATAATTATTTACGATCCCCACGAGTTCACCTCGGTCATTTAAGACTCTGGCAAAAGCATTCGGACGATAGCATTCATGGTGAATCCGCTCATTCCAATCATGGAAAGGTGCAGCACCCGGTTGACGTTCAATGGCGTCTAGATAGGGATTTTCCCGTGGTGGCTGATAAAAATGACCGTGGACAGTTACGTAAACACCCTTAGCGGCTTTCAGGGGATCAAGCTGAGGGGTGTTTTTAGTATTCTGATGAGGTGATATATTTGAGCCAGCGCTGGCTGGCAATTCAGCAGCAGAAGTCATGTATTATTTATCCAAAATTGAAAAAACTTGCAGTTTCGTCTTTTGACAATGCGATCGGAAATTTCTGACAGGGATTTTCCTAACTAGCGTCAGTATAGACCACCACGATGGAATTTAACAAAGCCCAGAGATAACAAGAATACTTTAGGCATCATAAATCTGCGCTATTAACTAAATTTATCCGTGAACAAAAGAACCATTAGGGCGCATTTCACTACAGCGCTGATAAATTTAATTCTCTTTTAATATATTAAACAGCATTTTTGATGTAAAATTTACGTTCATACTTATAGTTTTGCAACGAAAAATTGCGAACATTGCGTATTACGTAATTTTAGTTTACAAGTTTCTTATTCTAAAAGAAACAGTAGAATCTCGGAACCGCTTAATTAGAAGCTTAGAGATATCCTAGAGACTGATAGTATCTCATGATTAGTGTTGGTACATCTCAATAAGTCCTGAGTCCGGAGTTAGACAGCACTACTCAGGATATAGGACTTAGAATCCATCACCCCCTAATCTGTGACTAGTACCCCTAACTCAAGAAGACCAATGTCAGTTAAAAACATTATTCTTACACTTCTGTTGCTTTTTAGCCCGATTTCCCTAGTAGCTCATTTTCTCAAGTGGGGAGATTTAATAGTGTTCATCACAGCTGGATTGGCAATTTTGCCTTTAGCAGCTTGGATGGGTACAGCAACAGAAGAAATTGCTGTTGTAGTTGGGCCCATACTGGGAGGACTACTAAATGCCACCTTTGGTAATGCAACAGAATTAATTATCGCCCTAGTTGCTTTGAAAGCAGGACTAGTAAGTGTAGTCAAGGCTAGTATCACAGGGTCGATTATTAGTAATCTACTATTGGTAATGGGTTTTTCTATGCTTTTAGGTGGTTTACGTTACCCAGAACAAAAATTTCAGCCAATTGTAGCTCGGGTAAATGCTGCTTCTATGAACCTAGCAGTGATTGCGCTGTTGTTACCCACAGCAATGAAATATACATCTATTGGTATATCGGAGCAAACAGTACAACACCTTTCTATTGCTGTTGCGGTAGTCTTAATACTTGTTTATGGTTTAACGCTATTATTTTCCATGAAGACCCACGCTTATCTTTACGAGGTTGGTGTGGCAGAAACAGAGCCTTTACCTTTTGAACATAAACCAAATATCTGGTTGTGGAGTGGAGTGCTGTTAGTATGTACTTTACTAGTAGCATTAGAATCAGAAATGCTGGTTAGTTCCTTAGAAGTAGCCACATCTCAGCTAGGTTTAACCGCATTATTTACAGGTGTGATTTTGGTTCCCATTGTCGGTAATGCTGCTGAACACGCTACAGCAGTCACTGTGGCAATTAAAGATAAAATGGATCTTTCTCTATCTGTAGCTGTAGGATCCAGTATGCAGATTGCTTTATTTGTTGCACCAGTTTTAGTTATAGCGGGGTGGATATTCCACCAGCCTATGGATTTAGATTTTAATCCTTTTGAATTAGTTGCTGTAGCTGTGTCAGTATTAATTGCTAACAGCATTAGTTCTGATGGTAAGTCCAACTGGTTAGAAGGTACATTACTTTTAGCAGCCTATACAGTGTTAGGCTTCGCTTTTTACTTTCATCCAGTAATTGATGGGATGGGCTGATTAAGAAAGGGAACAGGGAATAGGGAAGATGCGGTAATAGTTTACTGCTTTTTCCACTACCTACTACCTTTATTCCGGTATTTATATACAGAGGTCTTTATTGATGAAATCAGTTAGATTTAATATTAAGAAATATTTGAGGATGAATATTGTATGGAAGAATCTATAGATGAGCTAGAAGTTTTGCGTATGCAACTTAGCTCTCTTCAAAATCTACCAACCTTACGCTTTGGAAGTTCTGGTAATGCTGTTAGAGTACTACAACAGCTATTAATATCTAATGGTTACTCTGTAAGAATTGATGGCTATTTTGGAGCATTAACAGAGACTGCTGTTAAGGCCTTTCAAAGTCGGCGTAATTTAGTTGTAGATGGGATAGTTGGGCCAAAAACTTGGCGAGAATTAACTCGATAACTGTCTGTATAAAGCACTTCAATTTATATAAAAATTTATAAAATACATATATATACTTAGTTACTCTTAAGATATTTGAAGTAAGTATAAAGTCGATAAAAGTCTATTTACAATAGTTACCTATATAACCTTTAAGATAAAACCCTCCTTGTGTTTGAAATAACTAAAAATGGCTGTAAAACTTGCAATTGTGATCAGAAAGTTGAACACTTTGTGTAGGTAATCCAGTTTACAGTTTTACACCAAATTGCGGATTACAATCTTACCAAGTAATATCAAGTTCGCTTAATTAGTCATAAATAAGCCTGTACTTGCATTCACCAAGTGTATTCCCTTGTAGCAGTTTGACCGTGCAGACGCGAGAAGTAATCCAAGTCTAATTACCTAACTGTAAATGTTCACCTGGACATGATATGAGGGTAATTGGATTTTAAAATAAGGATTGTGAGTATGGAGCAGACAAAGAACAAGATAAAAGGCTATGAAGTGTGCGGTTATTAGAAGCATAAGCTAATTATGTTTCCCTAAGCACTTTAAATGTAAGTCTTGAGGTAAATACTTCTTGTAGCAACAATTTACAACAATAATTACAAGTGTTCAACTTGTAATTACGCATATACTATTCCGGAATAGTATTAATTTCCTCTGTCAAAATTAACATAGGCGTTAGTCAAAAGAAATACAATGAGTGATATTGTTCTGCTGTTGATGGGCGTATTAAAAGTAGGACAGCCATCTGGGCCTAATTTATCGGAACAACTACCAGTTCAGTTAAATAATCAGGTGCAGCAGTATGTAAAGGATGAAGCTAATACTAACAGCTTTACTCCAACAATTCAAATCACACCACCTGAATTTATACATCCAGATAGGATGCACGCTAGCCCTGTAGTGTTTACGGTAGAAAATCAAAGTGTACTCAATAGAGTTAATCAGAGAATTCTCTCTAAAAATGCACCTTGTTTAGTTAGCTCCAAAAATCCTCCTTTGGCTAATAGACCTGATACATATTTAGCCCAGTCTACTAGACGTTCCAATGTAGGTGCTAGAACTAGGAGGTTTTCTGGTCAAAGTATGCCGATTTTAGCTTTCGGTAACTCAGGAGTTGCTGTTAAGGTCTTACAACGATTGTTAAGGTCTAATGGTTACAATGTTATTGTAGACGGAGGTTTTGGAGCGTTTACAGAAACTGCTGTTAAAGCTTTTCAAAACAAGCGAAATTTAAGAGCAGATGGGATCGTAGGTCAAAGTACTTGGAATGAACTGACAAGGTAGTAGTGAGTAGAGGCAGGTTTAAAACCTGCCCCTACTACCTATATCTGTGCTGCTCTAATAATTCTTGCGCTCTGGGCTTGTAAATTAAATAGAACAATGTCTCTATATAACGCAGTAAGTCTTCTCGGTTTTCCTTTGATGTAAAATTCCAAAAACCGTAAATTCGTGCTAGTGATAATAGCTTAGTCGTATGAATTTTCCAAGTGTATGTACTGTACACCCGTTCAATAGCTCGCGTAGATATCTGTTGCCAATAATTAGGGTTTTGTTCGCACTTGATGAAAAACTCCACCAATTTGGTAGATGTTTCTTCTAAATTGGTGGGGTTGATATAGAAGCCGTTTACCTTGTCTTGAATAATTTCTAAAGGTCCACCAAATTGTGTGGCAAATGTTGGTAATCCCGAAATCATTGCTTCTAATATTGTTAAACCAAAAGCTTCAAATAAAGCTGGTTGAACAAAGATTCCCTGATGTTCAGCGATAACTCGGTAAATTTCTCCAGAGTCAGTTTTAGATAAACGTACACCTAACCAACGAATCTTTCCATGGAGGTTATATTGCTCAATAATCCGGTAAAGTTTGACAATTTCGTCTCTTTCTTCGTTATCGCCTGATTCTTCAACACGCAATTTACCTGCTACTAATATTAAGTTACAATGCTCTTGCAATTCTTGACTCTGACCAAAGCATTCTGCTAACCCAGTCAGGTTTTTAATCCGGTCAAGACGTGCCATGGAAAAAAGAGGTCGTTTATTGGGGTCGTCTAGTTTCCCAAATATTTGTGTAGCGTCTTCCAGAGTAAAGAGCATTTCTTCTAACCGCAAGCGATCGCTCTCTACTCTGTCTTGGGTGCGTGTGTAAGGGAAGTAGTAATTCTCATTTACTCCCGGTGGTACTACGTTATACTTGGGGCTGAATAATTCTATACCATTGACCACATGATATAAATCAGGCATGGTAAAGCATTTATAGGATTCATATTGTCCAATACTATCAGGTGTACCGACAATTTCTTGGTAGGTACTGCTAATAATAAAATTAGCAGCATTCATGGCGATTAAATCTGCTGTAAATTGCAAAGAAAAATGATATTTGTCTTCCAAATCTTGCCAGTACAAATTACTAAACAAATATTTAGATTTTTCCAATGCATGGGCAATATTACATTGAGTAACTTTGAGACGACGGGCTAATAGAAACGCAACTAAATTTCCATCAGAATAGTTACCAACGATTAAATCTGGTCTACCCTGGAATTCTGCTAAGAGTTCTCTTTCTGCATCTAAAGCGTAAGTTTCTAGATAAGGCCAAAACTCAAATCGAGAAATCCAATTTTGCGTCATGTTGGGATTAAATTCCCGCAAAGGTACACGCAAAATCCAAGCATTTTCCGTACCGTGAACTTTTTCTAAACGTTGGTTACAAAGTGTACCATCGCTATTTGGAATCAATCGACTGAGTATAATTACTTTTGGTTTGACATTTAACCCTTCTAAACCAGCTAGCATTACATCTTCTTGTAGCTGCTGTTCCAAACTCTTAGCTTGGTCGAGAACATAAACTACTTGACCCCCTGTATCTGGTCGTCCCAAAACTCCCTCTTGTCCAAACCAACCGTGGGGAGATACTAAGACGATTCTAAAAATCATCGGGATGCGAGAGATAAATGCTTCTAAGGTTTTTGGATCGGGAGAGTCGATTAATTCATCAAGTATACTTAAAGTATCTTTGACTCTAATCGCGGTGTTACCCCAACCCGGTTCAAATCCCATGCTTTGCAATTGAAAGCGAAATTCTTCGTAAGGTTCTTCGTTGCGATCGCTAAGGAACAGGATGGCTTTTTTGACTTGCTCAGACAATTGCTGCTGTGACTGAATACGTTTATTTATCAGTAGTTGGATACCGTTATACTGATGCAGACTCAAGAAAATAAATAAGCTTTCCATCCACTGTTTAGCATCTGCAAACAGCTTACTTGATAAATAACGGTTAAGAAATTCTACTCCCTTACCAATATTTTTCGGATCCCGAATTACAGGTGAATAGTCATAAAATGGGCCAAAGTCAAGCTCCAACAAGTCACCCTCATTGGGATGGAAGCGATTGACCAAGCGATCGCGCAAATCCAACAGTTCCTGCACTGACATCGCTTCAAACCTTAAATCTGCTGTGATTCTGTAAACTTCCTGACTAGCTATCGTAGGACGAATAATAAAACAAAGGTTTGAGTCTTCTTGAATAATTTCTTGAGTGTAGTAAATTAACTTCCCTAAGTGTGATGAAGTATAAAATTCTTGAGACTTTTGATACTTGGAGCAATATTCACTGTATACATTTAAGATGTCGTTTCGCAGTAAGTAGCCTTTTTCTGATGCACGCAATTCACTAATAAACGAACGCAAATCACTTTTATCCTCATTATCGAGGACTGCTTGAATTAATTCAGACATAGCAACTCACCAAACGAGTGGGAACTTTGGTAATGTCTAATACTACAGTGGTTAATAGGACAATAAATAACCTGTTAATAGTAACTACAATACCTTTTTAGGCATACCTCATCATTGGGTGATTTGCACTCTAACTAAAGAAGTAGAATTTTCTACCAAATATGATTGTGAAGGGATAAGCGATCGCACAAATTCCTCTTGCTTCTTATCTTGCGTAAATCTTTTTCAAAACTTTTTCTGAACTCAACGTTCATTCTTTTTTCCCTAAAATCTTAAAAATTGCCTCTCGGCTAACTGATTCTGTATTTTCACCTTCTTTAATAGCTGTTTCCAGAGCAATATTCAAAAATCTCTGCAAATAAATCAGAAAATACTTCTTTTTGCTCTTGAATAACTTCAATCAAAGCTAATTTAAATAATTGTTTAATCTTAATCTTCGTCAAAGTCAATGAGTGTCACATAACTTACTAAACTTATTTTAGATTAATGTTAACACGTACCTAGCGCTGCTATTTCATCAATCAGCAAGGGAACAGGTTAGGATAGTAGATGAATTACGACTGCCTTTTAGATATTAGCACTGAGCTGTTGGCTAACAGCTAACCGCCCAAAGTATAAAATGTTTCTAGTTCTACAAGCTGCTTTGCTAGAGCGATCGCCTGATCCTTCGTACAAATCCTTCCTTCTACCTGCGCTACACCAATTTCAGTCAACAATTTTCCAATTAGTGGAGACGCTTTAATTTTTAATGCTATAATAATATCTTCCCCACTTAACAGAGGTGTGGGATGTGCGACCAGATCATCAGGGTTAAGGTAGCGGCGTATCATGGGTGCTACAGCCTCTACCTGATTATTATGTATAATAGCTAAAATTGCTGTGGCCGGGAATACAAATCCCGCTTGCTGGAAGAAAAAATATTGTTCCCGCAATGGCATTTGTTGCGTTTGAAGTTGTGGAAATAACTTTAGGGCTGTTGACACGGCTCTCGCTTCAGCACGGCTATAAGTTAGTTGTAATAATTCGTTCTCAGCAGCTTCTGGTTGTGGATTAACAATACAAGCTAATTTAGCTATGCCTAACCACGTAGTTTTAACTGTACTACGTACATATTCCTGCAATATTCCTCCTAATTCTTGCCAAGTTTCTGTCAGCTTTGTGAAGAGTGTCTCTACTGCTGCTAATTTGATAAAGCTTTCTGGTGTAGCATATTTAAAAAAAGGTGCAAGCAAATTATCTTCCCAAGCATTCTTGATCCACACTGTACTCTTAGATAGGAGCATATAACTCAATTCTGCCCGCACTCGTTCAGCAGCGACAGTAGTGATATGAGATGCTAAAGAACGGATGGCATTTTGAGTATTTGGCTCGATTGTAAAACTAAGTTGTCCTGCTTGACGATAACCCCGTAATAACCGCAAAGGATCATCTTGGAGGTTGTGCGGTGATATCATTTTCAGCAGACCCTTTTCTAAATCTGTGCAACCACCCAAAGGGTCAATGATTTCTTGGGTATAAGGATTATAGGCGATCGCATTCACAGTAAAGTCTCGTCTACGTAAGTCATTTTCCAAACTTCCTTCTTGTTGAGCAAAATCAGCAGTTCCGCTATCGAACACCACACGAGCAATTTTTCTTTCAGAATCAAGAATGACAAAACCAGCTTTATAGTGTCGAGCGATATTTCTAGCAACTTTGATTGCATCCGACGAGACAATAAAATCTAAATCCAAATATTCACGAGTTCTACCCAAAAGCGCATCTCGCACTGCTCCACCTACCATATAAGCGGGTTGTGGTAAAAAGTCCAAGTCAAAGAACCAATTTTCTGGAGATAAAATAGTTGGAGGCTGCATTGTAATAAAAATAAACCCAAAGACTAAGCAATATCGGCTTTTCTTAAGCTAGATTAACAATAAAGGTATTGGAGTTGGTTCTATTATGTGTATTTGTGTTAACTGCCACTATGTAGACCGCTGTACAACCTACCATGCAGTAGAAATGCAGCACCAACAACCCCACTTAACTGAAAGACCAACTTTTGAGGCGAATGAACCTTCAATTAACGTCAACATCCGCACTCAGGGTGAAATGATTGAAATGGAATGGGATGTTGTCGGATGTCTCAGCTTTAAGCAAGAAATGGGTAAGTGGTCGAAATTGCGTCCAGGTGAGTTGGTTCCGACGTGAGGAAAGGGGAGAGGGGGTGTAGATACTGTCTTGATTCGTCAAGAGGTAGTATTGAGATAATTGGGGTCAAAAGGCTTTTGTGATCTTAAAATGCCAAAGGCAAAATGCAAGAGCTTACGCATAAC
>Ga0224723_1001576_pt1 | contig 13563 bp, 10 predicted proteins | sample Balambano_FR2_Me_FD_161647 | JGI IMG/M metagenome (GOLD analysis project Ga0224723, IMG submission 161647) | Freshwater sediment microbial communities from Lake Towuti, South Sulawesi, Indonesia - Balambano_FR2_MetaG | ecosystem: Environmental > Aquatic > Freshwater > Lake > Sediment | place...
CACACCCGGACCTCGATCATCGCCGGACTGATCAACCTCGAAGCCGGCTTCCCGGCCTGATCACCGCGCGCGCCGGCCATGCCCAGCACCGACACCACAAAATCAGGCAACTTTCGCAACAGGTCTAATGTGCCACCCGCATCCCCCCCGCATGATGAAGAAGATCGCTTCGACAATGCGGCGCATCGGCCATTTGCGCTTGCGACCGCAAGAACAAGGCGGTGGCAGCAAAGGTTCAAGGATCGCCCATTCGGGCACCTCGAATAACCCGCTCACGGTGCGCTGCTGAAGGAGGCTGATGGCCCTGTTGCGTGCGGAGTGGTCGGTTCGGAGCGGCTGATCCGCCTCCGGGCGGCGGGCGGAGTGGTCTTTTCGGTGCCCGGATCGGTCAGGCGGGCACCCCTCGCCCCTTGATCCACGCCAGGCGGCGCATGTTGTAGGCGAGGTTGGCCAGCGTGATCCGCGCCGTGGCGCGCACCAGGCCGATGCAGCGGACGACGAGGCGCATGCCGCGCTTCTCGGCGGCGAAGACATGCTCGACCCGACTGCGCACGCGAGCGCGCGTCGCGTTGCCGCGGGCGATGTGGGCGGGCATCAGCCGACCCCGCGGCTTGGCGCGCTGGAACTCGGGCCGCAGGCCACGCCGGTCCAGCAGCTCGAGATTGGCCTTGCTGCGATAGGCGGCATCAGCCCAGACCCCGCTGCCGGTGTTGGCGGGGTCCAGGATGGCGCCGAGCTGGGCGCCGTCGTGACGCGCTGCGTCGGTCACCACGAAGCGGCGGATGAAGCCGTGCGCGCGGTCGACGCCGAGATGGTTCTTGTAGCCGAACATCGGCACCGCGATCTCGACCGCGGCCTGGCGCGGCGCGCCTTCGGGCGGGCGGGCCTTGCGGCCGCGCCTGATCGTCCAGCGGCCGTCGCGGTCGATCTGGCGGGCGCGCGCCTTCGACCAGCCCTCGGGCGTGCCGCCGTCGCGCAGCGCCGCCTTCTCCTCCCGGGTCGGCCGCGGGCGCCGGGCCTCGATGACAGTCGCGTCGACGATCTGCCCGCCCATGGCCAGGAAGCCGCGCTCGGCCAGCATCGCGTCGAAGCGCGCGAACAGTTTGGCCAGCGCACCCGCGCGTGTCAGCTGCTCGCGGTAGAGCCAGATCGTCTTGGCGTCCGGCACCGCGTCCGGCAACGCCAGGCCGACGAAGCGCATGAAGCTCAGCCGGTCGCGCAACTGATACTCGGCCTGGTCGTCGGACAGCGTGTAGAGCGCCTGCAGCACCAGCACCCGGAACATCAGCACCGCATCCCACGGTGGGCGTCCGCCGCGGCTGCGGTCGGCGCGCGGCAGCGCCGCCTCCAACTCGGTGCGGCACGCCTCGAACGCCACTACGGCACGCAGCCGTTCGAGCGGATCGCCCGAGGCCGATAGCCAGCGCAGCCGCTCCTCCGCATCGAACAACCCGGCCTGTCCCGCCATCCGCCGCTCCCGCCGTCACCAGCCGCAGCGAATCAGATCAACCCGCGTCGGCGCCAGCGGTTTTTCGAGGTGTCCACCTTCCGCCAGGCGCTCGCGCTTGGCGCCAACGTGCGCAAGGGCGAGCGCGGGACCACCGTGGTCTATGCCGACCGCTTCATACCCGGCGAGGAGCGCGAGCGTGCGCAGGAGACGGGGAAGGACGCACGCGCGATCCACTTTCTCAAGCGCTTCACCGTGTTCAACGTCGAGCAGTGCGACGGCCTGTCACCCGAGCTCGCTGCGACTGCGCCGCCTGCGAACACCTCGCTGATCGAGCCGCGCGTGCAGGCGCTGATCGCGACCTCAGGCGCCGACCTCCGTATCGGCGGGGAGCGCGCCTACTACGACTTGCTCGGCGACTTCATCCGCGTGCCGCCGCCGCAGGCCTATTTCCAGCCGATCGACTGGCACCGGACCGCGCTGCATGAGCTCGGCCACTGGACGGGACATGCGTCGCGCCTCGGCCGCGAGATCGCCAACAGCTTCGGCTCGAAGAAGTACGCGCAGGAGGAGCTGGTCGCCGAGATGACCGCGGCCTTCACCTGCGCCGAGCTCGGCATCGTGCCGACGGTGCGGCACGCGGACTACATCGGCTCCTGGCTGGAGGTGCTGCGCGAGGACAAGCCACGCGACGCATCGGCGGCACCACGCCCGATCCTTGCGGAGTTGAGCGCACCCACCGCAGGCCGAAGCCGACGCGGAAGCGCCACGGCAACAGCCACACCCGACGCCGGCGGCACCTCGACGACCTCCTTGCCGCCCGCACCTTCTGCTGCTGCCGCGATCACTCTCCCATTCGGCCGGTGGCGGCGGGCATTGGCCGGCTGGCAGCGTGTGCCGGGTCGAAGCGCCGTTCGGGCGTTGCCAGTGCGGCCTTCAGCACGGCTTGAAGATTGGCCGGGTCCTCGCCTTCGACCGCCCGAACCAGCAGGGCTGCCAGCTGCCGGCCGATTTCGGTGTGCGACACCATGAAACAGGGCACCGGCGGATTGAACAGGGTTGGCAGCAGGGTCCCGCCATTGGCGATCAGCGCCACGTCGCGTGCCGGCACGATGCCGGCATGCAGCAGGCCATCGATCACGCCAAGCGTCGTCATGTCGTTGCAGCACAGCACCGCATCGGGGCAGCCGGGTCCCGCAAGCAGCGCCGCGATGGCGCGGCGACCGCTCATCGCGCCGTTCTCGACGAAGGTGACGAACGCCGGATCGTAGGCAAGGCCGGCCCTTTCAAGACCGTGCCGGTAGCCGGCCGCAAGATGCAGACTGTAGGTTGCCGCCGCCGGCGGGGCGACCAGCGCGATGCGCCGCCGCCCTTCGCGCACGAAGCGGGCCACCGCGCGCATGGCGATATCGACGTGGTCGATATCCACGAAGGGAAAGGGCGAGAACATCTCCGCGCGGCCGAAGGCCACGAACGGGAAGCGCCGTTCGAGCAGGAAGCGGATGCGGCTGTCCTGCGGCTGCGTCATGCTGATGATCACGCCATCCGCCTCGCGCTGCGCGATCAGTGTCCGCAGCAGCGGGATAGGATCCTCGCCGGGGCGCTGCGGCAGCACCGACAGGCGATAGGGCGTGCCGGCCAGCACCTCGCTGATACCCTCCAGCAGGCTGAGGAAGCCGATGTTGCTGATCTCGCCCTCTGGCGGCAGGGCCTGCAGCACGGCCAAGCGCAGGCTGCGGCCGGTGCGCAATGCCAGCCCGCCGCGGTCGGGCGCGTAATCGAATGCCGACGCGGCGCGTTTCACCCGTTCGATGGTGGCCCGGCTGACCTCGGGTGCGTTCTTCAGGGCGCGCGAAACGGTGGTGACGGAAAGCCCCAGGTGCCGCGCCAGCACCTTGAGGTTGGCGCGCGGGCGGGCGCCCAGGCCCGGCTGGTCGCCATCACCACGGTCACGCCGCGGCGGCATCGCGCGTCTCCGGAAGCGGGCCTGCCAGATCGAGCCATGCCAGCTCCGCCGGCGACAGCGTGATCGCAAGCGCGGCAAGCGAGGAACCGATCTCCGCCACGGCCAGCGGACCGATGATCGGGAAGGTCGGGAAGGGCTGGTGCAGGACCCACGCCAGAGCGAGCGCGATCGGCTCCACGCCGCGGCTGCGGGCCAGCGCCTCGGCGCGCCGCTTGCGCTCGAAATTGTCGTCGCTGTACCAGCAACGGGCCAATTCCGGGTCGTCGCGCCGGTCCGGGGCCGCGCGGCCGGTGAAGAAGCCGCGGGCCTGGCTGGACCAGGGCAGACTGGGCAGCTGCGTCTGTTCAAGCCAGGCGCGGTAGGCGGCATCGTTGCTTGAAAGGCACAGCTCCCAGGGCGGTTCGATCATGCGCGCAAGGCTGAACTGGTTCGACAGCACGGCAAAGCCCTGCTGGCCGGATCGCGCGGCATAGGCGTTGGCTGCCCGCAGCCGATCCAGCGTCCAGTTCGATGCGCCGAACAGCACGAAGCGCCCCGCCGTGCGGTGCGCGTTCAGCAGGTCGATCCAGGTTTCGACCGGATAGTCGGGGTTGTCCCGGTGCATCATGTACAGATCGACGCCATCCACCTGCAGCCGGTCCAGGCTGATCAGCAGCTGTTCGCTCAGCGCCTGCGGGTGGCAGTGCGGGGTCTGCGCGCCCTTGGTGATCAGCACCGTGTTCTTGCGAACGCCGCGATTGGCCAGCCAGTGGCCGATCATGGTTTCCGACCGGCCCTGGCTGTAGGTGTGCGCGGTTTCGATCACGTTGCCGCCCGCCTCGAAGTAGGTGTCGAGCAGGGCGGCGGCGAACGGCATGGGATGAAGCCTGATGCTGCCCAGCGCCAGGCGCGCGACCGGCTTGTCCAGGCCCGGGATGGTGCCGTAGGTCATCGGTGCCCCACCGCGTCGTGCCAGGGTCCGGCCGTGGAACGGCAGGCGCTGGCGTGCCGGCAGCTCGGCGGGATAAACTAGTCCGACGGCCTCGCGCCAGGCGTCCAGCCAGCGCATGTTGCCCAGCGTGTCGGCCCAGGGCAGCGCGGCGCATTGCTGCGCGCCGGCGGCAATCGCCTCACCCACGGCATCGGCTTCGATCGCATAGAGCGGACGGGGATCGCTGATGGTCTCGTGCCGCTCGGTGCCGTCGGGCAGCAGCAGCGTCAGCCGGCTGTCGCCGCCGTCGATGCCGCCGCAGAACCAGGGCGAGGGCACGATCAGCGTCGCCTCGCTGCCGCAGATGCGCATCTCGTTGTGCAGCCGGCCGTCGATGCCGCAGGCCAGCGCCGCGATCGCGCCCGACGGGAACCGCACGGTGGCGGTGGCGTGGCGGTCGGCGCCGTCGATGATCACCGCATCGGCCGCCAGCCGATCGGGATCGAGCACATCCGTGCCGGCATCGGCGCCGGCGATCAGGCGTGCCATCGACAGCGTGTAGCAGCCGACATCCAGGATGGCGCCGCCGCCCTGCTCCGGATCGCGTTCCCGCACCGCGGACTCGCCGCGCGCGCGATAGCCGAAGTTGGCGTTGATCATCCGCACGCGGCCCAGCGCCCCTTCGCGGATCAGCGCGTGGATGCGCGCGGTCTGCGGGTGGGTGCGATACATGAAGGCTTCCATCAGAAAGGTACCGGCGCGCCGCGCCGCCTCCACCGCGACCATGGCCTCGGCGTGGTTCAGGCCGATCGGCTTCTCGCACAGCACGTGCTTTCCGGCCTCGGCGGCGCGGATCGTCCACTGCGCGTGGTGGGGGTGGGTGGTCGCGACATAGACGCAGGCGACCGCGGGATCGGCCAGCAGGGCGTCATAGCCGGCGTGCACCTTGGGGCTGCCGTGGCGTGCCGCGAAGGCAGCGGTGCGTGCCGGATCGCGGCTGGCTACGGCTGCGAGCCAGCCGGTGTGTGAGCGCGCCAGCGCGGCCGCGAACCGCTCAGCGATGCCGCCAAGCCCAAGAATGCCCCAGCCAAGCGGCCGACCGTGCTCTGTCACGCAGCCCTCCGTTTCCGTATCGTATCCGGCGTAACGATCGTACCGTCAAGCGTTGATCTCGTGCTGTTGGTTACGCAGAGAATGAGGCATTTCCTGGTTTATATGTGTAGCATGCGAAGCTTGACGGAGCTTTCTCCTCCAGTCTATCGTAACGTTACGAATCAAGGGTGGCGCTTGGCTGGAGCGATCCGCGGCGGCATCCGCATAACGGGAGGAAGCCATGCGCCTTACGCGTCGGGACGCGCTGTCCCTGCTCGCCGCCCCAACGCTCGCCGTCGGGTCGGCATACCCTGCCCTTGCCCAGGCCCGCACCCGGCTGGAGGTGATCCATTGGTGGGTCGCCGGCGGCGAAAGCGAAGCCCTTCGCCAGATCCGCGACGCCGTCGAGGCGCGCGGCGTGACCTGGGTCGATACCGGCGTGCAGGGCCAGGATGCCGCCAAGACTATGAGCGTGACCCGCGTGCTGGGCGGCAACCCACCCGGCATCCTGCAATGGCACGTCGGCAAGGACCTGCCCGAACTGCTGCGCGACGGCGTGATCCGCGACGTGCAGGAGGTTGCCACGGCCGATCGCTGGGACAGCGTGCTGCCGCGCGAGCTGCAGGCGCTGCTGAAGGTCGATGGCAAGTATGCCTCGGTGCCGTTGAACATCCATGGCGGCAACGTGATGTTCTCGAACACCAAGGTCATGCGGCAGGCCAACGCCGACCTGCCGAAGACCTGGGACGACGTGGTCAAGGCGGCCGAGAAACTGCGCCAGGCGAACGTCATTCCGATCGCGCTGGGCGGACAGTCGTGGCAGGAAACCACGCTTTACTTCTACATCGTGATCGGTACCCAGGGCGCCGACTTCTTCGAGCAGGTCTATGTGCGCCACGAGCTCGCCCGCGTCGATCAGGCGAAGCTGCGCCAGACCTTCGAGGATTTCGCCCGGCTGAAGCCCTTTGTCGATCGCGGCAGCCCGGGCCGGAGCTGGACCGACACCGCGAACCTGATCGCCACGGGCCGCGCCGGCCTGTTCTTCCAGGGCGACTGGGCGAAGGGCGAGCTGCTGAAGGCTGGCCTTGAGCTCGGCCGCGACTACGACGCCCGGCTGCCGCCGGGCAACGACGGCGTGTTCCTGGCGGTCGCCGATACCTTCTGCTTCTCGAACCTGCGCGACCCGGCGATCCGCGCCGCGCAGGAGGTGTTTGCGCGGGCCACCATGTCGCCGCCGGTGCAGGAAGCCTTCAACCGGCTGAAGGGCAGCATTCCGGTGCGCACCGATGTCTCGCTGGAGCGCTACGATGCCTGGTCGCGCAGCGCCGCCGAGGCGGTGCGCGGCGGCGCCCGCGTGGTGCCATCCGGCAGCATGGGCATGAAGGCCGCGCTGCGCACCGCGGTGTATGACGTCGTCAGCAAGTTCTGGAACTCCGACCGGCCCGACCCCGCCGATGCCACCCGCGGCATGATGAGCGCCATCGAGCGGAACCTGCGCGCCTGAACCGTCGCCGGCGGGACATGCGCCAAGCCATGTCCCGCCGGCGCGGTCCGCGCGAACGATCCATGCGGCCATCGCAACGAGGCATCGCCGCGCTGTCGCTGCTGCCGGCCTTCGTCGCGGTGGCGATCTGCTTCTACGGCTTCATCGCCTGGACGCTGGTGATCAGCCTGACCTCGTCGCGCATGCTGCCGCGCTACGACTTCGTGGGCCTGCGCAACTATCTTGCCCTGCTGGAGGACGAACGTTTCCACGTCGCCTTCACCAACCTGTTCGTGTTCGGCTTCTGGTTCATCGGCGGCACGCTTGTCGCCGGATTCCTGCTGGCGGTGCTGGTCGATCTCAGCGGCCGCGCCGGGGCGGTCTTCCGCACGATCTATCTCTATCCCCTGGCGATCTCTTGGCTGGTCACCGGCCTGCTGTGGCAGTGGATCCTGAACCCGACCTTCGGGCTGGAACGCGCGGTGCGCGGCCTCGGGTTCGACAGCTTCGTGTTCGACTGGATCACCCGCCAGGACCGCGCTCTGTACACGCTGGTGATCGCCGCCGTCTGGCACATCGCCGGGCTGGTCATGGCGATCTTCCTGGCGGGGCTGCGCAGCATCGACCGCGAGATCTGGAAGGCAACGCGGATCGACGGCGTGCCGGCCTGGCGGGTCTATCTGCATGTCGTGCTGCCGATGCTGCGCCCCTACGTGCTGACGGTGGTGATGCTGCTGTCGTTCGGCGTGATCCGCAGTTTCGATCTGGTGGTGGCGATGACCGGCGGCGGCCCCGGCTTTGCCACCGACATGCCGGCGCTGTTCATGTACGACCACACCTTCACCCGCAGCCGCCTTGGCAGCGGCGCGGCGAGTGCGGTGATGATGATGGGCACGATGATCATCGTGCTGGCGCCCTACCTCTATCTCGAACTTCGGAAGCGCGCGTGACCGCCGCCAATGCCGATGCGCGGGCGACCGCTGCCGCCATGCGCGGCGCGCGCGGGGTCGCGTGGCTTCGCCCAGCCGAGCTGGCGCGGGTGGCGCTGCTGGTTCTCTGCGCGCTCTATTTCCTGTTCCCCGTCTATGTCCTGGTCACCACCGCCTTCAAGCCGATGCACGAGATCAGGCTTGGCAACATGCTGCTGCCGCCGGCGGCATGGACCACGGAAGGCGTGGTGAAGGCCTGGTCGGATGTGTGCATCGGCGGAAGGTGCGGCGGGCTTTCCCCCTATTTCTGGAACTCCGTGCGCATAGCCGTGCCCGCCGTCGTGCTTTCCGTGCTGCTGGGCGCGCTGAACGGCTATGCGCTGACCAAGTGGCGCCTGCCCGGCGCGCATCTGTTCTTCGGCCTGCTGATCGCCGGCAATTTCCTGCCCTATCAGATGGTGCTGCTGCCGATGGCGATCACCCTGTCGCGCCTGGGCCTGTTCGGCAGCTACGAAGGGCTGATCATTGTTCATGTCGTCTATGGGCTGCCGATCACCACCCTGCTGTTCCGCAACTTCTTCCTCGGCGTGCCCGACGAGATCGTGAAGGCCGCACGGATCGACGGCGCCGGATTCTTCGGCCTGTTCATCCACGTGATGCTGCCGATCGCCGTGCCGATGCTGGCGGTTGCCGTGGTGCTGCAGTTCACCGGCATCTGGAACGACTTCCTGTTCGCGCTGGTGTTCGGCGGGCGCGACTTCCCGATGACGGTCGCGCTGAACAACCTGATCAACACGCAGTTCGGCGACAAGGAATACAACGTCAACATGGGTGGCGTGCTGCTCACCGCGCTGCCGACCCTGATGGTCTATGTCTTCGCTGGCAAGTGGTTCATGCGCGGCCTTGCCGCCGGCGCGGTCAAGGGCTGAACCGTGGCGGGCATCGCGATCGACCGCGTGGTCAAGACCTACGGCAGCGTCGCTGCCCTGCGCGACATCGCGCTGGAGGTCGCCGACGGCGCCTTCATGGTGCTGCTTGGCCCCTCGGGCTGCGGCAAGAGCACGCTGCTGGGCGCCATCGCCGGGCTTGAGCCGATCGACCAGGGCCGCATCAGGATCGGCGGGCGCGACGTGACCGATCTGGAGCCGAAGGACCGCGACATCGCCATGGTGTTCCAGTCCTACGCGCTCTATCCGACCATGACGGTACGGCAGAACATCACCTTCGGCATGCGCATGCGCCGTGCGCCGCGGAACGAGATCGCGGCCGGGCTGGAGCGCACCGCGCGGCTGCTGCAGATCGAACAGCTGCTCGATCGCAAGCCGTCGCAGCTCTCCGGCGGGCAGCGCCAGCGCGTTGCGATCGGCCGCGCACTGATGCGCGATCCCAAGGTGTTCCTGTTCGACGAGCCGCTGTCGAACCTGGATGCCAAGCTGCGCACCGAGATGCGCTCCGAGATCAAGCTGCTGCACCAGCGGCTTGGCACCACCATGGTCTATGTCACGCACGACCAGATCGAGGCGATGACGATGGCGACCGCGATCGCGGTGATGCGCGACGGCGCGGTCGAGCAGGTCGGCTCGCCCGACGACATCTATGCCCGGCCGGCCTCGCTGTTCGTCGCCGGCTTCGTCGGCAGCCCGGCGATGAACCTGCTGCCGGGCGAGCTCGCCGATACGCCCGACGGCCCCGTGGTGCGGTGCGAAGGGATCGATGTTCCGCTGCCCGGCTACGCCTTCCGCGACCGCCCCCAGGCCGGCCGGCCGGTGATGCTGGGGCTGCGGCCGGAGGTCGTCACCGAGCCGGGGCCGCGCGCGCAGCTCAGGCTGGCGATGGATACCGTGCTGGTCGAACCGACCGGGGCCGACACGATCGTGCGCCTGGCGCTCGGCCCGGTCACGCTGACCGGTCGCTTCCACCCGGCCACCCGTCTCAGTCCCGGCAGCGCCGCGGAGGTCGGCATCGACCTCGCCGGTGCATCATTGTTCTGCGCCCATGCCGGCACCCGCCTGTAGCGCCATGACCGCCCCCTTGACGGAGACCAGGATGAGCAACGGCCGCGACGCGGGCTGGTTTTTCGGCGCCACCGCCTGGAGTTTCAGCTGGGATCCGCCGTACGAGCAGGCGCTGCGACGCATTGCGCGGCTTGGCCTGCGCGGCTGCGAGCTGATCGCCTGGTCCGACGATATCCTGCGCGACTACTACACGCCCGACCGCATCGCCGCGTTCCGCCGCCTGATGGATGGCGAAGGGCTGCGCCTGACCAATTTCTTCTTCAGCCTGCCGTTCCGCTTCACGCCGGGCGCGGCGACGTCGCGGGCCGATCTCGAGTCCTTTCGGCGCGGGCTGGATACGGCCGTCGCCCTTGGCGCGAAGCTGCTGACCAGCACCTCGCCCTATCCCTTCGCGCGCGCCGTGGCGCCACTGATGCGCCGGCCGACGGCCCAGGAATGGACCATCGGAGTCGAGCCGCAGCAGGACTGGCAGGCCGAATACGAGGGCGTGGTCGTCGCGTTTCGCGAGGCCGCGTCGCTCGCCGACGACGCGGGCCTGCGGCTGGCGATCGAGCCGCACCCGTTTCGCTGGGTGTCATGCGCGCAGGCGCTCATGCGGCTTGTGGAACGCACCGGGGCACCAGCGCTCGGCCTCAATTTCGATCCCAGTCACCTGTTCCCCGGTGGCGACATGCCGCACTACGCCGTGCATGTCGCCGGCAACCGGGTGTTCCACACCCACCTCAGCGACAATGACGGCGCGACGAATGCGCACTGGCGCCCCGGCCGCGGCAAGGTCGATTGGGTGGCCACGCTCGGCGCGCTGGCCGCCATCGGCTATGCCGGCCCGCTGTCGCTGGAGCTCGAGGATGCGCCGGGCGCCTCGCACCGCGGCGGCCTGACCGAGGCCGATCCGGTGTTCGACGAGGAGATGCGCCGCGCGGCCGAGTTCCTGCGCGCCGCCGCCGCCTCGATCGGCCGCGACATCGCCTGACCCATCGGAAAACGGAAACACCGGGCATGGAACCCACGCGCGTCGGCATTGTCGGCTGCGGCAATATCGGGCCGGTCTACCTGCGCATGCTGTCGGCCTTCGACTTCATCGAGGTCACGGCCTGCGCCGACCTGCTGCCCGAACGCGCCGCTGCGATGGCGGCCGGCAGCAATGTTGCCGTGCTGCCGGTCGATGACCTGCTGGCCGCGCCCGACATCGATGTGGTCGCCAACCTGACGCCGCCGCTGGTGCATGCCGAACTGTCCTTGGCGGCGCTCTCGTCCGGCAAGCATGTGTACAGCGAAAAGCCGCTGGGGGTAACCCTGGCCCAGGCCGACCGCATCATGGATGAAGCGCGCGCGCGCAACCGCGCGATCGGCTGCGCGCCCGACACGTTCCTGGGCGGCGGGCACCAGACCGTGCGCCGGCTGATCGACGAGGGCGCGATCGGTGCCCCCGTCGCGGCGACTGCACTGATGATGCTGCCGGGGCATGAACACTGGCACCCCGATCCCGCGTTCTTCTACAAGCCGGGTGCCGGCCCCATGCTGGATGTCGGCCCCTACTACGTCACCAACCTGGTCAGCCTGCTGGGGCCTGTATGCCGCGCCTCGGGCATGGCACGCCGCACCCGGGCCACCCGCCCGGTGCTGAGCGCCCCGCGCCACGGCGAGATCATCGATGTCGAGGTGCCCACGCACATCGCGGGCACGCTGGAGTTCGCGTGCGGCGCGATCGTTTCCATCGTGACCAGCTTCGACGTCGTGCGGCATCGCCACAATCAGATGGAACTATACGGTCTGGACGGCACCATCGTGACGCCCGATCCGAACCGGTTCGGCGGCACCGCGCAGCTGTTCCGCCGCGGCGATGCCGACTGGCACGAGATGCCCTGCACGCACGGCTACATCGACGGCAACCTGCGCGGCATCGGGCTGGCCGACATGGTGAAGGGCCTGCGCGAAGGGCGGCCCTGGCGCTGCGGCGCCGCGCTCGCCCGCCACGTGCTGGAGGTGATGCTGGCCGTGCAGCACGCCGCCGCCGACGGCGGCACCATCGAGATCAGCTCGCGCTGCGAACGGCCCGCTCCCCTGCCGTCCGGCCTGGCGCACGGCCAGCTCGACTGAAGCGCACAACAATCACAAGGGTTTCCTCATGGATCGCAACAACGGGGCAGGCGGCTATCGCAACGCCAACCTGCCGGTCGAACAGCGGGTCGCCGACCTGCTCGACCGCATGACCCTGCAGGAGAAGGTTGCCCAGGTGCGCGCCGCCTGGATCAGGCCAACTGATGACGGCGATTTCGAACTGTACGAGCGCATGACCGGCATGGGCACGGATGCCCGCGCCTTCCTGCGGAATGGCATCGGCCACCTGACGCGACCCTTCGGCACGCGGCCCGTGGATCCGCGCACCGGCGCGCAGGCGTTGAACGCGGTGCAGCGTTTCCTGCGCGAGGAAACCCGCCTTGGCATCCCCGCGCTGCCGCACGACGAGTGCCTTTCCGGCCTGCTGGGCGCGGGCTTCACCCAGTTTCCCTGCCCGCTGAACTACGGCGCATCGTGGGACCCGGCCCTGATCGAGGCGGTGGCCGGCGTGATCCGCCGCCAGATGCTGGCGGTCGGCTCGCGCCAGGGCTTGGCGCCGGTGTGCGACGTGGTGCGCGACGCGAGGTGGGGCCGGGTGGAGGAGTGCGTGGCCGAGGACCCCTATCTGGTCGGCGTTCTGCTCTCGGCCTATGTGCGCGGCCTGCAGGGCGATGACCTTGGCCGCGGCGTGCTGGCCACGCTGAAGCATTTCGCCGGCCATGCCGCGGGTGAGGGCGGGCGCAACCTGGCCCCGGTGCATATCGGTCCGCGCGCCTTCGCCGACATCCACCTCCTGCCGTTCGAGATGGTGGTGAAGACGGCCGGCGCGAAATCGGTGATGAGCGCCTATCACGACATCGATGGCGTGCCTGCTTCGGCCTCGCACGCGTTGCTGACCGGCATCCTGCGCGATGCCTGGGGCTTCGAGGGCACCGTGGTGGCCGACTACAACGCGGTGCGCTGGCTGTGGAACAAGCACCGCGTCGCCGCCGACAAAGCGGAGGCGGCGGCACTGGCGCTGGCGGCCGGCATGGACGTCGAACTGCCGGGATCGGAGTTCTTCCTGGAAGGCCTGCCCGAGGCCCTGGCCCGCGGGCTGATCGGCCAGCCGACGCTGGATCGCGCCGTAGCCCGCGTACTGGCCGACAAGATGCGCCTGGGCCTGTTCGAGAACCCCTATGTCGATCTTGAGCGCATCGCGATCGACACCGCAGCCGACAGGGCCGTCGCGCGGCGCTGCGCCGAACGCTCGATCGTGCTGCTGAAGAACGATGGCATCCTGCCGTTGTCGCCCACCCTGTCCAAAGTGGCGGTCATCGGCCCGAGCGCGGACGACGCGCTGGCGCTGTTCGGCAACTACAATGCGCCCGCGAACCTTTACCCGCGCTACCCCGACATGCCGCGCCCGCATTTCGGGCAGACGGTGCTGGATGCCCTGCGCGACCATCTGGGCGCCGATCGTGTGGCGCACGCCAAGGGCTGCAGCATCCTGACGGGCGCGGTGCGCCGCGTGCGCCACCCGCCCGAGGGCCCGACGCCCGAACCGGGCGTGGAGATCATCAGCACCGATCGCACGGGCATCGCCGCCGCCGCCGCCGCGGCCGCCGCCGCCGACGTGGCCATCGTGGTGGTGGGCGATCGCGCCGGACCGTTCCAGACC